>Ga0194112_10000397_pt1 | contig 63613 bp, 53 predicted proteins | sample TA2MahC400mmetaG_FD_146191 | JGI IMG/M metagenome (GOLD analysis project Ga0194112, IMG submission 146191) | Freshwater microbial communities from Lake Tanganyika, Tanzania - TA2015016 Mahale Deep Cast 400m | ecosystem: Environmental > Aquatic > Freshwater > Lake | place: Tanzania: Lake... | reverse complement strand
GCCACAACATCGACAAAAAGTTGTCGATTTTCGAACAGGGAAATGGTAGGCGCAGCCTTTAGGCTGCGTGAGGAGCTCGAGTAGAGCATCTACCCTTTACGCAACCTGAAAGGTTGCGGCTACTACCAGAAAAAGCTGCCCCGAAGGGGCCACCTCTTCCGGGCGAAGTCCCGGAAGAGGTGTAGATATTTTATACCAGATATCAGACGAAAAATTTGACATGATAAAGAAAATTGACTATAATGATGTTAAATTTCAATGAAAAATGACGACATAGTTATCAAATCATGCTGCAAAGGATATTAAAAGCCCCGCAACAAAGCTTCTTTCTAATGGGGCCTCGGGGGTCCGGCAAGAGTACATGGGTTCGAGCCACTTTTCCCGATGCCTACGTGTTCGACCTGCTTTCCGAGGAAGTTTTCCAGCGGCTGCTGGCTAGACCAGGCTTTTTCGCGGACGAACTACGCACGGTTTCAACCGATAAATGGGTGATTGTTGACGAGGTGCAGAGACTGCCCGGCCTCTTGAACGAGGTGCATCGATTCTCCGAAGAAAAACGCCTGCGGTTTATACTTTGCGGATCAAGTGCTCGCAAGCTGAAGCGAGCTGGCGTCAACCTGCTTGCAGGGCGTGCATTGCACCGATCTATGCATCCCTTTATGCCCGAGGAAGTTGGGACACAGTTCGATTTAGAAGAGGCTCTCCGGTGTGGGTTGCTGCCAATCATCTGGGACTCAGCTGCCAAAGAAGACACCCTTGTGGCTTACGCACAACTCTATCTTAAAGAGGAGATTCAAGCAGAGGCACTTGTTCGAAACCTGCCTGGATTTGCCCGTTTTCTTCCGTTGGCGGCCCTTTTTCATGGCCGAATTGTCAATGTGGCCAACATTGCTCGGGAGGCCGGTGTGGCAAGGACGACGGTGGCAGGATACCTGGACATTTTGGTAGAGACACTCCTGTGCTTTCGGCTTCCAGCGTATGAAGCCAAACTCCGTGTACGAGAACGGAAGCTGCCTAAATGGTACTGGTGCGACCCGGGCATCGTGCGGGCCATGAAGCGCACGACCGGCGGCATCACTCCGGAGGAACGGGGCGTTCTGTTTGAGGGGTTGGTGGCTCAGCTGCTTAGGGCATACAGGGACTATCGTGGAATCTGTGACGAAATGTATTATTGGGCACCTTCTGGCCGGTCCGAAACTGAGGTCGATTTCTTGCTTGTTCGCGGGACCGATCTGGTAGCGGTCGAGGCGAAATCTGGTCAGACTTTCACGGACACTTGGTGTAAAGGCCTACGCGCCGTGGCACAGCTTAAGGGATTGTGCCGCCGGGTCATCGTTTATCCTCGTGGACCGGTCCTGCGAACAGAGGACGGCATCGATGTCTTTCCTTTTCAACACTTCTCTGATCTCCTGGCTGGCAACAGTCTCTAAATGAAGACGTACAGTGGCAAGATATGTTCATCTTCAGAATCATGATACCACCGAAATCTGGGACTATGGAGTAGTTCCTGTAATCGTCAACTGACAGATTTTGACCATGATGCAAGATTTCACTTGATAATCGTTAACTTCTACAATACTTCCCTTAAACCTTCATTAATAACATTAAAAGGCCTTAACATCCCTTCCTTGCAGGGGTGGATCTCTAAAGGACCTCCACCATGCTGCGAAGGTCTTCCATCTCGTCGCATACCTTAATCAGGTGGCTGTATCTCGATAATGACATGAATTCACTGAGAAATCTGCTTCTATTCTATCGATGATAATAGTTTGGTATATGATGGAGGTTGACAGGGGTCCGGGTTACTTTTGTCGAATCGCCCGACAATATCGTCGAAGTCCCCAACCGTTCGAAACCACTTAGAAAGCCGAGGCGACCGAAAAATAATCGACAGATTTTTCCTCTTGTCTTGGTCTGAGGAGTAGCAGGATTTCTTCAAGAGATGAGAGTTTTCAAGAATCTCAGAAATAGCTAAAGGATATGAGAATATTATGAAATTAAACTGGAGAAGCCCTTAATCTCTGGCTTCAGAATAGTTTGGCACGGCAATTGCTATTTGATTATTTCAAATGAATATTTTAAATAGATATTTGAACTCTATAAATGAAAATTGCTGTTTGGGGGATAAGATGAAGATTCCAAGAAAGGATGCTTTAAAAACACGGGAAAGCCTGCTGGCGGCCGCAAGTGTGGTTTTCGCGGAGAAAGGTTACCGGGATGCAACCATTGCAGAAATCTGTGAACGTGCCGGGGCAAACGTTGCCGCTGTAAATTACCACTTCGCTGATAAAGAAACTCTTTACAAAGAGGCATGGCGACACTCTTTTTCTGAATCCGTGAAAGCCCATCCTCCGGATTGTGCTGTGAGTGATAGCGCACCACCTGAAGAACGTTTACGTGGTCAGGTGGCAGCCCTTTTGTGTCGGATTGCTGACGAGGGCAATAGAGAATTCTTAATCGTGCAAAAGGAACTGGCTAATCCAACAGGGCTTTTAAATGAGGTAATGCGAGAAGAACTCCGGCCCCTGCATGAGAAAATGGAGAGTCTGGTTAGCGAGCTCCTTGGCCCATATGTCTCGGACATGCAGGTTCGATTCTGCGTGATAAGCATCATAAGCCAGTGCATCAATCCGATGGTTGCGAGAAAGGGGCGGAAGGGAAAGCGAGAAGACAAGGATGGTCCTCCGGGAGTCGACGATATCAAAGCCTATGCTAACCATGTCGTGAGATTCTCCTTGGCTGGAATCCGCAGGATTCGCAAGGAAGCTGAGGGGAAGCGAAGGGCTATCAGAAAGTTACCAAGAAGCGTAGATGCCCTAAAGCAGGAGTAACTCATGAATGTTCTCAATAAAACCATTTTGATTAGGCCTATCTCGTGGTTCTCTGCGGTATTAGCAATCCTGATCCTTACCGGGTGTGCTACAGTGGGACCTGATTATTTACCGCCCAAGACATTGGTTTCCAAGGACTGGCACACCCAACTCAAGGGTGGCTTGGCCACTGGAGTGATGGGCCCCCAGACCTTGGCGGCGTGGTGGACTACACTCAACGACCCAACGCTTTCCAGCCTGGTCGAGCGTGCCGCGGCAGGCAACCTCGACCTGAAGAAGGCCTGGGCACGGGTTCGCGAGGCGCGTGCCCGTCGGGGCGTAACCAAGGCTGAACTCTTTCCCACTCTCGACGCCACGGGTTCTGCGAGCTGGAGCCGCAGTAGCAAAGATACAGGGACAGCCAAGACTAGCGATATTTACTCTGCAAGCTTTGATGCAGGTTGGGAGCTGGATATTTTTGGGGGCGTTCGTCGCTCTGTGGAGGCAGCCGAGGCAGATCTCCAAGCTAACTATGAAGACTTGCGTAACGTCCTCGTCTCCCTGCTCGGAGAAGTGGCATTGAACTATATTGAGGTTCGCACTTTTCAGGCCCGACTTACTGTAGCGGAAGCAAACCTTGAGGCACAAAAGGAGACCTACCAGTTGACTTTGTGGCGGTATCAAGCAGGCTTGACCGACGAGCTGGCCGTTGAACAGGCCCGCTATAATCTTGAAAATACACGTTCACAGATTCCGACTCTGCGGATTGGACTGGAAGAAGCCAAGAACCGCCTCGCAGTGCTGTTGGGTGAACAGCCAGGCACAATACATAAAGAACTGGAGGAACGTAATCCCATACCGGTTCCTCCATTGGAGGTAGCTATCGGCGTGCCCGCAGATGTATTAAGGCAGAGACCCGATTTACGCAAAGCTGAACGTCAGCTGGCTGCCCAGACAGCAAGGGTTGGTGTGGCTACGGCGGATCTTTATCCAAAGTTCACGTTAGGCGGCTCCATCGGTCTGGAGACCCTTTCATTGAGTAACCTTTCCTCTTCCGGGAGTTGGACATTAAGTGGTGGGCCTCGGATTACCTGGCCAATTTTTAAGGCTGGAGCCATTCGACAAAAGATAGAGATTCAGTCAGCGCTTCAGGAACAGTATTTGATAGCCTATGAAGCCACTGTACTTAGTTCCCTCGAGGAGGTGGAAAACGCCTTATTAGCATATGCAGAAGAACAGCACAGGAGGGATGGTTTACGAAAAGCCACAGAGGCAGCCCAAAAGGCGGTTGAGCTCGCCCAGCAGAAGTACCAAGCAGGTCTGACGGACTTCAGCAATGTCCTGGATGCTGAGCGTTCACTTCTATCACTGCAGGATCAACTGGTTCAAAGCGAAGGGAAAATAAGCTCCAATCTGGTTCGCTTATACAAAGCCCTTGGAGGTGGATGGACATCTTTGGCTCTAAACGAGAAGAAATAGTTCTTATCATTGGAGAAAAGGAGATGAAATCGAATCCTAATTTAGAATCGGACATTTCTAAGACCCTGGATGTGAATAAGCCCCTGATTTACAGAAGAGGAATGAAGCGATGGCTCATAGTTGTCCTGTTGGGAGTAGCTACGGTGATAACTGTTTTTACCTTGAAGAGAGAGGAAAATTCCGCTTCAGCGCAGTATATAACACAGGAAGTTAAGCGTGGAAATCTGACAGTCATTGTAACTGCCACAGGTAGTCTTCAGCCAACAAACAAGGTTGACGTGGGAAGTGAGCTCTCTGGCATTATCAAGAGCGTTGAGGTGGACTACAACGACAGGGTTAAAGCTGGTCAGGTTCTTGCGAGGCTCGATACATCGAAACTTGAGGCACAGATAGCACAAGCAAAAGCCTCCCTGGAATCAGCAAAAGCAAAGGTTTTACAAGCCCAGGCGACCGTCAAGGAGACGCGAAGTAAACTTGACCAGCTTAAAAGGGTTTGGGAATTAAGTAACAAAAAAGTGCCTTCCCAGTCTGAGCTCGATGCGGCGGAGGCGTCTTTTGAGCGGGCCAAGGCCGATGAAGCAAGCGCCAAGGCAGCGGTCTCTCAGGCTCAGGCAACTCTTGAAGCCTATGAGACTGACCTATCCAAAGCGGTCATCCGTTCCCCCATTAACGGCATTGTCCTTAGCCGGAGTGTAGAGCCCGGTCAAACCGTGGCTGCATCGTTTCAGGCTCCAGTCCTCTTCACCATCGCAGAGGACTTAACTCAAATGGAGCTACACGTGAATGTAGATGAAGCCGATATCGGAAAAGTGAAAGAAGGCCAAAAAGCTACGTTTAGCGTTTCTGCCTACCCGAATCGTTCTTTCCAAGCACAGATCACCCAGGCTCGTTTCGGTTCCTCAACGACATCAGGGGTCGTGACCTATGAAACTGTGCTGAAAGTCAAAAACTCCGATTTGTCTCTTCGGCCTGGTATGACTGCAACTGCAGATATCACTGTCAATAAAATCGAAAACGCCATCCTTGTACCGAATGCTGCACTACGTTTTACCATGCCGATAAAAAAGGAACAGGCCCCCTCAGGCGGTAGCCTCATCAGTCAACTGCTTCCGCGTCCACCAAGACCCTCTTCCGAACAGTCCGAAGAGGTAACTGCCAATAAGAGGGAGCAACGTGTTTACACGCTAAGAGATGCGGACCCCTTAGCCATCCCCATCAAGATCGGGTTAACAGATGGAACAATGACTGAAGTAGTTTCTGGTGATATAAAGCCCGGGATGCCGGTGATCGTCGATATTTTGGCAAGGGAAAGATGAAAACAGAATCTTTGAAAAATACGAAATATCAATTCGAAAAGCCACTAATCGAATTCAGGAAGGTTACGAAGGTTTATGGAGAAGGGCAGGCAGCGATGGAAGCGCTCCGAGGAATCGATCTAAGCATCTATGGGGGGGAGTTCGTGGCCGTGATGGGTCCCAGTGGATCAGGCAAGTCCACCTGCTTGAATATCATCGGTTGTATGGATACACCAAATTCAGGGTCTTATATTTTCAAAGGCATCGATGTAGGTAAGCTCTCCCGCAAGCAGCGGGCCTTGTTACGCCGCCACTATCTGGGGTTTGTGTTTCAGGGATATAATCTGCTTAATCGACATTCGGCACTGGAGAATGTTGAAATGCCTTTGATTTATCGCAAAATCCCTGCTAAAGAACGGCATAAGCGAGCTATTGATGCATTAACGACTGTTGGACTCAAGGGATGGGAAACGCACACTCCTGGCGAACTCTCTGGAGGGCAGCAACAGCGGGTCGCCATTGCACGTGCAATTATTACGGAACCTGCTGTTTTGCTTGCAGATGAGCCCACAGGCAACCTCGATACAGCCCGAAGCCGTGAGATCATGGACTTGGTAAGCGCACTGAACCGTGATCGGGGAATCACAATCATCATGGTTACTCACGAGCCTGATATGGCTTCCTATGCAAAACGGATCATCCGTTTTCTGGATGGCTTGGTTGAGTTAGATGAGGAAAATGGGAGGGAAACATAATGTTATGGAACACGATTCTACTAGCCATGCGTGAGATGAGACGAAATGCCATGCGATCGGTCCTGACCATCCTTGGCATCGTCATTGGAGTAGCTGCCGTCATAACAATGGTGACTATTGGTGGAGGTGCAACCGTTCAAGTGAGGCAGCAGATTTCGAGCATGGGCAGTAACCTGTTAATGGTCAGCCCGGGGAAGAGACTTGGTCCGGGTCTCTCTTCAGGAAACATCCCATTTAAACAATCTGATGCTGAGGCTATTGCAAAGAATATCAGTTCTGTGGGTGCTGTGGCCCCAGTTTCATCCCAGTCCATCAAGGCCATATTTGGCAATCAAAACTGGTCGACTCAGGTAACAGGAAGCGATAATAAGTATTTCAGGGTGACGAACAGGTCCGTCAGGTCAGGTCGACAATTCAGCGACAGCGAACTGCGCAGTGGCGCAGCAGTCTGTATCCTAGGGGAGACGGTGCGCAAGAAACTATTCGGTAGGCAGGAAGTCCTGGGAGAAAGAATTAGGCTGCAAAAGCTCTCATGCGAGGTGATTGGCCTTTTGGAGGAGAAAGGCCAGAGCACCATGGGAATGGACCAGGATGATATCGTGGTAATCCCGTTGAGTGCCTATCAACGTCGTATTTCTGGAAATCAGGACGTTGGTCTCATTCAGGTCTCGGTCAAGGAGGGCGCATCTACCGAAAAAGTCCAACTGGAAATAGAGAGATTAATGCGTGAACGCCGTCATCTCTCACCAAGTGATGACGATAATTTCCATGTGATGGATATGAAGGAGATCGTCAAAATGCTTACCGGAACTACCCGACTCCTTACGGCCTTGCTGAGTGCAGTTGCGGCGGTCAGCCTCCTCGTCGGTGGTATTGGCATCATGAATATCATGCTGGTGTCGGTCACCGAGCGCACCCGGGAGATCGGTATCCGTCTCGCCATTGGCGCTCTGGAGCGTGAGGTGCTCATGCAATTCTTGGTGGAGGCGGTAGTTCTTTCTTCCTTCGGAGGCTTAATTGGCGTTGTGCTGGCCCTTACCGCATCTATCTGGCTGTCTGGTATCCTTCGTGTGCCCTTCGTCTTTAACGCAGGCATCGTCGTCATAGCTTTCCTGTTCTCGGCAGCGGTGGGGGTTATTTTCGGCTACTTTCCGGCACTCAAAGCCGCCAGACTCGACCCAATCGAGGCGCTTCGTCATGAGTAACTATTGGAGCTGACGTCCTAGGAGCGGAGCTCGACCACAATCCGTTATGCTCTATTCCAAGTGGTAATCTGCAACCTCTCTTGCTACAGAGATTTGAGGACTTGTAGGTGTAACCAATGACCCGGGGGACGAGGCAGGATCGCTTTTTTAAAGGTTTCAATAGCTGCTATTTTGAGGGCGTTCTTCGAAGTCCAAAAGTTTGCGATTCGAACATGATATTGTCCGTTTTTCTCCTCCGGGAAAGGGGTGGGGTTTTGAAGTCCTCACCCCTTTCCCATTCCCTAACCATAAAGATTGTCAATCCATCTCATTGCCTCAACGTCGCTCACCGTCCCAAGATACCGCTGCGTGGTCGAAAGGTTTGCATGTCTTAGAATCACCTTGCTGACAATTTCAATCGGAACTCCTGAACGAGACGCGTAAGTCGCTGCATGTTCCAGAATGTTCCAGCGGACGAGCCCGGGGGCTCGATAGAATTTTTTCAGCATAGGGGTATCACATAGGTTCCGGAAATTTGGATCGAGATTTTGAATGACAAAGTTGAAGAATGAGGTCAGTTGAGAATACCGGGTCCTTTTTGTTAGCTGCTTGGTCCCCTGATTGATTTGGGTCAGGAAGGAGAGGATTTCATCTGGGGTTAGGGAGTCCAGGTCTCTTTCGCCAAATTGGGCAGATAACTTGGAAAGGATGGACTGGTAGGTTCTTAGGGTATTTTTTTAGAATGGAGCTTGTGATACTCCTGCCAACAATGGATACCTTGAGAGACTTTCATGGTACACCTCCTGTTTGGATTTTCCACAAGAATATCATAGGATTATCATATCTACAATAAAATCCTTGGCCTGGCAAGCTATCCGCCGATTAGGGTCTAAATTCCCTAATCTTCGTCCCGTTTGTTCGTTTCTGAAATCAATTTTTGACAAGTTCTACCGAACGGTGTAGACTTCAATTGAAAATCCATAAAGGGGTTATATTCGGAGCCGTTTCGGACATAATCTTAATCGGTAAACGAAATTCTATTTCTGGCTAATTCCTCTCCTTTCGGCGTAAAAAAGGCGACATTCAACCCAGGAGGTCATGATTTATGTCTGAAGAGGATGGCAAACAGATTGAGAAATTGATCAGTGAAAAGCTGGCAGAACATCGGTCGCTTGAAATTCTTTTACGCACACAATTTTCAGAGTTGAAACAATCTATACACCGAGAGCGGGTTATCTTCGGGTCAATAGGACTAGTAATTTTGGCGATTATGGGTTTTTTTGGATATCAAACGATAGCCCAATACATAAAATCTCAAGTGGGTTCGCAGGTGGAATCAAAGCTTATAACTCCCGAAGTTGAGAAAACTGTAAGAAAAGCACTGGAGGACAAAACCAAAGATTTTGTTAGTGATAAGATTAACCCACTTAACCAGAAAATAACTGAAATGAAGAATGACCTCGCCAAGCTTGAACCTCTGGCCAAATCCATCGACTCTATTTCCGTCAACGTCCAGCAGCTAAAGGGAAAGCTGGATACTGCAGAGAATGACCTAAAGAAACTTTCAGATGCTCAAACTCGACTTCAAACGATGGTTGCAAAATCAGAGGATCTTCTTCGGGCAGGAAATCTATCAATCCTGGCCAGAAACGGCTCTGGCGAAGCTTACGATCAGTTAATGATTCTAGCCCGTTCCACGCAAAATCCGGATATCCGGATGCTCGGCATCACGACACAGAATCAGCTCTTTCTAGAAATGAATCAACCATTTTATTCAGCACGACAGTTCAAGGAAAAGAAATCAAACCAAGAGCTTTTGAAGCTGTTAGACGACTCCAATCCGATCATTAGGAAAGCCGCGATAGATGACCTTGTTGCCTTAGGAGATAAGTCGATTGTCCCAAGGCTCCTAGAAAAAGCGGAACACGATCCATTAATACTGGTTAGGCATGCTGCTTTTCACGGCTTGCAGGTGTTGACTGGAGAGCAGATCGAGGCACTTCAAATTGAGCAATGGAAAGCTTGGTACGAGAAGAACAAAAGCAACTGGCCGACTAAGAAATAGTTCCGTTTGTACCCGAGGTAATTGCTGTTGAATAAGTCCGCTCCACTGTCTGCATTTTTATGCTCACTTTCTATTGCTAATTATCAGCTTCTCCAGGGATTGATTATGAGGTAGGTGAAACCTGAAAACCGAGAGGGCGAAGCGGAATTCCCTTTTTCTGCAAGGGCTCAATATCTGCTATCTATCCTCTGTTTCCATACTCCCAAAAATGTTTCAATCTGATTCTCATATATTGAAACCGCATGTATGATTTCTACCCGTAATCGTTGAACTAAAGAGTCGCCTCAGAGCGAATACTTGTATATGAATTCAACACTGGGTTGAAATGATGAAAACTTCACACCTGCGGTAACATTTGAAGCGGAGTGGGAGCTTCGTTTTGGACGAGATAATAGGTTTAGAGTATTTTACGATTAAGTTTCAGAAGATGTTAACTTTGGCGAGACAACAGATTCGGGAGGGGCGTGGTATTCCACACGAGGATTTCTGGAAAGAAGTTGAAGATAGCAACGGTTAGAACAGTAAGGCGATGGAAAAAATCAAAGGTTTAAATGGGTAGGTTGATGGTGAAGGTGGTTCCTTTTTCTTCTTCACTCTCAACCTTAATCTCCCCACCATGATCTTTAACGATTCCGTAACAGACCGAAAGTCCCAAGCCCACCCCTTTCACCTTCTGTTTTGTGGTAAAAAAGGCTTCGAATATTTTATTCCTGATCTCCTCCGGGATTCCAATTCCTGTATCTTGGATTTGAATCGATACTTTATTATCCTCCCTGTTCGTTCTGATGGTCAGGGTCCCTCCTTTTGGCATAGCCTCCTTGGCATTCTTAAACATATTTAGCATGACCTGTCTCATTTGATTGGTAGAGGCCATAACTTCTGGGATTTCATCGTCAAAGGAGGTCTCCACCTTGATATTCGATTCCTTCATCTGTTTATCCATTACCAATAGAATCCCCTCTATCAACTCATTGATCTTGATGGGCCTCCTCTTCTCCTCTTCAGGCTTTGAAAAACTGAGCATATTTTTGAGCATCTCAGTTAGCCTCTGGGTTTCAGAGAGGGATAATTCGAGAATTCTTCGCCGTTTGCTCTCCGGAGGGATTTCAGTCTTGAGAAGCTCCAGAGTGTTCATAATGCCATAGATGGGGTTATTCAATTCATGGGCGATCTGGGAGGTGAGCCTGCCCATGGCGGCCAACTTTTCTGATTGGAGAAGGGCCTCCTGCATCTTCTGAAGTTCCCTCTCTATCCTCAACCTTTCCCGGAGATCTTTGAAGATTCCAATCGTTGCAATCTCCTTTTCATCCTCACCATAGATGATGGAGGCTGAAAGGTCCCCTTCGATGAGTTCTCCATCCTTTCTTCGGTGAATCATTGGGAAGGAGGTCAATTTTCCTACTCCTCCGAAATCAGGGCTCCTCATCTTTTCCATTACCTCTTTGGCCACTCCAGGAGAATAGATGCTCCGGATATTCATCTTTCCCACCACTTCCTCCGCCTTATAGCCAAGGATATTTTCAGCCCCCTTGTTGAAGATGAGAATATCCCCCTTCATATTCGTCACAATGATCCCATCGACTGAACTCTCAATCATATTCATCAAGAACTCGTTGGCGTCTCTCAATTCTCTCTCCATTCTCTTCCGGTCGGAGATGTCAATATTGAGTCCCTCATATCCAATGATATTCCCCTGTTCATCCCTCTTTGCATGTGCGGTGAGAAGCACCGTGATCTTCTCCCCGTTCTTTTTCTTAAATTCCACTTCAAAGTCCTTGACGAATCCATGCCTTTCGACCAAACTCTGAAACACTTTTCGGTCTTCCGAGTTTACATAGAGATCTCTCGCGATATCGATATTGAGAAACTCCTCTTTGGTTGGATAGCCCAGCTTATTAAGGAGGGCCTGATTACAGTCTAAAAACTTTCCTTCCTTCGAACTGATAAAGAGACCATGTTGAACCCTTTCAAATAGGTTTCGATATTTCTCTTCTGACTCCTTGAGCTCCTTCTCAAACTTCTTTCTCTCTGTGATATCCCGGATATAGGCATAGGTTTTGATTCGGCTATCCTCTGATTGCGTAGGTGCGATACAGACCTCTGTCTCTTTGACCTTGCCTTCTGGAGTGTAGAGAGACATCTCTGTACAGACCTTTTGACCCAGACCTTCTCCCTTCATCACCATTTCCTCTAAAAACTCCTCATCCCTCTTACCAATTAAGGAGAAGAACTCTCGACCGAGGATCTCTTCTTTCGGAAGACCAATGATCTCAGCCGCCGTCTGGTTTGAAAATTCGATCTGGGAATCTTCATCATAGACAATGATCCCATCCTCTCCCATCTCGGCTATCTTCTCAAAACGCTTCGTAGCCTCCCGGATCTCCCTTTCCATCCTCTTTCGTTCAGTGATATCCCTTAGATAGGTATAGGTATTCACTCCACCTTTCTCGGTTTTCGCAATGGTAATGCAGACTTCTACATCTCGTTTCAAACCTTTCTCCGTCAAAACCTCCATCTCTGTGCAGACCCGTTTGCTCTCATCTGCCCCTACTTCGGAATGCATCTGGTTAAGATAACCCACATCCTTCTCACCCAAGAGATTTCGAAAATCCATCCTTACTAATCTCTCTTTTTGATATCCAGTCAATTCAGAAGCAACTATATTGGCAAATTCGATCTTATAATTCTCATCAAAGACAATAATGCCATCATCCCCCATCTCGGCAATCTTCTCCAGACGTCTGGTCATCTCTTGGATATGTTTTTCGACACCTTTCTGTTCATATTCTTTCAATCTCTCTTCCAGATCTGCAATCCTCAGTTTCAATGCTTCATAACTTGGACTCTGCTCCATGGTCATACCTCCTTTTTTATTTATAATCATCCACATGATTTGTGTCAAATTTTAATGGAAAAAAGAGAAAGGTTATGATAAAAAGGTTATGATAAAAAGGAAGTTATCACAATTTGAGGAGTACAATATGAAAAGAGGGAAGGCAATTGGGTTTATCGGAACAGGGAATATGGGCGAGGCTTTAATCGCTGGTTTATTGAAAGCCAAATTCACTACACCTGAGCAGGTGGTGGGATTCGATTCTGACGAAGAAAGGCTCCGCGCCATAGAGAAAAAGTATGGCATCAAGAAGGCTTCTGACAATAATCATCTCTTGTCTCTATGTAACCCTGTCGTTCTCTGTGTCAAACCCCAATCGATGAAGGAGGTGATTGAAGAAATTTCAGAATCTTTAAATCCCTCCAAACTTTTAATATCGATCGCTGCTGGGGTTCCTCTCTATGTGATCGAATCCTATGCGCGAAAACAACTTCGGCTCATTCGGGTGATGCCCAATATTGCCGTCCATGTCCAAGAAGGTGCTTCTGCCATCGCCCCTGGGAATCTGGTCACCGCTGAAGATCTCAAATTGTCCAAGTCCATTTTCGACTGTGTCGGAAGATCGATTGTCGTCAGCGAATCCCTGATGGATGCTGTTACCGGTTTGAGCGGAAGTGGTCCGGCTTATGTCTTCTTAGTCATTGAAGCCCTAACCGATGCAGGCGTCCATTTGGGAATGACAAGGGCTCAAGCCTTCACCTTAGTTGCTCAGATGGTCATGGGCTCTGTGAAACTCCTTTTAGAGACAAGAGAACATCCTGCCTTACTTCGTGAAAGGGTGACCTCCCCGGCCGGGACAACTGCGGCAGGACTTTATAAACTTGAGGAAGGGGGGTTACGGAAAATATTGATCGACGCCGTGATCGCTGGGGCTGAGAGGGCCAGAGAATTAGGGGAAAAAATGAAACAATAAACTCAGGGGCTTTCCTGATGGGCGAGTTAAAAAGTGTGAATTGGGGGAAGTTATGTTTCGGTATATCGTGATAGATGGACCGATCGGCGTTGGTAAAACCAGTCTGGCCAGGCTTTTGGCAAAGGAGTTCAATGCACGATTGATCCTTGAAAAACCTGAAGAGAACCCCTTTCTCCCCCATTTCTATCAGGATCGGAAGAAATATGCCTTTCAAACACAAGTTTTCTTCTTATTGAACCGTTTCCAACAGCAGAAGGAGATTGCCCAACTCGATCTATTCAAGCAAATCACCCTAAGCGACTACCTCTTTGCCAAAGACCGGATATTTGCCTCTTTGAATCTCAGTGACCATGAACTTGCCCTTTACGAACAGATTTTTCACCTTCTCAACGGACAGATTCCGTCTCCAGACCTGGTGATCTTCTTGCAAGCAAAACCAGATGTATTACTTCATCGGATCAAATCAAGAAATATTTCGTATGAAAAGGAGGTCGACTTAGAGTATCTCAAGATGTTGACAGAGGCATACAATTACTATTTCTTCAACTATGATCAAACTCCCCTTCTGGTGGTGGATACAAGCGAGATTGATTTTGTAAATCGAAAAGAGGATTTCATTCAATTGGTTCGAGAGATTAAACAGATGAAAAAGGGGACGTGGTATTTTATCCCGATGAGATCCAAATAACAGCATAGAGCAGAGCGCATAGAGCATAGCATTTTTTCTTTGCTCTTCTATTGATATTTCGCTATGCCCTTTGCCCTATGCTCTTTGCCATTCATATACGGGATGAACCCTATGGTGTCGGTGGTTCAGCAACTTCTTTTGGCGCCCCAGGAGGAACTTCTTTCACCACCTTCTCAGGCTCCTTCTTTTCACCCTCTTTTATACTCTCTTTTGGACTCTGGATGGGTGGCAAAATGCCTTTCGCTCGAAGTTTTCTCCTCTTCTCTCTTCTCTTTCTTCTCCTCCTTAGTTCCCAATCCCTTTCACGTCTCGGCATAGAAACCTCCCTATCCCCTCACCCCATCCCTCTCCCCCAAGGGGAGAGGGGAAGGGTGAGGGGGCAACATCTATTGTTAACATTTTGGCATTTGAGATAACCGACTGATCTCCTCTATTATTCGATGGGTCAAAGAGATGGCATCGGATTCTCCTTCCGCAAACAGGGAAGGACCAATTCGTACCTCCACTCGCCTTCTCCATCCCCTTCTCTCTCCATATCGAATTCCCACAGGAACAAAAGGAATTTTATGTTTTGAATCGGCTTGGACCCTTAAGATCATCTGAAGCAGGCGGCTTTTACCAGAACCCACTCCATCTCGAAAATAGGTCCCTTCCGGAAAGATGACAATTTTCTCACCGGCCTTCAATAAAGAAATAAGATATCTAAAAGATTCTAAGGTGCGAATGGATTGTTTTCGATCGACAGAGACACCTCCTAAGAGATAAAGGTAATCTCGAATTATAGGATATTCAAAGAGTTCCCTCTTGGCCACAAAATAAAGCATGGGTTTAAAGGCAAGGCTGACAATGGGAATATCGGTCCAGTATTGGTGTTTCGGGAGGATGATCGCAGGTCCTTGATCAAAGAGGATCTCCTTCCTTTCGGTCAAAATCCTATAAAAAATGGAGAAAATAAATTGTGCGATCTTTTTAGTAATGTATAAGACAACGGGGCTTCTTCTCATAACAAAATCGTTTGGATCGTTGAGTCCGTTTAGATCGTTAATTTCGTCAAACGATCAAAACGTTCTAAACGGTCATAACTTTTTAACCGTTTTCAATAGGAATCCAATAAGTCTTCTTTCGGAATTTCAGGAGGAACTTCGGCCTTCATCTGTTCCTTCTTGGCCTTCTTGGCAGCTGCCATTCCTGCCTTCAAGGCATCCCGATTCAACTTTTCCGTGCCTTTGGGCACCCGTGCTAAGACAGCAGACTCTATAGCCTTTTGAGAGACAATCGGAGTTAATTGGGTGAGTGCTCCAAGGGCGATGATGTTAGCCACCACCTCTCTTTTAAACTTCTCTCTTGCGATTCGAGTAAAGGGGATCTGGAAGGCCTTTGGAGTTGGAAGCTGGGTGACAAAGGTGGAATCTACAATGAGCAAACCCTCTGGCTTTAAATCGTGATAAAAATCATCAAACGATTTTTGATTCATCGCCAAGAAGAGATCGAGTTTCATAGCCTTCGGATAGTCAATCTCCTCATCGCTCACAATCACCTCTGATTTGCTTGAACCTCCTCTTGCCTCTGGCCCATAACTCTGAGTCTGTGCAACATACTTCCCATCATAGATCCCAATCGCCTCCGCTAAAATAATCCCCATCAGGATCAATCCTTGCCCCCCTGAACCACTTAGGCGAATCTCGTATCGAAAGCCCATCTCAACCCCTTCAGACGATGAGCCGTAAACGATGAACCATGAACTTATCCTTTATAGTTCATCGTTTATCGTTCTTTCATCTCCCAACTCCGGCTTTTGCCCGTTCCCGAATCTTTTCGTATTCATCCTGATAGACCGGAAGTTCTTTATCGACTAACACACCGATCAGAATCTTTTCCTGTAACTCCTCTGACTTCATCTTAAGGGCCTTCTCCACAGGCAAGGCATGATCCCTTTGCCACTCCATCATCTCCACAGCCGTTCCCAGACGGTTCTGCCTTCCATATTGGGTATGACAATGAGCAATCACCTCTACTACTGAAAAGCCTTGCTTTAAAAACGCCTTCTCCATCAGATCGTCTAAAAGCCTGGCGTGGTAAACCGTTCCTCTTCCGACAAAGACCGCTCCAGCAGTGACTGCCAATTCTGAGATCCTGAAGGACTGTTCAATATTGGAATAGACTGTAGTCGTAGATCTCATCCCATAAGGTGTAGTTGGGGAATATTGTCCGCCGGTCATACCGTAGATGCTATTGTTGAGGATGATGGCTGTGACATCAATGTTTCTTCGTGCAGCATGAATGAAATGATTCCCTCCGATCGCCACGGCATCGCCGTCTCCCATGATCACGATCACCTTAAGGCTGGGTTTGGCCAGCTTTATACCTGTCGCAAAGGTGAGGGCCCGACCATGAGTGGTATGGAGAGTATTGAAATCCACATAGACAGGCAGCCTTCCAGAGCAACCGATGCCGGAGACCAGGACAATATCGTCCTTCTCATAACCGATCCGATCGATGGCCCGAATGAGGGAACCAAGCATGATTCCGATCCCACAGCCGGGGCACCATACATGGGGAAACTTCTTGTCATGTCGAAGATATTTATGGATCAATTTCGTCACTTCCGGCATCAGGATACCTCCATGATTCGACTCAAAATCTCAGGAGGAGTGATGATCGTCCCATCCACTTTATTGAGGGTAAAAACTTTTGCAATACCCCTGTTCACCCGTTTCACTTCCCTGGAGATCTGACCCATGTTCATCTCAGGAACTATCAGGACTTTTGATGTTTGAAGCACCTTCTCCACTGCGGATCTCATAAAAGGCCAGATCGTTATCAGTTTGAGAAGTCCTACTTTCATTCCCTTCTCCCTGGCTTCTATCACTGCCCTTTTGGCAGATCGGGCAACACTTCCATAAGCAATGACGGTTATCTCAGCATCCTCTGTTTGAAAAAATTCACCCATCTGAATCTCTGAAAAGTGCTGGCTGATCTTTCGGTGGAGCCTGGCGATAAAGGGCCCAATCTCATCAGGCCTAGAAGTTGGAAACCCTCGAATGTCATGGGTCAGGCCCGTGACATGGTACCGATAACCCTCTCCAAAATTGGCCATGGGTGGAACACCACTTGGGGTATCCTCATAAGGGATATACCATTCTGGAGGCATCGTAGGTTTGACACGATTGAAAATTTCAATTTCTTCCCTATCAGAGAGGACCATCTTCTCCCGCATATGGGCCACCACCTCATCTATCAAAACAATGACAGGAATTCGAAACTTTTCAGAAAAGTTAAATGCCTTTATGGTCATGTCATAACATTCCCGAACCGTTGAGGCGGAGAGGACGATGATAGGATGATCTCCATGAGTTCCCCATCTGGCCTGCATCACATCGCTTTGGGAGGGGAGTGTTGGAAGTCCTGTGCTCGGTCCTCCCCGCATCACATTGACGATGACACAGGGAACTTCCGCAATAATCGCAAAACCCAAATTCTCTTGCATCAGGGAGAATCCAGGGCCACTGGTCGCCGTCATCGACTTCACCCCTGTTAGAGAGGCCCCGATCACTGCGCCGAGACTTGCAATCTCATCCTCCATCTGGATGAAGGCCCCGTCTACTTGGGGAAGTTTAACTGACAAGATCTCGGAAACTTCCGTTGCTGGAGTAATGGGATAGCCTGCAAAGAAGCGGCAACCTGCGCGTAAGGCTCCCTCCACAACTGCTTCATTGCCCTGCAGCAACAATTCTTTCCGGTAAGAACTCTTCCTCTCCCTTTGGTTCTTCACCCTTTACCTCTATCCTTTTCTTCTCCTTAGTCCTTTTTTCCACCGTTATGGCAAAATCAGGACACCGAATCTCACACCATCCACAATTTATACATTTCTCAATATCTTTAACATAGGGGTAGCCTGTCTCATCGTTAGCCAATACACCAGTCGGACAAAAAGCCACGCAGATACCACAGGCTTTACACCAGGCCTTATAGATATCAATCTTTGGTATTTCTTTCTTTTTCTTGGCCTCAATCATTAGAGCTCAAAACCTCGATGGTATTGGCGATACTTAATCTAAGCTTTTGAAATTACTATCTATCTATTTAATTAAAACTGAAAATGGAAGTTTTGTCAAAGGTTTTCAATGATGGCAGAGGCAAACTCGGAACACTTTACTTTCTTGGTCCCTTCCATTTGACGGGCCAGATCATAGGTAACGATCCCCTGCGAAATGGTCTTCTCAAGGGCTTTTTTGATGGATTCACCAACTTCATTCCAACCAATGTATTCGAACATCATTGCTCCAGAGAGGATAAGTGACCCTGGGTTGATCACATCCTGATTTGTATATTTGGGTGCAGTCCCATGGGTGGCTTCGAAGACAGCAGCCCGGTCTCCAATGTTTGCTCCAGGTGCCATGCCTAAGCCCCCTACCTGAGCGGCAAGGGCATCGGACATATAGTCACCGTTGAGATTGGGCATGGCAAGAATATCATATTCCTCAGGCCTCAAGAGGACCTGTTGAAACATTGCATCTGCAATCCGATCTTTGATGATTAACTTCCCCGAAGAAAGATCCTTCATCCCCTCATCCCCCAATTCACTCTCCAGAATAATTCGATCTCCAAACTCTTCTTTTGCCAATTCATACCCCCAATCGCGGAATGCTCCTTCAGTAAACTTCATGATATTTCCTTTATGGACCAGAGTGACACTCTTTCGACCATGGGAGAGGGCATACCGGATGGCCATCCGAACGAGGCGCTTTGTTCCAAAACGGCTGATGGGCTTAACTCCAATCCCAGAATCCTCCCGAATCTTTTTCCCCAATTCCTTCTCAAGAAAGGCCTTTAATCGCAAGGCTTCCTCGGATCCCTCTTTCCACTCTATCCCTGCATAGACATCCTCAGTATTCTCCCGAAAAACCACCATATTCACCTTTTCTGGGTGTTTCACCGGAGAGGGTGTTCCCGAAATATATTTCACAGGTCGAATGCAGGCATAGAGATCAAGCCTCTGCCGAAGTAGCACATTAACGCTTCGAATCCCTCCTCCAACAGGAGTGGTCAGGGGACCTTTGATTCCGATCTTATATTCCCGAATTGTCTCGATCGTCTCCTCTGGGGCCCAATCCCTCTTGAGTTGGAATGCCTTTTCTCCAGCATAGATCTCAAACCATTGAACACTTCTTTTCCCTCCATAACATTTCTCTATGGCCGCATTGAATAAACGGACAGATGCCTTCCATATGTCCGGGCCTACCCCATCCCCCTCAATATAAGGAATGATTGGATGATCAGGAACGATAAATTTTCCATCAGCAGTATACTGAATCTTTTCTCCAGTCATATTTTCCCTTTCCTGTATGCTTTGTTAGCCTAATAATCGATAAAAAGCCTTTGATTATTAATCAGTCCTTGACCCTTTGGCGTTCGGTCTTAAACTCCCTGTAGATCCCCTTGCTCCATTTCAGCCTTTAAAAGCTGAAATCAGCGGTGGCTGAAAGCCATCCCTGCCTGCGGCAGGCAGGCGCTTGAGCGGGTTGTTAGGCTGTGACTTTCTCTTTACGCCTTCCGGAACCGTTACTCAAGGATTCCCGTTCGAGGACGATTTGTTTTGCTAGAAAAATTTTTGCAAGACTTTGATAGGGTACATCTTTCTTATTTGCAAGGGTTTTGAGCTCCACCAGCAGATCTTCTGGGAGACGAATAGAGATGGATTTGAGAGAGGGCTTCAAATTGGGGAATGCCCCCCTTTTGAACTTTTTGGAATTGAAATAATCCAGAGGGGAATGGGTAGCCCAAAATTCTCGCTCTTCGTCTTCATTCTTAAAATTTGGAATTTTTCTTTTCATTTTCTTCATAAAATTTTCTCTCCTTACTGTTCATGTCTCGTGCAGAGATGGCTCTTAACAGATTGCCTCTTTTCGTGAATATCACCACAAGGAGACGACCTGAATCCGTCTTGCCAAATCCGGCCCATCGCCTTTCAGCAACCGAGTGCCCTGGGTCCTCGAAAACAAGAAGTGGTTTGCTAAAGAATATCTGCTCACACTCCCAGTTCTGAACATTATGTTTGAGGAGGTTTTTATTACTATTACCTTGGTCCCACTGGAAGCCTACAAAACTGCCAAAAACATCGTCCATAATAAGTTATTGTATATGACAGGGATATACATGTCAAGCCTTTCTTGACAGGAGTGAACATTTTCATGGATGATTTGGTGCAGGACCTGTTCTTGCACCCGCACCGAAATCAAGTCACAACAGCTGCCAACAGGCATTGAAAAGATTATTCTGGACGGCAACATGAGGATAGTAGGATCCTGGTTCAGAACCTCATGGGACGTCAAGTTCAACTCAGATGTTATGAAAGGGATTTTTTCTCTTTGACAAAGGCCAGCGCCCCGCCGCCTCGAACCAGAATCTTTTCTCTCTCGCTTAAAGGTGGGGTCAAAGATATTTTCTTATTCTTCGTTTTATTGATTAAGGTCACCGTGTTTTCTAAATCTTTAACTTCAATCTCAATCTCATCTCCTTGTTCTATGGTTTGATAATCTTCTTCCTCTTTGAAGGTGAGGGGAAGAATGCCAAAGTTTATGAGATTTGCCAAATGGATTCGTGCAAACGATTTGGCGACGACCGCCTTAATACCTAAAAACATCGGAGCTATTGCAGCATGTTCCCGACTCGATCCCTGGCCGTAATTGCTGCCAGCGACAATAAACCCTCCTCCTAACTCCTTTGTCCTTTTCACAAAAGAAGCATCCAAGTTCTCAAAGACATACTCAGAAATGGCCGGGATGTTTGAACGGAGAGCTAAAACCTTAGCCCCACTTGGAAGGATATCGTCTGTCGATACATGATCCGCAAGTTTAATGAGAACACGACCTATCAATTTGTTAGGGAGTGGTTCTTTTACAGGAAGAGGTTTAATATTGGGTCCCCGGATCAAATCCACCTTCTCCGCCCTTTCGGCTGGCAAGGGAGGAAGGATCATATTATCTTCCACAGTAAAATTCTCCGGTAGGTGAACAAACGGGGGATCTCCAAGCTTTCGAGGATCAATGATCACTCCCCCAATGGCAGAAGCAGCCGCTACTTCAGGACTCGCCAGATAGACCATAGCACTCTGTGTTCCAGATCGGCCTTTGAAATTTCGATTAATCGTTCTTAGGGAGACTCCATTAGTGCAAGGAGCTTGACCCATTCCTATGCAAGGGCCGCAACAACTTTCCAGAATTCGAGCTCCAGACTCAATCAAATCTGCAAGGCCTCTGTTTAGGGACAACATCTTTAAAACCTGCCTGGAGCCAGGAGAAATGACAAGGCCAACATGTGGTGAGATCGTCTTTCCCTTTAAAATAGATGCTACTGTCATCAAGTCTTTAAAAGAAGAGTTTGTACAACTCCCAATCACTACTTGATCCACTTTAAGACCTTCTATCTCTTTGACTGAAACGACATTGTCTGGGCTATGGGGTTGAGCAACGAGGGGTTCTAAGGATCCCAAATCAATCTCCCAAATGTCATCGTAATGAGCGTCGGGATCGGGATATAAAGGGATCCAATCCTTCTCCCTTCCTTGAGATTTAAGAAATGATCGTGTAACCTCATCACTTGGAAAGATGGAGGTAGTTGCCCCAAGTTCCGCTCCCATGTTTGTGATGGTTGCCCTTTCTGGAACAGTTAATGTCATCATTCCAGGGCCGCCATATTCCAATACCTTGCCCAATCCTCCCTTCACAGTGAAACGCCGGAGTATTTCGAGAATGATATCCTTTGCACTCACCCAAGGCGACAATTTGCCCAAAAGTCTCACTTGAACGACTTGAGGTGTCTTGATATAGAAAGGCTCACCAGCCATGGCCAGGGCTACATCCAACCCTCCCACTCCCACAGCAAACATCCCCATCCCTCCGCATGTGGGCGTATGGCTATCTGCTCCTAAGAGGGTCTGCCCTGGAACGGCAAATCTCTCTAAATGGACCTGATGACAGATCCCATTTCCAGGTCTCGAAAAATAGAGGCCATATTTGGCAGCGAAACTTTTAAGGAATAAATGATCATCCGCATTTTCAAATCCAACCTGTAGCGTATTGTGATCGATATAGGCCACAGAGAGCTTTGTCTTGATCCTTGGAAGCTGTAAAGCCTCAAATTGTAAAGCAGCCATCGTCCCGGTGGCATCGTGAAATAAGGTCTGATCGATAGAAAGTCCTATGGAATCTCCCTCAACGGGTTTAGCTGAGACGATGTGAGTATTTAAAATTTTCTTTACAAGATTTTCGCCCATTTCAAATTTCCTTCCTCTATTTGATAATGAAGTTTAGGAATGAAAATTTTCTATCCTTCAATTCTCTTAACTAAATTGAGACCTGTCTTTTGTCCTTCCCTTAATATATCCTCCTCCTTATTGCCTTTTATCATCCCTTCTTCCATAATGATCTCTCCATCTATCATAACAAGCTTGACATCCGAAGGCCTTGCACAATGAACAATCTGTGATATCTCTGAATGCATCGCTACGCTATGTGGTCTGGAGGAAAGATCAATTCCTATTAAATCTGCCCTCTTTCCCGGCTCCAATGTCCCAACTTCTTTCTCCATACCGAGGGCTTTGGCTCCATTTACGGTAGCCAATTCGAGCACCTCCCACGGTGGAAGGAGTGTAGCATCTAAAGCCGCCACTCTCTGAAGCAATGTGGTTGTTTTCATCGCCTCAAACATATCCTGTGAATTGTTGCCAGCCGTGCTATCGCTCCCCAGAGAAACCGTTACACCTTCATTGAGCATTTGTGCAATAGGAGCAACTCCATCCCCCAGAAACATGTTGCTGACAGGGTTATGGGCTACTTTCGTATGGGTTTCTTTTAATATCTTGATCTCAAAGGGATTGAGTCTTACGCAATGGGCTCCGATGACCTCTTCACCCAAGAAATCCAAACTATGGAGAAATTCCACAACCCCTGCTGAGCCGTACTTCCTTCTCACCTGTCTCACGATGTCATCATTTTCTGCAATATGTGTGCTGATTCGGATCTTTTTGTCTTTTGCAAACTGCTTCGCCTCCCTGATCAGCTCAGGAGTACAATTAATCCCAGGGGTGTTTGGTCCTACCATGATCCCGACCTTCTTCTCCTCAATCTCTTTTAAATATCGAGAAAGGAGATCATCACAGTGATTGAAAATTTCATCGTGAGACTGCTTTACTTCCTGGGGAACCAAATCACCTTCATCCATCATTCCTCTCACCAGAAATCCTCTTATCCTCATCTCTTTGAAAGCAGTAAGGATCGCATCAGCAATTTCCCTCTCATTAAAAAGGAAATGGTGGTCAAGGAGGGTTGTCGTCCCCGACCTGATCGATTCAAGACAACCCAGCAATGCACCCTGGTAGCAATCTTTTGAGGTCAATACCTTTCCTACTGCATATATCTTTTTTAACCAATCGAGTAAAGGAAGGTTGTCGCATTTCCCCCTGATCAATGTCTGGAAAAGATGGACATGTGTATTGATAAGGCCTGGAATAATAATCATCCCTTTACCATTAATATATTTCCCCTTCCTACCAGTATCGCTTTTTTTCCCACTGGCTACCTCTACGATTTTTTCTCCGTGGATACGGATTCTCCCTTCTTTGATCACCTTACCTCTCTCAGTCATCGGAATGATCGTCACATTTTCAATCCATATTTCCATCATTCAGGACTCCTTTTGTAACTAAACTAATGCCATTAAATTGCTTTACCCCCCACCCCTGCCTACCGCAGGCAGGCACCCCTCCTCCTCAAGGGGGGAGGGTGGGGGTAATGTCATTTTATTTATTGCTTTTGTATTAAGTTGATACATATACATATCCATCCATAATTCTTCGAGCCGTTCGGGCCACAGCTGCCCTTTTCACCTTCAGATCTTCCCCTTTCCCATGAACCTCTATTTCTACATCAATGAACCCAGAGGGATGCTCTATCCTCACCCCTTCGGCTTCCTTTTTAATCTCCTCTTTAAAAATTTCATACACAATACTTCCTTCTATTTTTGCCGAAACAGCTGTACAAATTGCACCTGTCACTGCATAAGCCTTATGCAACTTCTGCATAGACATCATCCGAGAAATGAGCCCAAATTCCGCCGGGGCGACAAAGGCAATCTTAGGAGTAGCAGGACTTTTTAATGTAGCCTCTTCTCTATTCTTTACAACGCCAATGATCTCTGCCACATAGCTTCGGATCTTTTCAATCCTCTTTAAAAGGTCAGGATTTGAATTAATCTCATCTGCCATTTCTACCCCTTTTAAACTTAGATCACAAGCCCTGAGGAAGACCATGGGGGTGGCCACATCTATGATGGAAACTTCTATCTTCTCTCCACCACCCAGATCCAATATTTCCCTTGCCTTTCCAGTTGGTAAGATTTTATTAGTGACTGATCCCACTGTATTTTTGAAATCGAGCATGATCTTAGAACCACTCCCAGGAACACCGGAGATTGAATAATCACCCTCTGAAAAGAACTTTCCGTTTCGGACGGGAACCTCAGCCAAAATCACCTTTTGGGTATTTGTATTAAACATCTTTACCAAAGTAAGGGGTTCCTGAGGCATTACCAATCCCTCATCCACTGCAAAAGCTCCTACGGCCGAAGAGAGGTTCCCACAATTAGATGAGTAGTCCACGACTGGATTAGTGATACTGACATTACCAATCGTATAAGCAAAATCCCCTTCAGAAGAAGAAGGATTGATGAGAGCACACTTACTGGTCAAAGAATCAGCCCCCCCTAAACCATTAATCTGTCTGGGATCAGGACTACCAAACATGGAGAGAATTTCCCTATCTCGCACCTCAATCTCTTTGGGTAGATCTTTCTCCCAGAGAATGACCCCTTTGCTTGTTCCTCCTCTCATGATGGTGCAGGGTATCTTTTTAAACATTCGATGCCCTCCTTTTAAAAAAGCTTTTGAAACATACTTTTATGCCTGAAGGGTTAATCTAATGCAAGGCCTTCTCTCTTTAACTTCCTCACTAAATAATTCCATATATCTTCAGAACGCTTTGGATTTTGATTGACTTTTCTAAACATATCCCAAGCCGTTTCTTCAGGAACGGGTTCTATCTTCCCAATTTGAGAAGCCATGAATTGTGTTTTAATGGCCTTTTCCAAGGAAATGGCATTCAGGCAGGCATCTTCGATGCTTTTTCCTACTGTGACAATCCCATGATTTCGCATAAGGACAGCCCTTTCTTCCCCTAAGGTTCTGGCAAGGGCCTCGCCCTGCTCTTTTCGAGTAATTAACGAGGGATCTTCGAAAGTGGTTATCCCTTGAGGAAAGGCTGTACCATCTTGGGTAAGGGGTTTCATTTCGAGTCGGACACAACTGAAAGCGGTACTAAAAAGAGGATGGACGTGGACAACACTCTGAACATCTTTTCTCACTTTATATATTTCTGAATGGATGGGAGTCTCACCATGAGGAGGATGAATTCCCTCTACTTTATTTCCTTCCATATCCATGACAATAAGATCCTCAGGTTCTATCTCTTCCAACCCTAAGCCTGCGGGTTTCATATAGAAATGATTTTGACCAGGTACTCGGCTGCTCATATGGCCCAGATGAAAATCTCCAAGTCCCTCCATATATAGAATCCGACAGGCCAGAGCTAATTTCTTTTTTATCTCGAGCATTGAATTACTCATTTGGAACTCCTTGCTGAGGTAATAGTAAGTCCATAATTGTATATATATCGGAAACTAAATCCCTCCTTCCCTGCCCTGCCTACCGCCTGCCTGCCGGCAGGCAGGGGGGAGATTTTCAGAAGATATGTCTTATCAATTATGGACTCCCTTAGTAACTACTTTTCTGAACTGCTTCTAATACCCTCTCCAAGTTGGCAGGCAGATGATAAATCCTTTCTCCGATGGCATTGGCAATTCCATTCAAAATCGCTGGTATAGATGGAATGAGAGCTGGCTCTCCTACTCCTTTTGCCCCGAAGGGACCCGTAGGCTCTTCATCCTCAATGAGTATAGGAACAACCTCTGGGATATCCTTCGATGTCGGAATAAGATAGTTAACAAAAGAGGTGGTCTCACCAGGAGTATACTCTTCCATCAAGGCATGTCCTACTCCCATTGCAATGCCGCCTGTGATCTGACCAATTACATTCTTTAGATTGATGGCCTTCCCCACATCATGACTTGCCACTACCCGAATCACCCTTACTTTGCCTGTCTCTGTATCCACCTCAACTTCTGCCAAATGAGTGGCAAATGTATAAGTGGCATAGGGACTACCTTGACCGGTCTTAGGATCGAGTGGAGTCGTCTCAGGATCAAAGCGCCCTTCTCCCCTCAGTATTTTCCCGCATCTCTTAGCTACTTCTTTTATCGAAATAGAGACCGATGGTTTCGATTTCTGTTTGATCTCACCCTCCTCAAAAAAGAGAGCCTTGCCATCTACTCTTAAAATTCGACTCGCCTCTTTGATGACCTCCTCTTTCAAATTTTTGATTGCATTGAGAATGGCATTACCAGAAATATAGGTCAACCTGCTTGCTGAGGTGAGGCCTGTATCAGTGGTCAAGGCCGTATCCGCCCTGATGAGTTTGATCTCTTCCAATGGAACCCCTAAGGATTCTGAAGCAATCTGGAGAAAGATGGTGTCCGATCCCTGACCGATCTCTGACGCTCCCGAAAAGAGACGAACCTCTCCGTTTGGGTCAATCTCCACCTGGGCAGTCGAAGGATTAGCCCTTCCTGTATTACCAATCCCATACCACATCGAACCAATCCCAATTCCTTTTTTGATGTAAGATTTTTTTGAATCATTTTTAAGAGAGATTGTATGATCCCGCCACTCTCTCACCTTTTTCAACGTCTCACCAATTCCGACACTGGCCATGAGGGTTTGACCTGTAGCGGTCTCAGATCCGGCATGAAGGACATTTTTCAGCCGAATCTCAATGGGGTCCATCTTAAGAGCGGAAGCCAAAAGATCCATCTGGGACTCATGAGCAAAAGCCATCTGAGGAATCCCAAATCCTCGCATAGCCCCAGACCATGGGTTGTTTGTGTAAACCATCCGACTTCTCACCTTAACATTTGGAACCTCGTAAGGCCCTGTGGCATGAATGGCAGATCGAGTCCCAACAGCAGTTCCAAAAGAGGCATAAGCACCGGTATCACCAAAGATATCCACCTCCACCGAAGTAAGCCTCCCATCCCTTCTGGCACCACTCTTATAATGAATCTTCAAAGGGTGGCGCTTCGAGGTAACTTGGAAAACCTCCTCTCGAGAATAATCGATCTTTACCGGTCTCTTCAGATGAAAGACAGCCAGAGCCAAAAGACACTGGACGGTAATATCCAGTCTTCCTCCAAACCCTCCTCCTGTCGCAGACTGAATTATCCTTACTTTGTCCAAAGGTAACGAGAGAACAGAAGCTACCTCTCTTTGATCATAATGAACATTCTGTGTCGGGCAGATGATTGTGATACGTCCCTCTTCATCTAAATAGGAGATCCCTGCATCCGGTTCCATATAAGCATGTTCCACCCAAGTTGTCCTATAGGTCTCCTCGATGATGATCTCAGCTTCTTTAAATCCTGCTTGAACGTCACCCTTAATCACATTAAACTCTAATAACAGATTTCCACTTTCATGAATCAAAGGGGCATAAGGCTTAAGAGCCTCTTCGGGATTGTTTACAAACGGAAGGTCCTCATAGATCACGGTAACCTTCCTTACCCCTTCTTCCGAAGCCTCTATTGTCTTAGCAGCCACTAATGCCACTGGATCGCCTATATACCTCACCCGATCCGAGGCCAAAACGGGTTGATCTTTGATGATGATCCCAGTAAGATTCTTTCCAGGTATATCTTTTGCTGTAAAGATCTTCTCAATCCCATCTACCCTCAGTGCTTCTCCTATTTCAATGCTTAGTATCTTGGCGTGGGGTTTAAAACTACGAACGACCTTCAGATGAAGGGGTTCTTTTGTGGAAAGATCTGCACCAAACTTTGCCTCCCCTAAGACCTTCTCCAGGGCATCCACCCTCGGAACTCCAACCCCGACTTGCCTCATGACTCTGCCTCCAAGGCATTTCTCATGGCCCTCACAAATAGAGCCTCCAACACTGGTGCCTTATAAGAAGTCGAAGGTCTGATTCCACTTCGCTCGATCATCACCTCAGAAACCTTTTGGGAAGCCTTCTTTATCAGCATTTCCTCAGGCATTCTTCCTTTCAACATTCTTTCTACATCTGAGATTCTCTGAGGGGTTGGAGTCACGGCCCCTATGGAAATTCTAATATCTTCGATCGTGCCTTTCTCCAGTCGAAGGACCAGAGCAACGCTCATCCTCGCTATGGCCATCGCTTCCCTTCTGGCTAGCCTAACAAAGCTATTTCTTATATCTAAGGGAAGCTTTTGGAATTTAATTTGGGCTAAGATTTCATGAGGTTTCAGGGCTGTTTCGTAAGGACCCTTAAATAATTGAAAAACAGGAACTTCCCTCCCTCCCTCTTTAGATACTACCTTAGCATAAGCATCCAATACCATCAAAGGAGGGAGGGTATCGGCTGCTGGGGATGCATTGACGATATTCCCTCCAATTGTTCCAAGATTTCTGATTTGAGGAGATCCGATCTCTGATGCTGCATCGGATAAAACCTTCCCATATCTCTTGATCAAATGAGAGGAAGCGATTTCTGAATGGGTGACGGTGGTACCGACGGAAACGGTTTCGTTTTTTTCATCGATCCTTCGAAGTTCTTCTATTCTCGTAATGTCAATGAGGCAATGAGGCTGAAAGTCACCACTTCGGAGGCCAATCACCAGATCCGTTCCACCGGCGATGAGCTTTGCCTTTCCTTGATAATTCCACAAGAGATCACAGGCTTCATGAAGAGTCTTTGGGGTCTTATAGCTAAAGGAAGGGGTCATGTTGTAAATGTCAAATGTCAAATTTCCAATTTCAAATTTTGAAATTTATTTATGTGTGACGGCTTCAATCGCCTCGATGATCTGATGATAACCTGTACATCGACAAAGATGGCCAGAGATACCCTCTTTAATTTCATCTCTGTTTGGATGAGGGTTTCTATCCAACAACGCCTTTGAGGACATCAAGATCCCAGGAGTACAGAAACCACATTGAACCGCTCCGTGATCAATAAATGATTGTTGCAAGGGATGGAGAGATTCTCGACTTCCAAGACCTTCCACTGTCTGAACCTCTCTCCCGTCTACTTTGAGAACTAAGATTAAGCAAGCATTAACAGGCATTCCATCTAATAATACGGTACAGGCCCCGCATTCTCCGATACCACAGCCCTCTTTCGTACCGGTGAAACCGAGTTTCTCACGGAGAAGTCTAAGGAGGGTCCAGTGAGGTGGTACATCTATCTGAACGGACTTTCCATTTAAAACAAACTTAATAGTGGATGTCTCCTTTTCATTTTTCATCAATCAACCTTTATCCTTCTCTTTTTCTTTCTAATGACCCATGGTCACTCGCGAACCATGAAAATTGCAAGTATTATCCTCCTCCCCCTTGACGGGGGAGGACTTCGTCGTGAGTCTTCGGCCCGAGCTCAGGCCAAGGGCTCAGTCGAACGATTGAGGTGGGGGTGAACATGGTATGGCTCCCCTCACCCCTGCCCTCTCCCGCCAGGGGAGAGGGGGATAATTGGATTATTTTCTAACTAATTTCTCTTTTAGCGCCTTAAGAATCTTATCAGGGGTTATAGGCAGATCCTTAATTCTCACTCCTACGGCATCATCAATGGCATTGGCAATGGCAGGGGCCATGGGAACAACCGTCATCTCTCCAATTCCCTTTGCACCCCAGGGACCTTCTCTATGGGGTGCTTCCACAATCAAGGAAGTGATCTCTGGAATATCAGGCGCGGCAGGCATCCTATAATCAAGAAAAGAAGGATTAACGACCTCACCCCTTTCTCCTATGATCATCTCTTCAAACAGAGTAGGACCGATCCCATGAACCATACCCCCTTCGATCTGTCCTTGGCAGGTGGAAGGGTTGATTGCCTTTCCCACATCATGTGCTCCTGAAATCTTCAAGATCTTTACCCTTCCAGTTTCGATATCCACTTCTACTTCTGCATAGTGAGCCCCATACATCCAAAAGATACTCGGGGCTGACCACATTCCTCCGGTCTCACCTTCGGCAATCGGATAGAATGAATCCTTTCCTATAATATCTAAGCCTGCCTGGTATTCGTGTTTGATGACCTGTGTAATGGTTAGCTTTTTGCCTGGATTTTTCTTTGAAAAGATCAATCCCTTTTCTATGGCGAGATCTTCAGAATCTTCGCCGAGGATTTCGGAGGCGATAAGGAATAGCTGCTCTCTCGCATCCTTAGCTGCCCTTCTCACTGCATTACCCATATGAAAAGTGCTTCGACTCGATGTGGTGGATGCATCGAAGGGGGTGATATCCGTGTCCGGAGTCACCATAATGACGTTCTCTACAGGTACTCCCAATTCCTCTGCGACCATCTGGGCCAGGATGGTCTTAGATCCCTGCCCAATTTCTACGGTACTGGTTAATACCTCAACACTTCCATCCTGACTCACAATAACGATCGCTGATGAACCTGTAGGGGTTTTAGTATTTTTAAAGGCACAGGCCATTCCCTTGCCTCGATATTTCTCTTTCGGCCTATTCCAATCTACACTCTCTGCCACCTTCTTAATGCACTCCTTGAGACCTACGCTGTGAAGTTTCTGTTGACCCGTAGGAGATATATCTCCTTCTCCTACTACATTCTTCATCCTTATCTCGACTGGATCCATCCCCAATTTTTGGGCGATAATATCCATCTGGGACTCATGTGCCCAGGCGACTTGAGGAATGCCATATCCCCGGTAGGCACCTGCAATGGGTTTATTCGTATAAACGCAGTAACCATCCACTTTCACATTTGGAATTTTATAGGGCCCCACTGCGGCAACGCAGGCCTGTTGACAGACCGTAGGGCCCTTCTCTGCATAGGCCCCTGTATCATAAATCACCTTTGCCTCTCTCGCCCATATCCTTCCATCCTTTTTCACCCCTGTCTTGAGTTGAACGATACTGGGGTGTCTTACGAGGGATGCTGTAAATACCTCTTCGCGGGTTAAAACCATCTTGACCGGCCTATGGTTCACCCTTAAGGCCAAGGGAATACAAATGGTCTCTACCTTGAGCCCCCCTTTCCCTCCAAAATTGCCTCCTATATATGGAGGTGAGATCACCCTCAATCTTTTCAAAGGTATCCCCATGGCATTCGATAAATCCATGCGGAGCCGATGGGGACTGTCATTGGTTACCCAAACAGTGATCTTTCCAGCTGGATCAACCTGAGCGATGGCCATATGGGGTTCGATTGCCCCATGCTGAACCATCTGGGTCGTAAAGGTGTCCTCAAAGAGAAGGTCACTTCCGTCCCACCCTTTCTCCACATCCCCTTTGATGAATTGGATATAGTGACAGATATTGCTATTCTCTATGGGTTTGATGACAGGCAGGTGTTTATAAGTATTCATCCTCTCATGAATAAGTGGAGCACTGGGCTCCATTGCCTTTTGGGGATCAAGAAGAGCAGGTAATGGCTCATATTCAACTTCTATCAAATCTATGGCTTCCTCAGCGACCTCTTCATCAATGGCAGCCACTGCAGCAATAGGCTCTCCAACATAACGTACTTTATCGATGGCTAAGAATGGGTAATCCATCAGGGCTTCCCCGCCTAAGAAAGGGGTATCCTTTCCTGTCACGACTGCCCTGACTCCGGGTAATCTCCCCGCCTTATCTATTTTGATATTCAAGATCTTTGCATGAGCGCATTCACTTCTTAGGGCCTTCCCATAAAGCATGTTCGGAAATTTTAGATCATCGCCATAGATCGCCTGTCCCGTGACCTTTTCTAATCCATCTAAACGTGGGATAGGTTTTCCAACTGTTGAATATTCAGCCACGATTTTATCCTCCCAATCTCTTAGCCACATCTAAGATGGCCTTTACAATCCTAACATATCCGGTACATCGACATAGGTTTCCCGCTATGGCTTTTTTGACTTCTTCCTCTTTGGGAGTTAGATTCTCGTCTAATAGGGCTTTGGCAGAGAGGATCATCCCCGAAGTACAATATCCACATTGGACTGCTCCCTCTTGAATAAAGGCCTCCTGAAGGGGATGAAGCTTGCCATCCTTAGCCAATCCTTCAATCGTCGATACCTCTTTTCCATTAGCATCCACAGCCAATACCAAACAGGAGTTAATCGTTCTTCCGTTAAGTACAACAGTGCAAGCCCCACATTGACCTGTATCACAGCCTTTTTTTGTTCCGGTAAGTCCGATCTCATCTCTCAGAAGATCCAACAGGGTGAGGTTGGACTTTACACTGACCTCATAAGGCTCGCCGTTTATTTTTAAATGGATCAAATGCTTCACCAAAGGCCTCCCTTTTGTAAACCCCGTTAGAATGTTTGAAAAATTTATAAAACGTTAAGGTCAATTTTTCTAAAAGCTTCCCCCAGTGCCCTCTTTACAAAAACCTTGACCATCTCCCGTCGATACTCTTCTCTCGAACGGGGCGAAGACTCATCCGCTGCAATCTCCCCTGCCTTTTCAAATAGACCATTCTCAATTCTCTTACCTCTAAGAAACTCCTCCGTCTTAAGAGCCCTGATCGGTGTAGGAGCAACCGAACCCAATCCTATCCTTGCCTGGGTGCAAACCTTTTCCGAATCAACCGCTATAAACGCTCCTACTCCAACTAATGTCTCGTCCACTGCTGTGATCTTAGGAAGGCAAAGGTAAGCCCCTCCACTATAGGGGGGTAAATGAGGTATCTGGATCTCAGCAAGGATCTCTTTCCTCTTAAGGACAGTTGCGAAAGGTCCTGTGAAGAAATTCTCTACGTTTAATATCCTTTCTCCTTCAGAACTTAGCACCTTCAACTTTGCACCCAATGCAATCAATGCAGGAGGGGTATCTGCAGAAGGAGATGCATTACAGAGATTACCCGCCACTGTCCCTCGATTTCGAGTCTGAACCCCACCTACTGCAATAACCGCCTCAACAAGAAGACCAAAATTCTCTTTGATAATAGGAGAATTGGCTACAGAGCTATGGGTTACTAAAGGACCGATTCTTAGATCTTTGCCATCATATTTAATATAGTCCAGTTCAGGAATGTTTTTCAGATTGATGACATACTCAGGGGTCAATTTTCTCTGTTTCATCTGAATGATCAGATCCGTACCCCCAGCGAGGATCTTCGCCTTCCCCTCAAATTGATCTAAAAGAGAGATGGCTTCAGGCAGAGTAGAAGGCTCCAGATATTTAAATGGTCTTAATTTGCTCAGCACTTTAGTCTCCTTATTCTTTGGCCTCCTCTGTATAGAATTTTTTCCAGGTCTCACCCGTGATGAGCCCCTCTGGGATATCCCCAGATCCCATTGTCATATCCAAAGTAATATGGGCCTCCTTGGCTCTCCAAGCATGACAAGGCTTGCCCAACGCAATCATAATCTTCGACTTTTCTGGACTCTTTCCATTTATCTCCATCACCGCCGCTGAAAGTGATGTCTCCTCCGAAAAGTGAACCCCATGCCGACAGATTGAATTGGGCCCTGGCCCATTCGCATGATCCATCGAAAACTCTATCATCTTCTCTAAGGTCACCTTGCCCTTATGCCTATTTAAAAGCTCAAGACAACGCACATACCTACAAATGCTCGAAAGATCGTCCTCACGGTTCAGGGTCTTAAGAAGAACAAAACAGTTAGACCGAGCCGCTACATCATCCCTTACAATCTCCGTGGCCACTTCTCGATAAGAACCCTCAATGATGAGCGCCTCCCTCGCATCGGCAAACTCTATATTCCCGGGTGTACTCATCGGGCTCTCCAAAAGACCCGGGAGAATCGCCTGAGCGGCTTCTAAGGCATTTTTCCCTTTTTCTAACCCCTCTCTCATCAGAGCCCCCCTATCCAAAGCCTTGATCTGAATCGAATCCTTCTCCGCACCCCTTACGGCTAACTCCTTTGTCCTGGAGATATTACTTCCCGTCGCCACCCCCCTGTCATTCAATCCCATCTTCAATGCTATGGTCCCAGCAGCCGCTACCCCTATGATCTTATTGCCCTCCTTCGGATTAATCACAACAATAACATTAATCTCCTTGTTCCTATAACTATTTGGCCCCACATAAGTCTCAGAACCCACCTTATCACTGTTTTTTAGGAAGATCGTATCTCCCGTTGCACTGGCTTTTCCTACTGCCATCAATACCGTACACCCCTCTGAAAATGCAATGTTATGAAAGAGGTTGTAGGCCAATACCTCTGGATACTCCATCCCGACCCCGTCTCCAATGCCTTTGATCTCCTCAAGCCTTGGTGAATTTAATAATCCTTCCTGTTTCATCGCCTTTTTAATGAGCTCCTTTTTTTGATAACCCATCCTTTTTAAGTTATCCCAAAAGGTCCTAAGATTCTGCCTGATCTCAGAAGAAAGCAACTCACCCTGTCTTCTTCCTATCCAATAATGATCCCCTTCACAGTAGATAAGCTTCTGAATCACTCTGTTTCTCCTTTCAATCTATTTATTCTTTTTTCATCTAACAGGTCGGATAAACTCCCCCTGAGGTTTTCCAATCACCTCTCCATCCTTCATCACAATTCTACCCCTGACTATGGTATAAATAGGCAATCCCTTCACTCTCCACCCATCAAAAGGGGTGATCTTCGTCTTACTATGCAATTTTTCGCTCTGGATCACTCCCTCCCTTTCCATATCCACAATCGTAAAATCGGCATCCGACCCAACCTGTATCGTCCCCTTCCGCGGATAAAGATTGAATAACCTCGCTGGATTCTCTGATGCCAACTTCACATAACTATTAATCGATAACCTCCCCTCATTAACCTGAGTCAACATCAACGGCACACTCGTCTCTACTCCCGTAAATCCTGGAATCGCCTCCCAAATATTCTCCTTGATCTTCTCCTCCGGAGAATGCGGTGAATGGTCCGTCGCTATTACTTCAACTATTCCATCCAATAATCCCTTCCACAATGCCTCCCCATTCTCCCGAGACCTGATAGGGGGATTCATCTTAAGAATGGAACCCACTTTCTTCATATAATTGCAATCAAGTAGTAAATAATGAGGGCCTGTCTCCGCAGTCACATTGATCCCTTTTTCCTTTGCCTCCTTCACCAACTGGACGCCCTCTTTCGAACTCATATGATAGATATGAAGCTTACATCCCGCTTCAGCAGCCAAAATGATGGCCCGTTGAATCGTCTCAGCCTCAGCTATATTCGGCCGAGCCTCCACGTGAGCTAATGGATCTGTCCTCCCCGCCCGCTGAAGTTCTGCCTTAAAGAAATCCATAATCGCATTGTTCTCAGCGTGAACTCCCACCCGAAGCCCGGTTTCAGCCACTAATTTAAAGGCTTGAAGAATACCCCCGTCATCCGGTGCAGGTACACCTCCCACCGTCTCTCCCATAAATATCTTAAATACATTTATACCTGCCTCTGCTAACTTAGGAATCTCCGGAATACTATCCCCTACAATCGCCGCCACCAAACCATAATCCACATAAGCTTTACTCTTTATCATCTCCAACTTCTGCTTAAATGCCTCCAGTGTAGAAATAAATGGCTTGTTGTTTGGCATATCAAAGATCGTTGTCACACCCCCGGCCGAAGCGGCCATGGTCCCCGTCCCAAAATCCTCCTTGTAAGTAAACCCAGGCTCTCTAAAATGAACATGAACATCAATAATACCAGGTAAAATGTACTTCCCTGCGGCATCAATCACCTCTCTCGCCTCAGGAAAACTTCCCCTCCGGTCTATAGCAAAGATTTTCCCCTTCTCTACTGCTATATCATCCCCTTCATGAACTGACTGCGGCGTCACTATCTTCCCATTCTTAATAACCAGATCCATATTTGTTACCCCCTTTGAGAAATATTTTAATTGTGAAATATTTTTTGCCTATCGATTTTATGACGATTACACTGGATACTATAATTCTTCCAATTGTTCTTTCAATCTTGTTAATAAATTGGTAAGTACCCGCTGCTCATCTGGTGAGAAACAACTCATCATCTGGTACAAAAAAGGTCGATACTCAGCAATTACCCTTGGAGCTAACTCCTTACCTTTCTCTGTAAGACGGATCTCTTTAACCCTGCGGTCATTTTCATTATTAACCCGCTGAACTAATCCATCCCTCTCCATTCGATCAATAAGAGTCGTCAAATTGCTATTTCCACAAAAAATAAGCTTGCTAAGCTCAGATAAGGCAAGGGTCTCATGATCATAAAGCTGAAGAATTACCCCATATTTGGGGACGCTCAGTCTCCACTTTGTAAGTTTTTTGATACCTTACGATTAACTAAATTATGAGCCCTTTGAATGGCCAAATAGGCATTGAGTGCATCTGTCAGCGGGAAAATGGAAGAAGATTTTTTAGTATCAGAGGGAATTTCTTTCATATGTGAATATTTATAGAATAAAATATTTTTGTCAAGAAAAAAATAGATATCAAAAGATCATTAAAATCACACCTAAAAAGACCGCCCCACTGGAGACAATGACTTGCCAGTTTAAAGGTTCCTCACCCCTCAATATCAAACGGCTGATTATTAGGGTGATCAAGGGTTCGGAAGAGGCTAAGATCACAACAATCGAGACAGCTGTAAAATAAATAGCCATAAAGCTAAGCATTTGTCCTAACGTGAAAAAGAGACCGGCCAAGATAAAAAACCATGGGGGATGATGAAAGTTGAAATTATTATGGCATAATTTTTTTATTTCTCCTTTTGTTGTGGCGTGTACTACCACAGCTAACCAAGCTATCATCGTGCCTATTGCCATCCCCCAGAAAGGGGATGGTACTTCCGTCAACCCTAACTTACGTAAAAAATGGCCAATCCCAAAACTTAATGCCGCTCCCAGTGCATACAAAACACCAAATAACGGGGATTTATTGGAAACCTTTGATGCAGGAAATGATTCATTTGGGCTGGAGACAGAAGCCTGGACAACTTCTAAATCCATCCTTCCTAAAACCTCCCTTGAAAGAATCCACACCCCTCCCATTATAGCAGTAGCGCCTATAAACTGGGATATGTTAAACCGTTCGGAGAGAAATAAGAATGCTAAACAGACCGTCAGAATCGGAGAACTACATCTAAACGAAGTGGCTCTGGAGGGACCTATTACCCTAATGGCAACATAAAACAGAGAACGACCGGTAAACGTGGTTAAAAGACCAGCTAAAGCAAAGAGTAAGAAACCTTTAAGAGTAAGCGGAGGTAACAGACCCTTTAGCTGGAAGATAATTATAAGGAGCGAAAAAGCAACCATATTGATAAATATTGAGATAAAGATCCCATCATCATGGGCCGTTTTCATCCCTCGACGAATAGCTATATTTCCTGTGCTAAAAGAGAAAGCGCTGAGAATGATCAACAACTCTCCAATCATTTTCAATCCATTTTTGAAAAAATCTTCAGATCAAGCAAGGCGGATAAAAAACCACTAATATAAAAATGAGTACTTGGCAACCTGTGACCATAATCCGTAATCAAAGACGGAAGTATCAGTATTCATTAGACCCTGAAACAAGTTCAGGGTGACATTGAATGCGCCTCTATTGTCATGCTGAACTTGGTTCAGTATCTCAAGATTACGGATTATGACTGTGATCCCAAGTCTTGACAAAGCAAATTACCTTATTATAGAAATGTTTACATACGGAAAAAATGAGGTGCTCTAATGATTGCTGAGATATTATCAAATAAAGCGGTGTCCGATCAATACTATAAAATGGAATTGAGATGTCCTGGATTGGTTGATGAAGTCAAACCAGGACAATTTTTAATGTTCAAAGTTAGAGAGGGATACGAACCTTATCTCAGGAGACCTTTTAGCTTTTATGGAATAAAATTTTCGAAGGCCCATATATCATTTGAAATTTTATATAAAGTTGTAGGGCTTGGGACTCGATTGATAGCAGAGATGAAAGGTGGAGAAAAGATTGACATAATTGCCCCTCTTGGAAATGGGTTTTCGATTCCTCTGGATATACGCACTTTCATTATTGTTGCGGGGGGGATTGGATTAGCTCCGCTCTTATTTTTAGCAGAGGAGATTAATCAGAAAAGAAGAGAAGAGGTGGAGATCATTTTTTTATATGGTGGCCAGGGTAGGGCAGATATTATCGATACTAATCGGATAAAGAATTGTTCATCTGAGGTAAGAATATGTACTGAGGATGGGAGTATTGGATCCAAGATGTTGGTTACTGAACTGCTTGAGGGATATTTAGAAGAGGGGAAATACGATCAAGGCCTTACCAGGATTTACTCGTGTGGACCAAAGGCCATGCTGAGAATAGTCTCTTCAGTTGCAAAAAAATATGATATTCCCTCCCAGGTGAGTTTAGAGAGCTTCATGGCTTGCGGTTTTGGTGCATGCTTAGGATGTGTGGTAAAGGTATTTCAAGAAAGAAATACTGAGATGGCCTATGAGAGGGTCTGCAAAGAGGGACCAGTATTTGATTCGGGGAGGATAGTCTGGGATGAATGATGCCCCAGACATCTCAGTGAGGCTTGGAAAGTTACGTTTAAAGAATCCGGTGATGCTTGCCTCTGGCACCTCTGGATATGGGGAGGAGTATGCCCGATTTATAGATCTCAGCCAGGTAGGTGGGATCGTCGTTAAAGGAACTTCTTTGGAACCGAGACTGGGGAATCCCCCAGCAAGGATTTATGAAACAGCAGGAGGGATGCTTAGTTCAGTGGGGTTACAGAATGTGGGTGTGGAGAGGTTTATCCGGGAGAAGTTGCCTTTTTTAAGGGGATTTGATACGAGGGTGATAGTGAATATCTTTGGGAATAGTGTGGAGGAGTACGTTGAGGTAGCGAGGAGGTTGGATGGAGTGGAGGGGGTGTCGGCGTTGGAGATGAACATCTCTTGCCCGAATGTGAAGGAGGGGGGTATGTTGTTTGGGGTGGATGCCGGGCAGACGTATCAGGTAGTGAAATCTGTTCGAGGGGCCACCACATTGCCATTGATGGTGAAGTTATCTCCGAATGTGACGGACGTTACCTCTATTGCGAGGGCAGCGGTGGAGGGAGGGGCAGAAATATTATCATTGATTAATTGTCTTTCGGGGATGGCGGTGGACATTAAGAGTCGCAGGCCTTTTTTAGGGAATGTAGTGGGAGGTCTTTCAGGGCCTGCGATAAAACCTGTTGCCTTAAGGATGGTGTGGGAGGTTTATCATGCTCGTTTGGGGGTGCCGATAGTGGGGATAGGGGGGATTACAACTGTGGTGGATGCGATTGAGTTTATCTTATGTGGGGCTTCGGCAGTGCAGATCGGGACAGCGAATTTAATTGATCCTTTGACTTCGATAAAAGTGGCTGGGGGGTTGAGGAGGTATTGTCAGGAAAATGTGATCAACCATATCTCAGAATTGGTCGGGATATTAAACGATATTCATGAAGATAGGATGGTTTGTTAAGTAAACCCCGTTAGAAAGGACGGGGCTTTGACCCCGCCCTCCATAAGGAGCTGATGCAATTTATTATACCATCCCCGCCATAAATGGCGGGGCTTTCTTACGGGGTAAATAAAGGAAGATTCATTGGAAACCATTCAAAGTCTTTTTAATGGGTTCGCCATTGCACTACATCCAATAAACCTTCTATATTGTTTTTTCGGAACTTTTATTGGGACTTTCGTAGGTGTATTGCCCGGCTTGGGTCCTGCAGCCACTATTGCATTACTACTCCCTACGACCTATCATCTAAATCCTGTTTCCTCCATGATCATGCTGGCGGGAATTTGCTATGGTTGTATGTATGGATCATCGACAACTTCCATTCTATTAAATATACCCGGAGAACCAGCCTCTGTGATTACCTGTTTAGATGGGTATCAAATGGCCCGGAAAGGTAGGGCTGGTTTGGCCCTAAGTATTTCAGCGATCGGATCTTTCATCGCAGGGACCTCTACCTTAATTATTCTTGTTTTTTTAGCCCCTGCTTTAGCCAAATTTGCCTTAAAATTTGGTCCTACTGAATATTTTGCTTTAATGGTCATGTCTCTTTCCATCGTTACTTATTTAGCCAGAATTTCTATGATTAAAGGCCTCATGATGGCTTGTTTGGGATTGATTTTAGGTACTATTGGTATGGATCCAGTGAACGCAACGCCAAGATTTACCTTCGGCATTAGAGAACTCTACGATGGTCTAACACTGCCTGCAGTGATGATGGGTTTGTTTGGAATCTCTGAGGTCATTGAAAATGTTGGGGCCTTCATCAAACAGGAGGTATATGGAGGCGAGATAAAAGGTTTTCTTGGGACACGAGAAGATTGGAAGCGAACCGCTAAACCCATTGGGAGAGGCACGCTGATCGGTTTCTTCATGGGAATCTTTCCTGGGGTTGGGTCTATTGTCCCGACGATCATCTCCTATGTGGTTGAGAAGAAGATATCCAAACATCCTGAAAGATTTGGTACTGGAGAGATTGAAGGGGTGGCAGCCCCTGAGGCTTGTAACAATGCAGCAGTGGGAGGGACTTTCGTACCCCTTTTAAGCCTGGGGATACCTTCCAATCCGATGACCGCGATGCTCCTTGCTGCCCTGATGATTTTTGGCCTTCATCCAGGTCCCCTGCTCATTCAAGAAACTCCCCATCTCTTCTGGGGCGTGGTGGCAAGCATGTACATAGGCAATGTAATGCTTTTGGTATTGAATCTACCCCTTATTCCCATGTGGGTTAAGGTTTTAAAAATCCCTTACTCTTACCTCTATACGATGATCCTGCTCTTCTGCTTGATCGGTGCTTATAGCATCAACAACAGTATCACCGATGTCATAGTGATGATCATGGCAGGTATTTTCGGATATCTCTTAAGGAAATCGAAGTATGAATTAGCCCCCCTTATTCTTGCCTATGTTCTCGGACCCATCATGGAACCAGCCTTCCGAAGATCTCTTATTATCTCCAAAGGCAGTTTTTCGATATTCTTTACCCATCCCATCTCCGCTATTTTTATGGCAGTCACTTTTTTTATGTTAATTCTCCCGCTTTTTACAAAGAGGCGGGTTGGAGAGGGGTTCCAGCAAGATGACTAAAGCAGGAGGAAAGGAGAGTGGAAATATCCGATAGATGGAGTGGCTCCTTTTGGCTCATCTTTTCAATCCTCATATGTATCGAATCGTATAGATTAGGCATAGGAAGTTTTTATGCCCCTGGAACAGGGTTTTTCCCGTTTTGGGCTGGAATGGTATTTGGAACCCTCTCACTTCTTTTGTTGGTTCAAACTTTCATTCGAGCAAGAAGAAGAGGAGGTATTTCAGAGAGGATTCGGTGGGGGAGTGTCATTCTCGTTCTCGCCTCTCTTTTCATTTATGCAATCGTTCTGGAGAAACTTGGGTTCATCTTTTCAACGTTGCTCTTCATAGCAGCTCTTCTCATGATCATCGAACGTAAAAAGTGGCATATTGTAACGATTATTGCGATAATATCAACATTGGCGTTTTACATTGTTTTTCAGGTCTGGCTCCAATCCAATTTACCAAAGGGCTTTTGGGGTTTGTAGGTTTAAGCCAGTTATCTGGCTAATACTAAAAAAGGAGGTAGATTAAGATGATGTCATTATTGGTTAGAAAAAAATGGATGGCTCTTTTGTTTTTCGTATCTGTAACCTTTTTGATTGGAATTTCAAGTGCCCAAGAGAAATATCCTTCACGAAACATCGAGCTTTACATCGTTTTCGTTCCAGGGGGAACCACTGACGCGTTGGCACGAATCTTTGCTGATGAGCTTTCAAAAGTGCTGAATGTTCCGATCACTCCTATTAATAAGCCAGGTGCAAGTGGGACAGTGGGAGCAGCCTTTGTGGCTCAGGCAAAGAAGGATGGATATACCTTATTGGGAGCTTCTGGAAGTGCGATGGCTTTAGCCCCTCAAATGCTTCCCAACGTTCCTTTCAACACACTTAGAGACTTTATCCCAATTACCATTATTGGAACTTCCCCCAATATTATTTATGTGAAGAATGATTCTCCATTAAAATCCTTCGAGGATTTATTGGATTATGCAAAGAAAAACCCTGACAAGCTTACTTACGGTACTGCAGGCACAGGAAGTGATTGCCATTTCTTTATGGAGCAGATGCAAATTTATGCCAATATCAAAGTTTCCCATGTACCCTTTAAAGGAGGCGGTGAGGTTTTGCCTGCTGTTTTGGGTGGACATGTCGATTTTGGCGTAAGCCTCATGGCTTCAGTGGCTAGCCAACTAAAGGCAGGAGCCGCACGTGGTTTAGTGATCAGTGACGATAAAAGGAATCCTGTCTTTAAAGATGTCCCTGCGACTTACGAAAAGGGGTATCGACAGCATTTTATAAATCATTGGACTGCTTTATTTGCCCCGGCAGGAGTGAGCCAAACAATTTTAGATGTGCTTATTCCTGCAGCCAGTAAGGCCGTCAGGTCAGAAAATTTAGTAAAGAGAGTGGAAGGATTAGGATGTGGAGTAAAATATCTGACCCAAAATGAATTCAGAAATTTTATAGCAGAAGAAGAAAAGATCGCTACAAATATTGCTAATGAGATCAAGAAAAAATCTTTGAAATAGGTTCCCAATGAGGGAGATTTAGCTCTCTTTATTATTATCATTTGAATCCAAAAATATGTCCTGGGAGGAGCATAAGTAATAAAAAAGAAATGAATTAAAGGACAAGAGGAAAAACTTAATTATTTAGGCTAAGCCCCAAATACTTCGAGGCAAAGTCATTTTGCCCCCTCACCCCCTCCCTCTCCCCCGTTGGGGAAAGGGCTTCGTCGTGAGCTCATCCGAACGGGAAGGGTGAGGGGAAATTTCAAATATTTTTAGCTAGATTGAGGGAGGTAAGATTGTGGATTGGGAAGATTATATTGAGCAAAAGAATACACTTATGGAATGGCCTTATCCAGTGGATTATGATAAGATTCACAACGTTGTTGTAGATGTTGTTGTTTTAGGTGGTGGCCCTGCAGGTATGATGGCAGCGATAAGCGTTGCAAAAAAGGGATTAAGTGTTGCAGTTCTGGATAAGGGCAATCCTAAAAGATCGGGTGGGGGGTCTGGGTGTGATCACTGGCTAAACACTCCTAATCCAGCATCTCATATTACTCCGGAGGACTGCGCTCAATGGGAGTTTGATTCCTATAACGGATACTCGAATTCACTCTCCCGATATATAGCTGCAAGAGAATCCTATGACACACTATTGGAGATGGAGCAGATGGGGGCGCAAATAAGGGATATCCATGATGAATTCCGGGGCGCTCCTTTCAGAGATGAAAAAACCAAGTTTTTATTCTGTTATGACTATGAGAATAAATTTCAATTTCGCGTCTGGGGGACAACGTTTAAGCCAGCCATGTACCATGAAGCCAGGCGTCTCGGTGTCCATATTTTCGATAGAGTTTATGCAACAAGTTTACTCACCGAAGGAGGCAAAATCGGTTCAAGAGTCATAGGTGCTACTGGTGTTAATATTCGAACTGGAGAATTTTACATTTTTAGTGGAAAAGCTGTCATCAATTGTATGTCCCGGCATCAAGGCAATTGGATGTTTTCAACTGAGTTGACAGCCTTACCCTATTTCCGGCCGAATATTGTTGGTGATGGCCCTGCAATCTTGTGGAGAGCAGGCGCTGAGTCCACTATGATAGAGAAGGTGAATCGTATGGGTCCTCCAGGCTATCAATTTCCTACATACGGAACTGGAAACCCTCATAATACATGGTTCCCTTGTACAATAGTGGATGCAGATGGGAAAGAAATACCATGGGTTGATGCTAATGGGAAAATAATAAAGGATGTTTCTGAACGGACGCTACCTGCAGAAGGACAGAGGTTCATCGCTGAAAGGGCATCGCATCCAAAATATCAAACCCCTCACTTATTAAGAGATCTTCCAGAACGTATTCGAAAGGGTGAGTTTAAATTACCATTATATGCAGATCTGACAGCTATGCCCTGGTATGAGAGAAAGGTCATTTGGGGATTAATGGTTGGCCAAGAAGGGAGGACAAGAGTACCTATCCTATTAAATTATAATGCCTCTGGTTTTGATCCGAGTAAAGATATGCTTCAAAGTTATTATATGTTAGGTGGAGAGAGTTACAGCGCCATCGATCCAAATTGGTTAGTGCCTTATTTTATGGATCCGAGCCCTGGGAATGGAGGAGGTGCCATAACGGATTGGAATTTAATGTCCAATCTGCCTGGACTCTTTGTTGCAGGAGATGCCCTTTTTGCCAGCAATTATTATTACCATGCCTGCGTAACGGGTAGATATGCTGGCCGGCATGCTGTGGAATTTGCCCAAAAGGTAGGTACCCCTGTAATAGATGAGAGACAGGTTGAAAAGGAAAGGAACAGGATATATGCCCCGACTAAGGTCAATGTGGAAGAGGGCATGGATTGGAAGGAATTTCGAGCCGTATGTGCCAGAGTTATGCAAAACTACTGTGGCGAGTTAAGAAATGAAGAACTTTTAAAAATTGGACTTATCTGGTTAGATGACCTCGAGCGAGATGTCTATCCCAAACTATATGGAAGGAATCCCCATGAATTGCTTCGAGTTCTTGAAAGCTATAATATACTAACCTGTGATAAAATTATAGTTCATGTATCTTTAGCTCGAAAGGCAAGCAGCGATGTATTAGGTTTTTACCGCCAAGATTTTCCTGAAAAAGATCCACCGAATTGGCATAAATTTGTTACCATTAAAATGACTGACGATGGAAATGTGGAAATCGGAGAAAGACCAATTGGTTTTTGGGGGAATTTAAAAGAAGAATATGAAGCACACAACAGAAATTACAGAGGATTCTTGAAGAACCAGTAAAGGGGAATAAAGATGGCTAACAAGAAGAAGATATATGCGTATCCGAATAAGATAACGCCGAGTAAGCCAATTATAATCGATCCGAAGCTATGTAAAGGTTGTAATCAGTGCGTTGAAATCTGCACAATGGATGTTCTATTACCCAATCCTGAAAAAGGCAAACCGCCCATCATTTTGTATCCCGAAGAATGCTGGTACGGAGGGTGTTGTGTAGAAGAATGTCCTATTCCAGGAGCTATAAAGCTAAACCATCCTATGATGTCTAAGGTCCGCTTTAAGAGGAAGGAGACAGGAGAACACTTCAGAGTTAATTAAAAATGTGAAATTTAGAAAGAGGCTTTTGAGAAGGTCTGCAAAGAGGAACCAGTATTTGATTCGAGGAGGATAGTCTGGGATGAATGATTCACCAGAGATCTCCGTTAGGCTTGGAAAGTTACGTTTAAAGAATCCGGTGATGATGGCCTCTGGCACATCTGGATACGGGGAGGAGTATGCCCGATTTATAGATCTGAGCCAGGTAGGAGGAATCGTCGTTAAAGGAACTTCTTTGGAACCGAGACTGGGGAATCCTCCAGCAAGGGTTTATGAGACAGCAGGAGGGATGCTCAACTCGATTGGTTTGCAGAATGTGGGTGTGGAGAGGTTTATTCGGGAGAAGTTACCTTTTTTAAGGGGATTTGATACGAGGGTGATTGTGAACATATTTGGGAATAGTGTGGAGGAGTACGTTGAGGTAGCGAGGAGGTTGGATGGGGTGGAGGGGGTGTCGGCATTGGAGATGAACATCTCTTGCCCGAATGTGAAGGAAGGGTGTATGTTGTTTGGGGTGGATGCTGGGCAGACGTATCGGGTGGTGAAGTCTGTTCGAGGGGCAACCACATTGCCATTGATGGTGAAGTTATCTCCGAACGTGACTGACGTTACCTCTATTGCGAGGGCAGCGGTGGAGGGAGGAGCGGATATATTATCATTGATTAATTGTCTTTCTGGGATGGCGGTGGATGTGAAGACCCGGAAACCTATATTGGGTTTTGTCTTAGGGGGTCTTTCAGGGCCTGCGATAAAGCCTGTGGCATTGCGAATGGTGTGGGAGGTTTATCATGCTCGTTTGGGAGTGCCAATAGTAGGGATAGGGGGGATTACAACTGTGGTGGATGCGATTGAGTTTATGATGGTGGGGGCCTCGGCGGTGCAGATCGGTACGGCAAATTTGATTGATCCTCTGGCTTCGATAAAAGTGGCTGAGGGGTTAAGAAGGTATTGTCAGGAGAATAGGATCAACCATATCTCAGAATTGGTCGGGGTATTAGAGTGCTAAAAAGGTAAAAACAACACGTCCTGTCTTTACGATTGCCTGACCCTCCAGCCCTTGTTCCTCACTGTTTAGCCTCGGAAAGTAAGAATTCTTGAATAAAGTTGTCAGGAAAATAATTACAGATTTTCTTTTCTTTGATAAAATTTGTGGCTTCATCCCTGTCCAAAAAGTTACCAACAAAGACCTTATATAAGATGCCCCTATTCTTACTGTCCGTTGTTATGTAATAGACATGAGGGTCTATCTTTTTTACGCGTTCTACACAATCATGGGTATAATTCAAATTCCGAAATGCTCCTACCTGTATCGCATAATACCTTTTCTGGGGTAAATGGTCATCGGATATCATGAGACCTGCAGATACTTTCGTTTTTTCTGGCATTTTTTCGATCTTTTGTCTGATTTCCGTCCTAATCGGCGATTGCAAAGAAGGGTGTTGTTCTGATGCTGATGGGATTGCTTCAATAACCGGAGGTGTATCATTCTTTTTTGAGTCCCGTGGGAAGATAATAGGTCTCGTGATGATACCAATCGAGACAATGAGGGCAGAGAGGAACAAAGATAGTGTCGTGGCGAAAATATCGAATCGGGAAAATGTCTTTTTATGTCTCAGCCTTTCCTTCAGCTGTTTCTCGGGCATCCCCTCTGTCTTATCCTTTGGGGAAAGGAAGCCTTTTTTAGGTGATGAAACTGATCTCCCAATAATTCGCTCATCTCGGTATTGGGTCCTATCGTGTTCCGATCTCTCCTCATGCCTTTCGAGATCGGCAATGCGTTTGTACATGGCATCCAGCTCATGAAAGAGTTGTTCTTCCAATGCCTGTTCGTCTCTCATTTCTTACGCCTTCTTGTTCCCCGAAAGCCTCCCATTTTAAGGGCGACTGAAGTCGCCCCTGCCCAATCCTTTTTTAATCCTTGATCCTTTTTAGATAGCGTGTTGCTACTGTGTCTGGGTCTAAGCCTAGGCATTGTGCATAAGCTTTCAAAAAACTTTTCAGAAGTAGTCTGGAGGGGATTCTTTCAAACTGGTCGTCTTCGATAGCCCGGATGAAAATAGCCCTTATCTTTGTCATTTCTACAATCATCTCGATAGACACCCCCAACTCATCCCTGATCCTTTTAATATCGCTTCCGAATATGATGTCATGGGTGAGAATTTCCTGAATCATTGGGCTTGAAGACACCATCGTCTTTAGTTCTTCTCTGATTTTTAAAATCGTATTTTGGATAGTCCTGGGGCGTTCAGAACCAGATATTAGATGTAATGGCTTATTGTCACCATTGTATCCCGTCCATCCCTCGTGGATCCCGCGTTCGATCAACAGCTGATCATACTGGTATCTTTTTTTTGGGTCTATCAATGTCGAATATGCATCATCCAATTTTGCTAGTATTTTCGCTCGCCCTTCATTCGAAAAGAATGAATAACTCGCCAGAGAACTATCGTGGTAGAGCTGATACATCTCTTTGTAAGCACAGTTGATCTCGAAAGGTGAAGCATCGAATGGAATCTCTAAAAGTTCGTAGAAGTTCTGGTCCTCAGGTTTCTTCATAAGGTTAATACCTCGATGAAGCGTTTAAGCCCACAGTGTGTCAATATCACATGTCCATGATGCCTTTGACTATTGTTTTAAGGTCCAGAGTCGCCTGGGAGTAAGGGTAGTTATCAATAAAGGGTCCTTTGTTGCAAACTGAGTCATGAACGCGGTCATCATAACTCACATTGCCTATAAATTGAATTTTCAAACCGAGGTGTTTCTCAATGATTTTACAAATCATAACACCGATCTTTGGATTATCCTGTTTTCGAACCTGATTAAGAACCAGCTTGAATTGGAAACTCTGTAGTGTATCTTCCACCATCATTCCTTCTTCCGGCTCCATGTTTTTTAAAACTGCTAAGAGAAATTCAGGATTATTGATGATGGCATCTTGATTTTGTGCTTCTGCTTCCTGGACAAGAACTCTGAAACGGTAAATCTTAAGCATCTGACGGATTTTACGGACATAGACGGAGCGAATCAGTCTGTAGATATTTTCGATCGATGTTGGCTCGGGAGAAGTAACAAAAATTCCTGTGTCTGATATGCTGAAAAAATCGATGGTATTAAAAGAGGTGCCAGCGCTTAGATCAATAAGGACATAGTCATAATCAATTCTCGATATGGCACGCAGCAATTTCATCTTCTGTTCGTGGGCGAGATTTGCGATGTCCAGCTTGTTTCTAGCCCCGCTAATCATAAAAAGATTAGGGATCGGTGTTTTGTGAACTGTTTCCTGAAGCGTTGATACTTTCTTATTGATAAAGTCAGAGAGGCCTCTGTTCGAATCGTGCAGGCTGACGATGGTATGGAGATTAGGTGCACCAAGGTCAGCGTCAATAAGAAGGGTTTTGAAGTTCTGTCGAGCTAATAGTACACCTATGTTACCGGTCAAAAAACTCTTTCCGATCCCTCCCTTTCCTCCACCGATGGGCCAAATATGTACCATAGAGAGCACACCGTTAAAAGAAAATAATTTCAATTTACACCTTTTATGGGTGCTTGTCAATAGTCTTTCACAAAACTCCTATTAAATTGATTTTATTGAAGTATTTAACCAGTCATGAAAGGAAAGGAGAAGAGGTAAAGTTGGCAATTACGATTGCAGATTTCCCCGGCAAAACCTTCCGGGTCCTTAAAGAAAAGGAGATAATGAGTACAGAGAAAAGAAAAAAACTTCGGAAATGAAATTTGAATTGGGTGGGGGGGATCGAAATCTATTCGACTTCTTTTTGGGTCATATCAAAGTACATATCCCTTAAAATGGGTTCCAAGGCGCCTGTCCTTTTTAATTCAGACCTCAATTGATCATCCATATTCTGCCGCAAGTCTATCGCCTCGGCATAAATCTTATTCTCATCTATCTTGGTTAAGTGACCATTTTCCAATACGACTTCTCCAGAGACAATGACTGTGGTGACGGACTTACCATTTTCTGAAAAGACCAACTGTGTAACAACATCGTTCAAAGGTAGCAGTGAAAAGGAGGTTCTTTTCAATAGGACCAAATCGGCGAGCTTCCCTTCCTCAATGGATCCCAACTCATTCTTCAACCCGCAGATCTTGGAGGCATTCCTGGTTGCCATCCTCAAGGCTTCTTCTGCGGATACCCATTGGGTATAGTCCCTATAAGTCAGGTTATGAATCAATGCGGCGAGCTTCATAGCCTCGAACATATTTTGGCTATCGTTACTCGCAGCCCCGTCCGTGGCCACTGAAACATTTACTCCATGGTCAAACATTAATCTCAGTGAGGCTAATCCGCTTCCAAGCTTGAGATTGCTCGAAGGTAGATGCACTACGGAGGTATCATTTTCTGCCAAGGTCTTGATATCGTCTTCTGAAATCCAGATGGCATGGGCAATCGCAACTTCTGAGCCAAGAAAACCTATTTCACGGAGATGCCCTATGATTGTTTTTCCATGATAAATCTTATGAGCATGAATTTTCTGTGTCTTTGTCTCGGCAACATGCATATGGAGCGTTACCCCGTAATCCATGGCCATCTTTTTTACAGCCATGAGTAATTGATCTGAACAGCGTTGGGGAGCAGAGGGTCCTATGATGGGATGGATTCTGGGATGAACACCGCGAAAGGTTATAATAAAATCTTCACAATCTTTCAGCAGGATTTCTCGAGATTTCGTTTCGTCTCCAGTGATCCGGTCTATGATCTTAAAGGCATCGGGGTCCATTTGGTTCTTTTTAATAGGAATCGTCTCTTCATATCTTCTATCCGAAATGGTATAGGCAATCACACCTCGAATGCCAGAATTTATCATTGATTCAATAATAGCCCCTGCCCCCATATATTCTGCCCGTAAGGGGCTGTCGAAATGGTCTAAGACCGTTGTAACACCAGTGTGTAACATTTCGATACAACCCAACATCGAAGAGATTTGAAGTGACCTCTGATCATAAGTTCTAAGGGCTGCGCGGTAATATTGTCTCCATATCTCAAGAGGTAATCTCTGAAACATGCCACGAAGGAGGTTCTGTGTCGAATGGGTATGAGAATTGATCAATCCAGGAATGAGTATCATTTGTTCAGCATTGATCACCTTTTTAAAAGAACCTTGATCCCAGTCTCTGGATCGACCAACATAAATGATTCGATCACCTTTAATAGCGGTGTCCGAATGCTCTATGACATCGTTTTTTTCATTCATCGTTACTGCCATCGCACCTTTTATTAAAATATCCATTAAATATTCCCTCCTTCATTTAATGAACGGCTTGAGATGACACATACTCTCAATCCATTTTCTATGGAAGAATCTACCATTTCTCTTGACTAAAAATTTATTTTAGTATAAAAAATTCACATATAAAAAGAAATATCTTCTGACAAATAAATTTTACATGATGAATACGTCGAACGATGAAAATACCCTCCACCCATCCCCTCCCCCTCCGAGGGGGGAGGGTGGGGTGGGGGTGAAAAATTTATTTTCAACGTAATCAAAATTTTTATTGAAAGGAGAAAATCATGGTTAAGATAATGCTTTCTTTATTAGTTTGCATCGTTAGTCTTACTTTAATCCCTTGTATTTCACCCGCAGCAGCACCCTTTTATGAGGGGAAAACGATCCGAATTATTGTCGGATATTCACCCGGAGGTGGATATGATGCCTACTCAAGATTAATTGCTCGACATTTAGGTAAACACATACCAGGCAATCCAACCGTTATTGTGGAGAATATGCCAGGAGCAGGAAGCTTGATTGCAGCGAATCACCTCTATAAAATTGCCAAACCCGATGGTCTCACTATTGCCAACTTCAATGGAGGCCATTTCTTCGGACAGGTCTTCGGGCAACCAGGGATCGAGTTCGATGCTCGGAAGTTTGAATTCATCGCTGCCCCTGGAAGCGATGATGTTGCCTTTGTCTTAACCAAAGCAAGTGGGATTACCAGTATAGAAAAATGGATGGCCTCTAAGACACCGGTTAAATTGGGAGGAACAGCACCTGGTACCCACACTCCGAATAATGCTATCAGAATTGTAGAAGCTGCATTGGGTCTACCTATTCAGCTCGTTTCAGGATATAAAGGAACAGCCGATATTCGCTTGGCCGCGGAGAGCGGTGAATTGGCAGGAAGCGCTTGGTGGTGGGAATCGATCAAAGCCACTTGGCGCAAAGGAATAGACGCAGGTGAGATTTTGCCTGTGCTTCAAGCTGTTCCCAAGCCACTTCCAGACCTTCTAAAGATCCCTCTGGCGATTAACCTTGCAAAGACAGAGGAGGCACGACAATTGATTGAGATTGGCATCCACGGTGGCAGTGTCGTCGCCCGTCCGTATGTATTGCCTCCTAATACACCTAAAGATCGAGTCCAGATCTTGCGAAATGCCTTCCAGGAGACCTTTAGGGATAAGGAGTGTATTACGGAAGGAGAAAAAGCAAAATTGCCCTTTTCTCCTGTAATGGCCGAAGAGTTGGAGAGAGTGATTGCCGGACTCTTCAAATTAGACCCTTCTTTGGTGGCTAAACTTAAAGAGATTACTTCAAAATAGATGCGGAGGTCTCTTAGAGAGTCTATCTTCCTCCCTATCCAAACATATTTGAAATTTCCCCTCACCCTTCCCCTCTCCCCACCGGGGGAGAGGGAGGGGGTGAGGGGCACAATGTTAGAAGAAAATTCTCAAAATTAAACATGTAGGAATCAAAAGAGAAAAGTCTTTTTTATGCTCGAAATGGTCAATGCCTTTGTCTCTGGGTTTTTCCAGATATTCAGTTGGACGACCTTCAGTCTGATGCTTTTGGGCATTGCGATCGGGTTTGCTGTTGGAATCCTGCCAGGTTTGGGGGGACCCACCACTCTTGCTATTATGCTTCCCTTTATTGTAAAGATGAAGTCCGTTGAGGCATTTGCTTTTCTTCTTGGAATGGCAACGGTTACAAATACTACCGGGGATATCACTTCTATTCTTTTTGGTGTTCCTGGCGAGCCGACCACTACAGCTACCATTATCGATGGCCATCCCATGGCAAAGAAGGGTGAAGCGGGTCGAGCACTTGGAGCAGCGCTTCTAAGTTCTTTAATGGGAGCTATTTTTGGTGCCTTTGCATTAGCCATGGTCATCCCTATTGTTCGTCCTCTGGTTCTCACTTTCGGGTCCCCCGAGTTTTTCATGCTCGCTGTACTTGGCCTCACCTTTGTTGCGTCTCTTAGTGGTGAAGTCTTATTGAAAGGGCTTATCGCTGGGGGTTTAGGTCTATTTCTCGCCACCGTAGGACTTGATCCAATGTCAGGAACACAGCGTTATACCTTTGGCCAGCTTTTCCTTTGGGACGGAATTGGTTTAGTCCCGATTACTGTGGGTTTCTTCGCTATCCCCGAGATCGTTGATTTAGCTGTCCAGAGGTCAAGCATTGCTGGCGAACGTGTGGGCAAATTGGGCGGTGTCATGGAAGGGGTAAAAGACACATTTCGACACTGGTGGTTGGTCATTCGTTGTAGTGCGATTGGAACTTTCACCGCCATCATCCCTGGAATGGGTGGTGCAACAACCCAATGGTTGGCCTATGCCCACGCTGTCCAAAGCTCCCCGGACAAAGAACGGTTCGGTAAAGGAGCAGTAGAAGGAGTCTTAGGACCAGGGGCATCCAACAATTCTACAATGGGAGGAAGTTTAATTACCACCATTGCCTTTGGTGTTCCTGCCAGTGTATTGATGGCCATTTTACTTGGGGCATTTCTCATCCAAGGCTTGGTGCCCGGCCCTGATATGCTTATACCAGAGCCTAAAGGGCACCTGACCCTGACCTTCTCCTTTGTTTGGATCAATGTTTTCTCCAATATCATAACAGTTGGAATCTGTTTTCTGATCCTAAACCACTTAGTAAAAGTTACCTATATTCGGGGTAGTCTGGTCATCCCCTTCATTCTTCTGCTGATCTATCTGGGAGCTTTTGCAGAAAAGAACACTTTTGCAGACCTTTTCCTTGTGTTGCTTTTCGGAGTATTGGGTTGGGTGATGCAGAGGCTAAATTGGCCCCGACCGCCATTGATCTTAGGGCTGGTTCTTGGACCTTTAGCAGAAAACAGACTCTTTCTCTCAACCGATAACTATGGCCTTAGCTGGCTTTTAAGGCCTGGTATCTTATTGCTTATACTGCTCACTTTGGTCGGGGCTTTTTATCCAATTCTTAGGACGAGGTGGGAGAAGAGAAAAAAGGAGATTGGGCAAGCTCCACCTTCAGAAGTTATCCATAAGGGGGAAAAGGGAGGTTTAAGATTTAATTGGGAAACTATTTTTAATCTCTTCCTCATTATTATTTTTATTTGTGCCCTGTGGCAAAGTAGGCGATTTAATTTCAGAGCAGGCCTCTTCCCTTGGACTATTGGCTTCCCTGTTCTTGGGCTTACTATTATTCAATTTATCAAGACCTTAATTGTTGAGGAAGGGGAAAAAAGAGATGGTCTCCTGCCTAACGCAGGACATAAGTTACCCACTCATATAGTAAATCGCCGCACGGCAGGTATCTTTGGCTGGGTAGTTGGCTACTTTGTAGCAATCTGGTTGTTAGGTTTCTCATTCGGGGTACCCTTATGTACATTTATCCAACTTAAATTTGGATATAGGGAGAAGTTGACACTCAGTCTTATTCTCACTGTATTTGCCTGGGCATTTATCTATGGTCTATTCGATCGCGTCCTGCATACCCCATTTCCTCCAGGATTATTATTTAATTTTTTCTCGAAAATTTTCATTGGTGGGAGCAATATCTGACCCTATCCAGGAAATAGAAAATTTATTCAGGGAATAATAAAAAAGACTTTTTCAAAAGGAGGGTGGTATGATGAAAAGATTTTTCCTTCCAATGGTAGCTATTGTGTTTACTTTAATCCCTTGTATTACGCTTGGAGCCGGGCCTTTTTATGAGGGCAAGATGATCCGTATCATTGTCGGTACTTCGCCTGGAGGTGGCTATGATATCTATGCCAGGACAATCGCACGGCATTTGGGCAATCACATTCCAGGCCATCCCAATATTATCGTTGAGAATATGCCCGGGGCCGGAATGCTGATTTCGGCCAACTACCTTTATAAGATAGCTAAGCCCGATGGTCTTACCATCGGCCACTTTGGAGGGGGTCTATTCTTTAATCAGTTAATGGGACAGCCTGGAGTTGAATTCGATGCCAGAAAATTCGAATATATTGGCGCAGCCACGAAAGGAGACCCTGTCTGCGTTTTAGCTAAGTCGGTTGGCATTACAAGTATAGATAAATGGGTGAACTCTAAGACCCCGGTTAAATTGGGTGGTGTTGGGCCTGGTCTCTTTACACCTGACAACTGTGTTAGGATTTTGAAAGTGGCTCTTGGACTCCCTATCCAGCTCGTCTCGGGGTACAAAGGAATCACGGAAGTTCGCCTGGCAACCGAAAGTGGGGAACTTGCTGGAACAGTTGGGGCATGGTCCGGCCTGAAGATGAGCTGGCGCAAGTTCTTGGAAACGGGCGACGCAGTTGTTGTACTTCAAGCAGTCCCCAAGCCGATCCCAGACCTTCCTAATGTCCCCCTGGCAATCAACCTCGCCAAGACTGAAGAGGCGCGCGAGTTGATCGAAGTGGGCATCCACAGTAACAGCGAAATAATGTGGCCATTCACTCTGTCTCCCGGCACACCAAAAGAACGGGTGGAAATTCTGCAAAAAGCCTTCCAGGAGACCCTGAAAGACAAGGAATTCCTCGCAGAGGCAGAAAAGGCAAAACTGAGTCTCGACCCTATCACTGGCCAAGAATTTGAAAAGACGATTGCAAGAATCTTCAAGCTGGACTCTGCGACAATAGCCAAGTTTAAGGAGATTCTTTTTAAGTAAAACTCAATACTATAGCAACTTTGTGGTTATCGACAAAAATAAATTTGATGGCCCTCACTTAACTAACGGTTTTTTTCACCACCTATTATTTTTCATGGGAGAAAATAAAATGGAAGGACAGAAGAAAGTAAAAGCTCGAATCATCGACTTAAGTATACCTATTAAGCCAACCCCTCCAGGAGTAGTGTGGAAAAAAGTGGAAATTAAATACATAACACATAAAGAAGGAGCTAAATATTTTGGTTCTTTTTTAGGACTCAAGGAAGAAGATTTCCCTGAAGGGAGCTTTGGCGCATCAGAAAATATATATTTAACCACCCATACTGGAACCCATCTCGATTCTCCCTGGCATTACTGGCCAACATCTGAAGGAGAGCTTTCTAAGACAATCGATCAAATACCCCTGGAATGGTGTTATGGCGACGGCGTTGTTTTAAATTTCACATACAAAAAGGCAGGGGAGGAGATCGATGTAAAAGACTTTGAAGAGGCCCTTGAAAGAATTCAATATCAATTGAAGCCCTTCGATATTGTCCTGGTCATGACAGGTGCCTCAAAATATTATGGCCAGGAAGATTACGACAAACTCCACCCCGGGGTAACTCGTGATGGAACATTATGGCTAATAAATCATGGCATTAAATTGATGGGAATTGACGCATGGGGTTGGGATAGGCCATTTGATGTCATGATCGAAGAACTGCGAAAGGGAAAAAAAGAGACGCTATGGGCGGCACATTATGCCGGGAAGGAAAAAGAGTATTGTCATTTAGAGAATCTCACAAATTTGGATAAAATTCCTCGTCCTTATGGATTTGGGGTAGCTGTTTTTCCTATAAAGATTGAAAATGCAAGTGCGAGTTGGGTGAGGGCAGTGGCTATTATAAACGAATAAAGTTTTTAGTGGCGTATTAAATCTTGTTGCTCCTCTTTTTTGATATAAAAAAGACCTTATTTTGAGTCTTTCCCATAAAGTAGATTCTCTATTTTCTGGAGTTTCCCGAATTTTTACAAGACTAATGATGTAGCCGATTGAAATAGTCCAAAGATTTTGAAAAACATAGATGATCAAGAATGTCATTCCCGTGAAAACGGGAATCCAGAGAATAAATGGAAGATGATGTATTCTCTGTATGAATAAACCCATTGAAAAAAAACTGGATTCCTGCCTCCGCAGGAATGACGCCCCGGAAGAGCAGGATGGCATAAATGGTTTATTGGTATAACACATTTATCTTTAAGTATAGAAACTCAGGAAACTCCTGTCTATTTTTATTGACACATAATGGCAATTTCAATATACTTAATCCCAAAAAAGAGAGCTCTTACTAGCCATTGCCAGAATATGCCAGATGTCGGCAATTAGTCCATTTACTCCACTTGTGGGTTCTCCATAATGGGCATACTTGAAATCAGTTCAACCACAGGCTCTCTATTTAGGGATAACCAAAGTTAAACAAGATCGAGGAACCATGTTCTATGTTTCGTCAAACGGCAGGATTAGTTCCCTCTCCTATTGCGAGATCGTTTTAGAAACTCACATGAAAGGAGGTGACGATGATTCAGTAGAAGAGTGTTTTAGAACCTCATAATGAAAGGAGGGTATTATGATTTCTCTAAATGTCAATGGCAAAACATTTCGGGTGGATGTCCCTCCAGATGTACCATTGCTCTGGGTCTTGAGGGATCATCTAAAACTCACAGGCACCAAATACGCCTGTGGAATTGGAGAATGTGGCGCATGTACAGTGCATATTAATAGCAAGGCACAGAGGTCATGCGTCGTCCCCGTCGGTGAGGTGAAAGGGAAAAAGATCACGACAATAGAAGGACTATCTAACAACCATCCAGTTAAGAGGGCCTGGATCGAAGAGCAGGTTCCGCAATGCGGTTTCTGCCAGCCTGGGGTGATGATGCAGGTGGCTGCCCTCCTTTCACAATCGCGAACCCCTGACCCAGACAAAATCATCAGTTCCATGGATGACATCATCTGCCGATGTGGAACCTACCCTCGCATCAAGAAGGGTATCAGAAAGGCTGTGCAGCTTATGAGAAGGGAGGTGAAGAAATCATGAACCCAACCATTTCACGTCGATCATTCTTAAAGGTAACAGGCTTGACTATAGCAGTCTCAGTGACCCCTTTTGGATACACACTTCTCAATGCTGCTGAGAAAAAGGATTTCAAACCCAATGTGTGGCTGCACATCACCTCCGATAACAAGGTAACCATATACATCGGCAATTCCGAAATGGGCCAGGGGGCCCTGACGGCCAAGTCCATGATCATTGCTGATGAACTTGAAGCAGATTGGAAACAGGTTCAGATCCGCCAAGGTGGAGCCAAAGATGCTTATAAGAATCCTGTCATGGGTGCTCAGATCACGGTCGCGAGCGCGAGTGTAAGGGGGTTTTATGAGCCGCTGCGAAAGGCAGGCGCTGCAGGCAAGGCGATGCTTGTCAAGGCTGCGGCAGAAACCTGGAATGTTCCTGAAAATGAATGCAAGGCCGTGCTGGGGACTGTGAAGCATGAGAAGACCAAGCGAAGTCTCACCTATGGCCAGCTTTGCGAGAAGGCATCCAAACTTGAGGTACCTCAGAATCCTCCTCTCAAGAAGGAGGAGGAGTTCAGATATATGGGTAAACCCATGCCACGTGTGGACGTTCCCGAAAAAGTGAGAGCCAAGGCGGTCTATGGCCTGGATGTCAACGATGGGAACGTTAAAGAACTGAAGGGAATGCTATATGCGGTTATTGCGAGGCCACCTGCATATGGTGCAAAGCCTCAATCCTTCGACCAGAAGGCGGCCGAGAAAGTGAGAGGAGTAGTCAAAGTTCTTCAGATTCCCCAGGGGATTGCCGTATGTGCTACATCCACGCAAGCGGCCCTGGACGGAAAGAATGCCCTTAAAGTGCAGTGGGACAAGGGAACCCTGCCGGACATGGACAATGCCTACATTGAAAAACTGATGATGGCGGACCTTGACAAGCCGGGGGCCAAAGCTCATGAGGTTGGGGATGCCAAGAAGGCCATCAACGAAGCCGCGAAAAAGGTGGAAGCCACCTATTTCGTCCCATGTGTTGCCCATACCACCATGGAACCTATGAACACCACAGCCTATGTCCAGGCGGACCGGTGCGATGTGTGGTCCCCTACCCAGAACCAGACTCTCACTCTCGGTATGGCGGCCGGCATAACGAAATTACCGCCGGAGAAGATCCATATTCATACGACTTTCCTTGGGTGCGGGCTGGGAAGGCGGGCCATGCCCGATTTTGTGCCTGAGGCCGTGATCATTGCAACAGCCATCGAGAAACCGGTCAAGGTAATGTGGACAAGGGAGGATGATATCAGACACGACAGGTTTCGCGCACCCATGACTCATCGGATCCAAGGCGGTCTTGACGCTCAGGGTCAGTTGATCGGCTGGTCCCACAAAGTCTCCGCTGTCTCGATTATGAAGTACGTCAATCCCAAGGCCATCAAGGACGGAATCGATCCTTATATCTTGTGGGGAATCTGGAATGGACCGGATTCTCCGCACTGGAACGACAGTATCCAGTATGAGATACCGAACCTGTACATCGAACTGCTCTTGGCCGATCTTCCCATCCTCTGTTGGCCCTGGCGTGCAGTCCAGAATGGGCCAAATGCGTATGCCAATGAATGCTTCATGGATGAGTTAGCTCATGCCGCAGGAAAGGACCCGCTTGAGTTTCGGCTCCAAAACCTGAAGAACAATAAGCGGGCCACTCGCGTGCTCCAGACAGTTGCCGAAAAGGCCGGGTGGGGCAAACCCATCCCAAAGGGCCAAGGTAGGGGCATTGCACAGCATGCCTGCTTTGGAACCTGGATCGCCCAAGTGGTAGATCTCTCCGTGGACGAGAAAACCGGGAAGATCAAAGTGCATAAGGTGGTGGCGGCCGTGGATTGCGGGCCTGTCATCAATCCCGGGCCGCTTGTGGAGCAAATCGAGGGAGGTAACATCCTCGCCCTCAGCACTGCTCTTAAGGAGGAAGTTAAGTTTGCTAATGGTGGCGTGGCCACTTCGAATTTCGATAACTATCCCGTCATCCGGATGAGTGAAGTCCCTGAAATCGAGGTCCACATAGTGAAAAGCACTGATAAGATCGGGGGCATCGGGGAGTTGGGAATCCCGGCGGTGGCGCCTGCTGTGGCCAATGCATTCTTCAGTGCAACAGGTGTTCGGATAAGACGCATTCCCCTAACTCCCAAGACGGTTCTGGAGGCTTTGAAGAAATCGTAAACCTCATTAGAAAGGACGGGGCTTTAAACCCCGTCCTTTCCGTTAGAAATTAAATCTGGTTCTTCCGGCTTTTGTGTGGGTGCTTTTACCTTCTTAACCCCTCCACACCTCCCCTTAATGTAAGGGGAGGCTGGGTGGGGTTATTATAGAGGGGGAGAGTGGACGGAGTGTTAGGTTGAGTGGATGAAGGGGGTTAAGCCTTAAGTTAAGGGAAGTTTACCCACTCAATACCCGGATGAACCTTAAATCTTTATTCATTTTATTCCCGCTATCCCTGTCTGCCGGCAGGCAGGAATGCGAGGTTTTCTAACTGTGTAAATTTTATAAAGGAATTTAGCGACTTGCTATTTCGTGGTGGAATGACTCGGCTGTGACTTCTTACCGAAAAGTTTAGATAGGAGAATGCTCAGTTCATAGAGCCCTATCAGAGGAAGGGCCATGAGTACTTGGGAAATGAGATCAGGGGGGGTCATGACCGCAGCAAAGATGAAGATCAAGAGAATGGCATATTTCCTCTGCCGGGCCATGGTTTTTGCATCAACCACCCCAATTCGCGCCAGAAGGATTAAGACCACTGGAAATTCGAAAACGATACCGAAGGCTAATAAGAATTTAATGCTGAAAGAAAGGTATTCCTTCATGCTTGGCATGGGTTTAATTAAGTCGGTTGCATAACCTAAAAGGAATTTAAAACCTATAGGAATGGCCACAAAGTATCCGAAGAGGACTCCCAGAGCAAAGAAGAAGGAGCCAGAGAAGACAAAAGGGACCACGTATCGCTTTTCTTTTTGATATAGGCCCGGGGCAACAAAGGCCCATATCTGGTAAAGGACAAAAGGGGAGGCCAAGATTAGGCCTGCGATGAAAGCGACTTTCATATATGTGAAGAAAGCTTCAGCCACACTGGTGAAGATCAAAGAACCTCCCGAAGGCATTACTTTTATAAGAGGTGCGGCAAGGATATTGAAAATGGAATCGGCAAAGGTATAACAGAGAGCAAAACCTATTCCAACTGCGATAAATGAGAGGATAAGACGCTTCCGCAATTCCTGAAGGTGGGCGGTTAAGGGGAGTTTCTTCTCATCCATGGGAAGGGATTCCTTCCTTCGCTCCTTCCGTTTCTTTCTTCTTCTCTTCGACTTTCTCTTCCTCTTTGGGGGTTAAGGTTTCTTCAAGGGGTGGCGTCTCTACAGGTCTGGAAAACAGCGGTAGGATCCCCTGTTTCGTCTCTGTAAAGATAGGAGGCTCGGCAGAGGCATCATGTTCGGGTAATGTCTCCGTGGTTGCTTCTATTTGGGTGGATGGCTCTTCAGCCAAACCGGCCAAGAGATTCTCTTCAGTGAGAGTACTCTTTATTTCTTCCAGATCTCTTGTCTCGGCCTCAAAACTTTCCTTCACCTCTTCGGTTGCCTTCCTAAACTCCCTCATCGCCCTGCCAATGGCTTTGGCCAGTTCTGGAAGTTTATGAGGTCCAAAGACGATCAAGGCAATAGCCAGAATGATTAATAATTCTGGAAGTCCAATATTGAACATAAATTCTCCTTAAATAATCTATATCATAATTTTCATCTCCATTGCAACGAGTGATTCAGTAGCCGCACCCTTTATGGGTGCGTGAAGGCCTAACCAAATTAATGCTGGCTAAATCCTGTGGCTACTTGACTCTGAACTAATACAAACGCATTAAATCAAATTACCCCCCACCCACCCCTCCCCCTCAAGGGGGAAGGGCGAGGGTGGGGGTGATGTCAAACCATTTGTTGCGTTTATATTAATATAGGCACGGTCAACGGAAATTGTCGAAAAAAATGGCTTCATTTAGGTTATAATGTTTTTTGGAGATGATCCATGGAACTTGAATTCCTAAAAACACTGGTGATCATCTTTGGGGTTTCTGCCTCGGTGATCTTTATTCTCCATCAATTAAGGGTCCCCTCGATCGTTGGATTCCTCATTGCCGGGGCTTGCCTCGGTCCCCATGGTTTTGGATTTATCCGTGATATACGGGAGGTCGAACTCCTTGCAGAAATTGGAGTCATTCTCCTTCTCTTTACGATTGGCCTTGAAATCTCTTTAAAAAACCTCAAAAGGATTCGCTCAATCGTTTTGGGAGGGGGGGGTTCTCAAGTTCTCCTCACCCTTCTCGCCACCACGGCCATTACCTATCCATTTCTTCAAAAATGGAACACATCGCTTTTCACCGGATTTCTCGTTGCCCTAAGCAGCACTGCCATTGTGATGAAGCTACTTTTTGATAGGGGTGAAATCGACTCCCCCCATGGACGACTCTCAATCGGGATATTGATCTTCCAGGACTTGTGCGTTGTACCATTCATGCTTCTGATACCCATCCTGGTTGGCAGTAATGGAGGTTTTTTCCAACTGGCGTGGACCCTCGTTAAATCCGCCACGGTCATCTTTGTTGTCATTTTTGGTGCCAGGTGGTTAGTCCCCAATATCCTTCACCAGATTGTCCGCACCCGAAGCCGGGAACTATTCGTCATCACGATTATCCTGCTCTGTCTTGGAACAGCCCTTCTCACTTCAGCACTTGGTCTCTCCTTAGCCCTTGGGGCCTTTCTCGCAGGACTTATTATCTCCGAATCCGAATATGCCTATCAGGCGATCTCTGACATCTTGCCCTTCAAAGAAAGTTTTAATGGCCTCTTCTTCATCTCTGTTGGGATGTTAATGGATCTAAAATTTCTTAACGAAAATGTCATTACCATCCTCTTGATTGTCGCCATCCTCATAGTTCTAAAGACCTTCACAGGTTTCCTCTCGGTGCTTATCATGGGTCATCCTCTTAGGGTCTCATTTCAGACCGGTCTCCATCTCGCGCAGATCGGCGAATTCTCCTTTATCCTTGCAATGGCCGGGAAATTGGCAGGGCTCATTTCAGAGAACCACTATCAACTCTTTCTCTCAGCCTCTATCTTAACCATGGTGTTGACTCCATTTCTCTTCCCTGCCTCTCCCATTATCTCAAGCTGGGTAGGTTCAAAAAGGCTCCTTGAACGACTGGATAGAATGCGGAGGAAGATGGAAAAAGAAGGCTTTCAATCATTTAGGGAAGGCCATGTAATTATTGTAGGGTTTGGTTTAAATGGAAGAAATTTGGCAGAGGTCTTAAAAGAGACATCGATCCCTTATGTCGTCCTTGACTTAAATAATGAGACTGTCCTTCAGATGAAAAAGAAGGGGGAACCGATCTTTTATGGAGATGGCACCAGTCCAGAGATACTCCATAAATTAGGAATAGGAACAGCAAGGATGCTTGTGATCGCCATCTCCGATCCTACCTCTACCCGAAGAATTGTGCAGGTGGCGAGGAAGGGAAACCCAAAGATCTATATCCTCGTCAGAACCCGATATACCGGAGAGGTGGAGGATCTCATCAAATTAGGAGCAAATGAAGTGATCCCTGAAGAATTCGAGACATCGATCGAAATATTTGCAAAGGTACTCCATCGCTATCAGGTCCCGAGAAACCTTCTCATCGAACAGATCGAGAGGATCAGAAGTGGGAGTTATGAGGTGCTGAGGAGGGTGGAGGTTCCGGTAAAGAGTTTTCCACAAAAATGTGAGATCATTTCAGAGATCGACACAGAAACCTACCTGATAAATGAACACACTTCTTCGGCGGGTCGTTCCATCAAAGAACTGAGGATACGTTCTACGACAGGGGCGACCGTGATCGCGGTGAGACGGGGTGGAGAGATAATTCCGAGCCCAGAACCTGATTTTATCTTCAAAGCAGGCGATGTCGTCTATCTTATCGGAAAGAGAGTGAGCGTTCTCCGGGCCATTGGCTTGCTGGAATCGTAACTCTCCTCCCCTGGATGGCAAATCGTTTGAGTTTTGTCTGATAGGATGATATATATTAATACAAACGCATTAATTTATGATACCCCCCACCCTACCCTCCCCCTCAAGAGACTGTGTCGTAATTAGGGTGAGGGTTGAAAATAAAACGTTCTTTGACAATTGAATAGAGATAGACGGACGTCAAAGTAGTTCTCGTGATAGCCGATTATCCCTCATGTATGCAAAACGGCTGTAACCTCCGTCCATTATCACATCGTCGGAACCAAAAAAGCTGACAGCCCCGTCAGCTTTTCTATCAATCCAGAGACCCCGAGG
>Ga0194112_10000393_pt1 | contig 63855 bp, 62 predicted proteins | sample TA2MahC400mmetaG_FD_146191 | JGI IMG/M metagenome (GOLD analysis project Ga0194112, IMG submission 146191) | Freshwater microbial communities from Lake Tanganyika, Tanzania - TA2015016 Mahale Deep Cast 400m | ecosystem: Environmental > Aquatic > Freshwater > Lake | place: Tanzania: Lake... | reverse complement strand
TCTTCCACGGGATCTCTGCCGGTGATTTCCGGGACCACTACTGGCCGGTATGCCAGGGCTTTCTCAGGGACAACCGGTTGGGGAGGGTCGTGTTCACGGCTACCGAGCTGATTCAGAAGAGGAGATTCGCCCGACGCGGCCTTCTACGCACAGTTTCAAACGAACAGAAGAAGAAGGGCGCTCAGCGGAGGATGAGCATGGTTCTGTGGGATACCTTCACGGGCAGTGCTCCCTATCGTGAGGTGTTCAAGCGCACGCTTCACCCCGGCCTGACGGCGGGTTTTCTGGGCAATGTGGCCATCGGATGCTGGCCATCGAAACGCGGGGACAGCGGGGAACACAAGCCCTGATGCGGAGGATGTCATGGAGATGAGTGCTCTGGGCAAGCTGTATCGTGACGGTGACGAGATCGTGCGCCAGGGAGAGGCTGGAGACTGCATGTATGTGATCCAGGCGGGGCGGGCTGAGGTGGTCAGAAGCGAAGCCGGCAGGGAGTCCCGGCTCGCTGTGCTCCAGGAGGGAGATGTCTTTGGGGAGATGGCGCTCTTCGATCGGGAGAAACGCTCGGCGACCGTCAGGGCCTTGGGCGAAGTGAGAGCGCTTACGGTCGACAGGAAGACCTTTCTCCGTCATGTGCATGAGGATCCTTCCTTGGCCTTTCGGATACTGCAGAAGATGTCCAAACGCATTCGAGATCTGGATGCTGAACTGGCGCGCCGACAAGCCGGATGAAGCCGGGGTATACGCAGGTTTGGCCCGAGGCTGGCTCCGGGGCGGGATGCCCGGCACCGCATTGATTTGCAGAACATCTCTCGGGTTGCTACAATACCGCAGGGTAGATTGAACGCAATGGTTTGTCCTACGCCCGGGTGCCTTGCTCACTGCCAGTTGAAGGTCAGCCGGGCTTCATGATAGGGTCCTGGACAAAGGCTTTCATCACCGCTGTGGCGATACGCAGTATTGCACAGCGAATCTCCTCACAATCCTCTTCTCCCCCCTGTGTGATCCCGGGCAATTCCCGGTGCATGCGCATGCATATTGGCGGACATGCTTTGCATAGCGAACCCACGACAGAAAAGGGAAGCCGGACAATCTGAAGGGAGTTGCAGTCATGCCGAACGTTCAGTCAATCGGTCCTCCGTGAACCAGCCGCGTGCTTCCGCACCTCAAGTCCCCCTTTGAGCTGGCCAGAGGAGGACAGATGCCGCCTTCCTTTGGCCGGGTACGGACTTGAGCCGTCCGGGCAGTCTTGACCCCGAGTCTGGCGTCTTCCCGCAGTGACTGCGCGGCAAGCACCGCAAGTGCGCTGATCTCCGCGCCCGCTGCAGACCACGGCACCTCGCAGTTGACGTTGCGTGGCGGGGAGGTACAGGGAAGACAGATTCCATGAGAACAGGAGCAGTGTGAACGACAACAGAGGAGGAAGGCGTTGACCACAGAAACAGTGACCCCGTCACAAGAAGTGGCCGAGATTCTGCTGCAGCAGGGGGGCGAGATGCTGCGGGAGTGCTACCAGTGTGGCACGTGTACGGCCATATGCCCCTGGAATCAGGTGACCACTTTCACGATTCGCAAGCTGATCCATAAGGCGCAAATGGGACTTGTGGACTTTGAAGACCAGGAGATATGGCGTTGTGTTGGGTGCCGGCTTTGCGTTGATCGCTGCCCCCGCGGTGTGGATGTGCCGAAGGTGATCAGGGCTATCCGCAGGGTAGTCATGGATGTTGGTGCCGGCGTAGTCCCACATGCTTTGCGCATCGCGGACAAGAACCTGGCAGGCGTGGGCAATCCCTTAGGTGAGCCGCGGGAGAAGCGGAATGACTGGGCCAAGAGCCTGGACGTCAAGACATTCACCAAGGATACGGAGTTCCTGTACTTCGCCTGCTGCTATCAGTGCTATGATTCCCGGTGCCGCGCCATCTCCCGGGCGGCGGTCAACATCCTGAAGAAAGCCAAGGTCGACTTCGGCATACTCGGGGCAGAGCAGGTCTGCTGCGGCGAGAGCCTCCGCAAGGCCGGCCATGAAAGCCTGTACCAGAGCCTGGCCCGGACCAACATCGAGGTCTTCCAGCAGGCGGGGGTGAAGAAGATCCTGGTGACCTCGCCGCACTGCCTGCACACCTTCAGGGACGAATACGGTGAGTTCGGCGGTAACTTCGAGGTGATTCATACGGCGCAATACATCAGCACCCTTATCGAGGAGGGCAGAATAAAGCCCACCAAGCGACTGGGCAAGCGGGTGACCTACCACGATTCCTGCTGCCTGGGGCGCTACGCAGGCATGTACGATGAGCCGAGGCAGATACTGCAGAGCATACCGGGGCTGGAACTGGTTGAGATGCGGAACACCTGCCAGTATGCCCTGTGCTGCGGCGGCTGCGCTGGCAGGCTTTGGCAGGAGACTCTGAAGGGTGAGAGGTTTGCCGAGACCCGAATCGAACAGGCGCTGGAAATCGGCGCCAGTGTGCTGGCGGTCTACTGCCCCTACTGCATGGTCAATTTCGAGGATAGCCTGCTGAGTTCAGGCAAGAGCGAGAGCCTCAGGATAGCCGACATCACCGAGCTTGTTGAAGAGGCCATTTCGGCCTAGAGGGAGATGAAGATGACAAAGAACAAGGCCAAAGTCGGCGTTTACATCTGTCACTGCGGCAGCAACATCGCGGGTGTCGTAGATGTGAAGGATGTGGCAGCCTACGCTCAGGGTCTGCCTTCGGTGGCGGCGGTGAAGGACTACGTCTACATGTGCTCCGATCCGGGCCAGAACATCATCAAGGAGGACATCAAGCACCTGGGACTGAACCGGGTGGTGGTCGCCTGCTGCTCTCCTTCTCTCCATGAGCTGACCTTCCGGCGTGCCTGCCAGGAGGCAGGGCTGAACCCCTACCTCTTCCAGCAGGCCAACATCAGAGAGCAGTGCTCGTGGGTGACCGAGGACGCGGCCCTGGCCACTGTGAAGGCCAAGGCGCTGGTCAGCGGCGCGGTGAGCCGTGTGGTTCACCAGGAGCCGTTGGAAAAGCGGGAGGTGGAGATCAACCCCAATACTCTGGTCATTGGGGGAGGCATCGCCGGGATTCAGGCCGCTCTGGAGATCGCCGATGGCGGCTACAAGGTCTATCTTGTGGAGAAGACGCCCAGCGTTGGCGGGCACATGGCGCAACTGGACAAGACCTTCCCCACGCTGGATTGCTCCTCCTGTATCCTCACCCCCAAGATGACCCAGGCCGGCTCTCATCCCAACATCGAACTCATGGTCTACAGCGAGGTGGAGGAGATCTCCGGCTATGTCGGCAACTTCAAGGTGAAGGTCAGGAAGAAGGCCAAGTACGTTGACGAAGAGAAGTGCACCGGCTGCGGCATATGTCAGACCAAGTGCCCCATCAGGGTGGACAGCGAGTTCGATGCCGGCATAGGCAAGAGGAAGGCCATCTACACCCCCTTCGCCCAGGCAGTGCCCAACGTGCCGGTCATCGTAGCCGAGGAATGCACCTACTTCATCAAGGGCAAGTGCCGTGCCTGTGAGAAGTTCTGCGAGCCCGGGGCCATCGATTTCGAGCAGAAGGACGAGATTGTGGAAATCGATGTGGGCGCCATCATTGCGTCCACAGGCTACGGTGTGTTCGACCCGACCCCCATGGCCCATTACGGGTACGGCAGGTTGGACAACGTGATCACCAGCCTGGAGTTCGAGCGGCTGGTCAGCTCGGCCGGACCTACCGGCGGCAAGATCCAGCTCAAGGACGGCTCAACGCCGACCAGCATCGCCATCGCCCACTGCATCGGGAGCCGTGATGAGAAGTACCACGAGTACTGCTCCCGGGTGTGCTGCATGTACGCCCTGAAGTACTCCCACCTTATCAAGGAGAAGACCGAGGCCGATGTGTACCAGATGTACATCGATATGAGGTGCTTCGGCAAGGGCTATGAGGAGTTCTACAAGCGCTTGTCCGAGGAGGGCGTCAAGTTCATCCGGGGGAAGGTGGGCGAAGTCACTGACCGGGCCATCAGCGATGAAGAGAAGGGCAAACTGATCGTCCTGGCCGAGGATTCCCTTCTGGGCAATGTGATGAGGGTGCCGGTGGATATGGTGATCCTCTGTGTTGCCCTCGAACCGCAGGCTGACGCCGAGAACACCGCTCGAAAGCTGGGCATCAGCCGCAGCGCGGACGGCTTCTATCTGGAGCGTCATCCCAAGCTGGACCCGGTGGCCACAACCACCGACGGTGTGTTCGTTGCCGGCTGCTGCCAGGGACCGAAGGACATCCCGGATACGGTGGCCCAGGCGTCCGCGGCAGCCGCCCGGGCGCTGGCCATGATCAGCAAGGGCAAGGTGGAGGTGGAGGCGGCTACGGCCCACATTGACGAGGAGCGCTGCTCCGGTTGCCGCATCTGCAACGACCTCTGCCCGTTCAGCTCGATCACCTTCGACGAGGAGAAGAAGGTCTCCCGCGTCAACGATGCGCTGTGCAAAGGCTGCGGCGTGTGTGTGGCCGCCTGTCCCAGCGGGATCATAAGCGGCAGGCACTTCACCGCCGAGCAAATCATAGCTGAGATTGAAGGGGTGCTAGCATGAGCTTCGAACCGAAGATCCTGGGTGTCCTGTGCAAGTGGTGTTCCTATGCCGGCGCCGACCTGGCCGGCACTTCCAGGAAGAAGTACGCGCCGAACGTCAGAGTGGTCCGGGTGAACTGCACCGGCAGGGTGGAGCCCACCTTCGTCCTCAAGGCGTTCGAGAAAGGGGCGGATGGCGTGCTCATCGCCGGTTGCCATCCCGGTGATTGCCACTACCTGGAGGGGAACTACAAGGCCCTGCGCCGTTTCCAGCTGCTGAAGAAGATGCTGGCCCAGATGGGCATTGATGACGGACGGGTGCGCCTGGAGTGGATTTCAGCTTCAGAAGGAGAGCGTTTCGCCGTCGTCGTCAATGAGATGACGGAGCGGGTGAGGAAGCTGGGACCTTTCGCAAAGAACGGAGGCAGCAATGGCTAAACTGAAGGTGGCCTTCTACTGGGCAGCGAGTTGCGGTGGCTGCGAGATTGCCCAACTGGAGATCGGGGAGAAGATCCTCAAGGTGGCCGAGGTGGCCGATATCGTGTTCTGGCCGGTGGCCATCGATGCCAAGTACAAGGATGTTGAGGCCATGGCGGACGGGAGCATCGACGTCTGCCTGTTCAATGGGGCCATCAGAAACTCCGAGCAGGAGCACCTGGCCCACATGCTGCGCAAGAAGTCCAAGGTCATGATCGCCTACGGCTCGTGTGCCTATGAGGGCGGCGTCCCGGGCCTGGCCAACATGTTCGATCGGGCCAGCATCTTCGAGCGCGTCTACCACGAGACCCCATCGACCAACAACAAGCACAAGGTGTTCCCTGAGCCGAGCCACAAGGTACACGAAGGTGTCCTTTGCATTCCGGAGTTCAATGACACGGTGAAGACCCTGCGGCAGACCGTCGATGTGGACTACATCATCCCCGGCTGCCCTCCCGAGGAGAAGACGACCTGGCTGGCTCTGACGGCGCTGATCGAGGGGAAGCTGCCCCCCAAGGGCACGGTGATCACCGACAACGTCAAGGCGGTGTGCGACGATTGCCCCAGGAAGAGGGACGTGAAGAAGGTGAAGAAGGTCTACCGGACCTATGAGATCATCACTGACCCGGAGATATGCCTTCTGGAGCAGGGTCTGCTCTGCGCCGGGGTGGCCACCAGAGGCGGCTGCGGGGCCCCCTGTCCCCAGGCCAACATGCCCTGCACGGGCTGCTACGGCCCGGTGGAGGGAGCCATCGACCAGGGAGCGCACTTCATCAGCGCCATGGCGTCAGTGATCGACTCCAAGGACCCCGACGAGATCCAGAAGATAATCGACGACATCCACGACCCGGTAGGCACCGTCTACCGCTACAGCCTACCCGATTCGCTGCTAAGGAGGGCCAGAATACAATGAAGAAGATCACCATCGACCCGATCACCAGGCTGGAAGGCCACGGCAAGATCGAGATCTTTCTCAACGAAGCCGGCGAGGTGTCCAAGACCTACTTCCAGGTCCCGGAGCTGAGGGGTTTTGAGAGGTTCGCGGAAGGCCGGCTGGCGGAGGACATGCCCCAGATAACCCAGAGGATCTGCGGGGTCTGCCCTGAGGCGCACCATCTGGCATCGACCAAGACGCTGGACGCGGTCTTCCACGTTGACCCACCCAGCGCGGCCAAGAAGCTCCGGGAGCTGCTCTACAGCTCCTTCTATGTCACCGACCACACCACGCACTTCTACATCCTGGGCGGGCCCGATTTTGTCATGGGGCCGGATGCCCCGGTGGCCGAGCGGAACATCCTGGGCGTGATTGCCAAGGTGGGGCTGGAGCTGGCCGGAGCGGTGATCAAGACCAGGAAGCGGAACCACCATGTCATCCAGATGCTCGGCGGCAGGGCGGTGCACCCCGTCTTCGGGATGCCCGGCGGTGTAAGCAAGGGACTGAACGCCGAGCAGATCAAGGAAGTGCAGGAGATAGCTGAGGAAGCTGTAGGCTTCGCCCAGTTGTCGCTGAAGGTCTTCGATGACATCGTGCTGAAGAACAAGGACTACGTGGCCATGATCACCAGCGATGCCTACACCCATCGGACCTACTACATGGGTCTGGTTGATGCCAAGAACAGGGTCAACTTCTACGATGGCATGGTCAGGGTCGTCGATCCCGACGGCCAGGAGTTCGCCAAGTTCGCCCCCAAGGACTACCTGGACTACATAGCCGAGCACGTGGAGCCCTGGACGTACATCAAGTTCCCCTATCTGAAGCAGATCGGCTGGCACGGGTTCAAGGATGGCAAGGACAGCGGGGTCTATCGGGTGGCCCCTCTGGCCAGGCTGAATGTCGCCGATGGCATGGCCACACCGCTGGCCCAGGAAGAGTACCAGAGGATGTACGCCACCCTGGGCGGCAAGCCCGTTCATCACACCCTGGCGAATCACTGGGCGCGGCTGGTGGAGCTGCTCTACGCTGCTGAACGAATGCGGGAGCTGAGCCGCGATCCGGAGATCGCCAGTCCCAAGATCCGGACTATTCCCACGGCCACCCCTGACGAGGGTGTGGGCATTGTGGAAGCCCCCCGGGGCACGCTGATCCACCACTACGCCACCGACGAAAGGGGCGTGATCAAGAAGGCCAACCTGATCGTGGCCACCGTGGGCAACGCGGCAGCCTTCAACATGTCGGTGGGCAAGGCCGCTGAGGCGCTGATCAAGCCCGGAAAGCCGATAACCGAAGGCCTGCTCAACCGGATCGAGATGGCCTGGCGGCCCTACGATCCCTGCTTCGGCTGCGCAACACACAGCCTGCCGGGCCGCTCTCCCATCCCTGTGTACGTCTATGACAGCAAGGGCAACCTGGTCCACAAACCGTAGGTCGGGTCAGCCGGCAGTCCGGAGAGAATGAAGTCGTTCGCCAGGGACCCCGCGGGGTCCCTGGCATCGTTCTGTGTTTCAACTTGGCCGCCATTGGGTATATCCTATTGTCTGTCTTGATGTAGGAGCTTGAACACCGCTGTGACGTCCGACAGCCAGAGCGCAGCACATCCCCTGGACTACATCTTCCATCCCCGGTCCGTGGCCGTGGTGGGCATCTCGGCCGATCTGCCCAAGATCTGGATCAGGCGGCTCTACCTTGACTCCCTGATCCAGAGCGGGTATCCCGGCCAGATCTACCTGGTCAATCCCAAGGGCGGCGAGATGGCGGGGTTGCCCATCTACCGCAGCCTGAAGGACATCCCCGGAGAGGTGGACCATGTGGTCATCTCCATCCCCGCCCCCTACACGCCGGGGATCATGGCGGAATGCCGGGACATGGGGGTCAAGGTGGCCCACGTCTTCGCCTCCGGCTATGCGGAGACCGGCGAAGCCGAGCGGATCGAACTGCAGGACAGGCTGGTGGCCATCGCCCGGCAGGGCAACATCCGGGTGATCGGCCCCAACTGCCTGGGCATCTACTATCCCAAGGGGAAGATCGGCCTGATCCCCGACTTCCCCGCGGATCCCGGGCCGATCGGGTTCCTGTGTCAGAGCGGCGGCAATGTGGCCTACATGGTCCGCCATGCCGTGGCCCGGGGACTGCGCTTCAGCAAGATCGTCAGCTATGGCAATGCCTGCGACATCAATGAGTGCGACCTTCTGGACTACTTCGCCGCCGACCCCGAGACCAAGGTCATTGCCGCCTACATCGAGGGGGCCAGGGATGGTCGGCGTCTGAAGGAGGCGCTGGCCAGAGCCGCCGCTGCCAAGCCGACCGTGGTCCTGAAGGGGGGCTACACCGCCGGAGGATCAAGGGCGGCCGCTTCGCACACCGGGTCGCTGGCCGGGGCCGATGCGGTGTGGGACGGCCTGCTGACTCAGGTCGGGGCGATCAGGACCTACAGCATCGAGGAGATGGTGGACATCCTGGTGGCCCTGCTCCGGGTCAGGCCGCCCCGGGGCTTCAACACCTGTGCCGTGGGCAATGGTGGTGGGGCCAGCGTCATGGCCACCGATGAGTTGGAGAGGGCAGGATTGCGGCTGGCGCCCATACCCGGGGAGATCAGGGAAGGACTGAAGGACTTCATAGACCTGGCCAACAGCATGCTGAGGAATCCCATCGACATCAGTCCCCTGGCCACCGTGGTGGGCTTCGAGTACCTCATGGACCTGGGCAGCCGCCGGTTCGAGGAGATGCTGCGGGAGAAGCTGGCCAAGGGACCGAGCGTGCACTGGGCCCGGCTCAATGCTCAACTGCAGAAGTGGCCCGGCCTGGACCTGGTCATCTATCATCACGGCTTCGACGTCAGTCCTATGCCGCTGAGCGAGCTGATGGTCAACTGCATCGTGGGGCCGATGGCTCTGGCCGCCAAGGCTTGTGAACTGCCCAATGCCATCGTGCTGCACTCCATCGGGAATGATCACACCTGGCAATCGTCGGCGGAGCTGCGCGGTCTCTGCGTGGAGTTCGGACTGCCCCTCTTCCTCTCCATGAGGGGCGCGGCCACGGCCATGCGGGCCCTGATCGACTACAACCTGGCCCATCCTGAGAAGCTGGCCGCCCTGCACTCGTCCTAGGGCTGCCTAGGCAACCCTAGCATCAGCCAGGTCAGCTGTTCTTCTCTGCGATGTCACCGGCTACGGGGAGCTTGTACCTCTCTCCCTGGTAGGCCTTGACCATGAGCACGATCCAGAGGATGACCGCCAGTATCCAGACGGCTATGGAAAGGGCCCAGAACAGGCTCCCCACGACATCCAGCCCGTCGAGGATGCCAAAGGCAATGAGCATGACTGTGATCGCCCCAAAGACGACCATCGACTGCACCGCGTGGAAGCGGATGAAGCCATTCTTCTTCTCCAGCAGGATCATGATCAGGCCGGTGATCCAGCCCAGGGCATAGCTGAGCAGTCCACCGAGGTTTGGCTCGATGCCGAGGCTGGTATCCGTGGACTTGGCGGGTTCGGGGACAATCATCGAGCCGCACTTCTGACAGAACTTGCTGCTCTCGGCGTTCTCCGTACCACACTTGGGACAGAACATGTCAGACCTCCTTGTGCCGTCGCGCCGCCGGCGGATGGGATGGTGGCCTAGTTCTTGCTGGAGTGGTAGTACTCCAGTCCGCCGCCGATGGCGGCCAGCAGTGCGCCAACCATGGAGATATACACGCCCTCGCGGATGTCGAGATCCACGGCCTGGTCGTTGATCCAGTACATCGACTGGAAGACCAGGATCAGTGCCAGGGCGCTGATCAGCATGGTGACGATCCCCCAGGCCCCCGGCATTCCAGTGCGCGAGAGAACCAGGGTCACCAGCAGCAGAATGCCTGCGGCCAGAACTGCGGCTCCGCTGGGCATCTGCAGCCCCAGGGTGGCGGCTCCGAAGCGGGCGCTGACCCAGGCCAGAAGCGGTCCCAGGACCAGCATCAGCGAGCCGACAGAGACCAGGGCCATGACCGGGTCCCTCTTGATCTGGGCCACCAGAGGCTCGAAGATACTCGAAGCCCTGCCGTAGCCGGCTCCGGAGCTGGAGGACTGAGTGCCGCAGGAATTGCAGAACCTGCTGCCTTCAGGCATCTCCCTTCCACACTTGTTGCAGTACATCGTTCAGTCTCCTTTCTCGGTGACAAAGACTCACGGCCGGCCGGCTGCTTCTCGTCGCCGGCGGCCGGCCGGGGTCTATCCTATAGTCTGCTCTCCACAGCCGTCAATACCTCGGGCAGCGCACTCAGTGTACAGATGCCTCTGCCGATTCCTCTCCGAGCACAAGATGCTTCTCCCAGAAGACCCGGAGGCAGGCGCTGACCACATCGGGGTCGTAGAGGATGCCCTTGTTCTGGACGATCTCCTTCAAGGCCTTCTCCACACCTAGGGCGGGACGGTAGGGCCGGTGCGAGGACATGGCCTCGACGACGTCCGAAACAGCCAGGATGCGGGCCTCCAGCAGGATTTCCTCTCCGCGAAGCCCTGATGGGTAGCCCGATCCATTCACCCGTTCATGGTGCTGCAGGACAGCGTCGGCTACCGGCCAGGGGAAGTCGATGCTCTTCAGAATATCGTAGCTGGCCCTGGGATGGGTCTTGATGATAGCCAGTTCTATCTCGCTCAGATGCCCTGGCTTGCTCAGAATCTCGATGGGGATGAACAACTTGCCCAGGTCGTGCAGTCGGCCGGCCATGTGGATCATCTGGATCCGTTCGTTAGAAAGCCCCATCTCCTGGGCGATGGCGCAGGCCAGCTGGGTCACCCGCTGCTGATGTCCGGCAGTGTAGAGATCTCGCGTCTCGACCATCAGGGTTATGGCCTGGATGGTGCCTTCGAGCATTCTCTGTAGGTTCTGATAGCTTTGCTGCACCTGCTCTTCAGCCAGCTTGCGCTGGGTGATGTCCCGGGCGATGCCCCGGTAGCCCCGAACCACCTTGCTGTCTTCGTCAAAGAACGGGACGCCGCTGATCTCCACAGTGACCTGATGTCCGTCCTTGTGCAGGAAGGCGACCTCCACGAAGGTGAATGGCTTCACGGAATCGACGGCCTTACCGTAGAGCTTGGCCATGCGGCTGGCGCTCTTGGGAGGCATGATGGCTGATGCAACCCGGCCAAGCACCTCATCGGGGTAATAGCCCAGGATTCCATGGATTCTGGGGCTGACGTAGGTGTAGATGCCCCTCTGGTCAGTCTCCCAGACCCAGTCGCTGGTGGTGTCGATGAGCTGGCGGAGGCGCTCCTCACTCAGTCTGAGGGCTTTCTCTGCCTCCCTCCGTTCGGTGACATCGCGGAGCACCCCCATGATCTCGACAGGCCGGCCCTCCGCGTCGCGTATGAAGCCCACTGTAGTGTCCAGCCAGAGGGCGGAGCCATCCTTGCTCAGGAACTCCAACTCCAGTCGCTGTGATGCGGTCGGACCGGCAGTCCCCTGTCTTGCGGCCGCCATTGCCTGGGCGAAGGCCTTAGCGGCTCGGTCGATGGAGGAGGGAGCCAGTGAACTCTCCATGGTGCCCACCATGGCTTCTTCCACGCTGTACCCCAGCAGGCGGCTTACGGAGGGGCTGATGTATGTCGGCTTCAGCTTCAGATCGGTCACCCATATCATATCGGTGGCATTCTCAGCCAGCAGGCGGTAGCGTTTTTCGCTCTCTCGCATGGCCTCTTCCGCCAGGACACGGTGGGTGATGTCGCGGGTCACCCCCAGGATGCAGTCGGGCCGTCCGTCCTGGGCTGGTATCAAAGCAATGGTGGTCTCGGTCCAGATGGTGGAACCGTCTTTGGATCTGATCTCCAATTCGAGCACTCTGGAGGTCGAACAGTCCCGTTCGTCCCGACTCGCCAGCAGCATCTCTGTGAGAGTATCCTTGATGAGACTGGCGGAGGCGGGGGTGAAGACGTCTTTCAGAGTCTCCCGCATGGCCTCTTCGGCAGTGCGTCCGCTGAGCCGGTTGATGGAGGGACTGACATAGGTGGTCCTCAGGTTCAAGTCGGTGGTCCAGATGACGTCCGTGGAGTTCTCGGCCAGCAGGCGGTAGCGCCTCTCGCTCTCCCTGATGGCCTCTTCGGCCTGCTTGTGCTCCGTGATGTCGACCATGATGCCCTGCAGTCCCACCACGCTGGTTCCCTTGAAGGCCGGCTGGCTGTAGACCCGCACCCAGCGGAGTTCACCCGACCACGGCAGAACGACACGCCATTCTAGTGACTCGGTATCGGGAAGACCGGTGAGTACCCGGGCGGCCCGGCGGGCCATCTCTGGAAAGTCCTCGGGGTGGACGAATGCGGCGAAGGGTTGCCCGATGACCTCCGAGGGATTGCGTCCGAAGATCGACCGGAAGGCCGGGCTGAGGTACGATATGCTTCCGTCCGCGCCGACGGAGAACATCACGGCGCCGGCGTTCTCCACCAGAGTGCGGTACTTCTCCTCCGACTCCCGAAGTCCCCTTTCGGCCTTCTTGCGGTCGGTGATGTTGCGGGAGACACCGTGGATGGCCACCACTGAGCCTTGTTCATTGCGGATAGCGCTGACCAGGTTCTCCAGCCACACCGTGGAGCCGTCCTTGTGGTAGTACTCTACCTCGACCGTCAGCGTTCGCTGCGCATCGCCGGGAGCCTGTTGTTCGCGCTCCAGTTCTCTGCTGAGTAGATCCTCTACGCGGGCGTAGGATTCAGGGGTCATCTGAGTCCGTACGTCCTGGGCCAGGCGCTCCTCAACGGTGAAGCCAAGCACCCTCTCCACTGAGGGACTGACGTAGGTGGTGCGGAGATTGAGGTCGGTGGTCCAGACGATGTCGTGCATCGTCTCGGTCAACAGGCGGTATTTCTGCTCTGACTCCCGCAGCGCCTGTTCTGCCTGCTTGCGGTCGGTGATGTCCATCATGGAGATAACCCCCGCCAGCCTGCCCTGGTACTCGGTCCGGACCCCCATGGCGCTGATCCAGACCGCCCTGCCGTCTCTGGTCATGGCCTGCAGTTCCAGGAGTTGGTGGAGGTCCTTCTCGAACATGGACTCGGCCATCATGCCGGCCACCCATTCACGGTCTGCCTCCGGGATGTACTCTAGCGGGTCAATGCCGATCATCTCGGACGGGGTGTCAAAGCCAAAGAGTTGGGCTGCGGCCTGGTTGGCCAGCACTATCCGGCCCGTCTCGGCATCAACCACCTCCAGAGCATCGAGGGTGATGTCGAAGAGGTGTTTGTATCTGTGTTCGCTATCTGTGGCGCTTGTCGCGATGTCGCCCATTTCTCAAGACACGGCGGGAAGCTGTCACAGGGCCCCTGCGGACAGCCACGCCGTGCAGCTATTCTCACATCGGCGGTGTGTTTCAACAAGACACAGAAGGATCGATATGGTGAGCCAAAAGGGTCAATGTCGGCCCCGTAGTGACCTGGGGGCTGTGGCCGGAGCAACGACGGCGGTAGGGCGGCTGCCCGTGGCATTCGGTGGCTTTCACAAGGCTCGAAGCACTGCCCCAGCGCGGCATCCAGAAGCGGCCATCCCGAACCGGAGAAGGGCCTAGTGGCCCCTCGCCGAACGGACCTCTTCGTCCGCTGCGGTGGGGATCTCCAGGGGGGCCAGCTCGGGCTCACGCCTCGATGCCGCGGTCGCTGTGCCGCTGGCCGTCCTGCTCCGGTGGAGGACGAAGGGGAGGACGAAGACCGAGAGGATCGCCGCCACGGGAAGGGCGTAGTACCACAGGCTCTGGCCGATGTTCAGGCCGAAGTTGCCGGCGATGATGATCTCCCCGCTGAACAGCGGCAGCACCGTGTAGGTGGCCAGCAGCGCCGTCAGGAAGACAGCGGCGGCCGCTCTGGCTCGGGATTCGCGGAACCACCAGTCCCACCACGAAGGCTTCTCAGCCTCCAGATGGCGCAGTGCATCCTCGGCTTTGACGAAGCCCCGGTTGTGCTGCAGGGCAAGCTGAAAGCGGTCGATGGCCTGGGACTTCTTCCGCAGTTCCCGCAGTGCCACGCCGCAGTGGTAGTGGTAGAGCGCGCTGGACGGGTCGATGAGGGCTGCCCTCTCGTATGCCGCCAGCGCCTCGCTGTGGCGTCCCAGTTGTGACAGCAGGCAACCCTTGGCGTCCCATGCCGCATGGTCCGCCGGCCGGGAGCCCAGGTATGCCGTGATCGCGGTCAGTGCATCGGCATTGTGGCCCAGAAGAGCCTGGCCTTCGGCCAGATTGCGCTGATACTCCGGCTCTTTGGCGTCGAGGGACACCGCCTTGTAGTAGCTGTTGACCGCCTCCTCGTACAGGTTCAGATGTTGCAGGGCAAGGCCACGGTTGTTCCAGGTCCGGGCGTGGCTGGCGTCGATGGCGCAGGCCCTGCTGTAGCTCTCCAGTGCCTCCTGATACCGGCCCAGTTCGCACAGCGCGTTGCCGCGGTTGTACCACGTGGTGGAATCATTGGGATCGGCGGCCAGCGCCCTGTCGTAGCTGGGCACGGCCTCCTGGAACCGTTTCAGCAGACAGAGGGCATTGCCCCGGTTGCACCAGGCACCTTCGATGTCGGGCGCAACGGCCAGCGCCCTGTCGTAGCTGACTACTGCCTCATCGTACCGCCCCAGCATGAACAGGGCGTTGCCCCGGGCATTCCAGGCGGCGGCGTGTTCCGGCTCCAGGGACAGCGCCTTCCCGTAGCTGACCACGGCGTTCTGGTAGTCCTTCGACTGATGCAGGGCCGTGCCCCGGTTGTACCAGATTGAGGCGTGGTGATTGCCCTCCACCACAAGGGCTTTGTCGTAGCTGACCACCGCTTCCTGATACCGGCCGAGGTGGGCCAGGGCATTGCCCCGGTTGTTCCACACCCCGGGGGTGGTGGGGTCCAGCGTCAGCGCCTTGTCGTAGCTCTCCAGCGCTTCCTGGTATCGCTTCATCACGTAGAGGGGATTGCCGCGGCCGTACCAGGCCAGGGCATCCTTGGGATCGATCTCAATGGCCCTGTCGTAGCTCTGCACCGCCTCCTGACACAGCTTGAGCTTGTTCAGGGTGTTGCCACGGTTGAACCAGATCGAGGCGTCTGCGGGGTCAATGGTGATGGCCTTGTCGTAGCACTCCACGGCTTCCCGACAGCGGTCCAGTTCGTCCAATGAGTTGCCACGGTGGAACCAGGCATTGGCGTCGTCGGCATCGATGGATATGGCCCTGTCGTAGCTCCTTATGGCCTCTTCGTACCGTCCCAGGTGAGCCTGCGCCGCGCCACGGTTCTTCCATCCGGCCGAGTTGTACGGCTCGATCTCCAGCAGCCTGTTGTAGTTCTCGATGGCCTCTTCGTAGCGTTTCAGTTGCACCAGGGCCAGGCCCCGGTTCATCAGGGCATTGGAGTCGAAGGGGTCGGCCGCCAGTGCCTTGTCGTAGGCTGCCAGGGCGGTCTCCAGCTTGCCCTCGGTGAATAGCTTGTCGCCCTTCTCCAGGAGCTTCCGTGCATTTGCCATCTCTCGTCCTCTTCCCTTTACTGATGATCGACTGCCGGCGGGGCATCGAGCAGCCTGTGGGCAATCCCGATGCGGCCCGCCATACGGTCATGACCGGTAGCCTCTTGGTCGGGATACAGTATGATATAGGGGTATCTTATTCACCTCTTAGCGTGACAGGAAACCGTCACAAATTGATCACAAATGATTCAGGCTGGGGAGGTGTGGGATGGCCGGAGACGCGAGGAAGGTGCTCGTCCTGTCGCCGGTGCCGGCGGAGATGGCCCTGGCCCTCCTCAAGGCCAGGGTGACCGAGGAGGAAGCCCGGGGCGTCAGGCTGGAGTCGTACTCCGGCTCCTCCCGGGAAGACCTGAAGAAGGCGGTCTCGGAGGCCGACGTCATCATCGGCGACTACACCAACAACATCGCCCTGGATGCCGAGGTGATGCGCTCGGCGAAGAGGTGCACATTCATCCAGCAGCCCTCAACGGGATTCCAGCATATCGACGTTGATGAAGCGGCCAGGCAGGGCATACCGGTGGCCAACGCCGCCGGGGGCAACACCGCCGCGGTGGCGGAGCATGCCATGATGCTCATCCTGGCCTGCCTGAAGAAGCTCCTCCTGGCCGCGGAGAAGACCAGGCGCTGTCAGTGGGCCCAGGATGAGATGTCCCTCTATGGAGTCTTCGAGCTCGAGGGGAAGACCCTGGGCATCATCGGAATGGGGCGCATCGGCAGGGAGTTGGCCAGGAGGGCGCGGCCCTTCGGTCCGAGGATGATCTACCACGACGTGGTGCGCCTCACGCCGGAGGAAGAGGAGAAGCTGGGCACAGCCTATCGCGACCTCGATGGCCTGGTGCAGGAATCGGACGTCATCACCATTCATATCCCCCTCACTCCCCAGACCACCCGGATGATAGATGCCCAGCGCTTGGCCACGATGAAACGCAGTGCCGTTGTCATCAACGTCTCTCGGGGGGAGATCATCGATGAGCAGGCGCTGGCACAGGCGCTGAGAGAGGGGCGGATCGGGGGCGCCGGCCTGGACGTGTTCTCGGAGGAACCCATCTGCCCGGAGAACCCCCTTCTTGATGCTCCCAATGCCATCCTCACACCTCATATCGCCGGGGCCACCAACGAGTCCCGGGCCAGGATCATCGACATCACCATTGACAACGTGGCCCGCGTCCTGAGGGGGGAGACTCCCGTGAACGTGGTCAACGGCGTGGTCCCGGGCACGCGGAGGCCGGCAGGCTAGACGGGAGGGGCCATGAAGGAAGAGATGAACGGGGCACAGGCGCTGGCCGGGGCTCTGGTCAGGATGGAGACCGAACGCGTCTATGGGATCATTGGCACCTCAAACGTGGCCTTCGTTGACGCCCTCTACGAGCAGCGGCATTGGCTGGAGTACGTCTCCTGCCGCCATGAGCAGGTGGCCGCCAGCATGGCCGATGCGGAGGGCCGGCTCACCGGCCGGCCCGGGGTCGTCCTGGTGCACTCTGGCCCGGGGGCCCTGAACGCCATGATCTCGGCGGGGAATGCCTACAAGGACTGCTCGCCCATGATGATCATCACCGGCGCGGTGAAGCGCCGTCTGTCCGGCTGCGACGGGATGCTTGAGGTGGACCACCGGCGGCTCTTCGGGCCGCTGTGCAAGGGCGCCTTCCGGGTTGAGGCGGTGGCGGAGATGCCCCGGGTCTTCTCCCAGGCCTACCGTGCCGCCATGAGTGGGGCCCGGGGGCCGGTGCTCATCGAGGTCCCCGAGGATGTCTGGACGGAGAGGGCGGAGGTTGATCTCGTGGCCATGGAGCTGGCCAGTGACCCACCCGCTCCCGTGAATGAGCGGGATGTCAGGGATACCCTGGACATGATCGCCTCTGCCAGACTGTCCCTGGTCCTTTCCGGGGGTGGGGTGGCCTGCTCACACTCTTCGGGCAAGCTGGTGCAGTTCGTTGAGGCGCTCTCGCTGCCGGTGATCACGACGGGGAACGGGCGGGGGACCATTCCGGAGACTCATCCCCTGTGTCTGGGCCGCGTCGGTTTCGGGGGTGGCAATCTGGTGGCGGACAGAGCCCTGGAGAAGTGCGATGCGCTGCTCTGTCTTGGCGCCGGCATCAGCGACATGACCACCTATGAATTCACCGCCCCGATCGGGGCCGGCCAGATCAGGGTGGTCAACGTGTCGCCGGGCTGTCTGCCGTCCCAGGCGCCCAGGGCCAGGCTGATTGTTTGCGATGTAGCCGGCTTCCTGGGCCGGCTGGTGGAGATGGCCGGGGATGGTCCCAGACCGGTCAGGCCGGTGTGGGATGAGGTCCTGGCGGAAGCCAGAACGACCTGGAACAGCCTGCTCCAGGCATTGCTGCAGCGCGAGACTGAGCTGCCTTCCGCCAGCCGGGTGGCCAGCGAACTGGCCCGGCGGCTGCCCGCCGACACCATTGTCGCGGTGGGGGCGGGGGTCCACCTCCTCTACGCCATGGCCTTCATGCCCTGCCAGCGTCCGCTGACCTACCTGTCCACGGTCAACTTCGGGGCCATGGGATTCGGGCTGGCCGCGGCCATGGCAGCGGCCAAGGTCCACCCCGGGCGGTCCGTCCTGGCTGTGCTGGGCGACGGGGACTTCATGATGACGCTGCAGGATCTGGAGACGGCAGTGCGGCAGCAACTGGACATAAAGGTGGTCATCCTGAACGATTTCCAGTACAGAGTGCTGAAGCTGAGGCAGAGGCTGCAGTTCGGTGCCCGCGTTCTGGGGACGGAGCACGGCAACCCGGACTTCGCCGATCTGGCCCGATCCTTCGGGGCCAGCGGCTACCGGCTGGACAGGCCCGAGAGCATCGGGCCTGTGCTCGATGCCGCCCTGTCGCAGAGGGGGCCGGTGCTGATCGATGCCATCATCGATGCGGAAGACCTGCCGCCGACCAATGTCCAGGCCACTCTCCGCATGTCGGCCTAGTCGGGCAGCTTCCGGTTGCCGGACCAACTGCGGAAATCCCCGATCACCGTCTCCAGGTCCTTGCCCAGCGGACACCCGTGGGCCTCGGCCAGCAGCCGGTACATCTGGATGGCCGGCTCTCCCAGCTTGTCCTGGGCTCGGATGATGAACACCGGCTCGTTCTCCCGGACGCCGGGGACTTTCACCCTCCCGTATTTCTTGGACAGGGCCATGCTATGCCATCACCGCCGTGGCCTGAGGATTGACCTGACAATCTACCATCGGCTGATCAGTTCGCCCCGGCCGTCATCCATCTGACCGGAGATGATCAGGGATGAGTCGATCAGAATCCAGACACCGAGGGTGAGCACAAAGAGCCAGCCCGCCGGATACCACGGCGTCAGCCATGAAGGCGCGGCCAGAAGCAGCATCGACAGTGCCGTCTCCGTCTTGCCGGCATAGAAGCGATGGGCCCCGAACTGGCCCAGGCAGAGCACCAGCAGGGTGGCGGTGAGCCGGGACTTCCCGGAGACCCCGCCGCGGACTTCCTCCGGACACCCCTCGCCGGCATGGCAGCGCCCCTCAGCCTCAGGGGCCAATTCATCACACTCTGCCCAGTACATCGCTGTCTCCCTCTGACGTGGGCGGTCGGGGGGCAGTCTCGATGGTGCACACATAGGTATATCACCGCCGCCTCACACCGGTGTCTCAGAAGGCCTGGCCCTGGTCACAAGCGCTTCGGGGCGGTCCCCCCGGAGACGTGGGAGCGACGGCTGCTTGGCATTCCGCCGGGGGGATGGCGGTACGGGTCGGACAGGTTCATGTGCTACAATAGTCGGAAAGCATGCAGGCGTTTGCCGGCGTCAATGCTGCCTTGAAGGCGGTCAGCGGCGGCTGGCCCGGGATGGGTCTTGATGCCGGGAGGGCTGGCGGATGAACGGTGTGCGACTGAGCCGGGACCTGGGATTCCTCAGGGTGGCAGCGGCGGCTCCCCCGCTGCGCGTCGCCGACGTGGACTTCAACGTGGCGGCCATCTTGGACGTCCTGAACAAGGCCCGGGGCGAGGGTGTCCAGGTGCTGACCCTCCCGGAGATGGCCTTGACCGGCTACACCATCGGAGATCTGGTCCATCATGCGGCCCTGCTCGATAGGGCCGAGAGGGGACTGGGCCGGATTCTGAAGGAGAACGCCGGGAATGGCCGACTGGTGGCGGTGGGCATGCCTGTCGCCGCCGACCAGAGGGTCTTCAACTGCGCCGTGGTGCTCAACAACGGGCGGATCCTGGGGGTCATCCCTAAGACGCTGCTGCCTTCCCACAAAGAGTTCTACGAATGCCGGTGGTTCTCGTCGGGCTGGGACGCCGTGTCCGACAGCATTGAACTGGCGGGGCAGAGGGTTCCCTTCGGCACCGACCTCCTGTTCAGTCTCCGAGGCATCCCCGGGGCCACCGTGGGCGTTGAGATCTGCGAGGACCTGTGGGCGCCGCTGGCGCCGCATGAGCACCAGGCCCTGGCGGGGGCTACCGTGCTGCTGAACCTCTCCGCCAGCAACGAAGTCCTGGCCAAGTCGGACTGGCGCCGGGTGATGGTGTCCTCCGAGTCCGGGAGGTGCATCGCCGCCTACTGCTACTCTTCGTCGGGCGCCGGGGAATCCTCCAATGACGTCGTTTTCGGCGGGCACCTGCTCATTGCGGAGAATGGTGTCATCCTCCAGGAAGCCCGGCGTTTCTCACCGGATCCACAGCTCCTCGTCTCGGATGTTGACCTTGATCGACTGAACCACGACCGCCGGGTGGTGACCGGCTTCCATGAGGCGGCGCGCCAGGTCGGAGATTTCAGGACGGTGGAGGCGGAGGTTGAAGATCTCATTCCGGCCAGGCTGCACCGGGACATCGACCCACACCCGTTTGTGCCTGCGGACCCCGCTCGAAGGGCGGAGAGGTGCCGCGACATCTTCGCCATGCAGGTGGCCGGCATGGCCCAGAAGCTCTCGGGAGCTGGCAAGAAGCAGATGTTGCTGGGCGTCTCCGGAGGGATCGACTCGACGCTGACCCTCCTGGTGGCTGTCAAGACGGCTGACTCCCTGGGCCTGCCGCGGGGACATGTTCATGCCTACACCATGCCCGGCTTCGGCACTACCCGCAGAACGAGGGACAACGCCACCAGGCTCTGCCGGGCGCTGGGGGTGAGCTTCGACAGGGTGGACATCACCCGGACCTGCCTGTCGCATCTGAAGGATCTGAAGCACAACGGCGACGAAGACGTGGTCTTTGAGAACGTCCAGGCCCGGTATCGGACGGAGTTCCTGTTCAACAAAGCCAACGAGCTCGATGCCGTGGTCATGGGCACCGGCGATCTGACCGAGGTCGCCCTGGGATGGTGCACCTTCGCCGGAGACCACATGTCGCACTACCACGTGGCGGCATCCTTGCCCAAGACGCTGGTCCGCTTCCTGGTGCAGTGGGTGGCCGACGAAGAGATGGCCGATGCCGCCGCCCGGAGGGTGCTGCAGGACATCCTGAACACCCCCATCTCTCCCGAGCTGCGCCGGCCTGAGAACGGCGAGATCGCTCAGAGGAGCGAGGAGGTCATCGGGCCGGTGGAGCTGGCCGACTTCTACCTCTATCCCTTCATCCGCTTCGGGATGCGGCCGGGCAAGATCCTCTATCTGGCTGACCAGGTGAGGCAGCGGGGGCTGTTTGAAGGCCAGTACTCCCTGGATGATCTGCACCGCTGGCTGAGGAGCTTCGTGCAGAGGTTCTTCGCCAACCAGTTCAAGCGGACCTGCATGCCCGAGGGGCCGAAGGTGGGCTCGGTCAGTCTGTCGCCGCGCGGGGACTGGCGCATGCCTTCAGACGCCCAGGTCGGGCTCTGGCTGGAGGACCTGGAGGCGATGTACTCCCGGCTCCGCCAAGGCCGGTCCTGAAGGCCGTCGGACTGGCGCCGCCCGGCGGCACTGCCGCAGTTGACCGCAGTCGCCTTGTGCCCTGGCCCCTTGGTTGCGCCTTCTGTTCAGTCGTATTCCCCCACGCAGATTCAGCCCCATCACGGTGGCTGCCGCTCTTTGCCTGAGGGGTGAAGAGGGCTATACTGTGATTGCAGGATGATCGGAGAAGGACAGTCGTGGGCATACGATATCTGAAGGAGCCCAAACTGGAGAATCCGGAGGTGGTGGCCTGCTGGCCGGGGATCGGCAACATAGGCACGCTGGCCGTGGACACTCTGAGGGCCCAGATTGGGGCGGAGGCCTTCGCCGAGATCGAGCCCTGGGACCTCTTCTATCCCCGGAAGCTGGCCATCAGGGCCGGGGTGGTCACCCGGATGGAGTTCCCCAGCAGCAGATTCCACGCCAGGTCCGTTGCCGGCAGGGACGTGATGATCTTTCTGGGTGAGGAACAGCCGGCCGAGGCGGACAGGATGTACGCCCACGGCCGGAAGGCCGAGGAGATGGGCAACTTGGTTCTCGACGTGGCCCAGAGGTTCGGCTGCCGCCGCATCTACACTTCGGGGGCGGCGGTGTCCCTGATTCATCACGAGGCCCGGCCGAGGGTCTGGGTGGTGGCCACCAGCGAGGGCCTGCTGAAGAACCTGAGGCGACAGGAGAACACCGTTCTGATGAGCGAGATCGAGGGCATCGGGGGCAGCGGGAGCATCACCGGGCTGAACGGGCTGCTGCTGGGTTTGGCCAGGAGGAGGGGCATGGAGGCCGCCTGCCTCATGGGCGAGATACCGGACTACCTCTCCGGCGTCCCCTTCCCCTACGCCCGGGCCTCAAAATCGGTCCTGGAGGTGCTCAGTCGCGTGCTGGGGGCCGAGATGGACTACGGCACCCTGAACGCCATGATCGCCCAGGTGGACGGCTTCGTGGAGACCATCTATGAGAACCTGCCTTCCCCCATGAAAGAGCGCATTGAGCAGCGGAAGCTGGAACGGCCCTCAAAGCAGGAGCCGATCACCGAGGATGATGCCAAGTGGATCAAGGAGCATGTTGATGAACTCTTCAGAAAGGGAGACAAAGGCGGAGAGAGAGCCGCTTAGGTTCTTCTCCCGCCCGGCGCTGCGGTCTCCCGTCCTGGTGGTTGCCTGGAGTGAAGACGCGGGCAGGCTGGGGCCGAAGGTCAATGACTACCTGAGGCGGAAGCTGGGCGGTCATACCTTCTGCGAGATCGAGCCACTGGAGTTCTTCCCCATGGGTGGCGTGGCCATTGAGAACGACCTGGCCAAGTTCCCGGCCAGCTGGTTCTACGCCTCGCCGGAGCATGATCTGGTCCTCTTCGAGAGCTCTCCGCCTTCCTCCGACTGGTACCGGTTCCTGAGTCTGGTAATGGATGTGGCCCGGGACCACTGCCACGTGAGGGAAGTCCACACCGTTGGCGGGATGGTGACCATCAGCGCCCACACCACGCCGAGGCAGCTGGTGGCCGCCTTCAGCTCCACGGAGGTGAAGAGGAACCTGAGCAGCTATGACCTGGTGACTACCTTCGACTACGAAACGGCGGCCAGTCAGCGGCCGACGCTGAGCTCCTATCTCCTGTGGGTGGCCAAGAGGAGGGGCATCCCCGCGGCCAGCCTGTGGGTGCCGGTGCCGTTCTACCTGGCCGGAGGAGAGGACCTCAAAGCCGAGAGGAGGGTCCTCCAGTTCATCGATCAGAGGCTGGAGTTGGGCATCGACTTCCGGGAGCTTGACCAGGACATCAAGCGGCAGAACGAAGAGCTGGCCGAGGCGCGGGCCGGCAGCGCCCATATTGAGGAGTGCATTGCCAAACTGGAGAGCAACCAGGGCCTTTCGGAGGAGGAGAGCCTCAGGCTGGTCGAGGGAATCGACGACTTCATCAAGAGGAAGAGGGAGCAGGCCTCCTGAGCGCTGAGGGGACCGGCGTCCGGCGGGGGCAGAGTCGGGGGACGGCTTGAGCTTGACACTCATGGACAGCCACACCTAAGATAGCTGGGTTGTTGTCACCGGCTTGGGGGAGGGCGATTGCTGACCATTACCGATGAAGCTGTCAAAGAACTGCGGGCCATTCTGGAGGCCAACACGGCGCATCCCGGACAGGTGCTGCGGATAGATACCGAGTGCGACGGCTTCTCCATCTGGCTGGGGCCGGAGATGGAGGGCGATACCCTGGCCGGAAGCGAGGATACCGTTCTGCTCCGCGTCTCGCCGGAGCTGAGCCACTACCTGGCGGAAGCCAGCGTGATCATCGACTGCCGGCGGAGTACAGAAGGACCGCGCCTGGTGGTCTATCACGAGGAGGAGCTGTCTCTGGGGAAGCGGCCGCCGGGAGGCACCTCCAGGGCCCGGACACAGACGAAAGCATCGGGCAAGGCGACAGCGAAGGCGAAAGGCAGGCAGCGGTCCGCCAAGCCGCGCCGGAGGTGAATGCCGGATGAGCCAGGAGAGGTTCCTGTGGAACAAGGACCGCACGGAGATGGTCAGGGTGGGCGCTATCAAGCAGATAGCCATTGCCGAGATTGGGGCCAGTTACCCCACCGCGCCGGCGGATCGTGTGCCGAGGAAGAAGCCGGCCGCTCCGGAGAAGACCACCTGGGTCGTCCGGTGCCATTTCGCCCGAAGCACGGACACCATGGTCCTGGGCGTCTTCGATACCTTGGCGGAAGCCCGGCAATTCGTGGAGGGTCTGCAGCGGCACGCCGAGGCCCGGGAGGAGCCCCAGCCGTCCCCTGTGCCGGGTGGCAATGCCGCCGTCTCATGAAGCGCCGTCCCGGGTGGGGCGGACCGCCGTACGGTGATATGGGCTAGCGCATTCCGGACTGCACTGCTGCCCCCACGCGGGGCACGAGCACCAGGAGGGCCACGGTCGCCAACAGAGCGGCGACGATGCCCACGGCGATCCAGATCCACGGAGACACGGGCGGGCTGTAGGTGAAGGTGTCCCCGGCCACTGCCGACTCATTGCCCGCAGTGTCGATGGCCTTGGCCGTGATCTCGTAGGTCTGTCCGCCGGCCAGCCGCGGCAGGGGGCAGCTCCAGGAGTCCGTGCCCGAGGCGGCGATCCAGGTGGAGTCAGGTACCCAGGAAGAGCCGTCCCAGCAGGTGTCCCGCGTGACGTTCCTGATCAGGACCTCCACCCTGTCCATCTGCCCCGGCGAGGGGTCGTCGGCGGTGCCGCCAATCGAGGGAAGGGCCTTCGCCGGATCCGGGATGTCGTTCATGGCGACCACGGGGCTGGCGGTGTCGAAGGCGAAGGTGTCCCCGGCGGCTGCGGACTCATTCCCGGCCAGGTCCACCGCTCTGGCCCTGATCTCGTAGGCCGATCCGTCGTTCAGCCCCGGCAGAGAGTAGCTCCACGAATGGGTGCCGGCAGCCGCCAACCAGACGGGACCCGGCGTCCAGGAATCCCCGCCCCAGTAGGTATCCTGGCCGGTCCTTCTGATCTGAATCTCCACTCTATCCAGCTCCCCCGGGGCGGCATCGGCGGCCGTCCCGCCGATGAACGGAAGCGAGCTCACAGCGGCGGCGATATCATTCACGGTGATGGTGGGCGGGGTGGCATCGAAGGTGAAGGACGCCGCAGCCACCACGGACTCATTGCCGACGCTGTCGATAGCCTTCGTCCTGATCTCGTAGGCCGATCCGTCGTTCAGCGCAGGCAGGTCGTAGCTCCAGGAATCGGTGCCCGAGGCCCGAATCCATGTCGGGGCCACGGTCCATGAGGATGCTCCATCCCAGCAGGTGCCCTGGGCCAGGTTCCTGATCTGGATCTCGACCCTGTCCATCTGGCCCGGCGGTGCGTCGGCGGCCGTTCCGCCCACTGCGGAGAGCCGGTTCACCGGATCGGCGACGCTTTCCATGGTGATGGTGGGCAGGGTGTTGTCCAGTGTGAAGGTGCGGGCGGCTACTGCCGAGGTGTTGCCGGCTCTGTCCGCGGCCCTGGCGCTGACCTGGTATGTGGCGCTGGTCAGGGAGGGCAGAGTGCAGCTCCAGGAATCGCCGCCGGAGGCCCTGACCCAGGCCGGGGCGGCCGTCCACCCGGAGGAACCGTCCCAGTAGGTCCCCTGGTCGGTGTTCCTGATCTGGACCTCTACGCCATCCAACTGCCCCGGCGGGGCGTCCGCGGCCGTCCCCCCGACAGAGGACAGCCAATTGAAGGCATCGGGCATGTCATCCAGGGTGATCGATGGGATGACGGTGTCGAAGACGAACGTGTGCGAGACCGCTGCCGACTCATTCCCGGCACTGTCTATGGCCCTGGCGCTCAGCCCGTAGACCGTCCCGTTGTCCAGCGATGGCAGCGGGTAGTTCCAGGAAGCAGTGCCCGAGGCGGTGACCCATGTTGGGGCGGGCACCCAGGCCGTCCCCTCCCAGTAGGTGTTCTCGGTGGCGTTCCTGATCTGAACCTCCACTCTGTCCAGCTGACCCGGCGGGGCATCGGCCGCTGTTCCGCTGATCCAGGACAGCGAGCTGACGAAGTCCGGCAGCGGAATCATCCACACCGTGGGACCGGTCAGGTCGTCGAAGGTGAAGGTGTCGGAGACCACTGGCGATTCGTTGCCGGCGCTGTCGATGGCCCTGGCCTGGACCTCATAAGTGGATCCGCTGGCCAGAGGGGGTAGGGCGCGGCTCCAGGAAGTCGTGCCCGAGGCATTGACCCATGTCGGGACAGCGGCCCAGCCGGCTTCGTCCCAATAGGTATTCTCGGTGACGTTCCAGATATGGATCTCCACTGTATCCAGTTGCCCCGGCGCCGCATCGGCGGCTGTTCCGCTGACTGCGGGGAGCGAGTCCACCGGGTCGGGTATGTCGCTCATAGCGATGGTGGGAGCAGTCGTGTCGAAAGTGAAGCTCTCCGAGATCACGGCCGACTCGTTGCCGGCGCTGTCGATGGCCATGGCCCGGACCCTGTAGGTGGTGCCGTTGCCCAGCGGGGGCAGGGCATAGCTCCAGGAAGCCGTGCCGGAGGCGGTGATCCATGTGGAAGTTGGCGTCCAGGAGGTCCCGTTCCAGTACATATCCTGGCTGACGTTCCTCATCTGGATCTCCACTCTGTCCAGTTGCCCCGGAGCGGGATCGTTGGCTGAGCCTCCCAGCCAGGGAACTGTCCTGACGAAATCCGGGATGGTGCCGATCACCAGCGTCGGGTTGGTCACATCGACAACCACGGAGTGCTGGGCCGGGGACTCGTCCCAGTTGCCGGCGGAGTTGAGGGACCTGGCCTCGATGGTATGCAGGCCCGGTGACAGGGATTCCGTGGTGAATGAGAAGTCCTCGGCCCCTTCATCGAAGGCACCGTCGGCCGGGGTGGCGCTGAGCCATTCCCCGCCGTCCACGCGGTACTGAACGTCCACTATGCTGTTGATGCTGACGTCCTGCCCCGATGACCACCACTGGGGGTTGTTGTTGGGCAGCGGGATGTCCTCGGTCTGTCCGCCGAAGGTGAGCACTGTGTTGTCGGTGAAGTCCGGCGGGACGGGGTCGAAGACGGTCTCCGGCGCGGTGTCCATGGGATCCAGGACGTTGTCGCTGTCCGTATCCGTCCAGCCGATCTGCCCCGCGGTGGCCGGGCAGATGTCCCATATCCCGTTGTTCATGAGGCACAGGGCGCCGTCGTCGTCCGCCACATTCAGATAGCCGCTGTACTCCTCGTAGCCGTCGTACTCATCAGTGGCCCAGAATATGTGGCCCGTCTCATGGGCGGAGACGAAGTCCATGTCCTCGATGCCGTATCCGTTGTTATCGTAGGTCATGATCAGGTACGGCCCGCCGACCCAGGAGTAGGCGAACCAGCCGTCGCTGAAAGCGCCGTCGGCGTCGTTCAGGCTGTCCACCACGAAGATGGTGAAGGCCCAGTCCGCTTCCTGCAGGCCCATTTCATAGCTGTTGAGGGCGGCCACCTCCTCGAGGTAGGTGATGTTGTCGGTGCCGTAGCCCAGTCCCTCCATGATCTGGGCGACCCACAGTGCCTCGTTGTCGTGGGGCCTGGCTATCGGCTCATAGCCGGTGGCCGCCGTGCCATACGACGTGACGTAGAAGGCGAGATTCGCCTCGGGCTCCTGGCTCTCCCACCAGCTCAGGCCGGCGGCAATGCCCGCCAGGCAGGCCTCCATCCTCTCTTCGTCCCAGGTCTCGCTCTGGGGGTCAACGGTGCCGTCGCTCTCCGGGAAGATGACAGCCACGGCCACGTCGCCCATCATGTACTCGGACTGCCCGAAGAGGACCGGGGTTGAGGACTGAAGCGAGGCCAGGGGCGGACTCTGAGACATGGCTGGAGGAGTCAGGGCGTCCCGGTAGCCCATTTGGGCGGACATGACCCTGGCCCATATCGGGTGATGGCTGGAGGGGGGGCCACCTGGGGTCCATCCGGATCCGGGATTGAGGAGCGCCGCGGCGTGCGTCACTCCATCCTGGGAGGTGGAGCAAGGTCCGGGGTGGATGCGCCCGTCCCCGGTTGAGTGCATTGCCTGGGCCACAGCCAGGGACACCAGGACGGAGGTCAGGGTCAGCAGAAGGGCAGCCGGGATAGGCAGGCGGAACAGCGGCTTGTCGGTCGTCGTTCTCCTCCTGGCATTGCCGGTCCGATGCAGGGCCCGGCGCATCACAATTGACCGTGCTGCCTTCACTGTCGAAGCTATCTTGTTCGACTGTAGCACAGCATGCTGATGGCGTCAAACACCCCGGCCGGCGTTCGGCCCACCTTGGGGAGGCGATGTGCGGGTGGACTGCCGGCGCAGTTCGTCCAGCCAGCGGTTGAGGGCGGCCGTGAAGGCATGCCGCGCTGCCTCGGGCTCAGTCCCGCGCAGTGAGGCGGCCTCCGACGGATGGTGCAGCACTTCCTCTCCTGAGGGATGGACCGGCAGCCGGGTGTCGGAAAGGCCATCCCAGTCCCGGTTCACCGGCAACCCCATCACCTCCAGTAGAGGGTCCAGCGTGGCATCGACCAGGACCAGCCGGCCCTCGATCTCCACGCGGCAGGCCAGATGGTAGCTGGTGGATGTGGCCTGGGCCAGCCTGCGCAGCTCCGGCGGGTAGGGGACCTCCACCTCGGCCCAGCTGAAGGGGTACACGGCATAGAGCACCGGCAGGCCCAGCTGCTGGTACATGCTGCAGAGGAGGAGGTGCTTGGGGGTGCACGAGCCCCTGCCCAGGGTGAGGATCTCGGCGTATCTCCGGGCGTCGTTCAGTTCGGGGACGATGGCATAGGGGATGTCCCTGATCCTCTCAAACACGGCCACCCGGGCCTGCCCTGCGTTCAGGCCGGCGGTCCACTCCCGGAATCTCTCTGCGGCCATCCCCGCCATGGTTCAGCCCTTGAGAAGCAGCTTGGCTTCGGCGGTGCAGCCTCCGTCCACGGCGACGGCGGCGCCGGTGATATACGCCGAGTCATCCGAAGCCAGGAACAGGGCCACTCTGGCAATATCCTCCGGTGTTGCCGCTCTGCCGATGGGTATGCTGTCCAGACGGAAGACCTCGAAGTAGGGCTCTATCAGCGGGGTCCGGACGAGTCCGGGGCAGATGCAGTTGGCCCGGATGTTGAATCTGGAGTACTCGCTGGCAATCTGTTTGGTCAACTGGATGATGCCCGCCTTGGAGATGCAGTATGGCGTGCCGCCGGCCATGGCTGCCTGGCCCAGGATCGAGGCGGTGTTGATGATTGCTCCCCCGCCCTGCTTCAGCATCAGCGGGATGGCGTATTTGCAGCCGAAGAAGACTCCCTTGAGGTTGACGTTGATCACCAGGTCGAAGTCCTCCTCGGTGATGTCTGCCGTGGGCAGCCCGATGGCCCCCTGTATTCCGGCGTGATTGAAGATCACATCCAGACGGCCGAACTGCCCCGCAGTTGCGCCCACCATCTGCTCCACACTGGAGGACTTGGAGACATCGGCCTCGACGAAGATGGCCTCTACGCCGGCATCCCGGATCATCCTCACTGTCTCCTGGGCTCCCTCAGGAACACGATCCACGACGGCTACCTTGGCGCCTTCTCCAGCGAAGAGGATGGCCGAGGCACGGCCGATTCCCGATCCGGCGCCGGTGATCAGAGCTACCCTGCCATCGAGTCTGCCCATGGTCAGCCTCTCACTCTCCTGACCTCCTCGACTATCCTCGGCAGGATGTCGCCGATCTTACCCAGGATGATGTAGTCCGACACCCCTTCGCGGGTCAGGGGGGTGGCCTCGCCGTTCACCTCGATGATGGTCACCCCGGACCCGCCGCTGGCGTGGGAGCCCCACTCGTTCCGGCCACCCCTGCCGCTGCCCTTGTCCCTGGCGACCCGGGGCAGTTGGGCGAAGGGGTAGACCACTGCGGAGGTGCCGCAGATGAGCATCAGGTCGCACTTCCAGGCAGCCTCTAGGCTGGCATGGGCGGCATCGGAGGGGATGGCCTCCCCGAAGTAGACACCATCATGCTTGATCACCCCGTTGCACTTCCGGCAGCGGGGCGGCAGCTTCCCCTCGGCCTTGAGACCCTGCAGATCGTACTCCTCCCGCCGGTACCGGGTGTTGCAGGACATGCAGCGGAGCTTGGAGACGCCGCCGTGGTACTCGATGACATTGCGATTGCCCGCCTTGTCGTGGAGGCTGTCCACATTCTGGGTGATGACCAGCTTCACGATGCCCATGCTCTCCAGTTCGGCCAGGGCCAGGTGTCCGCGGTTCGGCAGGGCGTTCATGACCTCATCGAACAGGCTGAAGAAGCTGCCCGGCTCGAGAATCTTCTCCCAATGCTCCTTGGGGTCGCGGCGCAGCTTGTCGTAGGCCTCATAGGCCTCCATTTCGGCCTCCGGGTGTTTGGTCCAGATGCCGTCGGGGCCCCTGAAATCGCGGATCCCGGATTCGGTGGAGATCCCGGCCCCGGTCAGCGCGATGGCGTATTCTGCTTTGGCCAGGTCTGCGGCTGCCCTTCTGATCAGCTCTTCCATACCTACCTCCGTCTACTCTGCCTTGGCACGGAACATCATGGTGCCGAAGACGACCATCACCACGGCGAAGGCCGCCAGCACCACCAGCGGCTTCCACAGGTCAGACCAGACATAGTAGTCGGGGAGAACCAGGTTGCGAACCCCGACCACGGCATAGTCCACCGGATTGAACTGCCTGGCGATGTCGAGCCAGTGCGGAAGGATCTGCACTGTGACGCCGTCGTTGTTGACCGTGGCCGGCATCATCGTGGTGGACATGAACATCAACGGCATGGTGAACAGGTTGACCACCGCCATGACTGTCTCCTGCCGCCTCAACAGCAGCGCCAGACCGTTGGAGAAGGCTGCGAACCCGATGCCGAGCAGGCCGACAAGCAGGAACACCAGGAGCACCCCGGGTATGCCGGTGGCCACGTGAACGCCCATGATGGCGGCCACGATGAAGACGATGCCTGCCTGGACCACTCCCACGGTGACGGCGGCGATGACCCGGCCGGTGATGATGGACACCCGGGTGACCGGGGTGGCCAGCATCTTGGACATTATCCCCGCATCGATATCCATCAGGGTGCCAAACCCGGCGAAGGCCGAGCCGAAGAGCACGGTCATGACGATCACGCCCGGAGCGAACCCCTCCAAGTAGCTGACGTCGGGGCCCCAGACGTTCAAGCCACCGGCACCGCCGCCAAGCGCCTTGAAGATCTGGGTGAAGAGCAGAAGCCAGAGTATGGGTTGAAACAGGCTCATGAAGATGAACACGGGCATGCGGATGCGGACCCTGAGATCGCGCAGTATCACCTGCCAGGTATCGGACAAGGCGTCTGTCATCGGTTCCGCCTCCTGTTGGCCTGGCGCCGCATCTGGACGAAGGTGGTCTGGGTGCCCTCCTGCGCCCGTATGGTGCGGCCGGTGTATTTCAGGAACACGTCGTCCAGCGAGGGCCTCGACATGGCTATGGTCTTGACCTCGATGCCCTGGCTGCCCATGATCTGCATTATGCCCGGGATTGCCGCTGCCCCGTCCTTGACGTAGACTGCCAGTTGACCATCGCTGGGCTTGGTCTCCGTCACAAAGGGCTTGCCTGACAGGGCGGCCTCAGCCCGTTTGACGAAATCCTGGCGTTCTTCATCCTTTTCTGCGGGGGGAGTGAGCGTGACCACGTCACCGCCGATGGACTTCTTCAGTGCGTCGGAGGTGCCGATGGTCCTGATCTTGCCCAGATCGATGATGGCGATGCGGTCGGCCAGCCGGTCGGCCTCCTCCATGTAGTGCGTGGTCAGGAACACCGCCACGCCCATGGTCTTGGCCAGCTTGTTGATGTAGTCCCAGAGGTGGACCCTGGTCTGCGGGTCAAGCCCTGTGGTGGGCTCATCCAGGAAGATCACCTGAGGCTGATGGATCAGTCCCATGGCCAGGTCAAGCCGTTTCCGCATGCCACCGGAGTACGAGGAGACCATCTTGTCCTCGTATCCGTTCAGTCCCACCAGCTCGAACAGCTCTTTGACCCGCTCCCTGATCCTCCTGTTGTCTAGGCGGTAGAAGTGGCCGTAGAGGGTAAGGTTCTCCCGTCCCGTGGCACGCTCGTCCACTCCCACGTCCTGGGCCGCGTAGCCGACGCGCCTGCGCACCTCGGCAGGGTGTTTCACAACGTCGAAGCCGGCTACAGTGGCCGAGCCGGAGGTGGGCAGGATGAGCGTGTTCAGCATCTTGATAGTGGTGGTCTTCCCGGCGCCGTTCGGCCCCAGGAAGGCGAAGATCTCGCCTGCCTCCACCTCGAAATCGATGCCGTCTACGGCTCTGACCTCGCCGTTGTAGATCTTGGTCAGTCCCCGGGTTCCAATAACGCTCATGCAGTTCTCCTTTGAGGATTGGCACTGCGGGGGGTGTCTCAGAGGGGCGTTGGCCTTGTCTGCCGCAAGTGTGGCATACTGATGTCCATCATATCACAACAGGCTCCTTGCTGATGGCGGCCAAGCCGGAGTCAGACCTAGGAAGGAGCGTGAGGAGGTCAGGATGAACGTTGTGCGCAGTGAGATCGATATCGATGCCCCGGCCCAGAGGGTCTGGGATATCATCACTGACCTGCCCCGCTATCCGGAGTGGAACAAGTTCACCCCCCGGATGACTGCCAAGAAGATCGCGGTGGGCGAGGAGTTCGACCTGGACTGCCAGATGACGGAGAAGCAGTTGCTCAAGAATGAGCACGAGGTCTTCCTGGCCTACGAGCCCGAATGCTACAAGGTCTGCTGGGGCACTTCGCGGAAGCGGGGACGGCCGGGTATCAAGAGCTTCCGCTGGCAGGTCTGTGTGCCCATGGGTGACGGGCGGACCCACTTCGTCAACTTCGAGGAGTTCCACGGTGTGCTGGCGCCCCTGGTCTATCTCCTGTACGGCGGGAAGATGAAACGCGCCTTCGCCAGCTACTGCTTCGCGCTGAAGAGACGCGCTGAGTCCTAGCCCCGGCCGGCTACCGGGGTCTCCGGGCGGCGAAGTAGACCATGACGATGCCCGCCGGCAGGGCCACCGCGCCGGCAATGAGCAGGCCGATACCTAGCCAGAAGACCCAGGGCACCCTGGCGCCGACCGCAGCGTCTACGTCAACATCATTGGAGCCGTCCTGGTTCATGATGACCAGCACCCAACTCCCCGATTCGGGTTCCCACCTCAGGGTCTGGGTTCCGGTGCCGTAGGCCGAGGCCTCCCAGAAGTTCTGCTCTGTCGGGTCCCCGGGTTCGGAATTGCCGCGGTGCCTCCTGTAGTCGACATCGATGCCGCGTGAGTCGGAGGTCCATTCAGTGATCTCGTCGTACTCGACGTCGTCAAGGTAGTCGGCGACATCGTCCTCCGAACCAATGCCGATGAAGACCCCTTTCGAGGCCGCCCGGTTCTCGGCTTCCACCTTGACGGTCAGGAAGTCGCCGGGATCACAGCACCAGCCCATGTCTTGGTCCGAGTCCCAGTCGATGTCGGCCGGTTCCGAGGTGATGGCATAGGAGTCGCTCTCCAGCCGGGTAGTGTCGATGGTGTAGAACCCCTCGCTGTCGGTCAGGGTGGCGTTGGCCCAACTCAGTCCGCTGCCGCCGACCAACAAGAAGACCGATGCCACCAGGAAGATGATTCCGAAGACCAGGAGAACGATTCTGCCTGCACTCATCTTGCCACCTCCTCAGCCTGTCTTCACTATGGGCAGCGCTGCAATCCGGAGCGGCGATCCCGCCGGCAACATCCTCACAACCCTCCCGGAGCCGATGCCGTTTCTGATTGTAGTGCTGGCGGGATGTCGACGCAAACGGCCCCGCGCGCCTGCGGTGGTATACTTGTCGGCAGCTTCGGGTACATCAGCCGCACTGCGGTCCACTGCGGGCCATGGAATAGCCACGGAGCCGCGCCACGAGGCGCCCGCTGCGTGGGCCGGCTGGGGACACCCGATTGGGAGGAGGGCCGATGAAGAGCTACCGCAAAGAACTGTGGTTCAACGTCGCCGAACGCCGGGGGTTTGTCAATATCACGCCGCAGGTCGACGGCTGCCTGCGCGAGAGCAAGATCAAGGAAGGGCTGGTCCTGGTGAACGCCATGCACATCACCGCCTCGGTGTTCATCAACGATGACGAACGGGGGCTACATCAGGACTACGACGACTGGCTGGAGCAGATAGCGCCCCATGAGCCGGTCGGCCGCTACCGCCACAATCGGACCGGCGAAGACAATGCCGACGCTCACCTGAAGAGGCAGGTCATGGGCCGCGAGGTGGTAGTGGCTGTCAGCGAAGGGCGGCTGGACTTTGGGCCCTGGGAGCAGATCTTCTACGGCGAGTTCGACGGCCGGCGCCGGAAGCGGGCGCTGGTCAAGATCATCGGGGAGTGACCCTCCGGGCCGTGAGGTAGATGCCCAGGAGGATCACCGCGCCGCCCCCCAGGGTGAACGGCGAGGGCTCCTGGCGTATCCAGGGTAAGGCGTAGGCCAGCAGCGAAGAGCCGATCGGCTCTCCCAGAAGGAAGACGGAGGCCACTGCCGCCCGGATGTGGGCCAGGGACCAGTTGTACAACGTGTGCCCCAGCAGCCCTGCCACTGTTGCCATGAGCAGAATGATCAGGTAGTCCTCCGTTCTCAGGCCCGACAGCGGGGCCCCGAAGGCCAGGCAGATGGGGATCAGCGCCAGCGTGGCCGCGGCATAGACCACCAGGGCATAGGGGAAGACGGAGACGGTCTTCCTGACCACCCGCCCGCCCAGGATGTAGAGTCCGGCGGCCAGCCCGCCCAGCATGGCAAGGACATTCCCTTCCAGGGTATCCAGAGCGAAGGCGGAATAGCCGTAGTTGCCGCTGACCAGCAGGGCCACTCCGGCGACGCCAATACCGATGCCGATCACGTTCAGACCGGACAGCCTCTCTTTCAGAAGGTAGTGCGAGACGGGGGCCACGAAGACCGGGTGGGCGGTGACCAGCACCACCGAGCTGGCCACCGAGGTCTTGGTCAGCGAGGTGATCCACAGCGCGAAGTGGGCGGCCAGCACCAGGCCGATCAGCACCATCATCAGCAGTGCCGAGCGGGGGATGGCCAGGAGTTCCGCTCTGCCCTTCTCCCTGAGGAGGGCCAGCGGTGCCACGATGGCGGTGGTGAAGAGAATCCTGTAGAAGGCGATGCTCAGCGGGGGCGCTTCACAGGAGAGGATGAGGACGGAGGCGAAGGACACGGCGACGATGGAGATGGAGATGGCAAGGTAGGGCCTGCTCATGGTTCCAGACCCTCATCTTCTTATCCCCCGGGGGTGCAAGTCAATCGTGTCCCATGGTTCCGCAGGAATCCGACAGTCGCCAAGGGTTGCCGAACCGTTTTCGCGACTAAGCCTATTGCATGGATAGAGCAGGAACCGGATAATAGCAGACAACGGCATGTATGAGGGGCACTGAACCGTTGTCCGTATTTGGTCACTTGGGCAATGGGGAGTCAATAGTGAAACCGACCTGGAGAGGTCGGTTTCTTGCGTTTCTTGGAGGAGATGAATGACAGAGTGGAAGCACAAGGGCAGACAACCAGGACCGACCAGGGGCGGCATCAAGTGCTGTCCCTTCGTGTTTCTCCTTTGTCTTGCCCTGATGGCTTCCGTCGCGCTGGTGCAACCCGGGCTTCAGAGTGCCCGCGCTGAAGGTTCCAGTGTGGCCAACAGTCCAGCCGGCGACTTGGTGGTCTTCAGCCAGGACTACGCCGGCATGAGCGCGGTCCCGGGCAACGTCTGCCTGGCTGCAGATTCCATGTCGGGTGCTGTCTCCAACCTGGCCCTGGACTACGACTCCACTAGCCATTGTGTTTCGGTTGATGCCACCGCAGGCGCGGTGGGCAAGCTGTTTGTAGGAGGACTGTCGCCGTCTCTGGCAACGACCATCACCATTGACATGGGCATGGGCAGGACGGAGGACCACTCCACCGTGAATGTGTTTGCGGGCGGCGCTTGGCTTGAAGTCCGGCTTGTCAACAGTGCTCCCACAGATGACCTGGAAATAGTGTCGTACTACTACACCTACACCAATCCCACACTGTATTCCGCCATCAGCGTCACCCCCAATGTAGGCTTCAACGATAGTGGGAGATTCGAAATCACCATAGTGTCCGATTGCGCCGGCAAGACCAATGACATCTATCTCAACGGCGTGAAGAAGCTGACCACCCCCTACACCCGCTATCTGCCCTACAGCATGACCACGGTCTACGACCCGTTTGTCAATCCGTTCGTGCATTTCGCCTTCGATTCGATATACTCCGGGCAAACCGCCTACCTGCAGCTGTACTGGGTGGAGCAGACGGTGCCTAGGTACAGCTACGTGACTCCCATATCCAACCCCAAACTGACTTCGTTCGGACTGGACGGCCCGCACCCGTGGGACACGGTGGACTACGGAGTATCCCTACTTGACCACGGGACGATATGGGCTGACGTGGGCTGGGTTGAAGACTACTCTCCGTCAGAGATGGCGGCTTTGAAGGCCCTCATCGCCGATGGGTGGGAGCTGGGGATACACTACGGTGCCAGGCTGTACGATTTGCCGTTGGCGGACGCTCTGGCATTGATGGATGCCGAGACTGCTGAGATCGCGGCGACATTTGGGGAACCCCCAACGTCATTCTGCAGTCTTCAGGGGGCAGACAACGTCACGCATGCCGAGTATGCCTACGCCAGCTTCGGGATGGTGTCCAGAGCCGGAGTGAACGGTTGCGGTGCCGGACTGTCCAGCATTGCGAACCTGGGTGACAACTGCTGGACCTTCTGGAGCACTGCGTCGGCCGCTGGCATAGTTGTTCCCACCTTCTCACACGAACTGGATGTCACCCCGGCTATTGTCTGGTCGATCAGCGCCGACAGGTTTGCCACCTATGTATCGAACTATGAGAACAGGGGCGTTCAGATAATCGGCTTCAGGGAATACTGGGAGAAAGCCCAGAACTCGTACCATACGGCTATCTCAAATGTGGTCTCTGACCCCGGGGTCTCGCTGAGCTTCACGGTGGCCAATATCGGCGGCAAATCCCGACTGCTGGTCAACGCCCCGTGGGCCACTGGAGTCCAGGATGGCTCGGGAGGCGACGTGCCCTTCGAGGTATCCGCCTCCGGCATAGTCATCGAGGTGGAGGCCGGGGACTACACAGTGGCCGCGGGCCTTCATGTCGGCTTCTCTGCTGACGAGACGGCGGTGATGGTGGGCCAGGCGGTCCAGTTCACCGACCTGTCCATGGGTGGAGTGCTGCCCCTTTCCTACGAGTGGGATTTCGGGGATGGCACGGGGAGCACGCTTCAGAACCCCTCCCACAGCTACAGCAGCGCGGGCACCTACACCGTAGCACTGCAGGTGACCGATTCCGATGCAGAGACCGACACCGAGACCAAGGCGGGCTACATCACGGTGACCACCTCTCCGCCCCCGAACGATCCGCCGAACAAGCCTGTCAACTCTTCACCGGTGGATCAGGCAATTGGAGTGAGCCTGATGCCAACGCTCCGGGCCGCGGCGTTCTCCGACCCGGACGGCGGCGATACCCATGCCGCCTCCCAGTGGCAGATGAGGACGGCCGCGGGCAGCTACTCCAGCCCGGTGTTCGACAGCGGCACGGATGCTGCGCACCTGACAAGCATCCTGTCTTCGTCGCTGAGCTACTCCACCACCTACTACTGGCACGCCAGGTATCAGGACAATCACGGGGCGTGGTCCAGCTACTCAGATGACACATCCTTCACCACTGCTGCGCCACCGAACCAGGCCCCGGGCCAGCCGGACAACGTCTCTCCGCCCAACGGCGGCAGTGAGGCGAGTCTGACGCCGACGCTCACCTGCGCAGACTTCTCCGACCCTGACTCCGGAGATAGCCATGCCGCCTCCCAATGGCAGGTCAGCGCTGTGGCGGGAGACTACTCCAGTCCGGTTTTCGACAGCAGCGCAGACATCGCCAACCTGACCAGCGTCGGCGTTGCATCCGGCAGACTGGCCTACTCCACCACCTACTTCTGGAGGGTGAGGCATCAGGACAGTCATGAGGCTTGGTCAGACTGGTCAGATGAGACGTCCTTCACCACCGCCGAACCGCCAAACCAGCCTCCGGGCCAGCCTGACAATCTCCTGCCGGCAGCGGGGGCCACCGGGATGAGCCTCGTTCCCGTGCTCTCTTCGTCTTCGTTCTCAGACCCGGATGGCGGTGATACTCACGCCGCCTCTCAATGGCAGATCACTGCAGTGGCCGGAGACTACTCCAGCCCGGTCTTCGACAGCGGCACAGACACCATCAGCCTGACGGGCATCAGCGTTCCATCCGGCAAACTGGCCTACTCCACCACCTACTTCTGGAGGGTGAGGCACCAGGACAACCGCGGAGCCTGGTCGAACTGGTCGGCAGAGACCTCTTTCGCCACAGCTGCGCCTCCACTCGACTCAACTCCACCGGCTACCCCCGCTGTCTCAGATGATGGCGCTACCACAACCATAGCCACCGGTCTCCGCGCTGCCTGGTCTTCCACAGACCCGGAATCAGGCGTGGCGGAGTACCAGTATGCGATCGGCACCTCCGCCGGGGGAACCGATGTCGTCGACTGGACCTCGGCAGGAGCGTCCGGCGGGATAGACAGGACCGGGCTCTCGCTTACGGTGGGCACCACCTACTACTTCAGTGTCAAGGCCAGGAACGGGGATGGACTCTGGAGCGCAGTAGCCGTGAGTGACGGGATCAAGGTGATCGGCGAGCAGGATCCCACCCCTGCTCCGCCGGAGAACGAGGACAATAGGCTGCCATTCTGGCTGGTCATCCCCGTTGGGTTCGTGGTGGCAGCCGCGGCGGGCTTCGTTGTCCTATCCGTCCGAAAGAGGCCGATCTAGCACACGGTGCGCCGGCTGCGGGGTCCGCCGGGGTGGAGACATCCTCCCCGCCCCATCGTTTTGCCGCCGGGGGATTGCGGAGGTACAATGGCCTCGGTGCGCCACGGAAGGAACACGCGGGCCGAGGGGCGATGCTCAGAGCGGTGCTGTTTGACCTCGACAACACGCTGATCCACTACAGCGAGCGGGAGTTCTTTGAGCGCTACGTTGTCGGGGTCATGGGCCACTTCGCTGACATCATGCCCGGCAACATGTTCATCGACAAGCTGCTCCGGGGCACTCAGTCCCTGCTGCGCAACAACGGCGAGATGTCGAACGCTGACCGCTTCCTGGAGACCTTCTGCGCCGACCACGGGGCGCTGCGGGGCGAGATCTGGGCCCGGTTCATGAAGTTCTACGATACGGAGTACGAACGGCTCCGCTCCCTGGCCACGGTGTCCCCCGAGGTGCGGGATGTGTTCCTGCGGCTGAGGCAGAACGACGTCAAGCTGGTCATCGCCTCCAACCCCATCTGGCCGCTGGCGGCGCAGTCCGCGCGGCTTACGTGGGCGGGACTGGGAGACCTGCGCTTCGATCTGATCACCCACATCGAGAACACCACCTACTGCAAGCCCAACCTGGAGTACTACCAGGAGATCTGCGGGATGATCAAGGAGACCCCGGAGGCCTGCCTCATGGTGGGCAACGACCCGGTGAATGACATGATCGTGGCCCGCATCGGCATGAAGACATACCTGGTGACCGACGCCGCTGAAGCCGACACCGAGCTAAGCCGGAGCACCCACGGCAGCGCAACCGCCGGGATCCCGGAGCCCGACTTCCAGGGGTCACTGACGGCGGTAGTCGACCTCATCGAGGGGTTGCTGAGGGAGGGGGCATACAGTGGGCCAGTGTGTGACTAGAGAAATCGCCGCCAGAGGGATGACCTTCCGGTGCAGGCTGTCTGGGGTGGAGAATCCCTCGGCCGAGCCGGTCATCCTGCTCCACGGCTTTCCGGAGACCTCAGCCATGTGGGCCGAGCCCATGGCCAAGCTGGCTGATGAGGGCTACCGCTGCCTGGCCCCGGACCAGCGGGGCTACAGTCCCGGAGCACGACCTGAGGCAGCGGAGAACTACACCTACCCGGAGCTGGCCCTGGATGTCGTGGCTCTGGCCGATGCTGTGGGGTTCCGGCGCCTCCACCTCATCGGGCATGACTGGGGCTCCATCGTGGGATGGGAGGCCATCCGGACCCACCCCGACCGCGTCCAGAGCTGGACGGCCATGTCCGTACCGCATGTGGACGCCTTCACGGCAGCCATCGCCGACGACCCCGACCAGCAGCAGCGCAGTCAGTACATCGGCATCTTTCTGCAGAAGGGGCCGGCCGAGGAGATGCTCTGCGGCAACGACTTCGCCGGACTGCGGGCGGCCTGGGCCTCCATACCGGCCATCCTGGTGGAGGAGTACCTCAAGGTCTTCTCCGTTCCGGGAGCGGTCACCGCCGGCCTGAACTGGTACCGGGGCAACGCCCGCCTGCTGGACAAGAGGGACCGCGGGGACAGGTTCGGCCCATTCTCGCACCCCACGCTGCTCATCTGGGGCAATCAGGACATCGCCGTGGGGCGAGCGGGTGTGGAGCGCAGCGCGCCCTACATGCGCGGTCCCTACCGGGTGGTGGAGCTCAACGCCGGCCATTGGCTCATCCAGGAAGAGCCGGAGAGGGTGTACCAGGAGATCCTGGTACACCTCCGGGCCAACCGCATGAAGTAGTCGGGCCCCCGGTCCCCTCGATGCGCTAGCCGGAGTCCCTCTGGCGGACGGTGCAGGAAGCAGCGCAGTTATGGCACTCCACGTCGCACGGCTCCACGTGGATGACCACATTCACCCGCAGCAGCCTCGTCTGAAGGTCCTCCTCCAGGTGGTCACACATTGAGTGCGCCTCGTCCACGCTGGCATTCTTGGGCATAACCAGGTGGAGGTAGATGTGGCGGCGGTCCCCGGACTTGCGGGTGCGCAGCTCGTGGAAGTCCACCAGTTGGCCCATGTGCTCCCGGATGCAGGTCCGGATGATCTCCTCCTCTGCTTCGGGCAGACGGGTGTCCATCAGCCCGTCGAACGACTTCCTCGCCGTAGTGAAAGCTGCCCTGGCGATGAGCGCGGCCACCAGCAGGGAAACGATGGGGTCGGGCAGGTTGCTGCCGGTCACCCTGACCAGGACCAGGCCGGCCAGGACGGCGATGGAACTGAGCACGTCCGCGAACATGTCCCGCCCTGAAGCCTCCAGCGCCGTGGAGTCCGCCGACTTTGCCACCTTGAAGGCGTACCAGGAGACGACGGCGTTGGCCACGATGGCGGCCACGGTGACATAGATGCCCAGCGTGACCATCTCCAACTCCCCGCCGGAGATCAGCCTGCGGATGGCTTCGTAGGCGATGGCGCCGGCGGCGAAGAAGATCAGCCCGGAAATGACCACTCCGGCGATGTCCTGGGCCTTGCCGTGGCCGAAGGAGTGGTCGGCGTCAGGCGGCCGCGAGGAGATCCTGATGCCCAGGAAGCCGACAACCACGCCGGCCAGGTCGATGGTGCTGTGAATGGCGTCGGCGCGTATGCCGATGCTGCCGGTGACCACGCTGGTCACCGCCTTCATAACGATGAGCAGGAAGATGACGACGATGGAGATCTTGGAGGCGGTATCCGGCCTTGCCAGGGAAGCCCTGATGGTGGCGCTTCTTCGTTCTCGTCTTTCGTTGGTCACCTCTCCTACCTCCTAGAGGGCAACAAAATAGCCCGCAGGACACCCAGTCCCGCGGGCTCGAGAACCCGCTGCCAAACCAGCCCGGCTCAACGCCGTCGGCTGTTCACCTCCGGCGGGCCTGTTCCAGGCTTGCGAACGATTCTAAGGGCGGCATCAAGACATGTCAAGGGCGCTCTGACAGCTAAGCTGCCGGCAGGCGGCGGCGCATGAAGAAGTTGAAGACCAGGACGCCGGCGAGGCAGGCACCGGCAGCGGAGTAGAAGACCCAGCTGATGCCCAGGGAGGAATCGATCAGGGCTCCGCCCGTTGACCCGGCCACTATGGCCACCGAGTTGGCCATGATGAAGACCCCCATGACCGAGCCCATGCCCCGGGCCCGGCCCCGCTCTACGCTCAGGGCGTTGCCCGCGGGCAGGGCGACGCTCTCGGCAATGCCGACGACGATGAAGAGGCAGAAGAGGGCCGCGAAGCCGCCGACCACCGGAGTGAGCAGGATGCCGACGGCAAGGATGCTCAGTCCCGCGGTGACCAGGAGGACGCGGTTCAGGCGGTCGGCCAGCCAGCCGGAGGGGAAGGCCAGGAGGCCGTTGAACATCTGCCGGGCGGAGAGCACCAGGCCGACCTGTGCCAGGGTGGTGCCCCTGACGTTGGTCATGAATATGGGCAGGAAGGTGAAGACCGCCCCATAGGTCAGGCCTTCGACTATCTGGAAGACGGCGATGGCCCGGATGGTGTTGTCTTTGAGAATGGCTGGCAGTAGCCCTTTTGACTGGCCCGAAGGACGGGGAACGGCGCAGGGCCTGTCGGTGGGCAGGAAGAGGAGGACCATGAGGAAGCCCGCCCCGCTGAGGATGGCCATGCTGATGAAAGTGGCGGAGAGGCCGAAGGCATCGTGGACCAGTCCGCCCAGGGTGGGCCCAGAGCCGAAGCCGATGACCAGGGCGATATTGAACACGCCCATGTACCTGCCCTCCTGACCGCGGGGGGCCAGGTCGCCCACATAGGCGTAGGAGGTGGGCACAACCATGGCAGCGCCGACGCCGGACACCAGACGGAAGAGGAAGATCTCGCGGTAGCCGGGGGCCCAGTAGTAGCCGATGGCGGCGACGGCGTAGATGAGCAGTCCGAGGAAGAGGAAGGGCTTGCGGCCGAAGCGGTCGGACAGCCGACCCACGAAGGGCATGAGGGGCACCTCGGTCAGGGCGAAGCCGGAGAAGATGAGGGCGATCCAGATGCCGGTGGCCCCCATGTCCTCGGCGAACTTGGGCAGAAGCGGGCTGACCATGCCGATGCCGGCCATGCTGATGAGCAGGGCCAGCCAGACGACGATGAAGGGCCGGTTGTCACGGAGGAAACGGCTGACGGCCCCCGCGGGGGTGAGCGGGGCGCCTGGCGGCGGCTGTGGGTTCACCGGGGGTGTTCACCATTGGGCGGTGCTGGCATGCCGCCCCGCCCGAGGTCAGACCGTGACGCAGTGTTCATCATGGCATTGCAGTCCCTGTGCATGAACATCATATTGTCGCCCGGTTCGAGCTGTCAAAGAAGCCACGCTTGCGGGGCCAAGCGGGCCGTGATATGGTAGTTGAGCCAGCCCCGGAGTGCCGGGGCCGGCGACCAAGGAGCAGGGACGCTGCCATACGCCGGATGTGATCTGGGTATCATCACCGCCAAAGTGGTGATCGTCGAGAACAGCCGTATACTTGCCGCCGAGACCCTCCCCTACAGAAGCTTCCCCGATCAGGCTGCGGTGGGGGCGATGGAAGGTGCGCTGGCCAAAGCAGGTCTGCGCCGCGAGGACATCGCCCTCTGCCTGGCCACGGGCATGGGAATCAGGGCGGTGGCCTTCGCTGATGACGCAGTGTCTGAGATCATCAGCCTGCACAGAGCGGTGCGGCAGCTCAATTCCCGGGCGAGGACGGTCATAGACGTCGGCGGGCACAGCTTCATGGCCTTCAATATCACCGAAGACGGGGAGATCAAGGAGTCGGCGGTCACCGACCGCTGCGCCGCCGGCACCGGCATGGTTCTGGACGCCATGGCCAAGGTGCTGGAGATGCCTCTGGACGAGATGAACACGTCGGCGGCCCGATCGAAGAAGCCAGTTTACATAAACAACCAGTGTCCCATATTCGTGGAGAGCGAAGTCATCTCGCTGACAAACGATGGCCATGATGTCCTTGACCTCTTCGCCGGCGTTGCTGCTTCGCTAGCCGGCAAGATCGCCGGTCTGGTGGGCAGGGTGGACCTCATACCGGATGTGGTCATGGTCGGCGGCGTGATCAGGAACAGCCTGGTAGTCAGCAATCTGGAGCGCAAACTGGGCCTGGGCCTGACCCGGCTCGACGGAATCGATCCCCAGACGGTGGCCGCCTATGGGGCGGCTCTGCTGGCGGAGGAGAGGCACCGTGTCTAGGTCTCCTGATGGAGTGATCGTCGCCGGCTGCGACATCGGCGCGCTGACCACCAAAGCGGTTATCATGAAGGATGGCGCCCTGCTCGGCGCGGAGATCCTCAATTCCCGGGCCAGGGGGGCGGAGTCGGCCAGACGCGCCATGGAGGGGCTGCTGGGTCGGCTCGGCCTGCAATGGGACTCCATCAGCTACTGCGTGGGAACGGGCTATGGGCGGAACGTGGTGCCCTTCGCCCAGGCCAATGTCAGCGAGATATCCTGTCACGGCAGAGGGGCCCACTGGCTGGTGCCCTCGGTGCGCACGGTCATCGATGGCGGCGGGCAGGACTGTAAGGCCTTGCTGGTGGACGAGAACGGCATGTTGGTGGACTTCCGGATGAACTTCAAGTGCGCTGCCGGGACGGGTGCGGCGCTGGAGGTGGCGGCGGAGAGCCTGGGCATTGACGTCTCCGAACTGGGCCCGCTGTCGCTGCAGGCGGCGGAGCCGGCCCTGTTGAGGAAACCTTGCTGCATTCTCACCCAGATCGAAATCCGGCATCACCTCTTTGAAGGCCGGAACCGGGCGGACATCGCTGCCGGGATCAACGAGATCACCGCCCTGCAGATCCTGCCCTTGGTCCGTGAACTCGACGTGGAGAAGGACATCGCCTTCACCGGTGGCATGGCCAAGAACGTGGGACTGCTCAAGTGCCTGGAGCGGGAACTCGGGACGGAGATGGTCCGCTTCCCCGAGGACCCCCAGCTTGTCGGCGCCATCGGCGCCGCCCTCTTTGCCGCGGACAGGGCCAGGACGCGCAGCTAGTGTTGTCCTTCCAACACTACGCTAGCCTGACTGCCATATGTTGGGTGGGTGTCGTCTGCCTGAGGCAGACCGACCCGACGCCGATGTCATCCGCCCGAGGTGGATCCAGGGCTGGGGTGGCGTAGCACAACTACACACAACGACATCTGCGAAGCACTACACTAGGCGTCCGCCGATCCGGGCAGCCACTCATGTGATACAATCTACCTGGGCCCATTCAGTCGCACTGCGTGCCGTCGGGACGCGCTGAAGCTGAAGAAGGAGGCGGGGCATGGCTTTCGTTGAAGTTGCCAAAGCAGACGACGTGCCGTCGGGTCAGATGAGGCTGTTCAAGGTCCAGGGCAAAGAGGTCCTGGTGGTGAACTACGAGGGGAAGCTCCACGGCATCGGCGGCAGGTGCAGCCACATGAACGGCGAGCTCTCGAAGGGCAGAGTGGAGGGCAAGCTGGTCACCTGCCCCAGGCACGGCTCGGTCTTCGACGTGACCACGGGGGAGTGCGTCACCGGACCGAAGATCGTCTTCCTCAAGTTCCGCGCCAGGGCCGTGCCCACCTACGAGGTCAGGGTCGAAGGCGGCTCCATCCAGGTCAGCCTCTAGCCTTCCTCACACGAAGTGCCCCCGGAGCATCTCCCGGACGCAGATCTTGGTGTAGTCGATGAACTGGTGCCGCACGCTGCGGAAGTCCAGGGTGATCAGGCTGTTGGCCAGTATCCCCATGGGCATGGCCTGGGCGATGAAGCCCCGGGCGTACTCCAGCATCCAGGTATTCGGCTTCATGGCCACGCCCTTGTCGGTGCCGCTCTTCAGAAAGGCCATATCGCCCGGTAGATACAGCGTCGGCGTGAGCTGGCCCAGGGTATAGGTGGTCATCTCGCCCGCCAGCATCACGTCCCAGATGCGGGGCGCGAAGCGCCCGGAGTACCCCTCGGTGCCCACCGGAAAGCCCACGATGAGCAGGTACTCCGAGAGCGAGCCGTAGAGCAGGGTCAACTGACCGGCGACGCTGCCCGCGATGGAGAAGACCCACCTCTTCCTGGTACGTATCCGCTTCGGGTAGGCCCTGTCGATGTCGGCGATGACCGCGTCCAGCTTCTGCTCTATGGGAAGCTCGAGGTGAGGCCGGCATATCTCCTGCAGCTTCTCGGGATCGAAGATGGCGCTCATGCAATCCTCCCTTCAACGTGTCCCTACTCGCCCCACATCTTCTGCAGCGTCTCCACGTCGTAGTAGAACTCCAGCATTTCCACCACCTTGCCCCAGCGGACCTTCATCACGGTCACGCCGCTGTTCTCGAAGGTCTGCCCGGCCTTGTTGGTGATCGTCTTCTCCCAGCGGATGGCGATGGTGTTGCTCGGACCCAGGGCCAGGATGTTCTTGATGTAGCTCTCCTTCAGCACGCAGTTCTCCCGGGGGAACTGATCGAAGTAGCGGTCGAAGAACTCCTGAACGGCGGCCTTCCCCTTCCGGATGCCGCTGACGGACATCTTGCCGGGGTACTTGATCAAGGCGTCGTCGGTGTAACTGGCCACGATCTTGTCCTTCCGCCGCTGGTTCAGGTCGTTCATGGCGCCGCGCAATGCCAGCTTCAGAATCAGAGCTCCGATCATCTCGCCACCTCCGCGGATATCATAACACACCCCTCAGCAGCCGGACCCCGGGCCGCCTCCGCCGCCAACTCGCGCCCAAGTCGTTCGGGAATAAGCACAAACTCGTTTGACAGTCCCCAAAACGCACCATAGGATGGTTCCATGGAGGCAGCAAAATGTCCAGAAAGCTGAAGGTCCTGGTTGTCGTGGTGGCCGTGGCAGCGATGCTCGGCATCATCGGCGGAACGGTCTATGCAGCCAGCGGCGGTGGAGCAGGCTGGTGTCCTCCCTGGGACCGCGCCTGTGGCCAGGGGAACAGCTCCGGCTGCTGTGGCGGCAACGGCGAACAACTGCGCGACGGCTCCTGTCACTAGCGGCTTCAAACACGGGGTTTGCGGACTACTGCTTGGGCAAGCCCCGTGCCGTTTTGATGGCCTCATTCAGCCGCTGGATGAAGGTCTCCCTGTCCGACGGCGATATCGTCACGCTCCAGCCCTTCTTCCGGACGATCTCCATCACGCTGCGTGAAGACGTGGCCAGTTGAATCCCCCAGTTGACCATGATCTTCGACCCCGAGGCCACGCGGATCTCCTTGATGTTCGACAGTGGGATGTCCATCCCGAAAGGCCCCCCCAGCACGATCCTCAGCCTGTTGTCGAACACCTGGTAACTCCTCGGCATCACGAAATAGAAGACGAGCGCGTCGAACACGGTGACCCCCAACAAAGGCAGGCCGTCGGGGGCATCATCCAGGGTGAGCACGATTCCGCCGATGAGGGTGGCCGCCAGGGTCCCCGTAATGACCAGCTTCAGCCACCAGTCCCACGGGGCCGTGTCCTCATGCAGCAGATAGCCCGGCTTCGCCGGCATGGCGGGCGGTCCGCTCCTCTTCATCTCTCAACAATCCGCTGACGGGCGGCAACCTCTGCGCAGTCCCGCACGGGGCTTTTCTACACGAGCCACACCTGCTTGTCAACCACCGCCACCCCTGTCACTCCCCCGGGCCCTCTCGAATGGCCCGCAACCCCGGCGATCCGTTATCATATCCTGCGGATCACATCATCAGGAGGATATACAGATGGACGTCAAAGGAAGGACTGCCTTCATCACCGGAGGCGCCAGCGGCCTGGGAGAAGCTACCGCGAGGAGGCTCCACGGTGCTGGAGCCAGGGTCTTCATCGCCGACATGAACTGGGACAAGGGAGGCAAGCTCTGCGAGGCACTGGGGGCCGGCAGCGCTTATGCCATCGTCGATGTCACCAAGACGGAGACGGTCAAGGCCGGGATTGACCAGGCTCTCGAGGCGTTCGGGGCCATCCACATCCTGGTCAACTGCGCTGGCACCGGCTGGGCCTCGAAGACCATCACCAAAGAGGCACCGCATGACTTGGACATCTTCAAGAGGATTGTGGACCTCAACCTGATCGGCACTTTCGACTGCATCCGCTGGGCGGCTTTCCACATGCAGAACAACCAACCCAACGAGGAAGGCGAGCGGGGCGTCATAGTCAACACCGCCTCCATCGCCGCCTTCGAAGGCCAGATCGGCCAGGTGGCCTATGCCGCCTCCAAGTCCGCTCTGCTGGGCATGACCATGGCGGTGGCCAGGGACCTGGCTCGCAGCGGCATCCGCTGCTGCACCATCGCGCCGGGAGTGTTCGAAACCCCACTGACCGGCTTCATGGCCCCTGAGATGAAACAAGCCATTGTCGAGCACATCCCCTTCCCCAAGCGTCTGGGCCGACCGGCCGAGTTCGCCATGCTGGTGCACCAGATCGTGGAGAACCCGTACTTCAACGGGGAGACCATCCGGCTGGATGCCGCCGTCCGTCTCCCGCCCAAGTAGGACATCCCGGGCAACATCGGGCGACACGATGAGACACCTGAGAGACCGTAGGAGGTGGTGGGAATGGTAGCACACAGCAAGATCACAAGACACGGGCAGATTACTCTCCCCTCGTCCGTGCGTGAGAAGGTGGGCATCCAGGAAGGCGATTTCGTGGAAATCCAGGTGGTGGCCGAGAAAGCCGTGCTCAAGCCGAACAAGATGGTGGATAAGAGCCAGGCCTACTTCTGGACCAAGCGGTGGCAGGAGGCTGAGCGGGAGGCTGACAAGGACATCAAGACCCGGCGAACAAAGACCTTCGACACTGCAGACGAACTCATCAGGGACCTAGACAAGAGGTAGCGTCCATCATTTGACCGAAAGCCACAGTGCGGTTGACTCGTGCCGCACACTCCCCTCGTCATGATTGCTGTCCCCCTCACAGCAGCTTGCGGTTGGTGCACTTCTCGTGCAGCTCGATGATGAAGCGCTTGGCCGCTGGGGTCAGCTCCTCGCCGCGGAGGACCGTTCTGAGTGCGGCGCGCAGTTGGGACGGTGTCATGGTTACACCTCACTAGCTCATGGCTTGTGGCTCTCGGGGCTTCACCCCAGCCCTGGATCTGCCAGGGGCACGATGGCTGGTAGCTGGGATAGGGGGGCAGTGACGTTCTTGTGATGAGGGAGTCGAGGTTTGAGACACGCAGGAGAAGCGACCGGGGTAGACTGGTAATCGACGCTCACGCGTCAACAAACACCCCCCCTGGGAGTGGGGAGGAGGCGCATATAATCGAATACGGGGGATGCCAGAAGGCAACCACGCCAGCCCATAAGGTGACTCTGACCAGGTCACTGAAGTCCTCCTCCCCGTTCTCCTAGACTGAATCAGGTTCCAACCTCTCTCCATTTTCAGTATTGCCTGGGCACGGCTTTGAGCCGTGCCCAGGGCATTTCGGAGACCTTCGGTGCAGCGCTTCGCAGGTATCGCCGTGTGCAGCCGTGCCAGGTTAGGTCTGATTGCCTGATGCGGACTACACCTAGACGGCCGTCCGCCTGACGCGGATTTGAGGGGACTCTCGTCCCAGACGCCGACGTATCACTTGATCCGGGTGCGGATGGTGTCCTTCGTCTGCAGCTTGCCCACCAACTCCACCTGTATGGCCCCGTCCTGGAGTCCGCACACCGTCCCTTCGGCCAGGCAGAGGGCGTAGATAGTGGAGCAGTCCGCAGAGGTGCCCAGGGTCTTGTTGTCGGCAATCCAGTCGTTGACGCACACTGGCAAGCCGTTGTGGAGCCGGACGAAGACGGCGAGCCGGCCTTGGTTCTGCTTCCCCCCAGCGTCCGGCGGGCCCAGCCCACCATCTTCTCAGTGCGGCGGAGTGAAGCCTGCAGGCTGTTCAGCTGGCCGGCATCGAGCATCTCCGCCAGAATGAGGGGGTTGGCCCGGATCAGGGAGTACTTCAAGGCTAGCGGGTTGCGCGACTGCTCCCACTGGCCCTGGTCCTGAGTGACGCTGCTGGTCCCGGTCATGGTTCCCCGTGTCCAGTGGCTCCGGTTGTGTCATTTTCGTTACATTCTGGGTCCATTCGGGGCGGGCCTATTGACAGCCCAAACAGGCGCCCGTGCTACAATCTGGGCAGGGTATGCCTATAGGATTTCTCTAGAAGAAGATCCTGAATATTTGGGGGGAAATCGTATTGCACAAGACTCCAAGGCCTGGCTGTCTCCCGGATTTCTGATATCCGTTCCGGCCGTTGCCGCGCAGCCGGTCTGAAGAGCAGTAGAGGTTCTCAACCGCATCCCCAACCCGCAACGGGCATGGACACTCATCCTCTTGTCCACGCCTGGAACGGGAAAGGAGGTCTCCTGGCGTGGTTGCGTTCCCCCCTTTCACCGAGTGAGTGTACCCGCCATTCGGTCTCGTCCAGGGGGCCTCTTTAGCCATTTTGGGTGACCCCCTCCCGGGCGATCTGGTCCATCTCCCCTTTGGGATCGAGCAGGCCGAGGTTGGTCAGGGCCGTCTGCCGCGAGTGGAGGGCGGCGTTGACCAGGGTGGGAGGCTTTCTGGTGTTCCCCAGGGAACCTGGCCTCATATGGAGAAGGGACGCGTGTTGACCGCACCCCGATTCCGACCAGGGGCTGGAGATACGACATCTGCTTGACGCTCAGGGGCGGCAAGACGATCAAGATAGGGATCGTCAAGAGCCCCAGCGCTGCGAAGGAACTGGAGCAGCAACTGCGCCGCAGACCGGGGCTTTCGGAAGTCTATTGATCTCAGGGGAGCACCCCGGCCCTATCCTACCCGCTGGCCGCCTCCTCTCCCTGGCCCAGTCGTTCGCGATCATTTCGTGGCGGGCGTGCCACGCCAGTCCAGGTCGCGTATCTTGGCCACGTCGCCGTAGCACAACACCCTGTCGTCCGCTTCGAGCTTGAGTTCGGCGGCCGGCAGGGAAAGCACGGCGCCCTTTCTCTCCACCGCCAGAGTGATCGCTCCTATGGCGGACAGGCCGCAGTTGCCGACTGTCAGGCCTGCTGTCGCAGCATCCCGGCCCATCGGGACGAGAACAACGCCATAGGAGTCCGCCTGATGCACTATCTCATGAGGTCTGTGCCCATCCCTTGCGAATGCCCTCTTGACCGCACCAACAACGGCGTTGTTGACCCATCTGAACAGCCCCAGACGGCTGGCGATGATAAGCGCACCGATGAAGCCACCCAGGACAACGAAGAAGAGCCAGAATGGCCTTTCCCTGGCTCCCACCCCGGTAACCACGGCCACAATCAGTCCCAGCACGGCGCTGTTGCCCAGAACCATCAACCAGAAGACGATGGACCGTCGCCTGGGGTGATTCACTATGGACTCTGATTCACTGGTGGTGAAGCCGCATCCCACGATGGCCGACAGAGCCTGGAATCTGGCCTTGCGCCGTTCCAGGCCGGTCGCCTCGAGCAGAACCGTCGCACCCCAGTAGATGGCTAGGAAGATGACCGCAAAGCCCAGTGCAAGGCCAATCTCCATGTCTACCTCCGGCCTGGATTCGCCAGGCTGATATTACCATCGGGCGTGCATCACGCTCAACCGGCCGATTGCGGCTGGAAGAGCGGGTATGTTACACTCCGCGGCAGGTCACCGGGCGGGTGAAGAGCGCCGGCCCGTGTGAGGTCGGACTTGAACATGGCGACTCTGCCGCTCGGGGTTGGTGTGGACCACTGATGAACAACAACAGGGCAGATACACAGCAGAAGGGATTGCAGCCGAAGTGGCTCATCCTGTCGGCGGTGATGCTGGGCAGCATCATGGGTCCCCTGGACGGCAGCATCGTCAACACCGTGCTGCCGGCCATCGGGCGGGACTTCCATGCGCCCATATCCATCATCCAGTGGGTGCCCACCGTCTATCTGCTGACCATCAGTTGTCTGATCCTGCTCTACGGCCGCTTGGGCGACATGGTGGGCTACAAGAAGGTCTTTCTCATCGGCCTGGCCGCGTTCACCGTCACGTCCGTCCTCTGCGGCTCCTCGGTGAGCGAAAGGATGCTCATCGCCTGCCGGGGACTCCAGGGATTGGCGGCAGGCATGATGATGTCCGTGGGCTATGCCATTGTCACCGCGGCCTTCCCTCCCAGGGAGCGCGGCAAGGCCATGGGCATCTACGCCGTCAGCATTGCCGTGGGACTGGGACTAGGTCCGACGCTGGGCGGGCTCATCGCTCAGAACCTGAGTTGGCGGTACGTCTTCTTCATCAACGTGCCCATCGGCATCGTCGCCGTGCTCTGGGGCTACCGCATCATCCCCTCAGGCGCGGCTGGCGGCAGACAGCGTCTGGATGTGCCCGGCGCGGCAGCCGCTCTGGTCTTCCTGCTCAGCCTGCTGCTCTACGCCAACCGGGGTGAGGACTGGGGCTGGCTGGCGCCTGGGTCAGTTGCCCTGCTGGTCATCGCCCTCTTCTCGGGAGCATGGTTCCTCCGCATCGAGACCACGTCGGCGCAGCCCATGCTCAACCTCGGCCTCTTCAGGGCCCGGGTCTTCGCCTTCGCCAATCTGAGTGCCCTGCTCAATTTCATGGCGCTGTACGCGGTGGTCTTTCTGACGCCCTTCTACCTCACCGTCGTCCTGGGCTACGACATCCTGGAGGTGGGGCTGGTCATGAGCGCCTCGCCCATCGCCACCCTGCTGGTGGCGCCGCTGAGCGGGTGGCTCTCCGACCGGGCAGGGACAAGGGTCCTGGCTGCCTCCGGCATGTGCGTCTGCGCCCTGGGACTCTATCTGATGAGCCGGCTGGGATCGGACTCCACCGCCTTCGACGTGGCTTGGCCCCTGGCGGTCATCGGCGTGGGCTCGGGCCTCTTCCAGAGCCCGAACAACAGCGCGGTCATGGGCAGCGTTCCGATGCCCTACCTCGGCATTGCCTCGGGGATACTGGCGGCCATGCGCAATGTGGGCATGGTCCTGGGCATCGCCGTGGCCGGAGCCGTCCTGTACAACAGCACCTCGGTCGGTGTCTCGCCGGGATCGGGTGCCATGGGCGACGCTGAGGTGACTGCTTTCCTTCGCGGTCTGCACTGGGCCTACATCACCGGCGTCGGCCTGGCGGTAGCATCGGCGGCAGCATCCCTCAACGCGGCAGCCCCCCGGAAGGCCGCCGGAGGCCTGCCGCCCTTCCCAGGCAAGGGCAGCGGCAGCCCATAACCCCGCCCCGCCATCTTGGGTATGTCATGCCGCACTTGATGCGGCATCCAGGGTGGGGTGACTGCAGCCGTGTTGAGGTGGTGGTATAATGTCGCGGCAGACTGTCCCGGGTACGAAGAGATGCCCTACTGCCCCCAATGTCGCGACGAATTCCAGGACTGGGTGAAGGCCTGCCCGGACTGCCGGGTGGCACTGGTCGCTGAGTTGCCACCTGTGCCCGCGCCGACCAGCAAGCCGAAGCCCGTCAGGACACCCCACAGAGAGGACGATGCCCTGGTGCTTGTCGCCACATCTCGGCACAGTCCCGTGGCCGAGATGTGGGCCGGAATGCTTGAAGACAAGGGTATCCGCTCTGTGCTGAAGACCTATCCCAGCGTCGGCATCAGCGGCCAGGCTGTCGGGAGTTGGATACGGCCAGTCGTCGGGCGGTTCGAACTCTATGTGCTGGAGTCGGATGCCGAGCCGGCCAGGGAGATCCTGGACGGCCTCTGTGATGACATCAGCGCCCCGTAGCACCTCATCCCCCCCCTCGTATCCAAGCCCAAGCTAGGGAAGCAACTCGCCAGCCCCCGGCTGCCCCTGATCACTGGTCCTGCAGCAATCCCTACCCCCACGACACCTGTGTCTCCCCTCCCCGCCGTCTTCGGTATGTCATGCCGCACTTGATGCGGCATCTGGGGGCGGTCACTGCCCATGCGCCGTTTGCTGGTACAATACTGCTCTGGCCACGAGGTCCGGGGAACGTCCGAATGAAGTACCGCTTCGTGCATATGACCGAAGAATACGCCAGTGAAGTGGTCCACAACTGGCACTACGACGGCGTGTACGCCTTCTATGATATGGCGGCGGATGAGGAGGACTTGAGGATCTTCACCAACAGGGCGTACTGGGAAGACACCACCTTCGCTGTCCTCAACCCCCGCGGTGAACTGGTTGGCTGGGCCACTTTCTACATCGAAGGCGAAGTCATGTGGCTTTCGCTGGGCCTCAAGCCCGAGCTGACGGGTCGGGGACTGGGAGAGGAGTTTGTGTCCCGGTGCGTCGAGTTCGCCCGGTCGCACTACGGACTGGGCAATCGGCCGATCAAGCTGGACGTGGCGCTGTTCAACAAGCGGGCCATCAAGGTCTATGAGCGGGCGGGGTTCGCCGAAGTGGGCCGGATCACCAAGAAGACTCATGTCGGTGACATCGAGTTCCTGCAGATGGCACAGCCTGCCTACCGGTGACCTGCACTCAGCAGTTGTGCCGGTGCCCCGCATGACCAGAGGGGATTCACTTGCCCCCTGCGGGAGCACGCCTTTCGTCAGAGGCCGTCAGCGGCCCTCACCTGCCTTGCCCTGACCGATGGGACACCCCACCCCCGGTTCTGCACCGCTTTCCGCTGACGCATCGGGGAAGAACCATCAGCATCAGATAATGATCGCTTGAGCTACTCAAGCGGTGATCCCGGTAGGTGCCCCTTCGATATTGACACCGCACGTACGTTCATGATAGTATCCATAGCGAATCCCACATACACGCACTATGAAGCTGCCTTTCAGCTATTCATGACGGGTGCGGGTGGCATTGCGGGGGAGGTGGTGCCTATGTCAGATCCACAGCGGCTTTCCCACCTTTGGCCACGGGGGGAGAGCCGCTGGGCCGCAGCCAGGTGGCCACACCGAATCTGCAGAGAAGGAGGGCCGAACAGATGGGCAGGTATTTGATACTCTGGGAAGTGGACGCTGCGAGGGTGCCCGTGGACGCCAAGGAGAGAGGCACCGCGTGGCTGGTCCTGGCGGAGATGGTCAAGGCGGACATCAAGAAGGGCGTGACCAAGGACTGGGGGGCATTCGCCGGCGAACTGCATGGATACGCCGTGGAGGAAGGCACGGAAGTGTCCATCATGACCGAGATGATGAAGTACGCCCCGTACGTCAAGTTCGAGGTTCATGCCGTCGGCACCTTGGCCCAGGTGGAGGAGGCCATCAAAGCCTCCATGAAGTAGAGAAGCCAGGTGGATATCGCCGGCGGTGTGTTGGGAGCTGGCCGGCGAAGGTTGGCAGTCGAATCTGAATCTGAAGACACTGAGAGGAGGGCAGAACCATGGGCTTGTTCGTCACCATTGGCAGATGGACGCCAGATCAGGCCGAAGCTATGGACAGGAGGTTCGACACGCTGTTGAACGGCACCGCGCCCAAAGCTGTGATGGACGCCTGGGCCAAGATGAAGATCATCGCCCAGGTCATCTCCCCGCAGAACGGCTGTTCGGTCATGGTGGTGGACGTAACGGACCAGACCTGGCTTGATGGGACACTGATCTGCCGGTACATGGAAGACGTGGTCAGTCTGGAGAGCTTCCCGGTTTGCAGCTTGGAGGAGTACCTGAAGGTCAAGGAGAAGCTGCCCCGGGACAAGATCCCCAAGAAGTAGCAGGCCTGTGCCGAAGGCGACCGTCAATCTCCCGCGGGGTGGGCAGCGATGCCCACCCCGCCTGTTCTTCACGGACCCTATGTTCGCAACGAAGCCGGAGACTAGGGCGCTCCCAGCGCCATGAAGCAGAACCTGCACCGGACCTTGTCTCGGGCCGCATCGTGGATGGTCACGGCCATCCGGTCACCTGCACCCCCTTCGCCTTCGCCGGATGGTATACTCTCCCAACGGGATGCAGGAGGAGGCGAGTATGCTGGAACTGGCGGACTACAGTGGCCCGTTTGACCCCGGATTCAGCCACGACAGGCTCAACAAGGACACCCTGCTGAGGCTGCTCAGGACATACAACGAGTACATGCTCAGGATAGACGGTTTCTGGTATCTCAACGTGATGCAGAAATGGGGCAACGACGCGGCATTCGACTGCGATGTCAAAGTTTGGGAGAAGGCTCAGCTCTGGGAGATGAAGGCCATCAGCACCGCGCTGAACATCAGCGGCGACGACGTGGCCACCGTGTTCAAGTACTGCCAGGTTTCCCCCTGGATGCACATCTACACCTCCGTGACGGACCTCAGGGATCGGGACCACGGGGTGCTCACCATCACCCACTGCCCCACCCTGATCGCCCTGGAAAAGGAGGGCACTGGACGGGAGAGGCTGATCTGTCAGGACCTGGAACCGAAACTGATGGCTATCCAGGCGCATTTCTTCAACCCCAGGATCGAGGTCATCGGAGTGAAGCAGCCGCCCAGAACGTCATACAGCGACTGCTGCTGCCAGTGGGAGTACCGGCTGGAAAGGTGACCGTCATCAGGATCAGGTAGAGGTTTCTCGGCTCCAAGCGGCTGAAGGCCCGGCATTGAGAAGGGAGGGAATGATGAAGACGCTGGTTACGGGAAGCACCGGACTGGTGGGCAGTGCCCTGGTGGAGCAACTCCTCGCCCGGGGCTATGAGGTCCGGGCCCTGGCCCGGAAGACCTCCGACCTCGGCCACCTGAAGACCACCGGGGCGGAGATCATCATCGGGGACGTCACCGACTACACCACGCTGCCGCCGGCGGTGCAGGGCGTGGACATCGTCTTCCACGCCGCGGCCAAGGTCACCCCGGGCTGGGGCTCCTGGAAGGAGTTCGAGGAGACCACCGTTCAGGGCACACGGAACATGCTCCGGGCCAGCGCCGAGGCGGGGGTGAAGCGCTTCCTCCAGGTCAGCTCGCACATGGTCTATGGCGATGCCTGCCAGAAGGGCGATGTCCCGGCCGACGAGTGCACGCCGCTGGAGGCCTTCAAGAGCCCGCCCACCTACTACGACTACTCCAAGATGCTGGCCGAGCGGGTCTGCTGGGAGTTCCATCAGCAGGGCAGGATCGCCGTGTCCATGATCAGGATCGTCTCCGCCTACGGGCCGCGCGACAGGCTGCTGGCTGACCGGGTGTACAAGCAGACCTCCTTCCCCATTCTGTTCTGGCCCGGCGATGCCAACCCCCGCTATGCCATCACCTACGTCAGCGACATCGCCGAGTTGGCCATCCTGGCCGCCACCAGCGACCGGGCTATAGGCCAAGTGTACAACGTGGCCGGCCCCCAGGCGGTGCGGCTGAAGGAGTTCGCCGAGGCCATGATCCGCGCCCGGGGGGAGGCGAAGCTCCACGCCACCATGCCCTACGCCGTGGCCTGGATCTGGTGCTGGATCATGGAGTCCGTGGCCAGGCTGATGCGGGCAAAGAAGATGCCCTACCTCACCCTGGCCAGCCTGCGCAGCATCCACCGGGAGGGCTATGTCGATGGCTCCAAAGCCAGGAACGAGCTGGGCTGGGAGCCGAAGGTGTCCGTCGACGAGGGGACCAGGCTGTATGTGGAGTGGCTCCGGTCTCAGCAGAAGGGGAGGTAACGTGAGGGTTTCGATCCGAATCTGCCGACTAACCATTACACAGAGAGGTGTAGAGACACAGAAGACACTGAAGGAGTCCGGCAGGCGATGAGGGAGCGATGAACCGCCGCCCGTAAGTGGTCACTTGGGCGGCGGGGAGCTAGTAGTGAACCCGACCTTGAAGAGGTCGGGTTTCTGTTTTCTGGAGGGATTGGAGGGCGCTATGAACTGGGCTTTGTTCGGGGCGATCTGGTCGTTCGAAATGGTGGTCGTCTTCGGCTACCTGGCCGCTTCCGGCAAGCTCATTGTCTCCAACCCCAGGGCGGAGGACAAACCCTGTCCCGGACGGCGGACCCGCGTCGAGAGGGTCCCCGCACCCTGACCCGGATGAGCTGGCCACGGCCCACTGCCAGGAGGGGAAATGGCGAAGTTCAGCGTTTCTGAGAAGGTCAAGGTTGTAGATGTCACCAGCGGTCATCATGGTCAGGTGGGGACGGTCACCGTCATCGCCCCGAAGCAGGTCGGCACCTTCTACTGGCTGAAGTTCGGTTCCGCCGCGTCAGGGGGGCGGTTCGGCGAGGACCAGCTTCAGGCGGCAACGTAGGCAGGCAGCCCCAGGGGGGGTGTGGGCTGGTCTGCCCGGTCCTCCATTCCACAACAGGTTGAACGGCTGGCGGTCAGTCTCCAAGGGGGGAGATGGCTCCGGGAGAGAGCTGTCGAGACTGAACGGCCAGCCATTCACTTTCCGGGGGCGGACAGCGCCGTCCCGTATGATGAGGGGTCGTGCTCCATATCGTCAGCCCCGCCCCAAAGGTTACCATTGTCCTTAGTGTGATTGACAAGCGTGGATGAATGTGTCATAAATGACACCCTGTCCTGGCTGCCGCCGGACTGAAGGAGGGTACAATTGCGCGCGCTGCTAACGGGAGCTACGGGTCAACTGGGCAGGGAGGTGGTGCCTCGTCTGCTGGAAAGAGGCAATCATCTCAGTCTGCTTGCCCGCGACGTGGACAAGGCGCGGGGTATCTTCCCTGACTGCGAGGTCATCAGGGGTGACATCACCCTGGACGGTCTGGGCCTGGAGCAACCGATAGAGCTGGACGCCATCTATCACCTGGCCGCCGACATCAACCTGGGCAACCAGTCCAATGACAGGGTGTGGCTGACCAACTTCCAGGGTACCGTCAATGTGGTTCGCTTCTGCCAGAACAACTCGGTCCCTCACCTCTTCTACGCCGGGACGGCCTACACCGAGAAGGGCCGGAACGCCTACGAGAAGTCGAAGAAGGCTGCCGAGCAGTTCGTGGACTCCAGCAGCATCGAGAGGAAGACCATCTTCAAGATCGGCATCCTGGTTCCGGCCGTGAAGGATGCTGTGCGGGCATCAACGGGGGCCCTCTACCAGTTCGTCAGCGGCATCTCCACCGTTCTCAGCCGTGCGGAGGGGATGAGGGGGCGGCTGGAGGGCAGGGTGCGGCTGCCCGGCCAGCAGACCAGGTTCAGGGTCAAGGGGATCCCCGAGGCCGGGCTCAACCTGGTCCATGTCGATGTAGTGGCCGATTTCATCGTCAACACCACCGCTCCGGGCAAGTTCTGGCTGACCCACCCCCGCCCGACCAAGCTGAACGATCTGGCGGACTGGGTAGGCGATGTTCTGGAAGTGCCCATCGAGTTCCAGCCCGACTTCGAGATGTCTGAGACCGAGGATCTGTTTCACAGGGGCGCCAAGCCGTTTCTGTCCTATCTTCAGGGTGACGACTTCGTCAGCCACCTGAAGAACTGCCCCGACATCAGCGCCGAATTTGTCAAGACCAGCGTGGCCCACAGCATCACTCCCTTCAAGGGCACAGCCGGCGACAAGTGGGTCAAGTAGTCGGCTCCGCCCCGGCGCGCGCGTTCTCCTGCTGACCTCGGTCCGCGGGGTTTCACCTTCGCACCATCTCACCCTGCCAGAGTATATCGTGTGATATAATGTCCTAGGACTTCTCAGTCTGGGGCGGGGCAGGGCGGCCTTTCCACTGACCGGTGACCACGAAAGGAGGCGGCGCTATGACCTATGTTGTCCTGGCCAATTTCACGGACCAGGGGATCAAGAACATCAAGGATTCACCCAAGCGTGTTGACGCCATGGAGCAGGTGATCCAGAAAGCCGGGGGGAAGCTGATCGGCTTCTACGCCACTATGGGTCAGTACGACCTGGTGATGATTGCCGAGGGTCCCAGCGACGAGGTGGCCTTCACCCAGTTGATCACCATGGGCATGCTGGGCAACGTGAGGACGATCACCCTCAAGGCCTTCACCAGGCAGGAATACGCCAAGATACTGGGGAAGCTGTAGGAGCCCGGGTGGCCGCCCTGCCTACCCGCCATTCGCGACCTTCTTGCTGTTCTTGTCATTGCCGTTCTTCTTGCCGCCGTTGCCCCTGGCGTTCCCGCCGTTCTTGCCGTTGCCGCTCTTCTTGTCTTTGCCCTTCTTGCCGTTCTTGTGCTTGTCCTTGTCCCTATCTTTGTCCTTCTTCTTGTCCTTTTCCTTCTTCTTCTGCTGTTTGCGTTCCTCTTCCCGTCGCTTGACCAGGTCCACCAGCGCCGCGGCCGCCTCCTCGGCGGGCTTGCCCTCGTAGATCACCTTGTACACCTCGGTGACTATGGGCGCGTCGATGCCGCGTTCCTGGCAGATCTGATAGACGGCCTGAACGCTCTCCCATCCCTCGGAGGTTATCCGTCGCTTCTCGATCTCCTGCCTGATGGGCCGGAGGCCTTCGGTGATCAGCCTTCTGCCCACCAGATAGCTCCGGCTGAGGGAGCTGGATGAGGTCAGGACCAAGTCCCCCTCCCCCGAAAGGCCGTTGAGGGTTTCCCGGGTGCCGCCCAGCGCCGTGCCGATGCGCACCAGTTCGTCAATGGCCGAAGGGAGCAGCTTGCCCCTGATCTTGGGGTCCTTCTGGGTGGCCTCGGCCAGGGCGATGCCCATGGTCAGGATGTTCTTCAGGGTTCCCCCCAGTTGGACGCCGAGCAGATCGTCGCTGGACAGGATGTGGAACCTCTTGGTCTCCAGGATGTCCTTGATCTGTCTGGCCAGGGCCGGGTCGGTGGAAGCCAGGACCTCGGTGGTGGGGTTGCCTCTGGCGATCTCGCTGGCGAAGCCCAGGACGGCCAGGTGGGAGTAGGGCAGGCCGATGCTGCCGAAGATGTCCTCCACTATCTGTGAGGGCAGCTTCAGGGTCTTCTTCTCCATGCCCTTGGCCAGTCCCACCAGGAAGGGCCACTTCTCCACCTCTTCGCCCAGCAGCCCTTTGAGGAGGTTGACCACGTCGCGCATGTTGAAGGAGGGGACGGCCACGATGACCAGGTCGGCCCCCTCGATGACCTCTGACAGGTCTGGGGAGATGAAGACCGACTCCGGGATCTTGATCCCCGGGAGGTGTTTCTTGTTCTCCCGCTTCTTGGCGGTCTCTTTGGCCTGCTTCCGGTCGCGGATCCACAGGCTGACAGAGTTGTTGGAGCTCAGAACGGTGGCCAGCGCCAGTCCCATGGCCCCGCCGCCGGCAATGGCGATCTTCTTCATTATGTGGTTATGTCACCTGACCTGACCCGACTATTCTACCATGTCCCGGGGTGGGCGCGCTGGCCAGGGCCGTTTCCTTGACCTCCGCACTGCCGGCATGGTATTTTCCAGCAGACAGCCGCAGTGGACCCCGGCTGTCTGCGGTGGTGCGGCGCGCAGTGTACAGGTATCTCATGGATCTTGGAACCCGCGGTGGAGGAGCGGCAGTCGGTCCGGTCAGGGGACTGGCCCGGTTGCTGGCCGCCGTTCTGACCGCTGCCCTGATCGTGGCCGGCGGACTGGCTACTGTGGAAGCGGCGGGCACCCCGCCCGCGCCGCCGGTCAACCTGGCCCCCTCGGACAACGCCACGGAGGTCAGCCGCAACCCCACCCTGCAATGCTCGGCCTTCTCCGACAATGATACCGGCGACACCCACCGCGCCTCGCAGTGGCAGATCGCGGCTACTGCGGACACATACACCAGTCCGGTCTTCGATCTCACCACCACGGACAACACCAGTCTGCTCCAGGTGGCCGTGCCCGGTGGCAAGCTGAGCGACAACACTACCTACTTCTGGCATGTCAGGCATCAGGACAGCCAGGAAGCCTGGTCGGACTGGTCTCCTCAGACTTCATTCAGTACCCTGAACCATCAGCCCGCCCAGCCGGCCAATGTGGCCCCCTCCGATATTGCCACGGAGATCAGCCTGAACCCCACCCTGCAGTCGTCGGCCTTCTCCGACCCCGACGCCAGCGACAGCCACGCCGCCACCCAGTGGCGGATCACGGCCACCGCGGACAACTACACCAGCCCCGCCTTCGACACCACCACTACGGACAGTGCCAAGCTGACCCAGATAGCCGTGCCCGGCGGCAAGCTCGTCGACAACACCGTCTACTTCTGGCAGGTGAGGCACCGGGACAACCACGACACCTGGTCGGAGTGGTCGGCCCAGACCTCCTTCAAACCCAACAACCGCGATCCAGACCCACCTGCCGTTGTCTCCCCGCTGGGCGGCGAGAGCGTCAACACCACCGCGACCCTGAAGTCGTCGGCCTTCTCCGATCCTGATGCCAACGACACCCAGGGGGCATCGCGCTGGCAGATAACCGCCACCCCGGGCGACTACTCGGATGCCGCGCTCATTCTAGATGACATAACGCTCAAAGATTCCGAACGCACTGCGGTCACCATTTTCGCCGGCGTCCTCAAACCGGTGAGCACGTACTACTGGCGGGTGAAGCACCAGGACAACCACGGGGCCTGGTCCGACTGGTCACCGGAGTCCTCGTTCACCACGGTGAACCGCCCCCCCGACAAGCCGGCCGAGCTAAGCCCCAAGTCGGGCACGCTGGGCGTGATCACCACTCCCGATCTGCGGGCCAAGTTCTCTGATCCCGACGGCGACCCCGACTACGCCGCCAGTCAGTGGCAGATCACGGCCACCGCCGGGGACTACTCCAGTCCGGTGTGGGACCACACCTCGGACGCCCCCCGGGCCACCGTTCCGGGAGGAACGCTGAGCACCGGCACGGACTACTACTACCATGTGAGGCACCAGGACAAACAGGGGGAGTGGTCCGACTGGTGCGACGAGGCCGCCTTCACCACCTGGACGGGACTGCCGTCGGTCGGCGGTGGCGGACTGCCCTTCTGGGCCTGGCTGCTCATCGCCATGTTCGGTGCCGCCGCCGTGGTCTTCGCTGCCATGGTACTGCGGTCCCGCAGTCAGGCGCAAGCGGCGCCCCGCCAGGAACGCCGGCGCCGGGGATAGACGGCGGCCCGCCCCGCCGAGCCGTTGGAAGGACATCGTGGCAACTGCTGGGGAATCCGTCGTCATCGAGACCATGGGGCCCGCCGATCTTGCGGAGGCGACTGCCGTCGTCAATCGCGCCTTCGGCCACCGCCCCGTCCCCCGTCCTCTGCCCTCGGACAAGCGGCTCAAAAGGGAACGGCGACTGGATCCCATCCACAGGACCATGCTTGGGCGGCTGCCCGGCCAGACCCTGGTGGCCAGGAAGGAGGGCCGCATCGTGGGGGTGATGCGCGTTGTCGAATGGCCTCGGTGCCAGGTCTCGCCGCGTCAGGGCCTGGCTATGCTGCCCGCGTTGATCGGCGTGGTCAGATGGGACTGGCTGCGCTGGTTGATCTGCCGCTACGTCTGGTGGAGGCACGACCCGCGGAGGCCCCACCTGCACATCGACCCCCTGACCGTGGACACGGAACTGCAGGGCCGGGGCATCGGCAGTCAACTCCTCCGCCGCTTCTGTGAGCTGGCCGATGGGACATCCCTGCCCGGCTATCTGGAGACGGACACCCCGGACAACGTCAGGTTGTATCAGCGGTTTGGCTTCGAGGTGACCGGCAAAGCGACCATCATGGGCCGCACCGACTGGTTCATGTGGCGTCCCGCCGGCGGGCAGAAGCCCTCAACGAATACGGGCTGACCCAGCGCCCCGACCTCGATGTCATCCGCCTTGGGCGGATCCAGGGCTGGGGTGGCGTGGCACGACCATACACAGCTATATCGACGAAGCACTGCATTGGCCGGTCTGTTCGGAGTGGGTCGCTGCCACCTCGCTCCGCGGTCCTAGCGGTTGAGGAACCTGATGGGCGAGACGAACTTCTTGGCCGCCTCGTCATCCTGAGCCTGGGACTCGCTGGCCTGGCCCTCCGGCTGTCCGCCGCCGGGCGTCGCGGGTTCCCCTGCGTCGCTCCCGGTCTCAGATGAGCTGACGCCGGCGTTCTCCTGCATCACGACTGGCTCAACGTCTAGGTCTGCCGCAGGAACGCTGGCAGCGGTCTCAACTGCCGGCTCCCTGACCGGCTCGGCTTCCGGAAGTACGCTCCCTGCGGGCGCCATGGTCGGCTCCACCTGTAGTGCCGCGGCCTCGGGCACTTCGGCCACCGCCGGCGTTGCAGGGGCGGGCTTCTCCGCGTATGGCTTCCCTCTCGGTGCAGCGAATGGCGAGGGAACCGGTAGGGGCTCAATGGTCTCCGGCTTCACCGCGGCCGCTTCCGGCTTGGCCGGCTCTGTGCCGGCTGCCGGGGCCGCTGCGTGCGGTGTTGACGCTGCTCTGGCTCCGGGCACCGTTACCCTAGCGTAGCGGGCCTTCTTGGCGGGCGGTCCTTCGCGAGGCGCAGCGAACGGCGATGGCACGGCGAGCGGGTCTCTCCGTGGAGTGGCCACCGCCGCCGGTGTGGTGCTGGCTGGCGCCGCTCCCGGTGCGCCCGCAGCGTAGTCCTTCAGGGGTGACGTCTCTCCGGACTGAGCGGCTGCCGTGCCGGTGGCGGCCGGCATGGCGCTGTCAGCCTGTCTGGAGGCGATGGCTTTCTTCAGATCGGCGGCCGACTTCACATGGGCCGGTGTGGCCTGGGCAGGCTTGGGCGCTGGAGCAGCAGCCGCCTGGAACGGCTTGGCATCCTGGG
>Ga0194112_10000392_pt1 | contig 63863 bp, 67 predicted proteins | sample TA2MahC400mmetaG_FD_146191 | JGI IMG/M metagenome (GOLD analysis project Ga0194112, IMG submission 146191) | Freshwater microbial communities from Lake Tanganyika, Tanzania - TA2015016 Mahale Deep Cast 400m | ecosystem: Environmental > Aquatic > Freshwater > Lake | place: Tanzania: Lake... | reverse complement strand
GTAATAGATGTTTTCTATTGTGAAGTCCTGCCCTGCCTGACTTCTACAGAGATAGCTGAACCCTCCATAGTGATCGTCATGGGGATGGGTAATAAAGACCGCATCGATGTTGAGAGTGTTGATCTTTTGCGTATTCCGACGCAAAACGGCCACCCGTTCCGACCCAAACCGGCCACCTATTCCGTTTCAAACCGGCCGGGCATTCCGAAGCAAACCGGCCACCCCTGAGTGAGGGGTAAGCGACGCTGGATAATTAACCTCAAAGCCATTTAGCCTCCTAAAAAACATCAGGAGGCAGTAGTGTCCCAACGTTGTGTTGGGAAAAGCATGTAACTTCTTAAATACAATGGAAATCTGCCATAAAATGTTTTTTTTCGATACACACTCCCCAATGAGTCATACTTGTGCATCACTGCAAAAGGAGATGACTCATGGATATCGGGAAAACTATTTTTACACAGCTCATGGACTTTCTGCCCGTTTACGAATTTCAAAAATCTGTTCAACGATACAACGGCCACTACAAGGTCAAACATTTTTCTTGCTGGAACCAATTTCTCTGCATGGCTTTTGCTCAACTGACCTATCGGGAAAGTCTCCGAGACATCGAGGCATGTCTGCGTTCGAATCAACGAAAACTCTATCACATGGGCTTCCGAGGAAAGGTCTCACGCAATACCTTGGCTCATGCCAACCAAGTCAGAGATTGGAGAATCTATGCCGACTTTGCACAGATCCTCATCGGCCAAGCTCGCCGCCTCTACGCCAACGATTCTTTCGGAGTCGAATTGAATCAAACCGCCTATGCTCTGGACTCCACCACCATCGATCTGTGTCTTTCTATGTTCCCATGGGCCAAGTTCCGAGCCCACAAAGGTGCAGTGAAATTGCACACCCTATTGGATTTGAGGGGAAGTATTCCTTCCCTTGTCATTATTACTCACGGCAAGGTTCACGACGTCAACATCCTCGATCAGTTGTGCTTCGAACCAGGGGCCTTTTACATCATCGATCGTGGATATCTGGATTTCGGTCGCCTTTACGCCATTCATCAAGCATCGGCTTTCTTTGTCACCCGAACCAAAAGCAACTTCAGGTTCAGACGCCTCTACTCTCTACCCGTCATCAAATCCACCGGGATCCAATGCGATCAAATCATTGTCCTGGAAGGATTCTATTCCCACAAGGCTTACCCCGACAAACTTCGACGCATTCGCTTTTTCGATACCGATCAAAACAAACGGCTTGTCTTCTTAACCAACAACTTTACTCTACCCGCTTTAACAATCGCCCAACTGTTTCAATGTCGCTGGCAGATCGAAATATTTTTCAAATGGATCAAACAGCACCTTCGCATCAAAGCCTTTTATGGAACTACCGAGAATGCCGTCAAGACCCAAATATGGATTGCTATCACGGTATACGTACTGGTAGCCATCACCAAAAAACAACTCAAAATACAGATGAGCCTCTACACCATTCTACAAATTTTGAGTGTGACGCTTTTCGAAAAAACGCCCATTTTAGAGGCTCTTTCTATCATTCAACCCCCAAAATTAGAGGACGCATCGTGTAACCAGTTAACTTTATTTGACTAACGTTGGGACACTACTGAGGAGGTACTAATGGCTAACAGGAGATTATCCATGCGTAAGATTAAAGAAGTTCTAAGACTCCATCAAGAAATTGGCCTCTCCGAAAGACAAATCGCCAAGAGTTGTGACCTCTCCCGAAGCACCGTCAAAGAATATCTCCACCGTGCCAAAAGAGCAGGGCTAAGTTGGCCGCCGCCTTCCGATCTTGATGATGCTCAACTAGAAAACCTCCTTTTCCCTTCCGCTCAACCCATCTCCACAGAGAATCGTGGGATGCCTCCCATGGATTCTCTTTACCAGGAGCTAAAGAAGAAAGGGGTCACGCTTCAGCTTCTGTGGTGCGAGTATAAACAGGCCAACCCTCAAGGGTATCAATACAGTCAGTTCTGTAAGCGTTATCAGAGCTGGGTGGATAAACTCGATATCTGCCTCCGACAGGAACATCGAGCCGGTGAGAAGTTATTTGTCGATTATGCCGGCCCAACGATCCCTGTCAAGAATTCTCTCACAGGACAAACCCAAGAGGCTTACCTCTTTGTGGCTGCTCTGGGGGCCAGCCATTACACCTTTGTGGAGGCCAGTTTCTCTCAGGATCTGCCCTCCTGGATCAACTCCCATGTCCACGCCTTTGAGTTCTTTGACGGGGTGAGTCAAATCTTGGTCCCCGATAATACGAAAACCGCCGTCACCCATCCTTCCCGTTATGAACCGGATCTGAACCCCACCTACCGAGACCTGGCAGAACATTATGGAACCGTCATCATCCCTGCCAGGGTCGCCAAGCCCAAAGATAAGGCCAAAGTGGAATCGGCGGTCTTACTGGTGGAGCGCTGGATCCTGGCTGCCCTAAGAAACCACATCTTCTTCAGTCTCTCTGAGCTCAATCAGGCCATCTCTGAGAAACTCGAAGATCTCAATAACCGGTCGTTCCAGAAACTCCCTACCACTCGAAGAGCTTTGTTCGAAACCCTGGACAAACCCGCCTTAAAACCCCTCCCTCTAAAACCCTATGAATATGCCGAATGGAAAAAGGCCAGGGTCAATATCGATTACCATATCGAGGTTGATCATCACTACTACAGTGTCCCCTATCAGTTGATCAAACAGCAGGTCGATGTGCGCCTCACCCAAACAACTGTCGAAGTTCTATTCAAAAACCAACGCGTCGCCTCTCATGCCCGAAGTTATCAAAAAGGAAAGTTCACCACCCTTAACGAACACCTCTCTAAGTCCCATCAGGCCTATCTGGAGTGGACCCCGTCGCGCATGATCCGTTGGGCAGCCCAATATGGCCCCCATACCGAACAGCTCATCACCCACATCCTTGAAACCAAACTCCATCCCCACCATGGCTTCCGATCCTGTCTCGGTATCCTGAGACTGGCTAAATCCTTCTCTCCCGAACGCTTGGAGGCAGCCTGCGCCTTCGCCCTCCACATCAAGGGCTACTCTTACAAAAGTGTCGAATCCATCCTCAAAACCGGTCTTGACCGAAAGAACCTGTTCATAGAACAAATCAAACAACCCTCTCAACCGATTCTTCACCCAAACCTCAGAGGAAAAGACTATTACTCTAACCTATCGATAGACAGGCAATGAAAGGAGATCCGTCATGCTGACTGAACAGACCCTCGATAAACTCTATGCCATGAAACTCTCTGGCATGGCAGATGCCTTCAAAGAACAGCTCCAACAACCCTCGCTCGGAAACCTCTCCTTCGAAGAACGCTTCGGTCTCTTAGTAGACCGCCAGTGGACCTGGAAAGAGGACCGAAAGATGAAAAGACTCCTCGAAGACGCCAAGTTGAAGATCAATGCCTCCATGGAGGATATCGACTACAAATCCCCCCGAGGCATCGATCGATCCGTGATGATGAGCCTAAGCTCCTGCGATTGGATCAAAAAGTATCAAAATGTCATCCTCACAGGCCCTACCGGAGCCGGCAAAACCTTTTTAGCCTGCGCCCTGGCTCAAAAAGCTTGCCGCCAAGGCTACCGGGCCTTCTATATCCGCGCCCCTAAGCTCTACTACCACCTCGCTATGGCCAAAGCCGATGGGAGCTACTCAAGGATCATGTACAAGCTCAACAAAACCCATCTCCTGGTGATCGACGACCTGGGATTGGCCCCGATGACCGACTCTGAAAGGAGGGATCTGCTGGAGGTCATTGAGGACAGAAACGCTCATGCCTCCACCCTCATCACCAGCCAATTACCTGTGGAGCACTGGCACGAAAATATCGGAGATCCAACCATTGCCGATGCAATTATGGATCGGCTCATCCACAACGCCCATCGAATCCATCTAAAAGGAGGTTCCATGAGAAAAAAATTTAAAGTTGACTCAAAGTGATTTTTATGTAAAAAACCTATCAACCCCAGCGTCGCTTCGCTCCGACAGAGGGTGGCCGCTTTGGATCGGAACAAGTGGCCGCTTTGGATCGGAACAACCGGCCGGATTCAGCGGAATAGGCATCCTGGAAATGAGGTGTTTGCGAAAATCCGGGAGCGCTTCGAGAAATGACCTTCTCATTTCATTCGGAAGCGGAAGTAGAACTCCTTTCTTGAACTCGGGGTTGGAGGAGGGCACAATCTTTCCCGCCTGACCTCTGAATTTGATGCCACCGCAGTGGATACCTCCGAGGCGGTACTCGCTCTTTGCAAGCCATTGAACCCAGAAGTCACACTCTACCGAGGCGACATGAGAAACATCAGACTGGGAAGGAAATTCTCAGCTGTTCTGATACACGATGCCATCAGCGATATGCTTACCGAGAGAGATCTGTCGGCAACTTTTGAAACTGCCGTAGCACATCTAGAAAAAGGCGGCGTTTTTACCAGCCCTTCCCGTATTCATCATTGATACCACTTTTTAATCAGACCGTGAACCTCGTCATGGTAAATATAGAAAGTCATAACCGCCAGCAATGAGACCCCAAACAGGATCAAAAGAACCTGATATTCATGGTTAAAGGCTTTCGCACCCTGAAGGGTCAATAGCAAAACCCCAGGCATCCTTCCAACCGTAGAGATAAGAAGGAATACCCCAAGACGCATCGGGGTTAAACCTAAGATATAACAGAGCGCATCTTTCGGAAAACCAGGAATCAGAAAGAGCAGTAAGCTCAAAACCACACCTTCATGGCCGATCAGGTAATCAAACCTCTTCAGCGTCCCAGGAGAGACAATCTTCTCCACGATTAGTTTCTCGAAGGTCTTTGCCAAGGTAAAGGCCACCCATGAGCCCAACGTGATCCCAACCATGGAATATAAAAACCCGGCCGTTATTCCAAAAAGATACCCCCCGACAAATTCAATAGCCACTCCGGGAATAAAGGCGATTATCACCTGTAGGAATTGAACCAGGATAAAGATTAAAGGGGAGTAATGACCAAAAGAAGAAATGACCCCTTTTAGCTGCTGGCGATCACCAAGGATGTTATAGAGTTCAACCGCCTTTACCCATAACTGCGAGTTAAACTTGTAGACCAGGAGGCACAGAATGACAATGGAAAGACAGGGAAGCCAAAACCGCTTCGATTTGAGCCAGGAAGGGAATTTCATGAATGGACTGGTGTTTCCTGGATGTTTTATCCTCATACGGGTTTTTACGGTCTCCTTGCCCTCGATCCTTCCATCACACTCTGCACCTTATCCTTTGCCCTTTGAACTAAATTTATTAAAAAACGATACTCCGCCCAATCGTCTGAATCTGTCCCACCAGGGGACATACTTTTTCCCAGGGGAAGTAGGTTCTCCCTACCCAACTCAGGAGCCTTTCTCGCAACACTCCTTGCGAGCATATTCATGACCCTAACCTGATCCTCCGTGCTAAGATGCAGTAACTCGTATGCGAGCTTTTCTGTCGTGGAAGGATCGACAGAAGAAGTTGAAAAAAGACCGGCTAAAAATGAACCGTTACTTTTCGTTTCCATGGTTTTTCCTCTCTCCGGTTTTTAACTCAACACCATAGGCTTTGCTTTTCTCCCGATCCCTAAAAAACCTCGCCTCAATGACATCGGGAAACTCAACTTCAAACACTTCCTCGGGGATGGTGATGGTCCGGGAATGCTTGCGATAACGTAAATACTTTTTAAAACTATAACCGCATCCCTTAAGACCCTCGAATGTCATGGAAAATTCATTAAAAATCTCCTTCCCATATGTTATCGAGGCAATTTCAACATCCGGAACCCCGGGACACCGAAAAACAAAATAGACCCCCTTCTTTTTATAGACATCCTGGGTCTGATCAGGAACTTTTTGGGAAAATATTAGTTGAAAGCTTAAAATCTCAACCCCTCCTCCCCACCTGATAAGCTCCTCCACACGGACTAAAGGGTTTTCTTTATAGAAAAACCTTCCATCCAGACTCCTGGAAAGATGGGCAAACGCATGATACGCCTTCAGTGGGAAAAGGTTCTTGAGTTTCGACATTTCCCATTCACCAATCAACCGTTCTTCCTCTATTATTAGATTACTTCTCTTTGCCTGTTCCCTTATTTTGTCCCTCGTATTTTTAAGGGAAGAGAAATCAAGATCGGGGGGAGGAAATACAATGCCACCCACCTCGATGGGAACATATGAGCCGGGCTCCTGATTTTCCAAATTTACCTCTACCCATGGCGGTCCTTCACAATTATTGTTACCCGGGAACTCCTTCGCAAGCGTCCTCCGCTTCCTGTGAAGAATCCTGTTTTTTACGTTGCGAGCTAAATGTATTAACCAGGGAGTCATCTTCCTTTTTAACTTCAGGTAATACCGGCACTCATAAGCAAGCCTGCCGGGGGGAAGTGTTACGTCCTTCTCCAAACGACTCTCTATCCACTCCTCCGCCTTCGTTTTGAGATACAACTTGCCTAACCAAATATGGGCAGTTCGTTCCAAAAGAGTTTGATCTTCCCCCAGCATATCCGCCCATAACTTGGTAAGGTAAATCTGACCCGAGGGGTTAAGAAAGGAAATCTCCCGTGAGAAACTTTCTATTTTCTTCTTTTGGCTCGCTTCCATAATTGCAGACTTTGAAGAAAAAGAGCTTATTAGACGGGGAGGCCGGGATTGCTGAGAACCATAGCGCCCAAAATAGAGACCATAAACACCTAAAAAGAAGGTAACGAACCCCCCTTTTGGAAATAAACATAATCAAAGATTATAGTTAACAAAGGACAAACCGAGGACAGGCGAAAGAAAAAACAAAATTCCCTCCCACTTTTTGGATGGTTTTTGCGGGGGGAACCTATTGCCACATTTGACTTCATTCAACATCCTTTTCGGGTATGCCCCTACGAAAAATAAACTTTGGATTCGGGAATACTCCCTACTGAAAATACTACCCCAGTTTCCCAGGGGAAGAGAGCATCTTCTACTCTCACTAAGGTATTACTTTTTTCCATGAAAGAAACGGGGAAAAAATACCGGGAGAACTGCCCTTCATCCGCCATTCCCACCCCTCCTATACCGCGCACGTATGAGATTCTCCATTTTCTCGATGGTTCTGCTTTTAAGAACAGACCCATTTCTATCGAAAAGAGTTCCTACCTCGCCTATCTTCATAACCTTCGGGTCCCCTGGAGCGTCAGAAAAAAGCTCCATTTCGGGGTGGGTAAAAACGATTACCCCCTCTATCCAGATGGGTTTCAGACTGTTATAAGAAAGGAATTCTTTAATCTGCGCTATCTCCCTCCTTATCTGCCGGGATGGATCTTTCATTTCCACCTTATAAACCTTTCCCCTCCTCCCTCTTTTTTCCTGCTCCCAACAGCCATTATGTTGCCTGATGACCCCTTTGTGGTTTTTTGCGTTAAAAAGGAAAACTCCAGTCGGTCCTACCAGGAGGCAATCTATATCTCCCCTCACCAGGGGCAGACTGAAGAAGCCTACATAATCATCCGAAAGGATTTGATGGAGTTTATTTCTTAAAATCTCCTCTCCCGCCAGTCCTGCCCGGACCACCCTCGCCTCTTTGGACGATGGCGCCGACAATAAGAGAAATGTAAGGAAAATTAAGCCGCCGATTAAATAAAATACCGGATAGAGGTATCCCAGGGTAAAAAATAGAAGAAAAGACCAAACTCCCAATAGGATTTTACCGTTTTGAGCTTTTTTGGCCTTTGCCAGGCGTTTTTCAAGCTGGTTTGAAAGCTTAAATTCCCTCATTTTAAATCTCCTTACGGAAGTAATACTTTATTGAGTGAAGATATAGCGTGGTATAGTCAATATTTTTAGCTTTAGACCTAAAAAAGTGACTATATCTGACTTTTTAACGGAGATAGCTATGAGAACCAAAAGGAAAACTAAAAAACGGGAAAGAATGATATACAGATTTAGTCTGGACAAGGAAAGGTATGGGGAAATTATCAGGCTTCTCGATTCACTTCCTAAACCTTTCAGGGGGGAATATATTGCGGAGTCAATCAGGATCGCAAGGCTTCACCTGGGGTTAGAGGGAGGTCCATCTTCGGAACCTCCCCCAGAACTAAGGGGAGCATTCACACTTTAAAATGTCAAATAGGAGGCAAAAATGAACAGCGTAATAGGAATTGACATCGGCTACGGATACACGAAGTCTTTCATCATGAATGACGGGATTCCAAGGAAGCTTATCCTCCCCACAGCAGTATCACTCTACGCCCCAGACTTCTCTTTCGGGACAAGAATCCCCACAATCAGGGTCAATGCCCAGAAGTTTGCCGTCGGTGAAGAACTGATCATTAATGGGTTTCCATGTGAGAACACTGTCAGGGGAGATTTTACTGGTTCCCCCTCCTATATGGCTATTCTCGGATACATCCTTTCCCGGAACGGCTTCTTGGGCGACATCCTTGTGACAGGACTTCCCCCCACCTTCTACAATAAGGAGATGGTAGGGAAGCTAACTGAAGAGTTAAAGAAACAGTGGATCGTGGATGAACAGGGAAGGGTCATTGTTATCCCTGAAACCATAAAGATCATCCCGCAGGGAGCGGGAATCTTTTTCAACTATGTGACCAACTATCCGAGCATATTTCAAAAGAATACCCTTGTCCTGGATATTGGCTACTACACCCTCGATCTGGTCTTCTTCTCAGGGGGGAAATACATTGAAGAGGTGGCCGTAAGCTTCCCAATGGGGGTAAAGGTTGTCTACGATAAGACAAGAAAGCTATTCTCCAGGGTCCACGGGACCTTTCCAAAAGATGACGATACCATAGATGAGATTATAAGGTTCGGGAAATATACTGACTTTGGGGAAGAATATTCCCTGGATGTCAGAGAGATTATCGAATCTTATAAAGTCATGGTCAATAGCACCGTAAAGAGTCATCTTGGAAAGGTTACTAAAAGGGTCGATTATGTCATCGCCGGAGGGGGAGGAATGAACCTCTTTATGGAGACAATGAAGTCTATTGTCCCCGTGAACGACCCTCAGTTCGCAAATGCCATGGGGTTTTATGAATACGGGAAGCAGTTTCTCCGGAGTTGAAATAATCAAAATCTAAAAAGAAAGGGGGAAAATAACCACTCAAAAAAAGATTGACAATATGTCATTTGTGAATTATATTTACAATTGAAAGGAGAAAAAGATGGAAGAAGGTTTCAAGATGTTTTTTGTTTATAGTTTTTTGGGGATAGTTGCTTCAATTTTTATTTATAGTCTTATCGGGCTATTCAGGGGACTCAAGCCGATAGAAATAAACACCGACGGAGAAGCATTGGATGATAAGATTAAAATGATCGAAAGTAAACCAGCCGAAGAGGGAAAGCCAAAGGGATTCTGGAAAAGATTGTGGGACAATGTGGAACCATACGACGCAGGAATGTCTCTTCATGAAAGAGCAATGAGGAAACTTGATGATGATTTTACATATGGACTTTTACCCTCAGGTATTACCACTATGGATCGCACTGGTGGATACAGAATGAAATAATCATCAGGAAGTCGGTTTTCAATCTTTCTTACCTTTAGTTAAATCTTCTATCAAACCTTTACCCCAGGCCCCGGACCAGTCCTTAGCACCCTTTGCTCCCTTAATTAATACATCTCCTGCCTTATCTGACCCGAGTGGCCTTGTAACTATCCCGCTTGCCCCAAATTTTTCATCTCCCTTTTCCCTGATGAGCCGGTCAGATTCCGCAGCATAATTCTGGAAGGTTTTTGTGTATTGCCCTACAAACTCTTTTCCCTTAATTTCCCCTTTATCCAGCCTGCTCGTGAGTGAATCCTGAGCCGTCCTTATATCTCTGTAAATCCGGTTGTAATTCTCCTGCTCTCTATTTGCACCAGAAATTCCTGCCGAAGCCCCTGTTCCCCAGAGTTTAAAACCTCCTACGGCTCCATAGTGAGATTCTGAAACCAGGATACCCTGCTTTGACAGTCTGCTTGCCGTAGCCTCTGCAAACTTAACCGCCTGCTCCTGCATTTCTTGGGACCTCTGCGCATTGGTTGGGGCAGTCAAAACCCTCTGGCCTATCGTTTTATCCCCTCCGACGGCTGCGCTCCACATCGAACTTGGCGAAGTAACCGGACCCCGCTCAAAGGTTGAACGACTCTCGTCGTGCTTAACATCTATCGCTCCCGTGTGACGCCTCAAACCACTCTCTACCGATGTAAGCGCCGTTGTCCTGCTCTCCCAACCGGTTTGTGTTCTTGAATAATCCTCAACCGTATTGCTCCCGCCTCGCCTGAGTTGGAAGGCCGTAAGTTTTCCACTCTGAGGATCAATCGTTGCGGATTCAAGAGAGACCTGCCTTCCTTTCCCGATGTCTTTTGCAAGAGAGGATGCAACCCCGCCTGCCCCTGAATCTTTAAGAAGTCCGGCAAAGGTCCTCGCATTGAATATCCCCGGTTGTCCGATGTCGATAACACCGCTTGCCGAGACAAGGTTTTTAAGCTGGCTCTCCTGTCCCGACCACTCCTGAATTCCACTGACAGACTTTGAAAGATCAAGCGCCTCACGTGATCCACCGGCCTCGCCCCTAAAAAGGGAGACCTGGGGATTACCATCCTCGCCATCTTTCCATGCCATTCTCACACGGTCTCCGGAAGAAAACGTCACGCCAAGCCCCTGCTCTCCGGCCATTTGATTCAACTTTTGCGCAACGCCCGCATTCGGAACAGTCAGGGTCTCCTCTGCATGGTAGGCAAGATGACCCTTGAACATTCCTGCAAAGTCCTCTCTGTTGCTGGTGAAACCTAATTGGTTTGCAATCCGGTACATCTGCTCCATCTTTCCCGCTTCGTTTAGAGTTTTCTGTGTCTCTGTAAACTCAAGACCTCTTGAGCCGACAACTCCCATGGCATTTTCAAAGGCATGGGTTCCCACGAGTTCACGGGTTCCCATGAGACTTCCTACCTGATGGGACGCCTGCCCCAGGGAAATACCCTTCCGATCGGCATAATTGCCCAACATGGTCCCCACCTTGGTATAATCCTTTGTTGAAATGGCGCTCTGAAAGGCTTCGACGCCGCCATGAGGGGTAGAGACAGACTTGAAGGTCTCCATGTCCGCAACCGCCCTTTGCTCTCCGACTCCCGCCACGGACATCGCTCTTGGGAGGTTGCCCCCATAAACCCCTGCCCTTCCTATTCCCTTTGCAATATCAACCGCCTGGCTGGACCCCATTCCTTCGACGGCAGACGTTGCGCTTCCGGTTGTCCCGACAATCTTACCCATGGCGCTTGAAGCCGAAAGTCCCTGAAGCATCGAAGCCTGGCTTCCAAGATGTGTGCTTGACATGAATCCGGTATTTCCCATGCTCCGGTTTCCCATGGTTACGTTTCCCGCTCCGCCAACCTCTGCCCCAACCCTATTGGCGACAGTCTGGCCCCCGCTTCCAGAGCTAATAGCTGACACGGCATGGGTCATCGCATACTCACCACCCTTTATAAGACCCCAGGCAAGAGGCGGGATCGACCACGTAAAGGCCCCGATGTAGCCAAGTATGAGATTTGCATGAGACCTTATTGCCTCAACCGTTGCAAAGCTCATTCCATAGAAGCTGGAGTCTATCTCTCGATTGTAAAGCGCATCCTGGATGACCCTGGCAAACTGCCAGTCCGCAAAAGCATTTAGAATCACATAGAAGGGGACCCACATCTGAAGCCATAAGTTTATCTTAGCGAATGTGACTATCGCGCCTATCCCGCCAATGACAAAGAAGACCGGCAGGAAGATCGAAAGCCCATAGACAAGGGCCTCGATAAGCATCCTCATGGTCTGAACTATCTTGTTAAAAAGTCTCCCCGCCTCAATCCAGGCGGAGCCGGTCTTTTGTGTGAGAAGAACATCCTTGACATTGTAGTCCCCATGCTTTGCCGCATAGGAGATTAAGGCATAGCGGACAGAATTTAGAACAGCAATCTGTTTTATCTGATCCCGAAATGACCCAACGGAGTTGGGAAAGTATCTTTCAAAAAGCTCCTGGGTGGTTGTGAAATAGCCCGGGTCGTCAGGATTCCCTCCAAGAAACCTGTAATTTACCTGCTTGAGCCAGCCCGGAAAGATACTGTCCCAGTGGGAGTTGATCTGCTCAGGCGCATTGGCGCAGGTAACGGGAGTTGACTCGTCAAAGTTTACGTTAAAAAATATGTTTGGATCCCTGAACACCCTCCCTATGCTTGGAATATCATCAAGAATAATGGGTGACTGGTGAATGAATCTGAGGCCAATCGCTTCCTCCGAGTCCGTTCCCCGGATGAAGGCGAAGTTTGGAAATACACACCTCTCAAAATACTCTCCAAGGACCATGTTTATTGAGACATTGTTCGTCGCTCCATATTCCACGGGAGCCGCAGGAGGCTCTATATCGAGAATTTCGTTGAGATACTTTGCTCCGATGGCAACGCCGTTTTTCCTGAAACGGACCGCATCGACAGGAACGAGCACATCTTCAATCTCGGCTCCGATAGCATCCCCGATCCTTGAAGAGATATGAGCGACAAAGACATTTACCAGGGGAACATCCGTAATTACCTGGGTCTGAGATGGATCAGCCCGGTCAATGATCGCCATATTAGCTCTTGGAAGCATCAGAAGGTATACGGCGATGCCCGCAAAGAGCGCCACCTTCACTAACGCAAGGAAGCTCTCCGCTCCGAAAATCTGGCCCGTGGTTGTTTGTCCGTGCCCACGTCCAAGAAAACCCATCACGGGAGCAAGGACGCCTATAATCAGGCCGACAATAAGCATGACCTTGACAAGGGAGGCTATCTGCCCCCCGTCAATGAGCATCTTCATTCCGTTGAAGATGGACGCAAGGAAGTCCCCTGATGCGTAGGTGTAGATTTCGTAGGTGTCAGCGGCAAAGGCCAGGGTGGGAAGCCCCACAAAAAAGGCTAAGATGGAAAAAATATGAAGCGCTTTTTTAATCATCCCCTTCCCTTTCTCCCGCTGCAATAATTTTCTATAACCATGAGGTTGAGGTGATACCACTTTTTGAGCGCATCCCTGAATTCCTTCAGGGCCTCCTCATCACCCGACCTCCACATTGTATTCAACATCTCCTCAATCTTTTTGATCTCTATTGTTGTCCGGGGAAACTTTCGTTCTCCATGTCGGAGCGCACCACCGGCGTAGCGGACGGAGATTTCGCTCAAAGTTCTCAAGAAGAGAACACTGAAAGGGTCTTTTTCCGAAAAGCATTCTTCCACGACTTTATTCTCTCCCTGAGATCGCCATTGCTTCCCGTCTTCATATTATCTCCATTATCTTGTTGCCTTTACAGCCCTTACCACAGGGGGGGATGCTTTCTGAGCCACCTGGTTTAAAAAGAAGGCAGTTAGTTCAAACGTCTTGACCTGGGCCTCAAAGAATTTAAGCTCTCTTGTAAGTTCGTTGTGAATATCCGCCTTTACAGAATCAATCCGAGCAAGAAGCTTGTCCCTCTCCACGACCGACTGCTTACCCACGTTGCTCTCAATCGCATGGACGTACCTTTTTACGGTCGCATAAGCCATAGCAAGAGCCGCTATATCAGAGGTCATCTCAATGGCGGAGTTAAGGAGCCCCGGGGTTGTTCTTGTGGTTTCAATCAGGCTTCTTACGGGAACGACAGAGGCTTCTATGAAGGCCGTCTCCTCATCCGAAAGGGCGACCCGGTTGAGTATCTTTTGAGCAATCTGCGTGATCATCTGATTTACTTTCTGTTTGAAACCAGGATAGATGGAATGATCAACATATTCGACCTCGGGTTTTGTCTCATCGGAGACCGTCTTGTTTCTTATCAACATCACACTCTGATTGCCGTAGAGAAAGTCTCTGAGCGTAATCGTGCTTCCCGTGTATTCAGTCGTGGGTTCCCCTTTGTCGCTCATCTGGGTAACGAAGGTTCCGACAAGGGACTGGACGATCTCCTTTTCTTCGTTTGTAAGGTTGACTCTTCTCAGGGCGTCCCACACCGCATTTCCATAGACCTTTGCCCTGGGAACTGTATTCCGGGAAAACGCTTCATTCTTTAGCTCCTTGAGCTTTCTCAGCGTTTTGTCTCCTTCGGCGCACTCCCTCTGGGCGGTATCGGGATCCTCACCCTCCTCGATCATCCTCTGCTCGCAGGCGGAGAGTGAAGCCTCAGCAACGGAGCCTGCGGCCCAGTTGACAATAGACTTCGCTGCCTGACAGGTGTCCGTAAACATATCCTGCCAGCTCTGAATACGGTTAAGAAGGCTCTTTAACTGCTCAAGGCATGTGGGGCAGACCGCCTCAAGGCCAATCTGAAAGGCATAGCCCAGGGCGTTTTGACCTATAGTGCGGAGCATATTTACAAACTGGTCTTTGTTGATAAAGCTTATCCCGCCAAAAAAGAGGTCAACACCTCCACAGCCCGCCTTTATCCTGGGGGGATTGATGGAGAAAAGCTGGACAGGTTCATAACCGGCCCGTAGATTGAGAGAGCCTCCTGCGATCAAACCCCTTGTCTGGGCCATATAAGCGCCGGGTTCGTTAGTCGTCGCCTTAAAACCCCACTTGCGGAACATTTCCTCCATCTCATTATTGAGGGAGGCATTTGAAACGCCGGCGGGAAGCGCAAGATTAAGGACGAGAAAGGCCACTATAATTATTCGTATCGATTTCGGCAGCATACCAGACTAACCTCCTTTTGAGTTCATCCATGGTTAAAAGTTCGTCAGAAATCCTCCCAAACCTGTCCGGAGGAAACGCGAGGAAGATGGAAGGAACCTTTTCCACTCCAAGCCTTGAAGCGATTCCGTTGTCCATCATGGTTTCCGGAAACTCCGAGAGAACCCCGCCGTCAAGGGTGACGGATTTGACTGTAAAGTAAGGATATTCGGCCATAAACCTCCTCAGATGAGCCGCTTGCCTTTCGCAGCTTGGACAGGAGGCGCTGTAGAAGAAGAAAAGGCCCGCTTCTCTCGAAAGCCCCATGAGAATCTCTTTCTCCTTCTTTTTTACCATACCGAAGTAGAGGTCTTTGTCGGCGTCCGAAACGGGAGCAGGCCCTCCAAGCTCCGGGTGCATCATCAGGGTCTTCTGCCAGGCAAGGGAGAAGTTCTCGGAGAGCTTCATCATCAGATTATTGTGTTCCATGTAGGCCCTTACGTTATTTATGGTCGGGTTTTCCATCGCACGGGAGAGAAGCTCTTCCCCCCTCTTTTTCATCCTCTCCGTAAAGGGAGGTTCGGGCTTCTCGGGTCGGAAAGGATCGGCCACGGGGGGTATCTCCGCCTTTGCATCAGGCTTTTTCTCTTCTTCCTTCTTCTCTTCCTCCTTCGGAGGGTCTTTGTAGAAAAACCAACCCTCATCCCTCCTTTCCCACCAATTCGATTGGGAATAAGCGGGAAGGGCGAATAAAACCACGAGAAGAAGGCTGATTAACGAAAGCCCTATTTTATGGCGCTCTATTATCGCCAAGACCCTTGATTTTGACTTCGACTTCATGGGTTATGTCCTTTGCCTCCGAGATAACTAAATCCCTGACCAAAACGATTCTTCCCCTTGACTCCTCCTCGATGACACGGTTTAAGCGGTCCGTGAAAGAAGAGATCTCCCTCTCCATCTCTTGCTTCAACTTCGGATCGGCTCCCCTGTCGCGGTATTTCTCAATAAATTCCTTCTTTTTCGCATCGACTATCTTTGCCACATCAAGGACAACAACCTCCTTGTGGTTCGCCCTCGAAAAATGCCAACCGCTTGCCATTCCTGAGAGAATAGAGATGGCTACAGAAAAGACCAGGATCGAAAAAATATTGGTTCCCTTGTTACGTTTGGTCCCTTCCATTTGGGGGCCGGGTAAATTTTCCTCCCCGGTCGAGCTTTTTTCGACTTCGATCCCTTCTATTTCGGGTCCCTGTGGATTTTCCCTTTCAAGCCCTTCCATCTTTTCCTCCCATTATCAAAGTAATACTTCTTCCCGTCACTGGATATATCTCTGTTTCACCTTGTTTGCGATCCCCTCCATCTCTTCAGGGGAAACCTCTGTCTTATGCTTGATATACTGCATATACTCGGTCAGGTCTATCCTGGAGAAATCAAGCGAACCAAGCTCTTCCGGAGTAAACCCACGGCAGTTCGGATTGTTCGCATCACCCCAGGATATGCCTACCTGCGGTCTTCCCTGCTGATGGATAAGCCTTGCCAGAATGGAGTTAAAACAGCAGTAGACCCTACAATGCTTTGTGCACATCCCCAGGAGTTTCTTACAACATCTTTCTCCTACGCGATGACATAGACGGAGATTCACCTTCTGGGAAGTAATAATGTCCTCCTTTTTGCATTCAAAATACCAGTCCCAAAGAAACTTCACGATGGAGTATACCACGAGGACTATCGTGATAACCGTAGCCAGGGTTGCAAGAGTGGAGATGAGCGCGGTGTCTATGGCTACCGTGGTTGCCGCTCCTTCTATTGCTACCTCGGCCCCTATATGCACCGCTGCCTCGCCAGAGATCGTTCCCGTCGAAGTCCAAAGGGTCGATGTGGTCGTTCCCAAGAAGTCACTGACTGTAGTTCCGAGGATACCGCTCAGAGAACCGGCCTCTCCAGTAGTAAGAACATACGTGAAGGCGTTTGCATATCCAGCCCATGTGGTCGCATACCCGCCTGTCGCATAACCGTAGAGTTTTATTACCGATTGGGCGGCGCTGACATAGTCGGCTATGCTGACACCTCCAGTTCCCGAATGGCAGCAGCCCTCTGTTCTTACGCATTCCGCCTTATGACCAGGGAAGATTGACATTCCCTTGGAATCCACACGGTATTGGTTTAAAACCTCCATTACAGCGGCCACGGAAGCAAAGTCGGTATTGGCCTCGTATGAGGCGTCAACGCACTCTGTTCCCATGCACCTGAGCTGACCCGCGCAGTTGTAGGCCACCGTGTAACCCAATATTCCACCCTGACCGCAACGGTAGGTGTACTCCACCTGAGTGCAATCCTGATTCACGCACCTCTGACTGTAATAAACGCAACCCTGCTCTTCCAGAACCTTACAGTTTGCCGTTTCCTCACCACAGGCAAACCTTACCTTGCTCCACCAGTCGTTAAGCATCTCTTTTACTTCCGGCCCTCCAAGGATTGTCTGCCAGGTTATCGGAAGACCCCTCTGTGTGCTTGTAAAGACGTGACGGTAAGGTGTTTGGGTGGCTAAGGCTTCGTTTATCTCAATTCCCTGAGAGCTTTCGGGAGGAGAACAGATTTGATAGCCGCTGTTTACGACTACCGCCTCACACTGTTCCTGGCAGAATTGATTCCGGCAGCTTGAGACACAGGACCGGCAGCTCTGATAATTACCTTCGCAATTACCATAACAACCATCCCTGTTTCCTTCGCAGTTTGCCTGACATGAATTGTATGTGTTCGTGCAGTTATCCTTGCACGACTGATTCGTTCCACACCCACTGAAACAGGAATGATAGTTGCTCGTACAGAGGTTGTCACACAGAAGGGAGGCATCATCGCAATTTCCTCTGCAAACGTCTCGGGCATCTTCACAGGTAGCGCATCCAGCGCAGTTAATACAATCTACGCTGCACTGATCATATAGGGGGTCGCATACATCCCGGCAGTTTTGGGTTTGATAGCCTTCTATTGAACTTTCAAAGGTCTGACACTGTTTGGCGACGGTCTGGCCGGTTGCCTCACCATCCCTGATAATATAGACGCAATTAAAACCGTTACTGTCACACTTCTGGTAATCCTGGACGGCACACTCTTCGAGCCACTTTTCCAGGTTATTTCCACAGGTGGAATCCCATGAAACGATCACTCTCTCTATGACTGAGGACTCCCTGACAAGGTAGTAGTCGGAAAGAGAACCGTGCGCAACCCTGCTTCCAGAGTCTCCCGTAACCGTTACGTTGGCTACACCTTTTCCAAGAAGCTGAGCGCCTGCGGGAAGCTCTGATTCATGATTCACTACATAAAAATCATTGGGACATTGCGAACCAAAGCAATAGTCGCAAGAGGGGCCGGTTCCGCAACCGTTACAGAGCACAGTTTTAACATACCTGTAGTGTTCCGCATAACAACTGAGCTGTCGTTTAAATACCCTGTAGCCAACCACATAATCCCTGCACACCGCATAAACCTGTCCGGGTTTATGCTCGATCACCACCTGATCACAGGGCCCCTGAACCTCTTCCGTGGTGATTGAAACAACGGAACGAATCTGACAATCGTAATTATGGATCGTTCCGGGGCCAGTGGTTTCCGTGCAGGTTTGTTCACTGGTTTCTCCATACCGGGGAATAACCACCTTCTCACAGTCGGGGTAGGTATTCGTTATTAAGTCACGGGAAGAGCTCCACCTGAGGCATCTTCCGTCCTCCCCTCTCTGAAGGCAACCGCTTCCGAAGGTGGGATCCTGAGAAAGATCAAACTTCTGCCTCTGCTCATAAGAACTCTCTACAAACTCACCTGCCTCCCCAGTGCCTGCTCCTGACATACCACCAGGGTTTAGATAGTATTGCGTATAATCTCCCTGCTGTCCTTGAGCGTCACCGACTCTGGGGGCAATCTCATTCGCAGGGCCAAGACCCCTTTGCTGAAGAGTCTGGTCGATATTCTGGGGGTTATAATTGAGAACATCCTGCCGTCCGAGACTCTTCCCCGTCTCGAGAGCGCCCTCAAAACCCTGGGCAAAGGCAGTCGAATAAAGGAGGAGGCGAGGGATGAGAGAAGATCGGCTAGAGTCGAAAGAAGATCGACTGAAAAATCTCGACAAAGATCGACTAAACTCGACTGAAAAAGAGAAGGTCGATGTGAAGGTCAGAAAGAAGATCAGGACAGATGAGATTAATCTGACGAAAGGAGCTTTAAGCAGCAATTTCTCTTTCTCCACATAAGATAGGTCTGGCGCTCTCCGGTTGCGGGGATGTTACGGTGTTCACCCCAGGTGAAGGTTGATTCGCCAAGGCCGTGACAGCACGTTCCTTTTGTTTCAGGAATCGGAAAAATGGTTGAAAACTTATACTGGCTCTTCTTAAGAAAAGGCCGCATCTGTCCCCCACACTTAGCGGAGGCGCTGCTCGTGTCATACTCAATCGCAGGCGGAATCGGAAGCCTTGCCATGCGAGCAAGAAGCCTTGAAGCGAGCAAACTCGTCGTCCTTACCGGAGAATCGTTCACACCCGTATTGCCCGTATAGGGATATAAAGAACCCCAACAACCCGCGCACCAGAACATTAAATTGAGAGGAAACCCGACGGTAGTCGCAAGACAGTCAACAGCGCAGAGGGCCTGGGCTATCACATTTGCAAAGACTGACGCCTCCGGGTGAATGTAGAGCGTAAGCTCGTCATCGTTCCAGAGGGGATCGACCTCGGTAAAGTAGGCAAGGTCTATGTCGCTCATCCAGTCAGTGCAGAATTCCGCTCCAACAAGAAGGTCCATAATCCACATGAGGGGGAAAATGTAGTAGTGGAGGTTGAAAAACGCCTTTCCTTCCTCACGGTTCTCCCTGCCCCTCCCCTTAGTGCCATAAGCTCCATAAGGATTGATCGAATCTCCCATATCCAGACCGAAGAGGAAAGGGAAGCATCCGGGCTTCTGGACAGCCTCAAGGACCCTCGCAGGCTCCCAGAAGGAGACATAGATTCCGTAATGGAGCTCTCCGTCAACCTCGCAACTGCATATATAATCGCCAGGGTTGTAATCATCGGCGTTTCCGGTGATGCTGGATAAATTGTCCGGCATACTGCCTGAATCCATGATCTTTTTTCCGCCTATCCTCACGGGAAAGAGACATTTCCAGCAGATGTCGCTTATAAGATTTGGAAACTCATTTTTACACTTACCCTCTGGCTCCTCGGGATCCTCAGCCCAAACCGATGGCGTAAACAAAATCAAAACCAGAAGAATACTAAAGAGCCTTTTCAGTAACCCTGACATATTCTCCATCTCCTTCTATTACAACCGGAACCCTCTTGATCTTGAACCTCTCGATGATCGCATCGTTTGCGAAATAGAAAGGCTTTTTATAGGTCTTTGTAAGTTTTTCAAGGTCGCCGCTTATGAGTATGATCCTTCTGAAGTCCCCCTTGACGGCAAACTCCGCCTGCGGACGGGAATTTCCATCAATGATGACGTAACGACCGAGTTTCACATACTTCGAGGGGTCAAAAACCGTCCCCTTTGGAAAGAGGACATTCCCCTGATGGTCCAGGATGTTATCCGATAAGATAAGTTTGGGGTTGACGTAATAGACCCTCTCCTTCTTCACCTGCTCAAATCCCCCGTCATACTTCGTGAGGACCAACATCCTCTTTTTAATCTCCGGAAGCCTTTCTCTTAATCTCTTTTCAATCTCATTTTGTTTGGAGGCCAAAACCTTTAAAATGTTCTCTTCCATGATGGGATAGGTTTTCCCATAGACCCCGTAGTCTTTAAATCCCTCTATGAATCGAGAGAGCGCATAATTGAGGCCCACAATATCCCCCCTTATTAACGCTATATCGTCATCCCTTGCCTGGACGATCGCCGGGACTTCTTTCACATCGAACCTCTCAAATAGCTCAGGGTCAACCTCAATGGGAATGTCATCCCCTATCTTCCGAAGATATTTATAAAACTGGCTGGCGGTTGCCTTAAGGTCGTTTTTTACGAAGCCCCTGAGGACGAGAGTTACCCTTTCCTCGCATTCCCCGTTGATTCTTACCGCCTCTCTCATCGCTCTAAGAATTGTCTCCTCCGGCATGGAGAAGGAGAAGAAGTAGTAGAGGGTGGCGCTATCGGGCTGACACCCTTGTTTTGCCCTTGTCTCACCCTGGCTCAAACCCTTTAACGCCTCTTCTTTTGTCCTTGAAATAATTTCCTGATACTCCTCCTTTTTCAGGGGCTTCTGGAAGTCTTTGACCGCCTCCTCAATCTTTCTTATCAATTCAGTGGAGAGATCCTTCGGCGTCTTGATCTCCGCCGGGTAAGCGGAGAAAGGCAGGCATAGAAGGACGGAGAGAATGAGGAAGAGAGGAACGCTAAAAAAAAACGCTTCCTTAAAAGATCGGATAAGCCTTGCCGATGATGTCGGATTCATTCACCAACCCCCAATAACGGGAATCATAAGACCTCAAAGCAGGAGATGAAATAAAATAACTTCCCCCTGGAATCCTCCCCTCTCCTATTATTGGAAGGTCTCTTCCCTTTGTATCCTTCTCAAATACTTCAAAAACCTTTGAACCGTTCATGGGATCCCGGCTGTGGAGAAAGACAAAACCCTGGAGCGTCAACTCCATGCCGATCTCATCGATGTAGAGATTAAAGAGGCCCGGCGACTTTCTCCGGTCCTCTTCCGTAATTCTTTCCACCTCGATCCGGTCTCCCTCAATCCCGGAGATGACCTTAACCCATGTCGCCCTTTTGTCAATTCGAAGGTTTTTGAAGGCCACATATTCACCCTTTTTTGGAATCCCCCCTTTTTTAATCAGCCAGAATTTATAAGGGAAACACTCCTGGCCCTTGATCGTAAAGGCAATCGAGATTCGGGATGAAAGGAGGTGAAAAGCGAGGAAGAAGATGAGCGTCAGGACAAGAGAAAAAAGGATATACTTCTTGCGTCCGCGTCCGTAAAGCATGGAAAAAATCCTTTTCCCATTCATCTTTCACCCCTTAGAACGTCCAGGGGGTTATCTTTCCGCATTATCCTTTCGAATTCCCTCTGCGCCTTCGTCTTTTTGACAAGATAGAGTTCAGTCTTTTCTCCTGGTTTAAGCTCATGTCGGTCCAGGGAGACAGCCAGGATTCCTTTTTCATAAAATTCCTTTTCAATAAACCTCGCCAGCTCTTTAGATATATTTGTGATTTCGTATACTTCGCCCTGGATGGTTGCTCCGGTATAGACCCGGGTGAGAACCACCTTTGCCTCTTTCCACCCGATTCTTTCTTCACCTACCACCTTTACTGCAAAACCCCTGGGAGGACGCTCCTCATACATCGCCTTGATAAGCTCCTTTAAACCCGCTATGTAGCTATGGGAGGTCTCCCAGTTTAATGCCTCTGAAATCTCCTCCCTCGGCAACTTCACAATGATCGTTTGAGCGGGAATCTCTTTGGGAACAAGAATCATTGGGTAGACGCCTGACGAAACAATAAAAAAGACTTCCTGAGGGGAGGGAGGTTCGTTTTCTATAAACTTGATGAAGATATTTCCTTCATCAAGTTTAATATCAAGAAGCTTGCTGCCCGTATAGACCCTCGCTCCCGAGAACGGAAACTTGACGAGATTCAGATTCCGCATGGAAATATCAACAAAGATGGATTGACCTTCGGTGAGCGTCACGGTATTTAAGCCGTAAACCTGCGGACTGAAGATAAAGATAATAAAAGAGACAAAAAGCCAAAATAATCCCCTGCTCTTCATTTTAATTCCCCTCCCTCGATTTCGATTTCTGCTCCCTTTGTTCCCTCGGCTCCTTCTGCTCCTTCTGCTTCTTTCTTTCCGGATAGTCGATGAAAAACTCTTCAATCATCAGCTTGAAGTCCTTCATCTGAAACTTCACGTTAAATACCATCTTCTCCTGGGAGATCCGAGTCGTTCCAATGTTTCTGATCGTGTTTCCCTCAACCAGGACCCTGCTTTCCTCATAAATCACGTTAATCGCCGAAGGGAAGAATGCCTGCGTTATATTGTGCTTAACGATGTAGGAGGCCTGAGACGCAAGCTCTGTCCTGACATCGCCATAAACGTCGGATGGAATGTAGTTTGAGAGGAATTTTACGCTGTAGGCCGCATTGGATGGTGAGAGGTTTCCACCCAGGATGGCAAAGAAAACTCCCATCTGCTCAAGATACTCCGGCGACACCCTGTTGCTCTCCACCCAAAATTGCTTATTGATTTCAGGAGGAACTACGATAATCCTTTCCTTTCGCTTGAAAAGGGAGGCGTTTAAAATGAGGCCCAACGCCAGCAAAAGGCATAATGATCTTAAAAAGAAATTCTCCGCAAGAGCGGTCTTCCAGTCCCTGATCCATTTTTCAAAACGCATCTCTCACTCCACAAATTCCCGGGTGCAGCTCGGAGGACAGCCCTTGAGCCTGTAAAGCCCCGACCAATACAGGACGTGCATGAAAAACCCCTCCGACCTCGACTGCTTGACCTTGGAAAGAATAAATGAAAGCAAAACCCCGACCACGATCAGGTAGGTGAGCGCATCCGTCAGAATGCCTACGACCATAAACACGGCAAATACCGTCACCTCGTCTATGTCCCAAAAGAAGAAGCTTACCGGATCGTCTATGTAGCGCAGTATTCTTGTCATTTAACCCGCCTCCTCAATAACCCGTTAAGTTAGTAATACTGTGAATCCTGTTCCCCCGATAAAAAAACCCGGCCCTTTTGACGGAGCCGGGGTTAAAGGAGAGGCTAAAATCTATCTCTGAATCGTAACGGATTCAGAGAAGACCGCTTCCTCTCCTGAGTTGTCCTTCACCCTTAATGTCACATTGTAGGTTCCGCTCTCCTCATACTTCACATAGACCCTGGAGTTTTTTGAGGTGAACCCGTTTCCGAGATCCCAGTTATACTCCAAAATCCTTCCATCCGGATCGCTACAGGATGAAACGATTTTTGTAGTCTTCATCCTTGGGTAGTCCATGTAGGAGATCGTGCACCTGGGGGGTTGATTTGGATTTACGGTAATCGGATACTCTCCGTAAGCGGTCTTTCCACTCGCAGAAGTTACAGACAGACCAATAATATAATCCCCGGGCTCGCTGAAGTTGATGGAAGTAATTCTATCTTCGCCGACCGACTCTCCATTTACAGTCCACTGGTAGGAAGCGATCTTATCAAGTCTGGGATGGCCTCCCGTTATAAACGCCCTTGCAAAGACGTTGAGAGGAACCCTGTTATACTTGTTTGAGGCGAAGACCTTAAAGGATTGAACCGAAATCTCAGGAACATCCAGGACGGTCAACGTTATGGAATCGCTTATTGAGTTGCCCCTCTCATCATCAACGGTCAGGGTTATGGTGTAAGTTCCTGGATGGCTATAGATGTGACTGACCATCTTCGGATTTCTACCATCCTTTACCGTCCCATCGCCGAGATCCCATCGGTGGGTGAGATTGACCCCGTAGTCAATAACCCTTGCCATGTCTCCGGTCACGCCAAGGGCTATGGCATAGGGGGCATACCCCTCGGAACCCCTCACATAACTCTTGATTTTAAACTGGGGAAGTTCGTAGGTGTCAACCTTAATCACCCTGCTTTCAAATGTCACAAACGTATCAGGATAACCCTCGATGTAAGCAGAGTAAGACAGGCGGAGATTGTCTGTCTTTTGAGTGGGCGTGTAAATTAACTCTGTTCCATCAACCCTTGACCCATCAGGAAGCGTCCAATAACCGACAGGCGTCCCAAACCGGGCCGAAAGAAAGGCTTTAAGCGTTATCGGAACGCCGACCTCCGCCAGCCTTGGGGCGCTGATAGAGACAAACGGCTTCTTCATCTCACTTACATAAACCTTTATGGTTGATTCCACCCTGGTATCCGGGAAACCGGCCACCCAGGCCGCTCCGATGATCGTATAACTCCGAAGCTGCAAGAACCCCACGGTTACAGGATCCGGGTAGACTATACCATCGACATTAAATTCAGATAGACAATTAAAGCCCGGAGGGCAAATAACCCTTGCGCCGTAGCTTGCCTCCTGACCCTGAAATACGCTTCTTGGCCCATCTATGAGGACGGAAGGCTTTGGAGTTTCAGTTATATCTATTGATGCGGTCTTGGTAACATCCGCCTCAGGCGCGCCATCCACGTAGACCCTGACCCTGACTGTCTTTGCGCCCCTTGAGTCAAAGGAAATCTCGGTGGTGTTGCCCGAAGGATTGATCGTTGCTCCGGATGAAGACGACCACTGATAACTCAGGGTCCCGTAGTAGTTTGAAGAGGCGGTAACTGAGCAGGTCCCAACCTGTCCCCTGTAAATGGACAAAGGGCAGACAAGGGATCCTGCATTCACCTGAAGCGGAGAGTAATTCACGGATATCCCGGAAACAGAAGGTGTTTTGTTTGGATCCTCCGCTCCCATGGCAAAGGCAAACCTGATCAAACCCAATCCCAACTCCTGCCACTTAGTGGATGGAATCCCTGCAATCTCATTGGCACTGTTGCCCGTCACTATCGAACTTATGTTTTGCCAGGCTCCGCCCGAATACATCTTCCAGGTCGATCCATCGGTAGATACCGCCCAGTTTATACTTGTATTCGCGGGGGTGTTCTGGTTTATGGATACGCCATTAATGAGGCCGGCCCTGGGGCTCTGCACTCCATCGGTCGCCACAACGCCGGGGCCGGAAAAGTAGCTGTATTTTTTAAAGCTAACATACCCAAATGTGGGGGAAGCGGTGCAGGAGCTTGTTCCTCCTCCTGTTATATCAACCCTATACTGGACATAACGACTACCTAAAGGCAGGGACGAACCGCTCGAAGGAACATTAACCCAATCACTCCATAACATCGGATCGTATGAAGGCGTTGAACCGTGCCTAATTTTAACCTGAACCGATGTTGATGAAGGAGTGTGAGTTGCATACTCCCATATCTTTAATGTATCTGCACTTAAAAGATCATGAATAGTTGAGATGAATGTGCCTGCGCAGTGAACAGGAGCGCTTTCAATCGAAAGGGGTGCGTTCTGAAGCACTCCACTTCCACCAGCGTATGACCACCCCCACCATTGTCCTTGCCCCCCATGACCTATATCATAATTGAAACTGGGGGCCACGCCACCTGCATAAGATCTTACTATTAACCATCCACCCGCACCATTACCCAATCCGTAAGAATCTTTTAATATACTGTCGGCACCTGTATACCCTCCCCTAATAGAGAGCGTAGCTGAATTTCCAATAATATTTCGTGCAGACAGAATAATCTTTCCGCCACCTCCAGCCCCTGCATTAATGCAATAAGAGTTATCGCCACTACAGGTTCCATCTCCTAATGTCCCGTTCAATCTAAAATGTTTTGTTGGATATCCACCAGCCGCAAAGACCTTCCCGGTAGAATTGAACTGCATCGTCCCATTGCTTTCTATTAAGACAACTCCTCCACCTACACCGCCAGGCGCGGTAAGTCCATTGTAAGTTAGACTACCACCCCCTGAGCCACCTCTGTCTATCGGTTCAAGAGAATAAGAGTTTCCTCCGGCAATGGCAAATCGTGTACCACCGGCATCGGTATTATACCCGGTTCCCCCTACGCCTCCGGCACCACCTCCAGAAGGACAAACTCTATAAGTCGCTAAAACATTCGTAGTTATGCTCTGGCCTGCACCGGGTCCTTGACCAGGGCCATACCCACCAGGGCCAGGCGTACTTCCTGCGGCACTTACACTGATGACTCCTCCTATCGTCACATTTCCCGTGGCATAGATTTTAAGGGCATTCGAGCCTGTAGCCCTGAGGTGCGTCCCATTGGGAATATTGACCGTTGTAAAATTAAAAACACTCTTGACATCCGTATTAATCAGGCACGTTGGACCGCTCCAATGCTCGACAGAAGAGTTTTGATAAAAAAATTCAAAGTTATTTACCCATGTCATACCGTGACCGTAACACCCAAGCGAGAGGTCAAGGTTTCCATCAGAACCGGTTCCTCCAAGGTTTACCCCAAGTTTTACTGTTGGAAACGTATTTAGAGTAGGTTCGGTATACTGGTGGGTTCCGCTCTGTATCTGAGGGCGGGTTTCACTCAAGATCGTATTGCTCGAAGATGGATCGGTTTTAAGCTCCCATCTTCCGGAGTCATAAACCGCTTGGCTCGATCCCGACGCCCTTGAGAGATCCAGGTTCTTTACTTCTGAAAAACCTGGGGATGCAATTAGTAAAACCAGAAAACCAGCCAGCCAGAACATCTTTTTCAATTTCATGGAAACACCTCCTTTGATTTTAAAACCTTCTTTTTTAAGGGTTGATTATTAAATTTTGACACACCAGGCAGGGGTTTTATTTCATCGAGGGGTTTTATCTCAACCCTTCTGTTTTTAGACTTATCTGTTTTGTCGGCATAACAACACCTGCCCTCGCCCCTTGCTTTTCCCAGGCCCCCAAGATACTCCTTCACGGATTCGGCCCTTTTAAGAGCAAGCCCGTCATTGTAATCCTTCGTTCCAATATCGCAGGTATAGCCGGTCATCTCATAGATAAAATTCTTTGAAAGGCCGTCAAGTTTTGCCTTTTCAGTGGGCTTGAGCATGGGGGAGTTAAAATCGAAATAGACCGTCTCAACCATCTTTCCCTCCGGCTCCATTTTCAAGGGGGATAGAGGCTTAACCTCGATCGTCAGAGGCTCAATCTCCCTCACATCGATCCTCAGGGGTTTTGGCTGTGGTTTTGAGACTATTTGTGGATTGACTGTTTTGGGAGTATGGGAGGGCGCTTCGGCCTTAAGAACGAATGCAGGGGCCTCCTTGAAATAGGCGTTCTCCGAATTGTAGAGATATGTCTGCTGTCCCACAAGAAGGGAGAGCGAAAGGATAAAGGGAAACATGAGAGACTCCTCCGTCCCGTCAAATTTCTAATGGGAAGGATATTATTAGTATTACTTTTTTTCTTCCTCCATCATCCTCAGGATGGCATCCGAGATTGAGAGGCCGCCTGCGAGGTATTCTTTCAGCTTCCCATACTCGCCGGGTTTTGTGGTGTAGAGCAGTTGCGTGAAACGATCAATAATAAGCCTTCCGACCGTAAGGCCAACGGGCGTATAGATGAAAATCTCCGAGTAGTTTTCCGTATCCGTATGGACAGACTTTAAAATCTCATAGACCCCCTCAGAAAGGGAGACCCGCTGAGACCTTTTTAACGCCTCTATGCTCTCGTGCCTCTGGCGAAGAAGAAACATAAAGTCCGCATTTTCGATAATGGCCTGGCCCGCAGGGATGCGGTAGAAGTCGTTTATGCTCTGTGTGATCGAGATGCAGGCCCCCTGGTATTTCCGAAACCTCCTGTAGGCGGTCTCCATGAAGGACGTGGTATTCCCGCCGGTAAGAAGGTCCCACGCCTCGTCAATAATCACCAGCTTCTTTTCAGAGCGGTCCCGGACAATCTCCTGGTTAATCTGGTAGATGAGAGAGAGAAGAACGACCTCCTGAAGGTCTTTCTTCGCCTTCAATTCCTCGAGTTCAAGAACCACATACCTTTGTTTCGGATTAAGCGTTGACTCACCCTCAAAGTATCCGGCATAAGCTCCCTTTGCGGTAAAAGGGTAGAGCCTCTTGGAAAGCTCCTTCTGCCTCTGGTCGTGGCCCTGGAAAAGATACTCTGAAATGTCACTCACAGTCGTAGCAGTCCCCTTCGTTGCAAATTCCTGCTGAATCGCCTCCTCGATATAGGCAAGGGAAAGCTCATCAAGGGCCTGGGATGAGGCCATCTGAGCAATGATCGCCTTTAACTGGGGCATCTCATCATTGAGATCGATCACTCTTGAGAAGGGATTGAGACAGACCTTCGCCTCCTTTCCAAACACTACAAAGTCCCCATCCAGAAACTTACAGAGCTTCTCATAACTCCTGCCGATGTCTATGGCCCATACCCTTGCGCCCACGCCGAGATAAGAGAGGGTAAGTTCATTGGCAAAGACAGACTTCCCTGCGCCCGTCGCGGCGCTGATGATCCCGGAGTAACCGCCCGTAGGATTGCTAAAAATATCAATAAACTGAAGCTGACCCCTTCGACCGATAAAGAAGAGAACAGGAGCCCCCATACCCTTCCAATCAGACTGAACGGGGAGAAGCTCAGAGATGTTCGACGTGGTAAAGGTCTTTCTCCTTCTCAGGTCCCTCTGTGCGCCGGGCAGATAACCCATCGGAAGCATCTGGAGAAAGAGGGGAAGCATGATATAGGTATCCTCCTGGAGGATAAACCCGATAGAACGAAAAATAGATTGAATCGCGCCTGAGACCTCAGCGGCATGATCCTGATCGTCCCCGTAAAAGAAGATGTTCAGATAGCCGAAGAAAGGCGTCTCCCTGTCCTCAAGGCTTACAAGAAATGAATCAAAATGATCCTTCTTCATCGAGAGCTTCGGGAAAAACTTACCGAGGGGACCAAATGCCTGGTAGCTTGCAGCCATGGCCTTTCTCCGAATTACATTCGTCTCCTTGACCACATCGGGCCACTCGCAGTTCAGGGATATGAGAAATGGAGCGTTAATCTGCTTTACGTTCTGAAAGAGACTGCCGCAGAAGTCGATCCCCCTGGAAATATCCCACTGTTCGGGATACTGCCTGACCGTGAAGCTTTTACAGATCTTTCCATCCAAATTCAGATGATCCTTCTCCACCCTGACCTCGGTGTCAGAGCACATCACCAGGTCCTTTATGGGAATATTTGGACTCCACTGGGCAGGCTCGTCTATTGAATGATTCGGATTTAGAAGTTCAAAGAGAAGGTTGATAAGCCCGGCAGGATCCACATTAGAAGGATGCAGATGCGCTGTGCTGAGGGTTCTCTCCACCGTCTCCTTTATTCCCCTTGTCTTCTCAAGGGCCTCCCTGTAATCCGCCGGGGTTTTTGCGGTGGGCACGACAAAAGAGATGTATAGATTGAAATCCCTCACCCTGAGGTCAAATCCCTTAAAAAGCGATTTCTCCCGGCCTCTGAGGATAAAATCCCTCTTTCTTCTTGCCATTTCCGAATAGATGGAATCGCCGTGAGTGTTTTCCCGCGAAAGAACATAGCTATCGAGAACAGAGCGAATACGCCTGGATGCAAAAAACATGAACTGGATTGAACTTCCGGGAGGAAAGGAGGACTCAAGTAGTCCCCTCATAACCTTTGCAGTCTCATCGTTTGCAAAAATAAGAGGACTGCACTTGAAAAGAAAACCAACACCCTGGTCGAGGCCGTAAATGCCCGTCTCAGGATCATACGAAAGATAAGGGAGAAGCTCCGAAAGGGGTTGTCTTTGGAGCATTATTCTTTGGGCTTTTAGCGCTTCCATAGGGTCAGAAAAGTTAGAGGCGGGATGGAAGAGGGACGCTCCTCCATCCCGGAAGGGGTTGTTAAATCAGAGCCGTGACTACTGCATCGATGATATTGGGCGTGTAATGCACAGCCATTCCACCGGCAATCCCCAAGACAATAGCCATCAAGGACTGCCTGATGATGCCAATCGCCATGCCCGTCAGGAAAAGTCCTGCGGCCATGGCTTTGCCGAGGTAACCGGTGGTCCAGTCGGTCAGGGTTGTGTAAATCTCCTGAAATTCCGTTCCGCCAGTTCCTGCCAGGGCACGCCCGGCAAAAAGCATCACCATAACGACACCAAGGAACGCCATCCGCTTATACATACCTTTTTTTCACCTCCTTTCTTACTGTATTCACCCCATCCTAAGGGGAAGGGAAGCGGTAAGGTCGAAAGAAGATCCACCAAGCTCGACCAGGGAAGCGCTCTCCTAAAAAGCGCCTCCCCATATACTCTTAATATTACTTTGGAGTCCTTGAATCAGGTTGAATATTTCTTTGCGGAGCCTGGGGTTTCGGTTTTAAATCGATTTCCCTTAACTCCTGCTTCTCCTTCTTCTCGCTTTCAGCCTTCCGGGAATCATCGCCGCCAATCTTGCCCAGTGGGTGAAAAATGGGTTGGGTGGATAACAACTCCTTCTCCCCGAAGAGCCACCTGCCACGCTTGGGAGAGATTTCACTGTAGATATAAGAGTTCTGGTGGAGATCCCCATCCCCATCCTCCCAGGGAGCCACCCATATCCTGACAACCCTTGGCGGAAGTCTCAAAGGCTTCTCATCCGCAAAAGAAAGATTCCTGACAGCTTCGACATCTTCGGAAGGAGAGACCTTTGTCTTTTCCCTGGTTGAAGCCGCCTCCTTCTTTTTCGGCGAGACCCCTTTTTCCTCTCCCTGCGAAACTCCGTCTTTCCCGATCATTTTTTTCTCATAGACGGTTGTGATGGGATCGCATTTTTCTCCATCAATATCTACTCTGTCCTTGCAGGCATACTTCGGCGAACAGGAGGTCAGCATTAATAGAAGAGAAATTATTGAAATTAGCCTCAACATCTCATTCTCCTTTCAAACCCTTATCGAGAATCGCCTGAATCTTTCCTGAGTCCACATAGCCATTAATGATCTCATTTCCGTCCGTAATGATCGTTGGCGTTGCATTGATGAATAACTTTCTTCCCAGAGAGAGGATCCGGTCAACAGGATGATTCTGGCAGCTTGCCGGTTTAAGAGTTCCTCCATTGAAAGCGACCTCAATGGCCTGCGCCTTCTCCCCTGAACACCAGATCTGAATAGATTTTTTTCTTCCCTCATCGCTTACGGGGAAGAGATAGATATAGACCGAGGTGTCTTTTAGTTTCTTAAGCTCTCCATGAAGCTTCTTGCAGAAAGAACAATCGGGATCGGTAAATACGGCAATCGCTCTCTTGCCTCCAGAGATTTTTATTGCGTCCTCTTTGGGAAGGGAGGCGAATTCAACCTTCCTAATGCCCCTGACCTTATCGGCCGTAAGGTTACGAAGGTTTTTCAGGTCAATCACATTTCCAACGATCAAAAATTTCAAATCCTCAGTGATGTAGAAAACCTGCCCCTGGGAGATAACCTCATAGAGCCTTAACTCCTTGTCAAACCTGAAACTGTCGATCCTGATAGAACCAGGGAGCATCTTTTCAATACTCTCCTTCGGGACTTCCGCCAACGAAGCCGTCGAAAATAAGAGAACAAAATACACCAGGAATACCGTTTTTTTTATCATCATCATCCTCCTCCTCCTTGAATTTTAAGCTCTTGCCCCTTGAGCACAATCACCTCGACTTCCCTGCCTGCGTCCACCTCCACGATTGGAAAGACCTTATCCGCCATCTTGAGATAGTATTCAGCGACCCTATTGAGGGCGCTTCCAGCGCCGCCGAGGGCTCCCGCCTGGAGAATATCCATGGGGTCGTTGCGGAATATCCCGGACTTATTGGGATCGAGCTGAAGTACGTTGGCCGTCTGCGGGCGAAAGGCGTCTCCGAAACTCCCAAGCATACCTGCAACGAGAGCCATCGCAATCTTCTGACCTTGTTTACTCACAAGTCTTCCCCTCATGCCAAGCTTTCCATCTTCGCCGACAACATGCCCCTTGAGCGAGACATCGACCACGGCGCCATCGCTTCTCACGCAGGAGAGCGTCTCCGTCCGGATATAGGCCCTCTCATCCGAAAGATTTCCATATCCCGCGCCGATGATGAAACATTCCCGGAGATTCATCCTGAACCGATTAGGAAGAACCGAGAGATCCGTAATGCCAAGCAAAACAGGATAAGGCTCGGATTGGCTACCCCCTGAAGTTGGAGCATCGAGACCGCTAAGGGTCACCGCCTTCATGAAGCTTCCCGAAGGAAGCCAGGTCGCCTCATCCTTCTTGCGATCCTTGCGGGACTTCTTATCTGACTCCTTCTTCTCTTTTGGGACTTCCTCCTTAAAGACTTTTATTGATGAACCGGTGGGAGGCTGAGGCTCAATTCTTTTCTCCCTCTCTTTTTCCGCTCTCTGTGATGCTGAAGGTTTTGCGGGAGAAAAGGGGGCGAATTCTTCAGGCGGGGGAAAGTCAGGATCAGTCTTTCTACCGGACCTCTCCTGGATCGGTCTTGGGGGAGGAACGGGGGGAAGCTTTGGCGCTGACTCTTTCTTCTTGATATCCTTACGGGTATCGTCAAGCTCCTTCGTCAGTTGCTCAAACTTTGACCGGAGTTCTTCGTTGCTCTTTTCAAGGGCCTTGATGTTTTGACCTTCCGCCGCTATCCAGAGGTCCTTTTCAACCCGGTCCGTAAGGAGAGTCATCTTTTTTGACGATTTTTTCTTTTCCTGGACCCTGGTTTCTTTCGTCTGTTCGCTGCAATAGGAGCCCAAGAGAATCAATCCGAGAAAGAGAGCGGCCAGCCCAATGGCAAGCCCCCTCTGCTTCTGTTTTACAGTCAGGTTTTTAAACATACTACCTACCCCCGCTTAACTCCTTCAGTTTTTTGTAAACCCTGTTTGCATATACCACCCTTTTCTGGGGTGATCGGGCATTGTAACAGCCCACCGCCTCCCAGGTGTAACCATAGCGCTCAATACAGCGAGAGAGCACCCAGGCCCCGGTCTTAATATTGGCGCAGGGATCACCAAGCGTAAGCCAGCTTCTCATCCCGATCTCTTTCGCCCAGAAGGAGTTGATCTGCATGATCCCAAAGTCGTAAGATCCGTTTGAATTCCTGTTAAAGGCATTGGGATTAAAATTAGATTCAACCCCTGCAATGGCATGAAGAAGAAGGGGGGAGATTCCATAAAGCTCCCCCGCTTCCTCGAAACAGAACCCGAAGAGATTAACGGGGAGAATAAGGACCAGGACAGTGATAAGAACCGGAAGGGATGCCCTCAAACCATTCCTCCGGACTTTCGCCCCTTCTTTGGGGGAGCCTCTTCCTCTCGCAGAGTCGAGTCTTCGACATGAGTCTCCAGTGATTGATCCACGGGGGAAGAGAGTTTTAACAATGTTCCAAGGTCCCTCGGCGGGTCATAGGGGATACTTGCCAATGAGGAGAGTCCCTGAACCATCATGTCGAAGTTCATTATTGTTTCGATTAGATTTTTTAGGATCTCCTCCGACCTCGCAAAGTCCGTGCATATACTTCGAAACTGGAGGATAGCGGGGTCGAGCCTCTTGATCATCAGCGCAACCTCTTTCCCCTCGCTCGTTCGGGGAAGAATAATGTAAGTTGAAAGCCTCCCGGCAAGCATCTTCTTTGTTTCCGGATCCTCAAAATAGGATCCAAAAGCAGCCCTGCCGTCCCCGAGAGAGAGGATAAGTTCGTTTAGACTTGCAATAAAACCCTCTGCCTGCTTGAGGCAGGACACCGCATCCTGAACCTTGATATAGGTCCCGGCCCTAAGCCTGATTCTGCTGACTGCCCGGTCAAAGGCAAAAAGGATTTTTACAAATGTGTGTCCCTCTCTCGTCTTCGGTGCAATGACGATGCTTGATGGATTTTCGACAAGCCTGAGCTTTCGCTCAATAATGGCTTCCCTGTTATTTGCTCTCCCATTCCCTATTTCATCCTTTTGAATAACTGCATCCATCTTTTCCTCCTTTTTTAGTCCCGTCCCAGGCGGGACTTTTTGTTTTTGACCCACACATCTCCCTTTTGGGTGACTTCCGAAAAATTTAAACCGCATCAATTTTGATGCTTACCCCTACCAGCTTCGATGAAACCGCTACGTTCATCCCCCCTTTCCCTAAAAATAGACCGAGATATTGAGGCTCAACCGTTACAAGAACCTCCCTCAGCGTCTGAAAATGTATTACTTTTTTTACTCTCTCTCTTGGGGCAGGTGAGAGAGAATTAACCACATACTCCCTTAGATCATGAGAAAATTTAACCAGGGTGATGGTATCATCCGTGTAGCGCTTAAGATCTTTGAGGTATGGAATCGAGACTGGAAGAGGCTCCTCCCCGTTAAGACTCTTTATGGAAACCTTCGCAAATCGTGCATTGAGCGCTGTGGCCGCCCTCTTCACCTCGATCTTTCCATCCTGAAGAAGAGGAGAAAGGAGTAACTCCGTGAGCTTGCGAAAGTATTGCGATGACCTCTGAGAGAGGATTATCCTGGCTCCATCAATAGAGTAGATGGAGGCGAGGGTATTGTCTCCCACCCTGTATGTCCTGTTTGAATAACTCTTCGGAAGAAGGGCCATAAGCTCTGTGCCTGCAACAATGGTGAGAAGGGAATCATGATCGGGCAGGGCTTTTACCACCATAACAGGCACAAGATGACCCACTTTGACCTGGATCAATAGCTGCCCCCTGAGGGTATCTTTAATATCCTTGCATTAGAAGTATTACTCTGGCCTTTCGAGAAGAACTAAAAAAGGAGGGGCGGGAGATCCCCCTTGAAGCTGGAATCTCCCGCATTGGGAGGGGGAGCGGAGATAATTCTTCAGCCTTCTCAAGGGAGGGGCGTAAGGATGGCTTTTATCTTTTTATTGATCAAATTCGCATCTCTTTCTGCAAAAAGGTATCCTGCTGAATATTTTTACTTATTCTGTTTGAGAGTTTTCCCAATTCATCAAAAATATACCCGATTTTTTCGAGGGCCAGACTTTCCATTCTCTTTGAAAGGTCATCGTGTTTATCCAGGTGTTCTTGTATCCTTTGAATCCCTTCGATCATCTCATCCAAACGATAAATCACTATGTTTACCATATACTTTCTTTCTTCTTCGACAAGCAAGACCTTCCCGGCCTTTATCTCAATCTCCCCGTCTGAGAGATGCCTCCTGGACCTCTCCTTCTCCTCTTCAAGTCTCTCTATCTCTGCCTGCTTTGATTTGATTTGTTTTGCAAGTTTCTCATTGGTTTCCATGAGGTTTTTGATCTCCTTCTCAAACTCCCTCCTCACCACCTCGCTTGCCTTAGACTTCTCCTTCTTTAGCCCCTCGAGTTTCTCTTCGATCTTTTCTTTGTTTTCCTCCTTCCATTCCTTCAACTCCTTTATCTCACGGTTTTTTTTATCAAGAATCTTATTGAGACGAACAATTTCTTCCCCAAGTCCGGAGGCCTCTTCATCTTCGGTTGAAATTTCGTGTGTATGCTCCACAGTTTCTACGGGTCGAGAAAGTGAATTAAGCAGAGAGGCTTGTTCCTCCATGTTAAGCTTCATTACCTCGATGGCGAATTTACGACTGATTAAACCTTTTTTATATTGTTCAAACAGTTCAGGATGAAGCTTCTTCTTCGTTTCCTTTTCTAAAGCTTCCTCACATTTTGCCTCCTTGAGGGTTTTATAATGGGCTCTCTCTTCCGGACTCAGGTGGCGCCTGAATATATCCGTATCCAAGGCCCCCTCAATTGACACGGTTTCGAGAATGCTACAGGGAAGTGTCTTTATTCCGATCTCTTTCGCAACTCTTAAGCGGTTATTGCCAGAAATTACGGTATAAAAACCATCTTCCGCCGGAGCAACAATCAGCGGAACCTGAACCCCGTGCCTGGCAATACTTTCCCTCAAATCCTCATACTCGTGAGATATAAGGGGGTTAAAAAGATTCTCTGGGTTTGCCTTCAAACCGTCAACTGCTAAGTGACATATCTCCATGTTCTCCTCCTTTATTTGGTTTTTTCCAGAAATCATATATTCTATTCTGCCTTAAAGTAACTTTTGAGAAATGCGACGATCACTTTACCCACGCTCAGGTCATTAGCCTTTGCAATTTCTAAAACCTTCTGATAATCCTCCTTCCGAATTTTTATCCTTCTTTTGACGCCTGGCGTATGATTGGAATTGGTTTTGATCAACAAAACCACACCCGAGCTTTGATTAATAAATTCATGGAACCGTTTATAACTGGGATTGTCCGGAGAGGAAATTAAATCCACCTCCTGAGACATATTGAGTGGAACTTGGATATAAATGTAACTTAAGCTTTTCTCAAGCATTTGTAATATTTCCTTTTCTCTCTTGTTAATTATGGCTTTTTCTATTATTTTCGGGTCATCAACCTTAACGAAGTAATATCTCTTTTTTCCAATGCAAAGGACTTCTGCCGAAAGACCAAGCTTACCTGAACGAAAGGCTCTATATAAAGCCCAACGAGATTTCTTTTGCTCATCTTTAGTGAGCATGATGTAGTCAGCCAGGGAAAGAAGAACTTTTCTTGGCTCCCTTTCATCTGGTACTACCTTTGAGGGGCGGTGAGGATGTTGCGCTACATCGTCAAGTGGGGGTTGAGGATGTTGCGCTACATGGTCAGGGGGGGTGTCCAACCCCGGTGGGAAGGTTTCTATGGGATTTACAAGGAAAACCTCCGGCTGCCCAATATTTTCCATGGATTCTACCATAACTCCCCTTTCTCCCCAGATAATTCTTCAAGGGAAGACAGAAGCGAAGCGACTTTCCATGTAGTCCCTTCCGGCAGAGACCTTTTTATCCGTAAAAATTCCCTATAAGGTAAAACCCCTTCCTTGCCATCGCTATACTTCACTTCAACAATCTTATCGGTCCCAAGAGCAGACTGAAACCTCTTCTGGAGATGCCACCATAAATAGGAAGAAAAGGTAAGATTACTTTGGGATTTGAAGCTTTTGAGGGCATTTGCAACCGCGATGTATCCCTCACTGAGGAGATCTTCGTAACTTACAGCATGATCAATTTTTGAATATCGTCGGGCAAGAGTTTTGATAAAGGGCTGGTTTATCAAATAGATTTCATGAATTTTTCTCATTTTATCCTCCCCCTTCGTTTCTTGTTTGTTTTTGTAATACTTTATTGGTTCTGTTTTTAAACCCATCTTCGGCAGAAAGAGTGCTATGGTGTTGACCACCCGGAGCTGGGTGTTGTAGTTGTGAAGGTGCTGGGTGTAGCGATCCCAGGGTGTTTCTTTGGTGGTGCCATGGACGGTTCGATGATAGGTCTGGTCACACCATTGTTCAAACCGTTGGTTGAGAGCGCTCAGAGAGAGGGTGGGAGGAAGAAGGGCGAGAAACTGCATTCGGAGTGTTTTGAAATACCTCACGACTTTTCCTTTCCCTTCGGGACGGTACGGGGTGCAGTGAATCAGCGAGATGCCGAGAGAGGCGATGGTGTGAGCGAGCTGGTGGGAGCGGAAAGAAGGGCCATTGTCGAGATTATGTTGGGATTCGAATTATGGGAAGATAATTCAGGACCACTCTCTCTTTGCTTGATGTCGATGAATTAAACCTCACATAATAAGGGCACCCCCCCTTCTGATTTCTCCTTTGAAGACCATTTGTCTTTTTAAGCTTCTATCCTAACAACCTTCATTGTAAATAATCCGAGGTAGGAGATCTCAGGACTTCTATTTCGAAGGGACCTGGAAGAATAATCTTTATCAAAGGAGAGATTCGTATGTTTGAACAGGTATTGACAGAACAGAAGACGAAGGACCGGTACAGTCGGAAGAAATTTGCGCCTAAGATTCAGTCGTATCTCACATGGATGGCGGAGAAAGGATATGCAAAGCAAACGATGGCCTACAATCTCTATCTGCTAGGTTCGTTCAGCGATTACCTAGCCGGTAGGGGTGTTGTAAGCACTATCGAAGAGATCCCTGTGTATGTTTCTTCTTTTGTGCACAGTCGGGTCCAGAAATCCAAAAGGAAAGGGAGAACGAAAGATCCCGGAAGGCTTGGTAAAGAAGTCACCCACCACATAAAATCATTCCTTCGGTTTCTCGAAACCACCGGAGAAATCGAACCGTCTCCTGCTCCTCCTTCAGGCTTGAATTCTTCTTTGCAAAGGACTCTTACAGACTTTGTGAGTTTCTACCGTACAGAGCGTGGATTGGCGGAGCCCACGATCGTTCTTTATTCAGTCTATGTACGCAGGTTCCTGGCCCATGTTCAGACCTTAGGGGATCTTCCCTGTTCTCAATGGAACCGGCAGATCCTCTACGACTATCTCAGCAAGGAGGGAATGAGGGTAGGCAGACGAGGGATGAATTGTGTTTGCAGTGCTCTGCGAAGTCTCTTTCGGTTTCTTCAAGTCCAGGGCCAATCTCTTGCTCCCGGGCTTTGCGCCTTCCCAAGACCACGCATTTACAGCCAAGAATCGCTTCCTCGATTTCTCTATGCAGATCAAGTCCAAAGAGTCTTGGAATCCGTGGATCGGACCACCAGGTCGGGCATCCGGGATTATGCCATCCTCGTACTTCTGGTTGCTTACGGAATGAGAGCCGCTGAAGTGGCCAGGCTGACTCTTGATGATCTGGACTGGGTTGGCGGCAAGATCCACTTAAAGGACCGTAAGACGCGGAGAAGTGACGTTTTTCCTCTGAGTGCGCCGGCAGGGGAAGCGATCATAGAATACCTCAGAAAAGGCAGACCCCAAACAGGCCTGCGTCAGCTCTTCTTCTCTCTCCCTGCTCCCATCCGTCCCCTTCGATCTGGCAAACCTGTCACGCGGATAGCAAAAAAATATCTTCTTGCTTCCGGCATTCCCTTACTCGATCGCCTAGGGGCCCATCTGTTTCGCTATAGTCTTGCCCATCGGCTCCTTGCTGACAAGACACCGTACAAAGTCATCGGGGATTTCCTTGGGCACTTCAGGGCCTCATCCACCAGCGTATATCTGAAGGTTGACATGGAGGGGCTCGCCCAGGTGGCCTTAAATGACGGGGAGGATGTGCTATGAAAGACCTTCAAAATCTCATCCATACCTTTGCCGAGGAAAAATTGGGAGAGCACAACCGTTCAACCCGAAAGATCTATGTGCGCTACCTTTCCCATTTTAATCATTTCCTAAACAACCGGGCAGGCGCTGAAAGAGGTTTAAAGCATCTTCAAAAAGAAAGCTTCTTCTTGGCGTGGATTCGTCAGCAAGGCCAGTCAGTCAATAAAGAGGGCATAGGACTTCGTCTGAGTCTTTTGAGTAACTTTCTGGAGTTTTTAAGAGGCCGGAGCCTGATCGTTGAGAATGTGGTCGAGCAACTCCATAGACGTTATCCGCTCAAAGGATGGACAGGGTTGGCAGAAGCTATAAAAGGCAAAAAGCCTGTTGCTGCTCTGGAGAAATTGCGACCTCGTCCCCGTTTCAATGGCCCCTGGGGAAAGCAGATGTCCGCATTTATTCTGTTCAAAAGGCGGCTGGGCGCCAAATATGAATTTGAGGAGAGGACCCTTGCCAATCTGGACCGCTATCTTGCCGAGGCTGGCATTTCTCCTGGAGAAAAGGTTCCTCCTTTACTTATCAATCAATGGCGGTTGAGCCAGGTCAGAAACAGCGAACAAACCCTCCATACCAAGCAGCGGGTTGCGCAAAGCTTCTTCGATTATCTGATAAGTCTGGGGTTTCTCAAAGAGAACCCGGCCAATGGGTCAAGTTCCATGCCCCGGCGAACCCTCCGACCCTATGTTTTATCAAAAGAAGAGATACGGGAGATCCTACAAAGAGCCGGAAGGATGCCTGATATACCTTTCTTTCCTCATCGAGGAGCAACCTATCGAATGATCTTTGCCACCTTGTACTGCCTGGGCTTGCGGATCGGCGAGCTTTGCCGCGTCCGTCTGAGGGATATCGATTTTGACAGAGGACTCCTGCTGATTCGCCCCAGCAAGTTCTATAAGAGTCGTCTTCTCCCTCTGGGCCCTAAATATCTATCTACCCTGAAACGGTTTATGGAAAGAGACCGGATCGCCTGGGTCAGTAATGAGGGGCATCTGTTCTCATCCTATCACGGAAAGCCTGTGTCGCAAGGTAGCATCAGCAGAGTCTTCCACCAACTGGCTCGCCAAATAGGCATAAAACCGAATCCGGGACATCGAAGACCTTGTCTTCATTCGTTCCGTCACGCTTTTTCGGTACACCGCCTGTTGCGCTGGTATCGACAAGGGGAGAATGTCCAGGCTAAGCTGCCTCTTCTATCTGCTTTTTTGGGACACGTCGATCTTGGTTCCACGCAAGTCTATCTCGACATGATCCCGGAGTTGCTCGAAGAGATTCATCTTCGCTTTGAATCCCACTGCGGAAATCACCTTTTTAATCAAGGAGGACCAAACCATGAAAGAGAACGACAAGATCGCCCCTTTTCTTACCCGTTTCTTCCAAGAAGAATTAATGACTGGACGGAATCTCAGTCCGAATACGATCCTGAGCTACCGGGACGCCCTTAAACTGTTCCTCCTTTCAATGCAGTCACAGACCAAAAAATATTGCACCAACCTTTCCCTGCACGACATCACTCCCACCCACATCCGGCGGTTTCTCAATTCTCTTGAGCAGGAGCGCGGAAACTCGATCCGATCTAGAAATCACCGGCTGGCGGCTCTCCGTTCCTTCTTCCAATACGTGGCGAGGACCGAACCTCGCTACGCCGAGATCTGTCGTCAAATCACCTCGGTCCCTATCAAAAAAGCAAGCCGCAGACCGATTGACTACCTGGAGATGGATGAAATTGAAGAAATCTTTAACCAGATCGATCCAGCGCAACCCAATGGCCTCCGGGATCATGCCCTCCTGCTCTTCCTCTATAACGCCGGAGCCAGGGTCGAGGAGGCCTCACAGCTTCGCTTCTCTTGGTTGACATTAACGAAACCCTATCAAGCAAACATTCTTGGAAAAGGAAAGAGATGGAGGGTTTGTCCCCTCTGGAGTGTGACCGGCGAGGCCTTCCGTACGCTTTTAGCTAAAAGGGTAATCCGTTCCAATGAAGAGCACGTCTTCTTAAATCGTTTCGGTTCCCCCCTCAGTCGGCATGGGATCTTCGACATCGTAAGGAAATATACAAGAAAAGCTACGGCAAAAATGCCCCGGTTGTCTCAAAAGAGAATTAGTCCCCACACCATACGGCACACAACCGCATCTCATATGCTCCAGGCAGGGATTGACCTTAATAGCATCCGTAACTGGTTAGGTCATGCGAGTCTCGAAACTACCAATCAATATGCGCAGATCAATCTGGAGATGAAAACCAAGGTAATGGAGAGATGCGAATCTTCCCTTTCAAAGACAATAGCGGGTTCCCGTCTTCCATCCTGGAAGGCTAACAAGGATATCCTTGCCTGGCTCCAGTCTCTCTGATTATGTTAAGTTGGGTTGCCTTATACATCAAGAGAACTCTTCAAAATCAAGGAGGGTAATCAACATCTTCCCATAATTCGAATCCCAACATAATTGCGATAACAGTTCGACTTTCTCCTCGGATCTGTTGACTCGAAGCTGTGCCCAGGCCGGCATCTCCCTGATCCATTCCAAACCCTATGATAGCCCTTCCCGCGGGAAGGTGGAACGCTTCTTTCGAACCGTGCGAGAACGGTTCCTCTCGGCTCTCCGGGAGGGTTTCACCCTGGAGGAACTCAACGAAGCCTTTTCTCTCTGGCTCCAGGAAGACTATCACCATAAACTTCACACCGGGATCGAGGAAAGACCCATCGATCGTTATAACGCCTCCGTGGGCCGGGTCCTGATCCGGAGGCTCTCCCGAGAGGAGTTAGATGAAATCTTTCTCATCCGCCACGAACGGGTCGTCAATCACGATGCCACCATTAGTTTTAAAGGTTCTCTCTACGAGGTTCCCGCCGCCTATATCCGTCAACGCATCGAAATCCGCCACCCCGTCGATGACCCCGAAGAAATCTATCTGTATGACAACGGCCTCCGGGTGGGCCGGATCAAGCTGCTCGATAAACAGGAAAATGCCCGCACCTTCCGGCCCCAGCCAGTCTCAACCCATCTGTCCTTTCATAAAGGGGAGGTCCTGCCATGAAAGACCTGCTCAGTTGGTTTGGTCTCAAAGGGTTTCCTTTTGATAAAAATCTCAAGACCCAGGATGTCTTTGAGACGGAGCCCTTCAAGGAAGCAATCGCCCGGTTCGATTATATCAAACGCCGAGGCGGCATCTTGCTTCTGACCGGGGACCCCGGGGTGGGAAAGACCCTCGCCCTGAGGCGCTACGTGGACACCCTCAATGAGAACCTTTTCAAACCCTACTATACCCCCCTTTCCACCTTGAGCCGCGCAGATCTGCTGTATCACTTAAATCGTATCCTCGGGCTGCCTCCCAGACTCTCCAAGAGCGCCATTTATGGTCAGATCCAAAAGACTCTTCTGGAATCCAAAGAGAGTTCTGGAAAGGCCGTCTTTATGATTATCGACGAGGCCCATCTTCTTCAAACCGGCCCCCTGGAAGAACTGAGACTGCTTACCAACTTCAAGATGGATTCCTACGACCCCTTCATTCTCGTCCTGTCCGGTCAGTCCGATCTGAAGCGCATCATGGAGTTTGCCGTCATGGAACCCCTCAACCAGAGAATCGCCATGCGTTATCACATGCCAGGCCTTAACCCTGAACAAACCAAACACTATGTCGCACATCACCTCAAACTGGCGGGCGCAAAAGAGCCTCTGCTCGATGAGCATGCCATCGAGGCCGTCCATCAGGTCTCTTTTGGCATCCCCAGAAAAATCGGCGCCGTCGTCGAGCAAGCCCTTATCTACGCCATGTTCAACCAAAAACGCACCGTCACCCCTGAGATGGTGCTCAAGGTCAAGAATCTCGAAGGCTAACAGAGAAAGGAAAAAAAATGAAAACCCAAAAGGAAATTCAAACTGCCTGGGAAATCTGGATCCTCATCGAAAAACTCAGTGATCTCCTGCTGGAAAGGTATGAAGAGGACTTCCCCGATATCGATTCCTACGAACAACAGGACCCATGCCTGGGTCCCCTTGGGCCTCTTGGGGTCTTAGACGCTGCAGAGCCACGGCAGGATAAAACGGAAGGGTAATCGAACTTTAAGAAGAGGAACGGGTTGCCAACATAAATGGGAAAACTAATACGGACCGGGGGAACCCTCCCGTGGTTGGGTCTATTCGACTTGGCCTCCGGTGCGCTTCTTTCTACCCGTGGCCGGGTGTCGGTACGACAATCGTTCCGATTCGTTCCGACTCTTATTGGCTGGTTATTTTAATCCGATCAAAAGCTTCTAAAACCCAAAAACCGTTTTGTCAAAAACCTTCTCTCAACCGCTAACTTCGGTCAGAATAAAACCTTAAAACTTTGCCAAAACAACATTGTATTCAACAACGCCTCCCCGCCGTTCTCAGTGTTGAAGAAGTCCGAAGTATTCTGAACTGCGTCAAAACCTTCCAGAATTACGCCTATCTCTCCACCGTCTATTCCTGCGGCCTCAGACTTCACGAAGCTCTCCATCTCGAAGTCTCCGATATCGACGGCAACCGCATGATGATCCATGTCCACCGTGGAAAGGGAGCCAAAGACCGCTACGTCCCTCTCCCTCAGTCCACCCTCCTTCTGCTCCGCCGCTATTGGCGCACCCACCACCATCCTCGCCTCCTCTTTCCCGCTCTTGGCCGAAACGGCAATGGGGCAAAGGATGCTCAGTTCCCTATGGCCAAAAGCAGCGTCCAGGGCGCCTTCCGTCGGGCCAAGCTCGCTGCCGGCATTCACAAGAAGGCCGTCTCCGTTCATACCCTGAGGCACTCTTATGCCACTCATCTTCTGGAAGCCGGAGTCAATCTACGGGTCATCCAACGTTACATGGGCCATGCTCAGATCGAAACCACTATGGTCTATTTACACCTCACCCAAAAGGGGCAGGAGGATGCCTCTCAGCTCATCAATCAGGTAATGGAGGGACTCGACCATGACCACAATCAATGAGATCTTCCGATCTTTCGGCCCCGAATACATGGAGCGCTTTTCCCAAGAAATGCCCAACGCTCACCGCAAAGTCATCGCTGCCATCATCGCCTGCCGCACCGAGGCCTTGGGGATCGCTCTCTATGAGTGCGACTCCTGCGGCCAACTCCACCGGGTCCATCGCTCCTGTGGAAATCGCCATTGCCCCACCTGTCAGTACCAGAAGAGCCGAAAGTGGCTGGAGTCTCAGTTGAAACGACAGCTCCCCGGCCACCATTTCATGCTCACCTTTACCGTCCCGGAGCCTCTGCGCCGTTTCATCCGGACCCACCAAAAGATAGCTTATTCTGCTCTGTTTAAGTCTTCTTCAGAAGCGATTAAGAGTTTGGTCCCCGATGAGAAGTTCATTGGCGCTGATCTCCCTGGGTTCTTCGGCGTCCTTCACACCTGGGGACGCACCCTCGAGTTTCACCCCCATATCCATTTTATCGTTGCAGGTGGCGCGCTCTCTTCCTCCGACGGTCTCTGGCACCCCTCCAGGATCGATTTTTATCTCCCCGTCAAGGCCCTCTCCAAGATCTTCAAGGCCAAGTTCCGCGATGCGATGAAAGAGGTCGGTCTTTTCGATCAGATTCCCCCAGAGGCCTGGGAGATGGACTGGGTTGTCAATTCTCAGGCCGTTGGCTCCAGCGAGGCAAGTCTCAAGTACCTGGCCCCTTACGTCTTCCGAGTGGCTCTCTCCAATTCCCGTATCGTCAAGATCGAGAACCGAACTGTCTTTTTCCGCTATCGCAAGTCTCACAGCAACCGCATCAGAACCCTTGCCCTGGAGGTCATGGAGTTTATCCGACGCTTCTTACAGCACGTCCTGCCCACCGGGTTCATGAAGCTCCGCTACTATGGCTTCATGAATCCCAGTTGCGCCGTCCCTCTCCACCACATCCGTTCTCTGATCGAGTTGAGCTTTGGCTTCAATGTACCCTTACCTCATGCCGATCTCGAACCGTGGCAGCCGATTACTTGCCCAGCCTGTGGCGGCACGCTCACGCTTCGGTCCGTATGGCTGCCTGGCCGTGTCCTCGTCTGGTCAGGATAGGAGGTGGTGTTGCGTCTGAGTTTCGAATTTCATACCACGCCTTTTCCCACCCGGATCTCTTGGTCCAGTGGGCTTGCGGAGGTCTACTCATCTTCCAGAAATCTTGATATATGATGCCCTCAGGTATTGGGCTCCGGGTTGGGAATATTGACGAGTTTGAGTAGAAACCAACTCCTCAAACGTGCCGCACCCTCCCCAGCCTGCTATTTTGGCTCTCCCTGCCTCTTCTTCCGAATCAACTCGCAGAAGCATTACCCTTATAGATGATATCCGAAGCCGCTCGCCGCTCCGGGCTTCTTGAACAACGGATTGAAACGACTCTTCGAGTCGTCTCAATCCTTATTGGTTAGCCTCAATAATTCCTAAGCCAGATTGCAAAATGGGGTGATTTCGAGGGCGACGCCTTCCACTGGCGAAAGATGTCTATAATCCTCGGTAGATTGGTAGCTGTTTCCTTCACAGAAGCAATCCACGGACGAATACCAGCAACAACCGCAAAATCCCCGTCAGCAACTTGTCCATAGCCCAGACAACGAGATGCATAACATTCTCTTGTTTTCTCAAATTTGGCACCTGAAATCATATGATTGATTATCTCCGCTGAATGTTCTACTTTATTAAAGTGAGTCATTGCCATCCTGATGGGACGGAAGGGCTTACCGCCAAGTTTTTCACAAGTTAGTACCGCAAGTTCTTTAATGCCATGGCCTGAACGCACCGCACGGCTTCTCGCTTCTTTTTCAGTAAATAATCCTGACTCGATACCGGCATATTTTATTGAAATTTCGAGAGACTGGAATAGCAGGCTAACAAATATAGGGATTACTGCCTGGTTCTCATTTAGGAAATTCGCATCACTACCAGCTATACGTTCAGCACTAAGAGCATAAGCGATTGCTGCTTCTTGTCCGGTATATACGTGCTTTGCCTTTTTATTCATAAGTCCTCCTTAGGCTAACGCCTCGGATAACCTGGACAAAAAGCGTTAGCTTTTTGGATCAGGGTTAATCCGCTTGTGTACGCCCGGCACGGGCGTGAACTTATGGGGTGTAAGTCCCCTGTATGAGAACCTATGGTGTTCCTGATAGTGGATACTACCAAAAGTACGAGCCGAAGGCAAGGGCGGGAGGGCAACCGACCGTCTGAAGGAAGCCGGAGCGCAAACGTGCGAGCCGACGGACAGAAACCGCATACAAGGCTTAGCTCCTGGGCGAGTTGGCACAACACAACAAAGCCCGCAGGTTCAGGGAGCAGGGTAAATGCGGCGGTTGTGCACGGAAAGTTCACGTCCTTATCCGGGGAGATCTGTTTACCATGCGGCAGGAGGCTCATGAGTAAAATCCGGACAGGGTTCAACCGGATGACCAAGAACCCGGCATGTCCGTTTGCTGTTAACGGATATGAGTCCTTCAGGGAACCACGAAACAAACAGCGCCTCATGAGAAAACCTGCAGCGCCCTGTATGGCAACATACGGGGTGAGTCAACAGAAGTCAGCAGAGGGCATAGTAGGTCGTCTGACTGAAGGCCCGAACGCAGAAATGAGAGGAGGTCTTCGATGAGTTTGGGAATGGCGAAGAGTCCGACTGGAGGAGCCGGTTCCCGGCACGTCAACGAAAGACGTTCCCTCGATCTTATCTCAGTGGAGGGGGTGATTAAAAGACAGAACATGCTCCGCGCATGGAAACAAGTCAAGGCGAACCAAGGGGCTTCGGGTATCGATGGCATATCGATTGAGGAGTTTCCTAAGTACGCCCATGGGAACTGGGGAGGAATTAAACAATCTTTGCTGGAAGGGGGGTATCAGCCCTCTCCGGTCAAAAGAGTCAAGATTCCGAAAGACAGTGGTGGAATTCGTAACCTTGGAATCCCCACGGTGATGGATCGTGTGATCCAACAGGCGATCTCCCAGGTTCTTACTCCTGTGTTCGATCCGCATTTCTCAGAAAGCAGTTTTGGGTTTAGACCTGGCCGTTCGGCACATCAGGCCGTGCGCAAGGTGTTGAAGGATATTCGTGAGGGATACCGCTATGTCGTAGACATCGATCTCGAAAAGTTCTTCGACTCGGTGGACCACGATGTCCTGATGAGTCGGGTAGCCCGGCGGGTCAAGGACAAAGGTCTCCTTCGCCTTATTGGAAGATACCTTCGTTGCGGGGTTGTGGTCAACGGAAGGCTGAACCAAACTACAAAAGGAGTGCCGCAAGGCGGTCCTCTTTCGCCAATGTTGAGCAATATCCTTCTGGATGACCTCGACAAGGAACTCGAAAAGCGGGGTCATCGGTTCGCACGCTATGCGGATGATCTAATCATCCTAACAAAGTCGGAACGTGCGGCATACCGCGTGATGGCCAGTATCAGCCTTTTCCTTGAGAAGAAACTCAAGGTGAAGCTGAACAGGGAGAAAAGCAAAATCCTCCGTGCTCAAGACAGTTGCTTTCTTGGTTTTACTTTCCCAAGGAGAAAACTGACGACCACTGAGAAAGCGATCCATGGATTCAAAACCAAGCTGCGCCGCCTTACTGGACGTAGCTGGGGAGTATCCATGCCATACCGGTATGCATCCCTGTCCCGTTACATCCAGGGATGGATGAATTATTTCGGAGTCGGGATGAAGTACAACGACGTGGTTGAACTGGATCATTGGCTACGCAGGCGTATCCGCATGTGCTACTGGAAACAGTGGCGTAAGGCAAGAAGGCGTATCGGTGAGCTGATCAAACTTGGTTCCGCCCGCTATCAAGCGATACTGACGGGATTGAGCAGAAAGAGCTACTGGCATCTTGCGAAAACATTGTCAACGAACATGGGGCTATCTAAGGCATTCCTCGAACAGCAGGGGCTTGTCTCTATTCGCACACTGTGGATTCAGATTCACTATCCGGCTAAGGCCCGATGATTTCTGCGAACCGCCCATTGCGGACCCGCATGATGGGTGGTGTGGGGAGGGACGGTTAAACTCCGTCCCTTACCCGATTATATGGTATCGAGTTCAGAATAAGACATACTATGTTCTGCCAATGGTATAAAAAAATAGACCGATTCCATATTACCCAACTGATAATCCCTCCAATACAATAAGCTAGCACATCAAAAGGGTCCGATGTGCCCTTTTCGAAAAAATAAGGACCGATAAATTCAAAAGCTATTGACCATATTGCTAATGGCATAACTATCTCCATAAGCATTGGAGGAGAATATTTTTCTCTGAACTTCAATAATCTTGAGAAAAAGAGAATTATAGGTAACATGACTGGTATCAGAAGCACATCGTTAAGATAGGCATTAATGAATTTGTGACCCCACCAATAGGGTGGAAATAATGATAGCTTATTCACCGTATATAATGTCGAGGAAAAGATGAATAGAGGGTCTAAAATGTATTTAAAATTTGCATTCATATGATTTATAATCCCAAGCTTATAATAATAACAGCAACTACTATTGCAGCAACAATTAAGAAAAAAAGTGCGCAACCGCTCATCCCTTGGGCTGTTTTCTTTAATGGGTGTCCGCATTTCGGACACGAGGCTGCTTCGTTTGATACTACAGTTCCGCATGCAGGGCAATTAATCAGCGCCATTTCTCCTCCTTCACACACACTTCGTAAACAAGTTAGAGAGTTAGCATATTTTCAAAATCATATAACGCTGCCGCTCGCCGGGAGCCGGATTCATTGGCGACCCGGTGGAGCCGTTTGTTAAACGGTGTCTCTTTAATTTTAGCCTTCTATAGAAGTTTTGACTTATTTGTTAAATATTCTTGTACAAATTCTTTGAAGGTTGGATTAGAAATCATCAAAGTATTATTAAAACATCTGTACTCATAATTGATATTACTAAAAATACCGACGCCGAGGAGTACGATGAAAATACCTATATAAATAACGAGTTGATAGATACAATAATCACTTAAAATAACGGCAACCAATGTGCTTATGGAAAGAGTATACATTGTTAAAAAAGACGAGAGCCAGATAGTGTAATGTCCTGGAAATTTATCTGGATATTTTTGCTGAAATAGGACCCAGAGGTCATTTCTGGTTCTCCATTCTTTTATTCTGAATTGTTTCTTTATATAATTTCTTCCAGTATCTCCTGAAATAACCCGGTCTAAACCCATTTGCAGAAATGGGTATAAAAACGTGCGGAAAATAGAATATGCGACCGCACCGATAGAAAACGAAATAATGAATACAATTAATTCCTTGTCGAATTTAATTATTTCTGGCAGAACATGGTTTTGATCTAATAAAAAGAAAATCCAGATCCCGGTAATTAAATATCTAATGATATCGTCAATTCTGAAGTCTTTCATCTTATTTGTTCTTCAAAATTATTTTCATCCGTATAACACCGGGCATCACCGGCACCCAACCACGCCGCCAAGGGACTTGAGGGAATGCCACGAATATGCCCAGCGTGGTTGGGTGTCCGCGTGCATGCCCTCGTTAGGTTATTTAGGTTCGAGTGAGCCCTTCCGGTCTCTGTCAATGCTTCCAAGATACTTATCGATTCCAGACAAGATCCCATCTGGTGAAACAACGTTCTCGATCACGTCTATCGGAGGTTGCTGTGCCTGCAACCTTTTCTTATCTTCGTCTTTTACTTCGGAATTCGTTATGAGAACAAAGTGAGACAGATTATCAGCCTTTTTAAAAGCATTCGCATTCTTGATGATCTGCTCCACTTTGTTGCTCGACAAATAGCGCCTATCGGAATAGGTGGCCTCTATGCCTATTACTCTCGCATTATTTATCTCGATAACAAAATCTACATAAAATCGATCATTTCCTACTGCGCCAGATAGTTCTTTCAGGAAACGAGTGTCCAGATCTTTCAATGCGTAATAGACAATTTCATCATAGAATCTGGCTTTATGCGCAACGCCGGTCACTTGATTCAAAGCTACGTCGGTGACCACATCGATTTCATCAGAGGTTAATACAATTCCTTTCTTTTCAACGTCTTCTCTCACTCTTTCTTTCAGCAATTCCTTATCGATTTCTCCAAACTCGATGCCAAAAATCTTCCTCACATTCATCTCGAATATTATCCGTTTTATACGGTCGAACGAAAAGAACGCAAAGAGAATGAGGAAGCCAATGAGCATGCCAAGGTTATATTTCGCTATGATCGAAGCTATAGTGAGGGCAATCGCAATACCTGCTGAGGCAAGGTCCTTCCAATGCTTCTTTAAAAGAGTAAAGTTTTTATTTGGCATCTAAACTTAACCTCCCTTGAGACCTAACATTATCTTTTATGTTTATTCTATTCTTTGTGGGAAAATGATCGACTGGACCTCTCATTGGCTCTTGAAAAGGACCCTTCGATCCTGTTTTTCCCAGAAAACATTGTCCTGGACGATATTATATAGAATTTGTTTAATTTAAGGATTAATTATCCAAGGAGAATTTTGTACGTTAATATCTTGTTGATTTCCGATTATACTCTACGCCTTTTAAAGAAACTGGTCAAGCGAAAGTTACAGGAAGAAACGAAGAATATCCTATCTCCACAATCCCCTCTTATTCTCCCTTGCCTCCCTGTAGGCCTTTAAAAACCTTTCCTGGTATTTCACATTTGGTGGTACGGTCATAACATTGCCGTAACCAGCCTTGACAATCTCCTCATTAATCATCCTTCCGTCAGAGAGATACATATACCCCAACAATCTTCCATACTTATCTCTGGTCTGGATATCGAACTCTATCGTCACTGCGTCACCTGGTTTCACCAGGGTTTTTACGAATTTCAAGGCTTCCCTCCCTTGTGTAATTATCGTTTCTAAATCCTCTCCGCTCCGTTTAGCATCGCTCTTTCCTTTTTTGCCGGCCTTACTTTCCGGGGTATCTATTCCGATAAGCCTTACCGATTCTCCCTTCTCTTTTTATAATTCACCAATAAAGTGTCTCCATCCACCACCTTTAAAATGGTAACGGCCTCCCTTGCGTGTAATGACACCGCAACGGATAAAATTAGAAAAAACGGTAATAATTTATTCAAATGGTTTTTCATGATTGATCTTCTTTTTGGGGGGAACTAAATATACACACAATTTCGAAAAAGAAACAGGGGAAAAGGGAATTTTTTTCCCTTCTCCCCCCGCCATTTTCTTAAAACAGCAGTTCCCCCCTAACTTTTGGCTGGGGCATGAAGTCCCTAAACATTTCCCAAACAAAACCCCCGGGGGCCAGGCTCTCAGGCCATTCCCGGGGGAATCATTACCTCACTGCCCCTCTGGTAAATTATTATCGGTTCCAGGATTGTTAACAGAACTTTTCCCCTTCCCCGCTTTCCCCGCTTTCCCTAATTTTATTAGAAGGGCCAACGGAATAATCACGGCCTTGATCCCGGTCTCGAATACCATCACGGGGGAGGGGCCACCCGAGGCGAGCTTGGGAATATCCAACGCTTTTCCTGCTGAGTAAACGGCCCAATAGGTAGCTTCAAGGCCACCTTCGACCTTCTTCAGGTCGTTCCCGGCTTGGTTCCTTGTCGTGGCGCAGCCCAAACTACACACAACAAAAAACAGCGCCAACCATGTGATTTTCCTTCTCATTTTTTGACCTCCTATGTTTTTTTTGTAACTTTCGTGCCTACGATAGCAGTCCTCTAAATTCGCCACAAACCTCCTCCGGGTCAAAGTCATTAGCCTGTATCGCCTCAACAAGCCTTGAGGCATCGCTGAAAGAAATTTTACGAAGGGCGTCGGGATAGAGAGTTATGGCTTTTCCTAACGCAATTTTTTTGATTGCCTCAATCTGCTGCTCGGTAATCCTCGGCTCCTCAAAATTCCCCTTCAGTTCGGGAGATTTTACCTTCGACTCGTTACTCCTGGCGGGGTTTACAACCAGGCTCTTCTGAATAGGAAGAGTGGAGCGCTTCTCTGGAGCGACAACTGGAGTTCTCTCCATGGTAGCGGATTGAATCCCCTTCTCCCGAGGAGCAGGAGGCACAGATTCGACCTCCTCTTTTTCAAGTTCCCTATCGTCGTTAACGATACCGCCAAACTCCACCGTATCTTCCGGAAGCGGAAGAGCGAGGTTCCTTGTCGAGAGCAGAACCCTTGATGAGTTTTCCCGCAGGGCATTCAGCATATCAGCATCAGCATCAAGGAAGAGTTGAAGCGTGTAGTGGATCTGCTTCTGACCTCCGAAGTGAGTCTCTTTTGGAGCCCGGCACAGCCTTAGGGGAACCATTGCGAACCGGCCGACAATGGCCTGAACGTAGTCGAGTCCACTGTTGATGTCCACTATGCTGTTGTAGGATCCAATGTCGATTTGGTACACACCCCCCATATTGATTTTGGGAAGAATCACCATAAAATTGGCCATTTTCTGACACTCTCCCGTGTCCAGATGTTCGCATGGGCAAGCGATTTCATGCATTTCCCTTGTCTCTTCGTTGAGTCTCAGGGCTGTTTCACCATCGCCGATACATTTGAGGCCCCGTTGACCCCCGTACCATTTATACGCTTGCGGAAACACAACTTCCGGGTCATTGATGGGAACCATCACATCAAGAGATGTTGGTTTCGCACCATAGACTTTTGTCACTTCAGGGGGGACAACGAAGAATTCGGTCTCCTTCGGATATTCCTTCTTTGTCTTCATGGAGACCATCTTGACACCAAGACGGATTTTTCCTAAGCGTGGAAGCCTCCGCCTCTCCGAAAGTTCCTTAATTTTTGTAAACCGCGCCTTAAACATTTCCGACCTCCTTTTGTAATTTTTTGTTAAGTTTTTCATGCTTGACATTTAGAACTTCAACCAGAGTCTCCTTTTGCACATCATTTAAAATCTCAGGAGGAATTAGACTCTTATCCAAGCTCTGACGTTTCTGAAGCGAAAGTGAAACAAGGTAGCCGTTTGACTTGCCCTGCTTGCACTCCTTCGTCTTCATTACCTCCTTGATCGCGTCCTTCACCTCGTCAAGAGTTTTCTCGGTCCGTTTTTTAAAGTCTGTAAGGCGCACATAGTCCGTTACAATTTCCTCAATTTCGGACAGATCGGCTCTTTCAGTAAAAGACGAAAATTCTTCCTCATACAGGGAGTCGCACGTCTGACTGAACCCGCAGTAGCTGCAATGCCAATCCCCCGGATCATATTGCCTTGGAGGAAGTGACTTTTCAGTTCTGTGGCGCTCCACTTCCGCAAACCTCTCCATCGCATGTCTGTAAAGTCCTGAAAACTCCAAGCCATCCCTCCTTGTTCCGTCGCTTTTGACGACATCGAGAACCCTGATCACGTCTGAAGCAATGTCGTAATCTACAAGAAACTCTAAATACTGGGAGGTGTTTTTGTTCTTGATCAAAAGCACTCCCTCTTTGATATCCGGCTGGACCCTTGTAAGCCCAACAAAATAGAAGGCCATCTGGGTCAGATAATCCAGGGGAAATTGCTCATGAGCATACCTCTCAAACGTGAAGTGGTTTATAGCCTTGTGTTCGAAAAGGCGATCCACACCAGCGAGGTCCGTCAAAATGCCGTCAATTTTGCCCTTGATCATGAAAGGGACTCCATTGTGGATGGTCTCACCGCACTCCACTACCATTTGCTCGCTGTGAACCTGGAAAGAAGACTTTCTCAGGAAGTCCAGCGTTAATTCTTCGTGCCAAGAGGAATCATCCATGACCGCATAGAAGCGATCACCCAACAACCTTCCCCTGTAATTCTGGGCCTGGTAACACATCGCCCGTAAACACCTCTCCAAACCGGCATTGGATGGTCTGGGGTAGTAAGGGGTTTCGTCCTTCTCAAAGCCCGCCACTTTCAAGATAATCTCTGCAATCATCCTCTCACCTCCTTTAAACTTGGCCTTCCAAAGCACCTCTGAAAGAAAAGGCTCAATGTAAGGCATAAAATGAGTGAAACCCTCCGCCCCACCACCTTTCGGAGGCGGTAATGAAGACACACCACTTTGTTGTAAAACCACGTTCTCATCCTTTTCCTCCTTTCGTTTTCAACCTTTTCCTGACTGCCCGGTCCTTCTTTGAGAGGAACCGGCACGAATACTCCTCTCCAATCCTTTTCAGGTGAGAGCATCCGTGAGCCTCACAGATCGAGACGTTCAGCCTGCACTCCCTCTTGTCGCAGTAAATAAAATGATTCACCGCACCAACCCTCCTTTCTGAAACTATCTCTAACTACTTTCCCGAGAAGCCGATTAAAGCAGATTAACTTCCCGTAATCCTTTGACCTTTCTTGGATTCATCTCTCCTTTCTCCCTGGTTTAGGTAATAAAAAAGCCGATACCTTTTCCGCCTTGAAGCGAAGATACCGGCTACGGTCGAGCCTTCATTGGCTCAGATTTTCGAATTCTCTACCAAAAATACTTTATGATTTAGTATTACTTTAAAAAGGGAGCCGGAAAGGATCGACTAAATATGAGCTTCAAGGAACTTTGCGAAATCAATCAAATGGCGAAGTCGGAAAAAGATCGAAGGAAGTCGAAAAACCCGAAAGGTCACACACTCATCGGACACGGCGTTGAACTCTCAAAGCTCCAGAAAGAAACAACGATAGCGATTCCGGACGGAGACCGGAGCGGTCACTTCGGCTGTTTCGGCACAACCAGGACGGGAAAGACCAAACTGACTGAAAATATCGTGGAGCAGGACATCTTAAAGGGGTTCAATGTCGTGGTCATCGACCCAAAAGGAGACATCGAACTCTTCAGCCGCGTGATCCAGGCATCGGCTGAGGCTGGACGGCTGGAAGACGTGATGTTTCTCTCTCCTATCTTTACCGACTACTCCATCATGCTCGACCCCCTCGCTTACTACTACATGGAGGACGAACTTGTTGACCACGTGATCTCAGGAATTAAAGCCAAAGAGGATTACTTTATCGCCATCGCTTATGAGGTGACCCAGGCGGTTATTTCGGGTCTTGCCCTTCAGTCAAAGATCAGAGGGGAGAAGCTGAATATTAACTTCTACGATGTAAAGTCAAGGAGCGACTGGTATAACCTCAAAAAATTCAAAGAAGCCCTCGAAAATCTCCCAGGGAGCGAGGAGGTTACGAGTAATATCGAACAGATACTTAGCTCTCCGCCGGACTTCTTCTCTAAGGTTTCTTCTTCTCTCCGAACAACGCTTTCGGCCCTGACCTCAGGGAGCACGGGGAGGATCATAGGAAAAAGTCTTGTCAATGAATTCGTCAAGAGGTTTGAAGAAGGAAAAGGCGTTATCCTGATATGCAACACAGGCTCAATGCTCGCAAGAAGAACAGCCCATATCATCGGAAGGGTTCTCGTCTCCATGATCCAGTCGATGATCGGGAGATTCTATGCCTCAGGAAGAAAGCTTGATCCCCCGCTCTGCATTCATATAGACGAGGGACATAACATACTTTACAAGGGGATTGAGGAGTTGTTTTCAAAAGGAGGAGCCGCCAATGTATATGTCCACTTCTACACCCAATCTCTTGCCCAAATAGAGGAAGAAGTCGGACTTGAGTCGGCAAAGAGCATTATCGACAACATTAACACCTGGGTTTACATGCTCGTCAACCATCCGGAGACGGCCAAGTTTATCGAAGAATCATCGCCGATGGTCAAGAAATTTCAGCCCATCCTCTCCTTCGGCGGAGGAATCACGGTAAGGGAGATCGAAGAGAACCAGATTATTTTACAGAATGTCCTTAGGCTTCCAAAGAGACACTTCTATATGAGAAGTTATGGGAAGATTTACAGGGGGGTGACCGAGGACGTAAGCCCTCCCTATGTCAAGGTAGAGTTTCCACACCTTTCCTGATCCGCCCCCTCGTGGTCACTTCCACTCTTTCTCCCGGTCAATTGCTTCCATTGTCTTTCTTGAACTGATAAAGATGCTGATGAGGGGAATGCCGATCATGAGAAGGGTTGTAAAGATGACAAAGTATGCAGAGGAAAGAAAAACCGGCCTGAACCCAAGCAGAAATGTATAGATTCCTTCAAGGGAGGCATGTTTTATAAAGGGCCGAAGCTTAAGGAGGTTTCGCGAAAGGAAATCAGGCGACAAGATGAGGAAGTATGTCGTGTGGAAAAGAATGAACATGATAACCATCTTCAATACTGCGCCTATAATAAACCCTCCCACCAGGTTTTTAATGGCCGACTTTGAAATGCTGCCTATATAGTATTTGCCGGTGAAGGCAACGAAAACCGAATACGCTACGGAAAAACTTATCGCAAGGATGAGGGCAAAAGCCTTATCGAAAAAGGAAGGCGCATAGGCTCCAAAGATGGGAATATATCTCTGGAAAACTCCGAAGGCAAAGGGCAAAAGAAGGGCGCTGACCACCCCGCTCAAAAAAGCCGCCTTAAAACCAACCTCAAAGAAGGAGAGCTTTCCGCCGATGGTGAAAAAATCCTCAGGGATCGGACTCCCGGTGCGCTCAACAACATAGTACTGCTGAATCTCCGAGAGGGCGTCGATCAGACCCCTGGGCTTTGCAGCATTGGGCTGGCTCCCGAGAAATACATCATCCCTCTTTTCCGCCTTTGACATTAACCCCACCACCAGAACATAATCGCCATAAGACCGCCAAAATACGCGATAAAGACCGAAAGAACAAAAAAGCCTATTCCGAGACCGAGACGCCTCCTGTAAACGCCGAACCACAGGGAGAAAATCAAGAAGAAAGAGGCCAGAAGCCTTGCCCAAAAACCCGAAAGAAGGGTCGCAAAAAGGTATCGCCAAAAAGAGAGATATTCACCCTGGGAGAAACGCTTAAGGGGATCAAACATTTCAAAAAAGTCCATAAACTCCTCGATCTGATATTACTTTTTGACCGGAACTACGCTGCGGATAATCTCAAGGTATCCCTCCTTCCGCCTCTCTATCTCGTGGGGGATTCCAAATGCCTCTATCTTCAGGGGAACAAGAAACATCTTCTTCTTGAACCTTTCGGATTGAATCTCATAGGGCCTTCCCCAATACGACTCTCCTATGTCGTCCGAAAGGGCTTTGGCCTGTCTCAGGCTCTCAACCACCCTCTTGATCGCCTCCTCCTTACTGGAAGACCTCAGGAGTTTCATGTCGATAATCTTCTTTTCGGAGGCAAACTTCCTTGCGCTTTCGTAAAGGAAATCGGGCTGGCAGTAAACCTGAGAACCAAAAGAGAACGCCTTCCACCTGTTTCCCGTCTGGATGACATTTATATCAATTTTTAGAATCTCAAGGAATTGTTTCACATCAAACCATTGGCTCCACTCCATTGTTTTGAGATCCTGGCTATAAAGCCCTATCTCGGTCTCCCTCGCCATGGAATCCGCCTGCTTGAGCAGGAGGGCGAAGGAATTTTTTGACGACTTATGGTGATCCCTTATGGAATCAACGGCGGTTCTCAGCCAGGAGGGTTCCTTTTGGGAGAAGATTTCCGCCAGCTTCTGAGCGCCGACCAGGGGGTGATCCGCCCTTGCGTAAAGACCGCTCTCCCGTAGAGCGGCAATCTTGCCGAGATCGTGCCCGAAGGAGACGACAAGGGACATCGGGATGAGATTCTCATAGTCCTTGTAGGTTTTCTTGATGAGCTTTAGCATGATCCTTGCCACGTTTGAGCTATGTTCCCGGAGAGTGACTTTCTCAAGAATCTGCCTCACACTGTAAATCTCGTCAGACTCGCTGTCTTTACCGGTCATTGTAGTGACAACCGAAGGACAGCTTCCATGATGATCGAGAAGCTCGAGGATAGCGAGGAACCCATCCACCGCTCCCTGGGTTTCAAAGATGGACTTGTAAGGCTCGAAGAATTCGGAGAGCATCTCCTGGGAAAAGAACTTTCTCTCCTTTCCGGGAACTGCTTCCCCTGGTTGAGTTTTTTCGACTGGTTGTGTCTCTTCGACTTTTTTAGTCGAGCTTGATCGAGCCTTCCTTGGCTTTTCTTCAACAGTCGAGGTCTCTTGGGCAAGCTCAATATTATCGGGGGTTTGAATAAAACCATGATTGTACTTGAGCCAGACGGCGCTCAGTTCAGAGATGGTTATCTTTATCTCACCATGTTGTTCTGAAAAAAAGGGGGTTGTGAACCATTTCAGGAAACGGAGCATGAAGCGTCCTCCTCCCTAAGAATCGCATTTAGCTTCCGGAGAACAACCTCTTTCTGCCCCTCCGAAATGTCCTGAATTGATTTTTTTCCGGGAATCTCATTCTTCTCTCTATCCCTGAAGGTGGTAAGTCTCAGGAGGAGTTCTTTTTCTGGTTCAGCCAGCTTTTGGGATGCCTTTGAAAGCAGATAAGAAATCTTTTCATCAAGAATCTCGAAAATGGAAAGCTCCACCGCCTCTTTCTCCATGAGCTCGAAGAGCCTTAAAACTATATAACGATTCCTCTTTGCCCGGAGTAGAACATTCGTCATCCCTCTCTTAATGCTGATCGATCTGACCTTCGCCTCGAAAGAGAGGTCATCGAGACCGACTCTCCTCTTTTCATCCTTCGCCTCATTGACCAGACCTCCGGGGTCCTCGCAGAGAAGCTTTATGGATAACGCACCGTGAAGAACTGAATAGCTCATTATTTTAACTTTAACTTTCATGGCGTCTCCTATAGGCTGTCCATTAAATGTTTCAGCTTCTTCTTGTTTCCCTCCCAGTCTATGGACTCTATTTCCATCTCAACCCTCATTCTCTCCTCTTCCGTTTCCCGTTTCTTTTTCCGCCTCGCCTCCTCTCTCTCCCGAAAGGATGGGAATGGGCCATCTATTGCGAGAGATTTAATATAAGCCAGGGGGGATTTTACGAGATGCGGCTTGATCTCTCCACTTCCTACCTTCCAGAGAAGGTAATCGACCTTTTCGGGTTCTTTTAGGAGAAGGTTCTGGGGGAAGGAGTTCTGTGGAAAAATCTTTTTTAACCCGGATAAAAGTCTCTCTTTCGATTCAGCCGAATATGTCTGAGCTTCTTCGTTGTGCTTCGATCGTTGAGAGAGAGATTGTCTAGTTAAAGATTGTATATTAGAGATTGTGTCTTTCCTTTTTGCATGGGTACCTCTTTCATTTTTGCATGGGGGGTCTTTCATTTTTGCATGGGTCGAGTCGGCAAACTTCAACTTATAAAATCCTATTTTCCCTCTTTTGGGGCCGGAAATCCGTTCAATGAAACCCATCTCCTCGAGCTTTTTAAGTGAATAAGCAATCGCCCTTGTCCCTAACCCTGTGCCTTTATCCAACCACGTGCCGTCCTGTCTCCGAATCCCTTGCTGGAATTGTTTGTAGGAGATTCTGTCTCCCGTCTTCTGCCAGCCAAAAGTATGACGCACGATATACCATAAAACCTTAAACTCAGCCCCTGTGAGTTCATGAACCCAACCATTCATCAAGGTGGGAAAATTCCATGTCTGTTTTTCAGGCGGAAAGCCATCAAATTTTCCATCGGTCTTACTGTTCATTCCACCTCCTTTTGAATTGAGTTTAGTCGAGCTCTTTCGACTCATACCCAGGGGGCTCCGGCCCCTGATAGCCTCATCTCATCAATTAAAACCTCAACCGGAAAAACCCTGCCCAATATACTCAAATCAACAACCGCCACGCTATCCATGCCGGACCTCGCTTTTGGACACGGGGCAGGCAGCCTCCTCACAATTCCTTTGAAGTCCTTGTAGACCCCGGAGGTGATCTCAACCAGGCTACCGGCTTTTATCTCTTCACCCGATTTCTCCTTGGGGTGGAGGAGCCTCTCCGTCTCTTCTCCGGTTACCTCAATCACCCCCCGAATGTAGGTTTTAAGTTCAAATTGGAGCTGCGGAGATGGTCTGTTATTGCAAACCAGAAACCCCTTCTCAGGGATCGAATGGACTTCAAGACCGTGCTTTTTGAGAATCGAGCCTATAAGATTCTCCTTCCCCCTTGCTATTTTTATAAGATAAGCCATATGCCCCCCTCTGATCTTTAATGGTTTTTGAATTCAGCCACGCCTCAAAGTCCTCAACCCTAAACCTTATCCCCCTTCTTGAAAATCTGACGCAGGATATCCTCCTCCTGGCCACAAGGCTGTAAACAGCCTGCCTGGAAATCTTTAGAACCTCAGCCACTTGTTTTACCGTTAAAAGCTCTTCCAAGGACACACCTCCTTTGTCGAATGTCGAATAAAACTCGACTAAATCAGTTTTTTTATTAATTCTTATTCTAAATCAGTATTACTTTTTTCGGACTATTCAACATCTCCAAAAGTAATACTCTAATGAAAAACAGTCAGAGAAGGTTCGATCACGGGAGGCTCAGATATGAAAGAGATTGTAGGCCGGATTACAGACCATCCAAATGCAAAGACCCTCGTCCTCGAAATTCTTAACGAGACGACTTCGTTTCTCTACACCACCCTCTCCGCCCTGAATGGATGGGACAGCCCGCTTGAGGTCAAGAAGGACCTCAAGCGGATACTCGAAGAGTACCTCTCGACACAGAACAGATTGGGCTATGAACATTCAATAACGACAAAGCCCTATAAGGAATTCATTGCGGATGAAGAAACCGTCCGCTCCGCAATGTTCTACCTCCTAAACACCCTTTTCTTAAAATGCGGAGGAAACAACTTTCCGGTTGCTACCATCGCCATCTACATCGCCCTGGAGAGAAAAGAGGGGGAGTTTAAGGGGTTCATCGAGGCCCTTCGGTCAGAAGAGGAGGAGACCTTTAATCTGAAGGAGGCTCTCTACGCCTTCTGGATTTTGAACTAAAGAAAGGTAAATGGAAATGACGGCACAAAAGAGACTCCTATTTCTTGTAATAATTTTATCCATCTTTTTTCCTGCTCTGTCGGGGGGAGAGACCACCTCGCTTTATAGAGTCAAGCTTCCATGGGAGGGGGAGGGGAAAGTTCAAAACCTGAGCGAAGGGATAAAAAAAATTGACCTCTACCTCTTCCACTCGGAGGAGTGCAAAACTTGCAGAAGCATCCTGCCAGGGCTTACGGAAAAGCTTGAGGCAATGTATCCTTCCCTTGCGATCAAACTCCTTGACCTTAAAGACCCCGGTAACTACGAAACGCTCCGGGACCTTGAGAGGAAACTCGGCAAAAGAGGCGAGGAGCTTCCCTTTGCCGTCATTGGAAGCCATCTTCTCTCAGGCGCAAGGGAGGTGACGGAGAGATTAGACTCGATCGTATTGGAATACCTCTTAAAAGAACCTCCACAACCCATTCTCACCAGGCTAAAATCCCATGAAGATCCTTCCCTGCAAGAAGTCTCGGCGGAACTTATCTATTTCTACCAGAACGGTTGTGCAAAATGTGGTCGAACAGACATTCTCCTTGATCACCTCTCAAGAAGATACCCGAAGCTTTCTATGAAGAAGATCGACATTTCAACACCCGAAGGAAAACAACTAAACGAGGCAGTTTCGGAAAGGCTAAACCTACCGGATAAATACCGCCTCACCGCCCCCGCCATCCTCATCGGAAAAGAGTTTCTCTTGCAGAAAGAGATCACGGAGGAAAGGCTTGATGCAATTCTCCTGAACATCAAACAAAACCCATCCTCATTCGTCATCCCGCCGGAGGAGATGGAAAGGGCCGAACGATCCATTCTTGAGAGGTTCAAATCTATGGGGCCCATTCCCATTGCCTTCGCAGGGCTCATAGATGGTCTAAATCCCTGCGCCTTTGCCACCCTGATATTCTTTATCTCCTACCTCACCCTAATGGGTAAGAAAAAAAGAGAAGTTCTCAAGGTTGGCCTCGGATTTACCGCCTCCGTCTTCATTACCTACCTGCTCATCGGTTTGGGCCTGATTTCCCTCTTTCAACACTTCCCCTTCCCCCCATTCCTCTTGAGAAGTGTCTACCTTCTGACCGCAGTTTTTGCTCTTATCATGGGAGGCTTGAGCTTCTATGACTTTCTCATGTGGAAGAGAGGAAAAGCAGAAAAGATGAAGCTCCAACTACCCAAACCCCTCAAAAAACTGATCCATAAGACGGTAAGAAAAGTGGACCTTTCAAAATACCACCTGCCGGGAGCGATCTTTTTAGGCTTTGTTGTCTCTCTCTTTGAGTTCACCTGCACGGGCCAGGTCTACCTTCCCACCATTATCTTCGCCATGAGCATATCGGAGCTTAAGGGAGACGCCCTTGTCTACCTTCTCCTGTATAATCTGGCCTTCATCATCCCCCTGATTTCTGTGTTCGGTCTCTTTTACCTGGGCATAAGCCAGGAAAGCTTCGCCCGCTTCCTGCAAAATAGAGGCGCTCTTATTAAACTCATCACCTCAGCGTTTTTCTTCCTTCTTGGAGGAACGATGCTCGCTATTTTAAAATTTTAAGGAGGAAATATGACAGTTACAACAACACCGACTATGGAAGGAAGAAAGATTACACGATACCTCGGCCTTGTCAGCGGTTCGGCAATCATTGGAACAAGCTTCGTAAGAGACTTCTTTGCACGGGTAACAGACACCATCGGAGGCAGGTCTGGAGCCTATGAAGCGGAGCTTGAAAAGTCGAGAAACACTGCCGTCTCCGAGATGAGGCAAAAGGCGCAAAGACTGGGCGCAAATGCTGTGGTCGGCGTCAGGCTCGACCATGAGGCGCTCGGCGAAAAGGGAAGCCTGCTCATGGTGTGCGCAACAGGAACGGCAGTTATGGTAGACTGAGAAGATTCATGAGACTGAAAAGAGTAAAAACAAAAAGTGCTCTATAAACCCCTTCCAATGGGGGTGATGTGGCACATCCAGAAAAATGACAAATGAAGATGTGATCCCGCTCCCCAATCTCTATCCCCAATTATTAATTACTTTTCAATTTTTATCCGCATGGCTTCAAGGGCGGCACGGAAAGCAGGCAGGTCACGTTCGATGATTTCCCAGATCCTCTCGAGTCTGATGCCCAAGTAGTCGTGCACGAGGACGTTACGAAAACCGGAAATACTTTCCCAAGGAACCTCTGGATGTGCCTCTTTCAACTCATTTGATAACCGCTGAGTAGATTCCGCAAGGGTCTGGAGTTCTCGGAGCGTCGCACTTTGTGTCTTTCGATCAAAGAAAAACGCCTCCCTCCCCTCTGCCGTGTAGCGGATAATCCACTCCATGCATTCAAGAATGTGATCAATGTAAATACGATCATCCTTCACAACGGAACCGCCTCTTGCAGGATACGCTCTCGGAGCGGTTCGCGAATCGCCTCCCGCTCAACGACATCAACACGCCGTCCCAAAAGCTTCTCAAGATCTGCTACCAGACTACCTGGAAACCATGGAGTGGTTGGACCATTAACTTCGATGAGAAAATCGATGTCGCTATCCTCTCTTGATTCGCCGCGAGCTGCTGACCCAAAAATGCGAATATGGGTTACTCCATGCTTGGAGGCAATTTGCAGAATATCGTCACGTTTTTCTCTTAAAAGTTCATGAACATCCATGCCGTTCCCTTACAATCTTTCTGGTTTCCAACCGCGGGTCGTTGAATCTTCAATGCTACAACACCAAAACGCTATAAGATCAAACCATAGAGTCTCCATTCAGGATGGGCGCTATAGAGACACCCATTTCCTACTTTGAAGCCCGCCTCTGACAAAATTATCTATTAATTTTAAGTTGTTTGTCAATCAAAAACCGTTTTTGTTCTTTATAGGAACGTGCTACCTTATAGCGGGGGTTTTCTTAATATGCTGGGCTGTTGCAAGGGGCTCTAACTTATGAACCGAAATCAATCGTAAGGGCGAGGTAGTTCACAGCGAGG
>Ga0194112_10000391_pt1 | contig 63974 bp, 56 predicted proteins | sample TA2MahC400mmetaG_FD_146191 | JGI IMG/M metagenome (GOLD analysis project Ga0194112, IMG submission 146191) | Freshwater microbial communities from Lake Tanganyika, Tanzania - TA2015016 Mahale Deep Cast 400m | ecosystem: Environmental > Aquatic > Freshwater > Lake | place: Tanzania: Lake... | reverse complement strand
TCGTCGACGAGCCGCCCGCCCTCGACCTCCGCCGCGCCCCCGGCGAACCGGCCAAGGTCGCAGCGCTCGAGGAGGCCGCGCACCGTCCCGACGAGCGCGTCGTCCGCCCCCGCCTCCCTGAGCGCCGTCGCCAGCTCCGGCAGCGTCATCCCGCGCGCCGGAACGCCCAGACGGTCTCCGATGAAGTCCGTCACGACGCGAGCGACCGACGCGCACGCCTCGCCGCGGTCGCCCGCCGCTTCGCGGGCCCGCCGAAGTCCTCGCCTCGCCCGCCCCTTCGCGCCGACGAGCCGCGCGAGGCGGTCGTCCTGGACGAGCCGGTCGCGCCGTCGCTTGCCCGCCCACGTTCCCCCGAGCGCGACGAGCGGCGCGAGCTGGAGGAGCACGAACCACGGCCGCGCGTAGACCGGCTCGGCCGCGGGCGTAAGCGTCCCGCCCGGCTCCCTGATGTACCGGATGTCCGTGCCGAGCCGCGCGATGCCGGCCGTGGGCGGGCGCGCCTCCTCGGCGCCGGCCACGGCCTCGGTCACCTCGAGCGTGAGGTCCCCCGTGTCGGCGACGCGGTACTCGCCCGACGACGGCGAGAAGTGCGGAAGCCGGATCGCCGGGACCGTCTTCCGACCCGGCGTCTGCGGCACGAGCACGTACTCGTAGATCTTCGTCCCGCCCATCGCTCCGCCGGTGCGCGACGGGTCGCTCGTCGTGCTCGACTCGTAGACCTTGAAGTCGGGCAGCTCCGGGAGGCGCGGCGCCGTCAGCTTCCGCACGTTCCCGGTGCCCGAGATCCTGACCTTGAGCGTCGCCGGCTGGTGCGCCGGCACGCTCGCCGGCTCGATGGACGCCGTGATGCGGTAGCTCCCGACCGCGCCGCCGAAGTCCGCAGGTCTTCCCTCCTGCGGAAGCGGCACCACCTCGATGGCGATCGGTTCGGTCGTGAGCTGTCTCCGCCGGCCGGGTGTCGCGAAGAAGCCGAACCCGCCTCCGCCTTCGGAGTAGACGAGCGTCGCAGGCCCCACCGTGGCGCGACCCGGCGCCGTCGGGAAGAGGGCCGTCCGGATCTCCGTCACCTGATACCGCACGCCGCCGACGCTCTCGTAGGACTCCTCCTGGGGCGGGAGGTCCTCCGACCAGAAGCCCGAGAGCTCAGGCGGGGTGTAGCGGGGCTGCTCCCACAGCGCGATCCTCCGGTAGAACTTGAAGGAGAGCGTGATCTGCTCGTCCACGTACGCCCGCTTCCTGTCCACGGACGTCGTGATGAAGACGTCGCGCCCTCCGGACTGCACGCCCGAAGACTGCCTCTCCCCCGGCACCGCGGCCGCCGGCGCCCTCCCTTCCACGACCTCGACGGCGATCGGGTCGGTCCGGTACACCGAGCCGGCGAACTCGACCTCCGCCGCCCCGATGGTGAAGCTCCCGACGCTCCTGGGCAGGAGCGAGTAGCTCCAGCTGCGCGAGCTCGTCACCTGTCCGTTGACCATGCTGAAGTTGGTCGAGCTGCCCGCGCTCTGGACGACGAACGAGTCGGAGAGGTCTGGCAGCTTCGGCGTCGGCACCTGGCGCATCGTGCCCGTGACCGTCACCGTGAGGACGATGCGGTCGTTCACGGAGGCGACGGTCCGGTCCACGGTCGCCGCGACCTCGATGTCGGCGGCCGGAGCGACCGCCGGCATGAGACCCGTGAGCGCAAGCGCCACAAGCGCCGCGAAGCTACCAGTCCTTGTCAACCTTCGCCCTCTTCCTGGCCTGCGCCGCGCGAAGCTCCGCCTGCAGCTCGCGCTCGCGCTCGTCGATGGCGTCGAGCAGCCGCGCGGCGTCCTCCTCGGTCATGCCCGCCTCGCGCCGCTGGGGCTGCTGCTCATCCGTGCCCTGCTCCTGCGGCTCGCTCTCAGCGCCCTGCTGGTCCCGCTCGTCCTGCTCGTCCCGCTCGCCCTGCTGGTCCTGCAGGCCCTGCTGGTCCTTCTGATCCTGCTGGTCCTGCCGGTCCTGCTGCTCCTGTTGCTGCTGTTCCTGCTGCTCGAGGAGCATGAGCGCCAGCTCGAGGTTGTGCTTGGCGTCCCCGTGGTCCGGGTCCCGCTTGAGGGCCGCCTTGTACGCCTCGATCGCCTGGTCGGGACGCCCCATGGCGAGCATCGCGTTCCCCGCGTTGTAGCTCGCGTCCGCCGCGAGGCGCGCGTCGGTCGACGCGGCCGCCTTCGAGAACTCCCGCACGGCGTTCTCGAGATCGCCCTTCCGGTAGAGCGCGTCGCCCGCGTTGAAGAAGAGCTCGAGGAGCTCGGGCGCCACGACCTGCGCGGCCCGATACTGCGCGAGCGCCTCGTCGTACCGCGACTTCGAGTACAGCCTGTTCCCGGCGCGGTTCCTCGCCGACGCCGAGTCCCCCGGGCCCGCGAGGGCCGCCTGCGCGAACAGAGCCGCAAGAAGGACAGCCGCCAGGCTACGCCGCACCGTTCTTCCTCCTCACCCGGTCGGGCAGCAGCGCCTCGAGCAGGAGCGCGCCGAGCGCGAGCCCGAGCGGGAACTGGAAGCGCTCCTCGTAGTGCGCGAGCATCCGCGACTCGATCTCGCCAGCCTGCATCTTCGAGATCTCCTCGGCCACGACGTCGATCTCGCGCTCGCCGTCCGTCGCCCTGAGGTAGCGCCCGCCCGTCGCCTCGGCCACGCGGACGAGCGTCTCCTCGTCCAGCCTCGAGAGCACGACCTGCCCGGTCTTGTCCTTTCTGTGGCCGGCTCCGCGCTCGGCCGCAAGCGGGATCGGCTCCCCCGCGGTGGAACCGAACCCGATGGCGTAGATCCTCACCCCGACCGCCGCCGCTTCCTTCGCCGCGGCGAGCGGGTCGGAGCCGTGGTCCTCGCCGTCCGTCATCAGCACGAGGACCTTGGAGCGCTCGGGGTAGGCCGCAAGCGACGCCGTCGCCTTCCGCACCGCGTCGCCGATCGCCGTGCCCGGCGTCGGGAGCATGTCCGGGAACGCCGACGCGAGGAGCATCGAGGCCGCGCCGTAGTCCACGGTGAGCGGGCACTGCACGAACGCGGCGCCCGAGAACACGATGATCCCGACGCGGTCGCCGTCGAGCAGGTTGACGATCGACTGCGCCTCGCGGCGCGCCTTCTCGAACCTGCTCGGGACGAGGTCGCGCGCCTCCATCGAGGCCGAGACGTCGATCGCGATCATGAGGTCCACGCCCTGACGCCGGGCGACGCCGACCTTCGTGCCGACCTGCGGCCGCGCGGCGGCGAGGCCGAGAAGGACGACCGCCGCCGCGATGAACGCCGACTTGAGGCGGAGCCGCTCGACGGACGCGCCGGGCGCGATGCCCGCGAGGAGCCCCGGCTCCGCGAACGCGCGGAGCGCCGCCCGCCGCTGCCTCACCCGCGCGACGGCGAGGACGACGGCCGCGAGGAGCGGCAGCCCCACGAGCCAGAGAATGACGGTGTCGATCGGCACTGCGAATCGCATGGGACCCTCGTGCGGCCGGCGCCGACGTCACGGCATGCCGCGCAGCACCGTCGCCTCCGCCGCCAGCAGCGCGAGGAGCGCGACGAGCGCCGCGACGACGAACCGCGGCCCGAGCTCCGTGTACGTCGTGAAGTGCTTCACCTCGATCTTCGTCTTCTCGAGCTCCCCGATCTGCCGGTAGATCTCCGCGAGCATCCCCTCGGTCTTCGCGCGGAAGTACCTCCCGCCGGTGACCGCGGCCACCTCGCGGAGCGTGCCCTCGTCGATCTCCGTGGGCACCTTGACGTAGTGCCTGCCCCACACCGGGTCGTCCACCGGCATCCGGCCGCCCTCCGGCGTGCCCGCCGCGATCGCGTAGATCCTGATCCCCAGCGCGCCGGCGGCCCGCGCCGCGGTGACCGGGTCGATCTCGCCGGCGTTGTTCCGCCCGTCCGTGAGCAGCACCATGATCCGGCTCTTCGCGTCGCTCTCGCGCAGCCTGTTCGCGGCCGTCGCGATGCCCATGCCGATCGCCGTGCTGTTCTCGTCGATCATCCCCACCTTCACCGACGCGAGCAGCTCCTGGAGCACCGCGTAGTCGAGCGTGAGCGGGCACTGCGTGAACGCCTGCGCCGCGAAGACCACCATGCCGATCCGGTCGGACGAACGCCCGCGGATGAAGTCCGACACCACGGCCTTGGCCACCGCGAGCCGGTTCGTCGGCTGCCAGTCCTCCGTCAGCATGCTGCCCGAGACGTCGAGGACGAGCACGATGTCGATGCCCTCGGTCAGCACGGACTCCGCTCCCCTGCCGCTTTGCGGCCGCGCGAGCGCGACGACGACAAGCGCGACCACGAGGCAGCGCGCCGCGAGCCTCGCCGCCCTCTTGACGAGGGCGCCGCGCGCGGAGAACGCCACGGCGCCGAGGTCCGGGAACAGCACGGCCGGACGCCGGCGCGCCGCGAGCCGCACCTCGAGCCACACGAGGAGCGGGACGAACCCGAGCGCGAGCAGAAACCACGGGTGCGCAAGCCTCAGCACGCCGTCGCCTCCCCTTCCGCCGGCCGAGCCTCATCGTCAGGCGGCGCCGCCGCCTCGCCCCGGAACCTCGTGCGCTCCACGAACTCCCGCGCGGCGGCGAAGTCGTCGTTCGCGCGCTCCACGGTCGGCGCGAGCTTCGCGAACTTCGCGAGGTCGGCGTGGCTCAGGAAGCGCACGGTCCACGCGACGTCCTCGTCTGCGATTCCGGCGCGCTCCATGGCGGGGGCGACCTCGTCGGTCGTCATGTCGATCGCGCGCACGCCGAAGCGGTCGCCGAGATAGAGCCTCAGGATGTCGCTCAGGCCGTCGTAGAACCGCGCGAACTCCCCGCGCGCCGGAAGCCCCGCGCGCTCCAGCGCCGCGAGCCGCTCGAACGCCGCGACGTGCGCGGCCTCGGGCGCAACGGCCGGCTCGCGCCCCGGCCTCGCCGGCCCCGCCTTCCGCCTGAGGCGCCGGCGTCGCAGGTACCTGTACGCGACGTACGCGCCGACCGCCGCGGCCGCCGCGACGACGAACGGCCAGATCTCGCGCGGGAGGCTGACCGGCGGCCGGATGTCGCGCGGCTCGATGCCCGCGGCGCCCGCGGTGTCCGGCAGCACGCTCGCGACGGCCACGACGACCGAGTCGGTGAGCACGCTGAGCGTCTCGCCCGACGCCGAGATCACGAGGAACGGAAGCGGTGGCACCGCGAGCGACCCGGTGCGGAACGCCGCGATGACGTAGTCGCGCCGCTCCGTCGCCCGCTCGCCCTCCGGGGCCACCGGAGCGACGACCGACGAGAGCACGTCGAACGGCCCGATGCTCTCCCCGACGTTCGGGAACACCGCGACGGCGTCCGCGTCGCGCGCGACCGACAGCGTGAGGGTGAGCCGGTCTCCGACCGTCGCCGCGTCGGGCGCCACCGAGGCGCGCACGACCGGCGGCGCGGCCGACGCCGACGCCGCCAGGAGCGCAAGCCCCGCGACGAGCGCCGCCCGCACCGTCATGCCCTCCCCCGCGCCGCCAGCGCGCCGGCCCGCCGTTCGCGCATGCGGAAGAAGCGGGCAAGCGGCTCGATGTAGTCCGCCCCGGTCGTGAGCGCGATCGTGTCCACGCCGAGCCGCCTGAGGGTCCGGTCGCGCTCCTCGCGCCGCCGCCGCGCGCCTTCCGCGTAGCGCTCCCGGAAGGCCGCGCTCGCCGTGTCCACGACGACTCGCCTGCCCGATTCGGCGTCGGCCAGCTCGACGAGGCCCACCGACGGGAACTCGCGTTCGCGCGGGTCCTCCACCTGCACCGCGATGAGGTCGTACCGGCGGTTCGCGACGGCAAGGGCCCGCTCGTAGCCCTCGGCGAGGAAGTCGCTCACGAGGAAGACGATCGCGTGTCGCCGCACGACGTTCGAGAGGTAGTCGAGCGCGAGCGGGATGTCGGTTCCGCGCCCCTCGGGCCGCAGGTAGAGCAGCTCCCGGATGACCCTGAGCGCGTGCCGGCGCCCGCGGTCGGGCGGGACGACCTTCTCGATGCGGTCGGTGAACTCGATGAGACCGACGCGGTCGTTGCTCCGCGCGGCCGAGAGCGCGAGGACCGCGCACAGCTCGGCGGCGAGCTCGGTCTTCGTCCGCCCGACGGTCCCGAAGCGCTCCGACGCGCTCGCGTCCACCAGGAACACGATGGTGAGCTGCCGCTCCTCGTCGAACTTCTTCACGTAGGGATGGCCCATGCGGGCCGTCACGTTCCAGTCGATGGAGCGGATGTCGTCGCCGTGGAGGTACTCGCGCACCTCGGTGAACTCCATGCCCCGGCCCTTGAACACACTCTGGTACTCGCCCGAGAACACGTCGCTCACAAGGCGCTTCGTCCGGATCTCGATCCGGCGGATCTTCCTGAGCACGTCCCTGGGGATCATCGCGGTCGGGCTCTCACGGGACCTCGACGCTGTCGAGGATCCTCTGCACGATGTCCTCGGAGGTCAGTTCCTCCGCCTCCGCCTCGTACGTGATGATCACGCGGTGCCTGAGGACGTCCATCGCGATGGCCTTGACGTCCTCCGGCGTCACGTACGGCCGGCCCCTCAGAAACGCGTGCGCGCGCGCCGCGATCGAGAGGTAGATGGACGCCCGCGGCGAGGCCCCGTACGCGATGAGGCCGGCGATGTCGAGGCCGTACGCTTCGGGCTCGCGGGTGGCGAACACGATGTCGAGGATGTACTTCTTGATCTTCTCGTCGACGTAGATCTCCGCGGCGAGCGACCTGGCCGCGAGGATCGCCTCCGGCGAGACGACGGGCCGCGCCTCCGGCTCCTTCCCGCCGGCCATCCGGTTCATGATCTCGAGCTCCTCCTCGCGCGACGGGTACGTCACGCGGAGCTTGAGCATGAACCGGTCGATCTGCGCCTCGGGGAGCGGATAGGTGCCCTCCTGCTCGATGGGGTTCTGCGTCGCGAGCACGAGGAACGGCCGCTCGAGCGGATAGGTCTGGTCGCCGATCGTCACCTGCCGCTCCTGCATCGCCTCGAGGAGCGCACTCTGCACCTTCGCCGGGGCGCGGTTGATCTCGTCGGCCAGCACGAGGTTGGCGAAGATCGGGCCCTTCTTCGCGGTGAACGCCCCGGTGCCCGGCGAGTACACCATCGTGCCGATGAGGTCCGCAGGCAGGAGGTCCGGCGTGAACTGAATGCGCTGGAACCGCGTGCTGATCGCTCTGGCGAGCGTGCGCACCGCGAGGGTCTTCGCAAGTCCGGGCACGCCCTCGATGAGCACGTGCCCGTCGGCAAGGAGCCCGATGAGGAGCCGCTCGACCATGGAGCGCTGGCCGACGATGACCCTGTCGATCTCGCTCACCAGCGTCCCGACGAACGCGCTCTCGCGCTCGATGCGCTCGCCGATCGCTTTGATGTCCGAGTACAAGGATGCCCTCCCTGTTCGCTGGCCGTCCGGTGTCGGGGCCTTCGACCCCAGCGCGCGGGGTCGGGTTGAAAGGCCCTAGAAGTCCGTCGAACCGGTGAACGTGAAGTCCCTGACGAGCATCGAGGGCGTCGTCACGGACCCGAGCCCGCCCCAGTTCCCGCCCTCGGTCTCTCGCTCGCGCGTCATGCCGTCCACGTTCGAGAAGGCGCGCAGCATGCTCTCGGTGAAGCGGAGGTTCTTCACGGCCTTCGTGACGCGCCCGTTCTCGACGAGATACGTGCCGTCGCGGGTCATGCCCGTGAAGAGCGCCTTGCGCGTGTCGAGGAGCCCGTTGACGTAGTGGAACCGCGTGACCAGGAGGCCGCGCGTGAGGCTCCCGACGAGATCGTCGAGGCTCTTGTCCCCGGCCGCGACGAAGAGGTTCGACGGCATCGGGCCCGAGCGGTACTGCGCCGGCGCGGCGTGGCCGGTGGACTCCGCGCGGTCCTGCACGGCGGTCAGCGTGTCGTACACCGGGCCCTTCGCCACGCCGCGCTCGATGATCGCCACGCGCCGCTTCTGAACGCCCTCCCAGTCGAACGGGATGGGAATGCCCGCGGCCTCGTATCCGTCGTCGTAGATCGTGACGGCGTCGCCCATGACCTTCTCGCCCAGGCGCCCCGCCATGAAGCTCTGCCCCTCCTGCACCTGCTTCGCGCCGAAGGACGTGAAGGTGAGCCACTCGAGCACCTCGGCGATCGCGCGGGGCTCGAGCACGACGTCGAAGTGCCCCGGGTCGAGGTCCGCCGGAGCGGCGGCCGCCCTGCACTTCTCCACGGCCGTGCGCGCGAGCTTCTCCGGATCGATGCCTTCGACGCCGGCGGCGAACGCCGACGCCGACCCGCTCACGCCGTCGTCCGCGATGGCGAAGACCGACAGGAACGCCTCGGTGCCGTCGTGGTGCTGCCGCGTGCCCGCCGTGTTGACGACGACGAGCGACCGGTCGGACGTGCGGTACGCGCCGGAGACCTTGAGACCGGCGGCGGAGGCGATCTTCGCGGCCTTGGCCACGCCCTGCGCCCGGAGCTCGGGCGACGCGTCCGCGGTCGCCTTCGAGACGGCCGCCACGGGCCGCGCGGCCGCCGCCTTCGGGAACCCGGGGAAGTCGTGCATCTCCGGGCTCTCCTTCGCGATCTCGGCCGCCCGGCGCACGAGCGCAGCGACCGACCCCTCGTCGGTCCTGTTCGTCGAGACCACGCCGATCCTCTTCCCCACCGCCACGCGCGCCGTGACCGTCAGGTCCTCCCCGTGAACGTTCTGGTGGATCACGGAGTTCGCGAACCTCGTGAGCGACGTCGAGTCCCGAAGAGCGGTGAGCTCCGTCTCCGTGCCCGGCGACGCGGCGAGCGCCTTCTCGAGCAGCGCAGCGAGCGCCTTGTTGTCGGTCATTTCTGCACCCCCACCTGGACGTTCTGGAATCTCGTCGGCGCCACGCCGTGCCCGACGTGCGCCGACTGGCCCGGCTCGCCCTTCCCGCAGCTCGGGATGCCCCAGATGTGCCACTCCTCAGGCCCCGCGATCGCGTCGCAGGAACCCCAGAACTCAGGCGTGATGCCCGTGTACACCGGGTTCTTGAGCATGCGCCCGAGCCTGCCGCTCCTGATCTCCCACGCGATCTCGCACCCGAACTGGAAGTTCAGCCGGCGTTGGTCGATGCTCCAGCTCTTGTTGAAGTCGATGAAGATCCCGTCCTTCGTGTCGGCGATGAGGTCGGCGAGCGTTCCGGCGCCGGGGAGCAGGTTCACGTTCGTCATGCGGACGAGCGGGATCCTGTCCCAGCCCTCGGCGCGCATCGCCCCGTTGCTGGCAAGCCCGATGAGGGGCGCGGTCTCGCGGCTCATGAGGTAGCCGGCGAAGACGCCCTCGCGCACGACGTCCGTCCGCTGCGCGCGCACGCCCTCGTCGTCGTAGCCGAAGCTCCCGAGCCCGCCTTCCGCCGTCGCGTCCTGGACGATGTTGACGAGCTTCGACCCGTAGCGGAACGAGCCGCGCTTCTCCGTCGTGAGGAAGCTCGTGCCCGCGTACGACGCCTCGGTCCCGAACACTCGGTCCAGCTCGATGGGGTGCCCGCACGACTCGTGCACCTGGAGCGCGAGCTGGCTCCCGCCGATGATGAGCGCCGTCTTCTTCGTCGGGCACTCGTCGGCCTTGAGCAGCTCGACGGCCTCGCGCGCGACGCGGTCGGCGTGGTCCGCCAGCCGGAGCGACCGCGTGAACTCGAAGCCCGCGGTGGAGTAGTCCCCACGGAAGCTCGCGGGGTACGAGCGCGTCTGACGCTCGTCGCCGTCCATCGCCGTGGCGGAGATGCCGCCGCCGGCCTCGGTGATCGTCTGCGCGATCTCGCTCCCGTCGGTGGCGACGAAGAGCTTCTCGGTCCGCCAGCTCTGCATCGAGGCCGTGGCGAATCTGATGCCTTCGACCTTCGACATGCGCTCGCAGCAGTCCGCGAGCATGCCGACCTTCTCAGGCAGCGGCACCGCGAACGGGTCCTCGAGCACCTTGTTCGCGTACGTGTCCTTCGCGGGCGGGCGCCCGTCCAGGACGACCTTCGACGCGCCGACGCTCCCGCTCGCCTTCGCGATCGCGAGCGCGCGTTCGGCGGTCTCTGTGACCTTCTCGGGCGTCATCGTCGAGCTCGAGGAGAACCCCCACGCCCCGTTCAGGAGAACGCGGATGCCGAACCCCTCCGACTCGCTCACGGAGGCCGTCTCGAGCTCCCCGTTCCGCATGACGAGGATCTCGTTTGAGCCCCGGACGTGGCGCGCGTCGGCGTACTCCGCGCCCCTCCGCTTCACGTGCTCCATCGCGCCCCTCAGAAGCTCCTTCATGGACACCTCCTACCACTTCCCATCTTCGACGAACCGCTGCGCCACGAACGCCGCCGTCGCCCCGTCCCCCACGGCGGTCGAGACCTGCCTGAGGATCTTGGCCCGGCAGTCCCCGGCGGCAAGAACGCCCCGCCGGCTCGTGCGCATCTCGCCGTCCGTCACGATGAAACCGCTCTGATCCCTCTCGACCAGCTGCCCCAGGAACGCCGTCTTCGGCTCGAGCCCGACGAAGAAGAACACCCCGGCCACCGGGAGCAGACGCTCCGTGCCGGTGTCGACGTCCCGAAGCGCGACCGACTCCACGGCGTCCCGCCCGTTGACGCTCTCCACCGCGTGCCTGCAGTGACAGGTGATCTTCGGGTGCGACCGCACGCGGTCGGCGAGCACGCGCGCGGCGCGGAACTCGTCGCGCCGGTGGACGAGGTGCACGCGCGCCGCGAACCGCGTGAGGAAGAGCGCCTCCTGCAGCGCGCTGTCGCCGCCTCCGACGACCGCGATCTCGAGGTCGCGATAGAGCGGGCCGTCGCACGTGGCGCAGTACGACACGCCGCGGCCGGCAAGCTCGTCCTCGCCGGGCACGCCGAGCTTCCGATAGCCCGTCCCCACCGCGAGGATGACTGCGCGCGCGCCGAACGCGGCGTCGCCGCACTGGACCTCGAACCCGTCGGGAAGCTGCACGACCGCTGTGGCCTCGGCAGGCACGACGGCGGCGCCGAACGTCCGCGCCTGCTCCTCCATGCGCGCGGTGAGCTCCGCCCCCTGCACGGCGCCGACGCCCGGGTAGTTCTCGATGCGGTCGGTGAGGGCCGCCCACCCGCCGGGCGCCAGGGCCTCGAGCACGCGCGTCGTCAGGCCGGCGCGGCCGGCGTAGATGGCCGCTGTCAGGCCGGCGGGACCGGCCCCGATGATGACGATGTCAGAGCGCTCCACGGCGAGCCTCCGGTAGGCCGCTGGCGAACGCGCCAGTATACCCGAGGCGCGGGCGCCTGCCAACAAGCGAACGGGGGCCCGCAAGGGGCCCCCGCACGCGTGGCAGGGCCGTCAGCGAGACTTCACCGGGACCCGAGCGCTACCGAACGATGGTCGGAGTGATCTTGATGATCAGGTCCGAGTTCTTGACCTCGGTCCTTCTGTGCTGGAACAGGTAGCCCAGGAACGGGATGTCCCCGAGGAAGGGCACCTTGTTGATGCCGACGCTCTCGTCTTCCGCGAGGAGCCCGGCGAGCATGAAGGTCTGACCGTCGAACACGCGCACCTGCGTCGTCGCGCGGCGCTCCTTCGTCCAGGGGATCTCCTGGTTCGGTCCCTTGAACCCGACGATCGTGCTCACGTTGGGCTCGACCATGACCGTGATGTGACCGTCGGGGGCGGCCCGCGGCGTCACGTTGACCTGCACGCCCACCTGCGCCTTCTCGACCCTCACCTCCACCGCGCCGCCGGTCGTCACACCCGTCACCGTGTACGGGATGACGTCGCCGATGTGGATCTCCGCCGGCCGGTTGTTGAGCGTCGCGAGCTTCGCGCGCGTCAGGACGCGCGCCTTCCCCTCGTTCTCGAGGAAGTCGAGCGCGACCTCCAGCGCCTGAGCCTGGTGGTGGACGTTGCCCCAGTCGAAGTTCTGACGGACGAAGTCCATCTCGGACGGGATGGCGTCGGTGGTCGAAGCCTCGTGGGAGCCCTCGGTGAAGATGACCGTCTGCTTCGTGAGCTTCGACCAGTCGATGCCCAACTGCATGAGGTCGCTCGTCGAGACCTCGATCACCTCGGTCTCGAGCATGATCTGCACCGGGGCGACGTCGAGCTCCTGGATGACGCCGCGGATCTGCCCGATGAGCGCCGGCGTCGCGACGACGACGAGCCGGTTGCCGCCCGGGTCGGCCGCGACCTTCTCGACCATCTTCTCGACGACGGGCACGAGCTCGAAGGCGTCCGCGAACTGCAGCGGGATCACGTACGTCGCAAGGCCCGTCTCCTGCTGGAGCGCGGTGCTCTCGGCGACGAGCACCGAGTTCCCGATCTTCTCGTAGCCGAGCCCCGCCGCCCTCACGATGAGGTTCAGCGCCTCCTCGACGGGCGTCTCCCGGAGGTTGATCGACACGAGCTTGTCCTCGACGTCCGCGGCGGCCACGATGTTGAGGCCGCTCTTCTGCGACAGGATGTCGAGCACGTCGGCCAGTCGCGTGTTCGCCGCGTGCATCGTCACCAGCCGCTGCCCGGGATCCACCGCCCGCATGTCCTGCGTCGGCGCGGCGACGAGCAGCGCCACGACCAGTGCAAACAGAAGGGCTCTCACGTTGCTTCCTCCTCGCTATCGGGTTGCGCGATAGGGATAGGTCCGGGTGCCGCCGGCACCCTCGACCGTGACTCCGCTGTCGTTGATCGCCGTGACGCGGACGCCGTCCACCGTGTCGCCGACGTGGACGATCGTCCGGTTCCCGCCCGCGCTCAGGATGGCGGTCGGGTTGTCGTCAAGGAACAGCGCCGTCACCGTGTACGCCGGCAGTGCCTGCTTCGCCTCGGCCCTGCTGGGCGCCGGAGTCCCAGCCGCGGCCTTGGGCGGCGGGCCGGTGTACGGCGACAGCGGGTCGCGCTTGATGTCGACCGCCGTCCGGCCGCCTTCGGCGCCGCCGATGCCGGCGAGAAGCTCCGCGGCCTGGTTCCCCGTGCTCTCGATCTCGCCGGGAGCGACGGCGCGTTCCCCGTCGGGCCCGCGAAGCGACGCGGACGCGCCCACGATGGCCTTCCCGCCGACGTAGGCGGAGACGGCGATCGCAGCGACGATGACCGCGATGAAGAGCCTCGTTCTGTCCTTCATGTCATTCCCCTCGTGCGGGCCGAACTAGCGCCCGATGACGGATACCTCAAGCGTGGCACGATGACGCGAGGCGCCGATGGCCTCCCGCGAGACGCACTCGAGCCCGACGACCGTCACGATGTCCGGTGTGGTCTCCAGAGCTCGCAGAAGCGACGCGAACCCCTGGTAGTTTCCCTCGAACTGCAGCTTGTAGCGACGCATCACGTAGTTTCCGAAGGGCTGCTCGCCGGCGGGCTCCACCTTCGTGAAGGCGAGGTTGAGCCGCTTCGCCTCGGCGCTCACGCCGGACAGGAACCGCTCGTCGCCCCTCGCGTTCTCGTCGAGCGGCTGGGGCAGGAACTGCCCGACCTTCGCGAGTTCGTGAGAGTGGCTCGCGAGGTAGCGCAGCTCCTGCTCGTACTGCTCGACGCGCTGGCGTGCCTCCGCGGCGGCGACGCGGCGCGGCCGTGCCACCTTCGCGTCCGCCACGATGAGCGTCAGCATCACGGCCAGCGCGACGACGATCTCGGGTCTAAAGCGAGCCTTCATGGGCTCCTCCCGTTCCGCCGGCCCCGACGTCGCCCGGCCCGACCCTCTGCACCTCGTCCGGGTGGGGCCCCGTAGGCTCGGCCGCCCCCGCGCCTTCGGAGAGCTGCAGGGCGCCCTCCGCCGGACAGAAGACGTCGAACTCCAGCACGTTGCCCGCCTCGTCCCGCAGCCACGTGGAGTCGATGAGCTTCGGATCGTGGAAGTGGCGCCCGAAGTACTCGTCGTCCCTGAGCGAGCCGAGGAACCTCATGAGCGCCGTGAGGCCGGCCTGCTCGCTTGCCGCCTTGAGTCTGCCCGTGAGCCGGAGCCCGGGCGTCCTCATCTGCGATCCCGGCGTGGCGCCCTCGGCGAGCTTGATCCGCGACAGCGTGATCTCGCTCGGCGTGGCCTCCGAGATGGACTGAAGCACGCGGCTCCACCGCACCTGCGCCGCGCGCATCCTGACGAGCTCGAGGTCCTCGCGCGTCATCGCGCCGCCCTGCTCGCTGAGGATCGCCGTGATCGCGTTCTCGGAGGCGCGCAGCCGCGTCTCGCCGACCGCGGCCGCCTGGTTGGACAGCCGCAGCGAGACAAGGAACAGCACGACCAGGGCCGCGTTCGTCGCGATCACGACGGCCAGGCCGGCGAACCGCCTCACCCTGCGCTCGGCTTCCGCCCTCCGCTCCCTGCCGGCCGGGTACATGTTGATCCTGAACAGCACGGCTACGACCTCCTCCTGGCAAGACCCGCGGCGAGGGCGAACCTCGCGCCCTGCGGCCGCAGCGGTGCGACGTCCTGACCCGCGGAGGCGAGCTTGGCCAGCGGGTCCAGGAGAGCGGTCTCGATGCCGGTCGCCTGCTGAAACGCCCCGGCGACGTCCTTGCAGAGCGAGCGGCCGCCGGAGAGGTAGATCCTGCCGATGGTCTCGCGCCCGGACTCGTTGTGATAGAACGTGAGCGAGCGGCGCGCCTCCTGGACCGCCGTCTCGAGCCACGGCTTGGCCGGTGCCTTGCCGCCCGAGCCGGCGATCAGCGGGACCGTCCTCGCGAAGAGGAGCCCCCCGCGCTTGTAGATACCGAGGTTGAGAGCGGTCTCCCCGAGGTCGCCGACGGCGACGGCCTGCTCGCCAAGGAGCCCCTCCTCGTCGGCCTCGTTGAGGATGGCGAGCGGCACGAGGTCCACGGTGTCCACTTCGAGCCCGACCGACGAGAGGAACGCGACGTGTTCGTCGACGAGCGTGCGCTCCACCGCCGTCAGCAGCACCCTCATCTGCGCTTCGTCGTCGCCGGCCTTCGACGCCCCGTCGAGCACCTGGAAGTCCAGGATGAACTCCGCGGCGCCGAACGGCACGTGCCGCCGGGCCTCCCACCTGATGGACTCCGCGAGCTCCTGCTTGGGCATCGAGGGAAAGCTCACGTGCTTGATGCTCACGCCGGGACCGCTCACGGCGGTCACGACGGGAACGCCCTCAGGGTGCTCCAAACCACACCCGGCGAGGGCCGCCTTCACGGCAGCGAGCTTCGCGGCCGCGGCGCCGTTGCCCGACGTGCCGGCCGGCTTGATCTCCTCGACCGCGGCCCCGAGCAGTCTGGTCCCTCCGCGCCCGTGAGACAGGCGGACGGCCTTCACGCTCGTCGAGCCGACGTCCAGCCCCACGACGGCATTGCCCAACCCACCGAACACGGCCCCCTCCTTCAGCTCAATACAGGGACTGGTTCCGACAGACGGCGGTCGAGGTGACGCGGATGCTCATGTCGTCACCGGTCACGCCGGTCGTTCCTCTGTTGTCGTAGAGGTCGAGCACGATGCCGACCTTCACGCCGTTTCCGGACGAGAACTGCAGCGCCGTCACCTTGTCCACGAGCACGACGCCAGCGGAGTTCCTGAGCTCGCCGTTCACGAGCGAGTACGAGACCATGAGGCTGTCCCCGGCAGCCGTCACGCGGTAGACGGACATGGAGCTTCCGCCTCCGCCGATCACGACGCGGCTGCCTCTCCTGATGTCGCCCAGGATGCGCTCGACCGCGTGGTCGGCGCCGCGCTGGAGGGCCAGCCGCGAGCCCGCCGTGCCCCACGCCTGCATGGAGGACAGGTACATCGCGATGACCGCGAGCGCCACGACCGACGAGGCGACGCCGGCGATCGTGAGCTCGACCAGCGTGAGGCCGGCCTCCCGCCGACCGCCGGGCGCGCGGAATGAGCGGCGCAGGTTCATCGGTTCACTCCCCCACCAGCGTGACGAGCCGGACCCGGTCGCGGGGCGCACCCTGCGGCCACGCCAGCCTGAGGTTCACGATCTTCGCCCGCACCGTCACGCCCATGGACGCCCAGGTGGTCTCGCGCACGGCCCACTGCATCGAGCCGGTGAGATCGTCCACCGTGGTCACCGTGCCCATGTCGTCCAGGACGACCGCGGGGTTCGTCGGGTGCGAGCCCACGCCCATGTGCACGCTCGTCCAGTCGGCGTCGGACCCCGTGGAGGCGTAGCCGGCGTACTTGAGCTCCTCGATCTTGCGCTCCGCCATCTTGAGAGCCACCCGTCGCTCGCCTTCCTGGTACACGCGCGAGCCTCCGCTCCAGAACATCTGGTAGACGAAGACGATGGCTATTGAGAACACGATCACGGCGACCATGACCTCAATCAGGCTCATGCCGGCTTCCCTCTGGATCCTCATCGAGTCCCTCTCGCTGCGCCCCGCAGCGCGGGGCGGCTGACGGGGCCGGGGCCCGAAGGCCCCGGCCCCCACAAGCCTACCAACCGGTCTCCGAGAACGAGCCCGATCCTGCGTTGCCGTTCGCGGCGTTCGCGCCCGCGTGCGTCCAGATGATCCGGCCCGTGGCGGGGCCCCAGCCACCTGTCACCGACGCGGTCACGACGAACCCGGTCGCCGCCTGGCCCGACAGCGCGTACGTGAAGTACCGCGCGTTCGCCATGTCGTCGGCCACCATGAAGTTCGTGGTCGTGCCGCCCACGTACGTGTTGTTGCGCTGGAAGTACGTGAGCGCGCCCGCCACGGTCGCGTCGATCACCGCGTACGCCTCGCTCTTCCTGCTCTCCTGGATGTAGTGCATGTACACAGGCACAGCGATGCCGGCGAGCACGAGGACGATGATCACGACGACCATGAGCTCGATCAGCGTGAAACCCTTGCGGTTTCTGAGAAGCCTCATTTGTTCACCTCCTTTCAGGCTCCGATGCATGCCTCAACCGACGGTCCTCACAGCCACTCGCATCCCGCCCGGTCCCCTGTGCCGGGCGCACATCACATCGACTGGCGGATCGCCCCGCCCAGGTGGAACACCGGCAGGAACATCGCCACCAGCATGAGCGCGATGAGCCCGCCGACCATCACGATGAGAAGCGGCTCGATGAGCGAGGCGAGGCCTTCGACCGACGCCTCGACCTGGTCGTCGTAGTGGTCCGACACCGTCGTGAGCATCTCGCCCAGACGGCCCGTCTCCTCGCCCGTCGTGATCATCTGAACGACGATCTCTGGGAAGATGCCCGCGGCGCGGAACCCGAGCGAGAGCCCGGCGCCGCGCGACACGTGCCGCGCGATGTCCTGCGACGCGCGCTCCACGACCTCGTTGCCCGCGGTCTCCCCCGCGAGCTCGAGCGCGTCGATGATGGGCAGGCCGCTCTCGACGAGCACGCCCAGCGTCCGCAGGTACTTCGCGATGACGACCTTCTGGATGATCGCCCCGAAGATGGGCATCCTCAGCTTGAACGAGTCGAGCGAGAGCCGGCCGGCCGGAGTCCGCCGCAGCGCCCGGTGCGCGATGAGGAGCGCAAGGAGCAGGACGGGCAGCAGCCAGAAGTGCCGGCCGAGCGCGTGGCTCACGGCGATCACCATCTTGGTCGGACCGGGGAGGTTGGCGCCCAGCGAGTCGTAGATGTTCGCCATGAGCGGCACGATGCGCAGCATGAGAACGATCGTCGCGAGGACGGCGAACCCGACCACGAACATCGGGTAGGTCATCGCCGCCTTGACCTTCCGCTTGATCGCCTCGGTCCGGTTCATGTACTTCACGAGGTGCCCGAGGATGACGCCGAGCGTTCCGCTGCGCTCGCCCGAGCGCACCATGCTCACGTACACCTTCGAGAACACGCTCCCGTGCTTCGCCATCGCGTTGGAGAGCGTCTCTCCGCTTTCGATGTCGGTGGCGACGCGCACCAGCGCGTCCGAGAAAGCGCGGTTCCGCTCCTCCCTCGCCAGGCCGTACAGGGCGCGGATGACCGGGAGCCCGGCGTTGAACATGGCCGCGAGCTGCTTGGTGAAGAGCGCGACGACGCCCGTCGAGACCGGCATCCCGAAGAGCACGCGGCTTCCGGAGAGCCGCTCCTTGATGCCTTCCTTCGCCTCGCGGATCGACAGCACGACGTATCCGTCGCGGTGGAGCACGTCGACGGCGGCCTCGGCCGACTCCGCGTAGACGACGTTCGCGGTCCTCGCGCCGTGCGTGCTCTTGGCTTCGTACTCGAATCGTGCCACGTGGTCACCTCACCCAGGGATGGCTCAGATGAGCTCGGTGCAAACGCTCAGGGCCTCTTCCACGGTCGTGATGCCCTGTTTCACCTTCGTGATCGCGTTCTGCCGGAGCGTGACGAACCCGAGCTCGACGGCGCGCCTTCGGACCGCGTCCGCGGACGCGCGCGCGATGACCATGTCGCCCAGCTCGGGCGACAGGTCGAGCAGCTCGAACACGGCCGTGCGGCCCCGAAAGCCGCGCCCGCGGCACTGCTTGCAGCCGGCGCCCTGCAGGAACGTCGTCCCCCGAAGGTCCGCCTCGCCGAGCGCGCGCACAACCGAGGGGTCGGGCTCGTACTTCGTCGCGCAGTCCGGGCAGATCTTCCTGACAAGGCGCTGCGCCATCACGAGATGAACGGCGCTCGCCACGAGGTACGGCTCGATGCCGATGTCCACGAGCCTCGTTGCCGTCGCCGGCGCGTCGTTGGCGTGCACCGTGCTGAGCACGAGGTGGCCGGTGAGCGCCGAGCGGACGGCGAGCTCGGCGGTCTCGAGATCCCGGATCTCGCCGATCATGATGACGTCCGGGTCCTGCCGGAGCAGTGACCGCAGGCCCGTCCCGAACGTGAGTCCGGCCTTCCGGTTGATGGTCACCTGGTTGATGCGCTCGAGGTGGTACTCGACCGGGTCCTCGAGCGTCGTGATGTTCTTGCCGACGCGGTCGAGCTCCTTCATCCCGGAGTAGAGCGTGCTCGTCTTGCCCGACCCGGTCGGGCCGCTCACGAGCACCATCCCGTAGGGCCTTCGGATGCCCCTCAAGTACGTCTCGAGCATCTCGGGCTCGAACCCGAGGTCCTCGAGCCGCACCGTCCCGCCCGACTTGTCGAGAAGGCGCATCGCGACCTTCTCGCCGTACACGGTGGGCAGCGTGGAGACGCGCACGTCCACGGCGCGGCCGTCGAACGAGAGCGTGAAGCGCCCGTCGAGGGGCACGCGCCGCTCGGAGACGTCCATGTCCGAGAGGATCTTGATGCGCACCACGATGGCCTCGTGGAAGTCCTTGGGCGGCGTGGCCGAGTCATACAGCATGCCGTCCACGCGGTAGCGGACCACGGTCCTGTCGGGCAGCGGCTCGATGTGAATGTCGGTCGCCCGCTCCGCGAGCGCCTGGCTCAGGACGAGGTTCACGAGACGGACGATCGGCGCGTCCTCGGCGCGGTTCCGGAGTTCCTCCTCGTTCATCTCCCCCGCGCTCGTCGCGGACTCGGTCTCGAGCTGGAGCTTCGCCCCGGCGATGACCTCCTCCATGTGCCGGCCGGCCGTGGCGCTCCGGTACGCCGTCGCGATGGCCTCTTCGATCTCGCTGCGGGAGCCCACCTCGGGCTTGATGGTCTTCCCGGTGGCCACGCGGATGTCGTCGATGGCGACGAGGTCGAGCGGGTTCGCCATCGCGACCGTGAGAACGCCCCCGTCGAGCTCGACGGCGAGCGCGACGTGATGACGCGCCATGTGCTCGGGGATCGTGAGGATGACCTCGGGCTCGACGGCGGTCACGCGGGCGAGATTGAACGTGGGGATGTCCAGCTGCTCGGAGAGCGCGCGGACGATCTCGGGCTCGGTCGCGAGCCCGAGACCCACGAGCGCCTCGCCCAGCCGCTCACCGGTCGTGCGCTGACGCTCGAGCGCCTTCGCGAGCCCCGCCTCGTCGACGATGCCCGACTCGACGAGGAGCGTGCCGAAGCGCCTGCCGGCGTAGGACAGCCTGTTCTCCGGCACGCGCCCGCCCTCCTGTGCGGTTCCCGACACCCGACCGGCCACGGTCCTTCCCTTCGCTAGCCCTGCTGACCCTGCACTCGCGTCCACGACGCGAGAATGTACCCGCCCGTCACCGGATAGCCGGGCGGCGACTGCCCCGCGAGTCTGGGATCAAAGTGGTAGCGCTTGTTGTATCCGGACACGACGCCGCCGTTGTGCCTGAAGGTGCCGATGGCGCCGAACGACTTCTGTGCGATCCCGCCGTAGACCATGAGGTCGCCGCGCGGACTCCCCCGGTTGTAGTTCTCGGCGGTGAACGAGCTGTCGAGCGCCATGATGTGCGCGTGGATCTCGCAGTTGTTCCGGTTGGCCGCGTTGTCCTGTACGATGACGTTCTTCGCCGAGCAGATCCCGAGGAGGTCATCGCACCCCTGATTCGGGCCGCTGCCCGGCGTCGAGTTCCGGTACCGCACGTCGTCAGTGATGGTGACGTTCCCCGCGCAGCCGAGCGTGAGCTGGCCGTCGAGCGTGCCCTTGAGGTCCACGGGGCTCCCGAACCACGCCACGCCGTTGGTGTTCGCGATGCTCACCGACGTCCAGGAGGTCCAGGAGTACCGGTTGCCGCTGGTCCTCCTGTACGCGCGGTAGCTCAGGTACCCGTGCTGGCCGTTCCTCGCGAGTTCCACCTCGTACTTCGCGTTCGGCCCGTTGAGGGTCCCGCAGTTGATCCCGCCGGCGGCCGCCTTGCTGCTCAGGTCGGCCATGAACGCCGCAGACGTGGGGAGCGGGACCTCCGGGACGCCCAGCTCATAGCCGCCCATGAACGTGGGCGTGCTGCCCTGGTAGACGATCATGTTGTCCCTCGACGAGGTCACCTTCATGCCGAACCAGGGGCTCCCGCTCACCTTCAGGTGGCCGTTGACGTGCACGCGCCCGTCGAGCGTGTCGCCGGTGGCGAACCACACGTCGTCGGAGTGGTGCGCGTAGAACAGGTACTGGGCGAAGGTCTCGTTCCTGATGATGCCGCGGACCGTCGCCGTCGCGCCGCCGACGCTGCCCGTGGACTCGACCGCGTACTCGTGCACCCACGGGTTGAACGCGGACCGGCGCGTGACGCCGACGGTGTAGGTTCCGCCGCCGACCGTGACGGGGTTGAGCGTGAAGTCCGTCGGGTACGTCGCGGGACTCTGCGACGCAAGCCCCTCAAGCACCGACCTCCCATGCACGAGCCCCGACTCGGCGAGGTAGAACGCCCGAGCCGTGTCTACGGCGTTCTGCACCAGGTCGCCCTCACCGACGCCGAGCGTGAAGAGCGCCACGCCGAGCAGCAGGACGGCCGACACGATGGCCATCACCGTGACCAGCGCGACGCCGGTCTGGCTCGAGAGGGCCCGTGCGGCGAGGCCGCCCTCCCGCTGCTTCTTCGTCGTCATGGTCACAACTCCGGCGGGACGACTTCCCGCCACGTCGTCTGGATGTACTTCCCCGTCGGGGGGAACCCCGGCGGCGACATGCTCATGAGGCGCATGTCGTAGTGGTAGTCCTTGCTGTAGCCGTGGATGATCCCGCCGCCGTGCTGGAACTGGCCGATGGCGCCGACCTTCTTCTGGGCGAACCCGCCCCAGATGGTCAGGTCACCTCTCGGCGACCCCTGATCGTAGTTCCGCGCCCCGAACGACTTGTCGAGCGCGATCATGTGCGCGTGGATCTCGCAGTCGGCGAGGTTCGGCGCGCTGTCCCACACCACGACGTTCTTGGCGGACACGAGTCCGAGGATGTCGTCGCAGCCCGGGTTCGGCCCGTGCCCAGGCGTGGAGTCGAGGTACAGGAGGTTGTCCATGATGTTGATGTCGCCGGTGGAACCGATCGTGATCTGCCCGTCGAGCGTCCCCTTGATGTCCACCGGCGCGCTGAGCCACGCGATGCCGTTCGTCGAACCGATGACGACGTTCGTCCACCCGCTCCACTGGTATGAGCCGCTGACGAGACGGTAGGCGCGGTAGCTCACGGTGCCCATGTTGCCGTTCCTGCCGAGCTCGACCTCGTACTTCGCGTTCGAGCCGGAGAGCGGGGCCCCGTAGATCCCGCCGGACTGCGAGTAGGACGACAGCGTCGCGATGAGATTGGCCGGCGCCGGCAGCGGGATGGGGTCAACGCCCAGCTCGTAGCCGCCCGCGAAGGTCGGCGTGCTGCCCTGGTACATCGTGAAGCTGCTCGCGGTCGAGGTCACCTTCATGCCGAACCACGGAGCGCCGCTGATGTACATGGTCCCGTTGACGTGCACCCTTCCGTGAAGGCTGTCGCGGCTCGTGAACCAGATCTGGCTGGGCTCGTCGGCGTAGTAGACGTACTGCGCGAAGGTCTCGTTCTGGAGCCGCGCCCGCACCTGGCGCACGGCGCCGTCCACCGCGGCGGTCGAGACGACGTCGTACGACGTGACCCACGGCCCCCCCGAGGCCACCTTCGTGATCGTGACGTCGTACTCGCCTCCGCCGAGCCACTGGTCGTTGAACGCCCCGCTCGCGGGAAACGACGGCGGGTCCTGCTGAGCGAGGGCCTCGAGCCACGACTTCGCCCGGTCGAGACCGGCCTCCGCCAGGTAGAAGGCTCGCACGGAGTCCACGCGATGCTCGACGATGCCGCTCTCACCACCTCCAAGAACGAAGAGCGCGACCCCGATGAGCAGCACCGCGGCGACGATGGCCAGCACGATGACCAGGACGCCGCCGCGCTCGGGCCTGGGCCCGGCGTTGCGGCGACGGCAATGGCCGAATCGGCCGGCGGCCGATGGAGTCTCGCGCGTACGCATGGACTGCGTGCACCCCCCCTGCCGCGTCCCCCCGCGGCCTGGTCCAGGAAGCCCACTGGCCTTCTGCAACTTCCATGCCATGGAGGGGCTGTCCTGCGGGGCGTGCAGGCGCGTGCGACGGCCGCGTCCGATCCCGCTCAAGAGGCCTTCTTGACCACGTGTGTGTTGGGTGTTCCGGGGTTCAGACCGGGCGAGTGCGGCAAGGCCGGCGGCCGCGCATCAGCAGGGGAAGCGTCGCGAGAAGCGCGGCCAGCGTGAGGGCGCCCCACCCGACGACGTCGCCGAGCAGGGCGTAGGGAGTCCGCGAAGAGACGAGGGGCAGGTCGCCCACGAGGACGCCCCGCTCGAAGATCCCGAGCCGCGAGACGGTGCGCCCGTAGGGATCCACGAGCAGAGAGACGCCGCTGTTGGCGCTGCGCGCGAGGCTCCTCCGGTTCTCGATCGCGCGCATGACGGCCATGGAGGCGTGCTGGAAGGGCATCGAGGTCCTTCCGTACCACACGTCGTTCGTGACGTTCACGAGGAGCGTCGCACCGCGCGCCACGAACCCGGTCACGAGCCGCGGGAAGATGGACTCGAAGCAGATGAGCGCGGCGGCGTCCACAGGCCCGGCGCTCAGAACGACGCGCTCCGTCCCGGGGCTGAAGTCGGCCTCGCCGAAGTCCACGGTGCGAAGCGCCGGGATGACGGTCTCGAACGGGATGAACTCGCCGAACGGCACGAGGTGGATCTTGTCGTAGCGACCCACGGGGTCGCCCAGGGGGCTCACGAGCACGACGGCGTTGTACGCGCGGAACCCGCGGTGCGCCTCCGGGTCGTCCCGCATGTCGGGAAACCCCGTGAGCACCCACGACCCCGTCTCGCGCGCCACGGACGCCACCTTCTCCATGTCCTTGGGCTCTCGGGAGAGGTAGCTCGGCGCGGCCGTCTCCGGCCACACGATGAGGTCGGGCCGCAACCCCGCGGCCTCGAGCGAGAGCTCGCGGAGCACGCGGAAGCTCTCGTCGCGGAACTCGGCGTCCCACTTCTTCTTCGCGTCGATGTTCGGCTGCACGACGGCGATGCGCGCCGTGGGCATGCCGCGCGCCGCCGCGCCGACCGGCGCGCGCGCCAGCACGAGCGAGCCGTGAGCGACGGGGAGCGCGACAAGGACAACGAGCCACGCGACGGCGCGAGCGCGACGCGTGACGCCTGCCGCCGCCTCGAGAACGAGCGCGCTCCCGAGCGCGAACCACAGCGACACGCCGAAGAGCCCGGTGATCGATGCGAACTGGATCGCCCGGGGCCACGCGACGCCCGCGTATCCGAGCGCCCCCCACGTGAAGCCGAGCACGCCGAGCGAGCGGAGCTGCTCGCACGCGACCCACAGAACCGGCAGGCTCACCCAGTCCGGCACGCGCGTCCTCCCGCGCACCCAGTACGCCGCCGCCGAGAAGAGCCCCCAGTACGAGGCCTGCAGGAGAACGAGCAGGACGAGCGGGCCCGACATGAGCACGGGGTTGTCCATGTCGAGCGAGGAGAGGTTGACGAGCCAGTAGAGAAGCGGAGCGAAGAACGCGATGCCCGCGATGAGCCCCGGGCGGAAGGCGCTCCAGAAGCCCGTGGGCCGCGTGCCGCGAAGCACCCAGAGGAGAGGCACGAGGCCGACGAACGCGGCGGGGAGCAGGTCAACGGGCGGGAACGCGAGCACGAGGCACCCGCCGCCGAGTGCCGCGAGCAGAAGCTCGCGCGGACCGGCGGGGCGGGACGCCTCGCTCGAACGGCCGCGGCGCGCCACGTCTCCCCCTACGCCCCGAACTTCAGGAGCCTCCCGGCGTGCGCCATCATGAGCGGCATGAGGTCCACGGCGCGCACGGTGCCGAGGCCGCCGGCGAGGCACTGCGACTCCCCGAACGCGCGCACGGCGTCGCGCCGCGCGGACTTCGCCCGAAGCACCACCGGAACCGGATGCCAGCTGTGCGATGCGAGTGCCGACGGGGTCGAGTGGTCGCCGGTGACGACGAGAACGTCCGGCCCAAGCGCGACGAGCGACGGCACGAGGGCGTCAAGCCGCTCGGTCGCGGCCACCTTGGCATCGAAGCTCCCGTCCTCGCCAGTGGAGTCCGTCTTCTTGAAGTGCACGAAGAAGAAGTCGAAGTCCGCGAACGCCCTGCCCACCGCCGCCGCCACCTCCCCCGGCGGCGCCGCGTCGAGCACCGTCATCCCCACGAGCCCGGCGACGCCGCGATACATCGGGTACTCGGCGACGGCGGCGGCGCGCATCCGGTAGCGCTCCCCGAACGTCGGGATCGGGTCGCGCGCTGCGATGCCGCGGAGCGTGACGGCGTTGGCCTTCGGCTCGGCCTTCAGCATCTCTCGCGCGCGCTCGACGAAGAGCGTCAGAAGCTCCGCGGTCCGCCTCTGGCCGGGGTCCGTCGCCGTCAGCGGAAGCGGCGGCACGCCCGTGCGCTGCGGGTCGGTGTCGTTGAGACCGCCCGCGAGCCCATCGCCCCTCAGCACGGCGACCGCGCGGTGCTCCTTCACGGGGCGCACGAAGAGCCGGACGCCGGGAAGCTCGATCGCATCGAGCCTCGAGCACAGCTCGACGCACTTCTCGTTCGAGATCCTCCCCGCCCGCCTGTCGGTGATGCGCCCGTGGGCGTCCACCGTCGCGAAGTTCAGGCGCGCGGCCACGTCGCCCGCCTTGAGCTCGAACCCGATGCCGAGCGCCTCGAGCACCCCGCGGCCGATCAGATAGCGCACCGGGTCGTACCCGAAGAGCGCCATGTGCGCCGGGCCGCTTCCCGGCGAGATGCCAGGCGCGATCGGCACGTGCAGCCCCGTCACGCCCTCGGCCGCCAGCGCGTCGAGATTCGGCGTCCGCGCCGTCTCGAGCTCGGTGAGCCCCGTCGTGGGGTGCGGCAGTCCGCCGAGCCCGTCGGCGACGACGAGCACGATCTTCCCGCCGGTCGGCGTGGCGACCGCCTCGATCAGCTTCCCGTGGTCCATCGTTCCTCCCGGCGCATCAGGCCTGCTCCGCCCCGCGCTCGTCCGTCTCGACGCCGCTGCCGCCTCCCGCCTCGTACTTCGCGAGGAACGCGGCGCGCCACGCTCCAAACCGGCCCTCGACGATCGCGGCGCGCATGTCGCGCATCATCCCGAGATAGAACGCGAGGCTGTGGAACGTCGCGAGCCGCGCCGCGAGCATCTCCTCTGCGGCGAAGAGGTGCCGCACGTACGCGCGGGTGAACTGCCGGCATACGGCGCAGCCGCAGTCGGGGTCCAGCGGCGTGTGGTCGCGGGCGCACGCCGCGTTCTTCACGACGAGCCTGCCGCTCGACGTGAACACGGACCCCTTGCGCGCGTTCCGCGTCGGCATCACGCAGTCGAACATGTCGACACCCTGCGCGACCGAGCCGACGATGTCCTCGGGGAAGCCCTGCCCCATGAAGTAGCGCGGCCTCTCCCGGGGCAGCTCGGCGATCACCACGTCCACCATCTCGCGCATCGCGCCCTTCGGCTCGCCGACCGCGAGGCCGCCGATCGCGTAGCCCGGGAGCCCCATGTCGGCGAGCGCCCGCGCCGCGTCGCGGCGGAGGTCGGCGTAGGTCGCGCCCTGCACGATGCCGAAGAGCGCCTGCTCCGCGTGGCCGCCCGGCCCCTCTGCGCCCTGCTCCGCGCGCTCCTCCTCTGGCCCGGCGCCCGGCGGCGGCTGGTCGGAGACTCGCGACGCCTCCCAGGCCGCTTTCGCCCGCTCGGCCCACGCGAGGGTCAATCGGTGCGACCGCTCCGCGTAACGGCGCTCCGCAGGATACGCCACGCACTCGTCGAGCGCCATGACGATGTCGGCGCCGAGGTCGCGCTGGAGGCCGACGTTCTCCTCGGGCGTCATGAAGTGCCGCGAGCCGTCGATGTGCGACTGGAACTCGAGCCCGTCGTCCGTGACGCGGTTGAGCCGAGCGATGCTGAAGATCTGAAAGCCCCCGCTGTCGGTGAGGACCGCGCGGTCCCAGCCCATGAACCGGTGGAGCCCGCCGGCCTCCCGCACGATCTCCAGCCCGGGGCGAAGGAACAGGTGGTACGCGTTCGAGAGGACGATCTCGGCGCCCAGCTCGCGCAGGTCCGCGGGCGCGAGCGCCTTGACCGTCGCCTGCGTGCCCACCGGCATGAACACGGGCGTCTTCACGACGCCGTGCGGCGTCACGAGCTCGCCCGCTCGCGCCCTGGTCTCCCGGTCCTCCGCGACGACGCGGAACTCGAACATGCACAACCCTCTCGGGACGCCTGTGGGCGTGGCCACCTGACCGCCCCGCCGTCAGAGGATCAGCATCGCGTCGCCGTAGCTGTAGAAGCGGTAGCGCTCGCGGACGGCCTCGCGGTACGCGGCGAGGACGGCCTCGCGCCCGGCGAACGCCGAGACTAGCATGAGGAGGGTCGACCTCGGGAGATGGAAGTTCGTGATGAGAGCGTCCGTGCAGCGAAAGCGGTGGGGCTCGCGGATGAAGAGGTCGGTCGCGCCCGCGCCCGCGGCCACGCGGCCGTCCGCCCCCGCCACGGTCTCGAGCACCCGCACGGCCGTGGTGCCCACCGCGACAACGCGCCCACCCGCCGCCCGCGCCTCGTTGATCGCGGCAGCGGCCTCGTCCGACACGGCGTAGCGCTCCTCCTCCATCGGGTGCTCGCCCGGGTCCTCGGCGACCACGGGCCGGAACGTCCCGAGCCCGACGTGGAGCACGATGCGCGCGACGCGGACGCCCGCGTCGCATGCCCTGGCGAGGAGCGCCTCAGTGAAGTGGAGCCCCGCCGTCGGCGCCGCCACGGCGCCGGGGACCGTCGCGTAGACGGTCTGGTATCGCTCGCGGTCGCTCTCGTCGGGCTCGCGCTCGATGTACGGAGGCAGGGGCACCGTCCCGATCCGCTCGAGCGTCGCGGCGAGGTCGGGGCCCACGTCGAACTCGACCTCGCGCTTGCCGCCGGGTGCCGCCCGCACCACGCGCGCGGCGAGTTTCCCCGCGCCGAACTCGAGCGTCGCCCCGGGCCTCACGCGCGCGCCGGGCCGCACGAGCGCTTCCCAGCGCCCGGGCCCGAGCTCCCGCAGGAGGAAGACCTCGACGCGCCCGCCCGTCCCTCGCTTCTTGCCGAGGAGCCGCGCGGGGATGACGCGGCTCTCGTTCACGACCAGAAGGTCGCCGCGACGGAGGTAGTCGAGCACGTCGGCGAACGCGCGGTGCTCCAGCGCGCCGCCGTCTCGGCGAAGCACCAGGAGCCGGGAGCCGTCTCGCCGCTCGGCGGGGCGCTGCGCGATGAGCTCCTTCGGAAGCTCGTAGTCGTAGTCGGATGTCCTCATGCGGCCTTGCGGTACCTCTCCCACTCGCTGAAGACGCATCCGCAGTACTGCTGGCGGTACATCTCGCGCGCCTTGGACTCGCGCACGCCGTCCATGACCCGGGGCCGGAAGTCCCGATACAGGAACTCGATCCCTCGGGCGCGCGACGCCTCCTCGCCCGCCCGTCGGATCGCCTCGTGGTCCTGCTGCGTGCTCACGAGCATGGTCGTCGTGAACGCGTCGAACCCGAGCGCTGCCGCAAGCTCGGCCGCGCGGTCAAGCCGCATCCTGTAGCAGATCGGGCAGCGCTCGCCCTCGTGGAAGACGACCGCGCGCAGGAACTCGATCAGGCCGTAGGGGTCCTCGTGGGCGATCCGCACGCCGGCGTCCGCCGCGGCCGCCCGCGCGGCGCCGAGCCTGCGCTCGAACTCCGTGAACGGGTGGATGTTCGGGTTGACGAACGCGGCCTCGACATCGTGCCCTTCCGCGAGAAGCTCGCGCATGGGCACGATCGCGCACGGCCCGCAGCAGATGTGGAGGAGAACTCGCATCGCGCCTGCGGTGGCGGAGGCTTCCATCCGCCCCGGCCACCATCCCAGCAGCCCGCTACAGCAGCGTGCCCTGCTCCCCGCCGCTCTTCGGGCTCCCGAAGTACTCGAACGCCGCCGGCGTGGCCTCGCGCCCGCGCGGCGTGCGCTTGAGCAGCCCCTCCTGGATGAGGAACGGCTCGTAGATCTCCTCGATCGTCTCCGACTCCTCGCCGACGGCCACGGCCAGGCTCTTGACGCCGACCGGGCCCCCGCTGAACCGGAAGATGACGACCTCCATGATGCGCCGATCCATCTCGTCGAGCCCGCGCTCGTCCACCTCGAGCTTGAGGAGCGACTCGTGCGCCACCGTCGCGGTCACGCGCCCGTCCCCCTCGACCTCCGCGAAGTCCCGCACGCGCCGCAGCAGCCGGTTCGCGATGCGCGGCGTCCCGCGCGCGCGCCGCGCGATTTCGAGCGCGCCCCCGTCGTCGACGGGCACGCCGAGGATGCGCGCGGAGCGCAGCACGATCTCGGCCAGCTCCGGGGGCGCGTAGTAGTTGAGACGCTGCGACACGCCGAAGCGCGACCGGAGCGGCGAGGTCAGAAGCCCCGCCCGCGTCGTCGCGCCCACGAGCGTGAAGTGCTCGAGGTTCAGCCTCACGCTCCGCGCCGCCGGCCCCTTGTCGAGCACGATGTCCACGGCGTACTGCTCCATGGCCGGGTAGAGGTACTCCTCCACCACGTGCTGGAGCCTGTGGATCTCGTCGATGAAGAGGACGTCGCCGCGCTTGAGGTTCGTGAGAATGCCCGTGAGATCGTACGCGCGCTCGATGACGGGCCCCGACGTCGCGACGAGCTCGGTGCCCATCTCCGTCGCGATGATGTGGGCGAGCGTGGTCTTCCCGAGTCCGGGCGGCCCGTAGAAGAGGCAGTGGTCGAGCGGCTCGCCGCGCTTCTTCGCCGCCTCGATGAAGACCCTCAGGTTGTCCTTGATGGTCTTCTGCCCGACGAACTCAACGAACGCCGACGGGCGGAGCTCCCTGTCGTACCGGAGGTCCTCCGGCGAGACGCGCGGCGTGGTCACGCGCGGGACGCCCGGGTCGCCCATGCTCCGTTCCCCCCAGCGCTATCCGGACTTCCGGAGGGCGCGCTTGATGACCTCCTCGATCGGGAGGTCGCAGCCTGCCTCGCGCCGCACCCGCAGGACCGCCTCGCGCGCCGACGCGCGCGTGAGCCCGAGTTGCACGAGCGCCGCAACGGCGTCGCCGGCCTCCTCGCGGCCGGCCCCCTCACCGCCCCCGATCGAGCTCACGTCCATCCCGGAGAACTTCTCCTTGAGCTCGACGATCATGCGCTGCGCCGTCTTCTTGCCGATGCCCGAGACGCTCGTGAGAAGCCCCAGGTTCTCGTCGATCACCGCGCGGTGGAAGACGTCGGGCGACAGCCCGGAGAGCGCCGCAAGCCCGAGCTTCGGGCCGATGCCCGTGACGCCGATCAGCGCGCGGAAGATCTCGCGCTCCGCGGACGTGAGAAACCCGTACAGCTCGAGCGCGTCGTCCCGGACGATGAGGTGCGTGAGAAGCCGCGTCCTGGTTCCCGTGTCGGGCAGGCCTCGGTACGTCGAGAGCGGCACGGCCGCGCGGTAGCCCACACCGCCCACGTCGAGGACGACGTCCGACGGCCGCTTCTCGATGAGCGTCCCCTCGAGCACGGAGATCATCCGGCAGACACCCTCGCCGTCTTGTGGATGTGGCACACCGCGACCGCCACCGCGTCCGACTCGTCCTCCGCGATCTCGGGCGCGCCGAGACCGAGGAGTCTCACGACCATCGCGGCCACCTGCTCCTTCGTCGCCGAGCCGATGCCCACGACGGACTTCTTCACCTCTCTCGGGGCGTACTCGAAGATCGGAACGCCCGCGGCGGCCGCGGCGAGCAGCGCGACGCCCCGCGCGTGGCCGAGCTTCAGCGCGGCGCCGACGTTCCTCGCCTGGAAGACGTTCTCGACGGCGACGTGGTCGGGGCGAAAGCGCTCGATGCGCGAGACGATCTCTGCGTGGATCCTCGTGAGGCGTTCCGGAAGGGGCGTCGCCGATGAGCTGCGGACGCTCCCCCACCACAGGGCCCGCATCCCGTCCTCGTCGAGGGCCACGACGCCGAGCCCGGTCACGATGGTCCCGGGGTCGATGCCGAGGACAACGAGCTTCGCCGGCACGGCGCTATCCTTCGTCCTTGATCGCGGCCAGGACCTCGTCGGGGATGTCGAAGTTGGCCGAGACGCTCTGGACGTCGTCGTGGTCCTCGAGCGCCTCCATGAGCTTGAGCACCTTGCGGGCGTCGTTCTCCTCGAGCCGCACCGCCGTGCTCGCGACGCGCGCGAGCTCGGCGTGCTGCACGGTCACGCCCGCCTTCTCGAGCGCCTCGCGAACGGCCGAGAAGCTCTTGGGGTCCGTCGTGATCTCGAAGGTCTCACCCTCGTCGGAGATGTCCTGCGCGCCGGCCTCGAGCGCGATCTCGAGCAGGCTGTCCCCGTCGTTGCCGGCGGACGGCACGGAGATGACGCCCTTCTGCGAGAAGATCCACGCGACGCTTCCGCCCTCGCCCAACCGGCCCGCGTGCCGCATGAGGATGTGCCTGATCTCGCCGACGGTGCGGTTCTTGTTGTCGGTGAGGACGTCCAGCATGAGCGCCACGCCGGCGGGTCCGTACGCCTCGTACACGATCTCCTCGTAGCGCGCGCCTTCCACCTGCCCGGAGCCCTTGGCGATCGCCTTGTCGATCTTGTCCTTGGGCATGCTGATGTCGCGCGCGGCCTGCACGGCCGCCCGGAGGCGGATGTTCGTGCTCAGGTCGGGCCCGCCGCTCCGCGCCGCGACCTCGATGAGGCGCGCCTGCTTGTTGAAGATGCGGCCGCGTTTGGCGTCGATCGCGGCCTTCTTGTGCTTGATGGTGTGCCACTTCGAGTGACCGGACATCCGGGACCCTCCTCTGACGGAACCGCCCGACGAGGCGCGGGCTACTCGTCTTCCTCCTGCACCTTCCCGGCCTCGGCGACGACCTTGGCCTGAACGTCCGGCGGCGCATCCTCGTAGTGGGAGAACTCCTGCTCGCAGAACCCCCTGCCTCCGGTCATCGAGCGGAGGTGCGTCGAGTACTTGTAGAGCTCCGAGAGCGGCACGTTGGCCTTCACGACCTGGTAGCGGCCCTCCTGCCCCGTCTCACGGATGCGGCCGCGGCGCGACGAGATGTCGCTCATCACATCGCCCATGAACTCGTCCGGCACGCGGACCGTGAGCAGGTAGATGGGCTCGAGAAGCACCGGCTTCGCGTTCGCGGCGGCATCTCGGAACCCGAGCGAGCCGGCCATCTTGAACGCCATTTCCGACGAGTCGACCGGGTGCATCTTGCCGTCGTACACGGCGACCCGGACGTCCACCACGGGATACCCGGCGATGACGCCCCTCGACATCCGCTCGAGGACGCCCTTCTCCACGGCCGGGATGAACTTCTGCGAGATCGAGCCGCCGACGATCTCGTCGACGAACTCGAAGCCCGCGCCGCGCTCGCGCGCCTCGACCCTGAGCCACGCCACGCCGAACTGCCCGCGGCCGCCCGTCTGCTTCTTGTACTTCCCCTCAGCCTCGGCCTTGCCCTTCAGCGTCTCGCGGTAGGCGATCTTCGGCTTCTCGGTCTCGACCTCGACCCCGAACTTGTCCTTGAGCTTCTCGATCATCACATCGAGGTGCAGATCCCCCAGCCCCGAGATGATCGTCTGCCGTATGACGGGATCGAAGACCATCGTGAACGTCGGGTCCTCCTCGTGCAGCTTGGAGAGCCCGCTGTTGATCTTCTCCTCGTCGGCCTTCGACTTGGCGCGGACCGCGACGGAGAGCACCGGCTTCGGGAACTCGACGCCGGGGAAGACGATCGGGGCGTTCTTCAGGCAGAGCGTGTCACCCGTCGAGGTGTTCTTGAGCTTCACGACGGCGGCGATGTCGCCGGCCGACAGCGACTCCATCTCCTTGCGCTCGCGGCCGGTCATCGCGTGGATGGGGCCCATGCGCTCGCCCTCGTCCTGCGTCGCGTTCAGGACATCGTTCCCCGCGCTCACCGTCCCGGAGTACACGCGGATGAACGAGAGCTCACCGACGTGCTGCTCGGCGACCGTCTTGAAGACAAACGCCGAGAACGGGCCGTTGGGATCGCAGGCTCGCTCCTCGGGCGAGTCCGACCCCGGCTTCGTGCCCCTGGCGGGACCGACGTTCGCCGGCGACGGCAAGATGCCCACGAGGAGGTTCATGAGGGGCTCGATGCCGACGCGGGACGGCGCGGCCATCGCGACGACGGGCACGACGCTCGCCTGTCGGACTCCGGCGCGCAGGCCGTCCATGATCTCCTCGGCGGAGAGAGGCTCCTCGTTGAAGAACTTCTCCATGAGTTCTTCCTTCGACTCCGCCGCCGCCTCGATGAGGCGGGCCCGCCACTCGGCGACCTCGTCGGCCATGCCCGCGGGCACATCCTGCTTCTTGGTGGCGCCCGACTTGTCGACCACGTACGCCTTCTGCTCGACGAGGTCCACGACGCCTTCGAGCTTGTCGGCGGATCCTATCGGCACGATGACCGGCGCAACGCGGGCCCTGAGCGTCTCGGCGCAGGCTTCGACGCACGCGCGGAAGTCGGCGTGCTCCTTGTCCATCTTGCTCACCGCGACGATCCGGGGAAGGGCGTGCTGCTCGAGATACTGCCAGACGAGCTCGGTCCCCACCTCCACGCCCGACGGCGCCGCGACGACGACCACCGCTCCGTCGGCCACGCGAAGGCCCGCGCGCATGTCGCCGGAGAAGTCCGCATACCCTGGGCAGTCGAGCACGTTGAGCTTCGTGCCGTGCCAGTCGCAGTGGCCCACGCCCAGGTTGATGCTGATCTGCCGGCGCTTCTCGTTCTCCGCGTAGTCCAGCGCCGACGACCCGTCCTGGACGCTTCCCATCCTCTGCAGAGCCCCTCCCGCGAAGAGGATCGCCTCGGAGATGGTGGTCTTGCCGGCGCCCCCGTGGGCCACGACGGCTATGTTCCTGATCTTGTTGGGAGACGGTGACTTCATGTTCGGTCCTTCCGGAGGGTGCCCCGAGGGCCTTCGTCGCTTCCGATTGCACTATGACAAACGTGAGAGGGTAGCAGTCCCTCCCCGGGCCAGTCAACCCGAAAGTCCGACATGCCCCTTGCCACCAGGGCGCGCGCATGGTATCGTCAGGCGTCACGCGCGGGCCGCCTCGGCGCCCGTCGCTCGTCGTTGCCATGTCTCCGGGAATCGCCAGGGGGTTTCGCATGCTTGCCGCCCTCCGCTCGAACACGAAGGCCATCCTGTGGATCGTCGTGGTGGCTTTCCTCGGTTTCACGTTCGCCGTCTGGGGCAAGGGAGTCCAGCGATCTCGCTCCGGCCCGTCCAAGGGCGTCATCGGGCGCGTGGGCGCCGCCTCCGTCCGCTATCAGGACTACGCGGACGCCCTCCGGTCCAACCTGAAGGCCTACGCCGACCAGGCCGGCGCGCAGGTGACCGACGAGATCCGGGCGGCCATCGAGGACCAGACCTGGCAGGCGCTGGTGCAGCAGGCGCTCATCGATCAGGAGATCGAGAGGCTCGGCATCAACGTCTCTGACCAGCACGTCTTCGAGATCCTGTGGAACAACCCGCCCGACGTCGTGCTGAGATCGCCGGCGTTCCAGAAGGAGAACGGCCAGTTCGACTTCGACCTCTACCACCGCGAGATCCAGCTGCATCCGGAGCGGTGGGAGGGCGTGGCCGAGTACTACCGGAGGGTCCTCAAGGAGCAGGTGCTCCAGCAGGAGATCCAGGCGGCCGCGTTCGTCAACGAGAACGAGGTGTGGAGCGAGTACATCACGCGCAACCAGAAGGTCGCCGTGTCGTACGTTGTGGTCGATCCGGCGTCCGTCCCGCTCGACGACGTCATGCCGTCCGACGACGAGGCCCGCGCGTACTTCGCGCAGCACAAGGCCGAGTACGAGCGTCCGCCGATGGCGTCGCTCGTGTTCGTGCGGTTCCCCAGGACTCCGACGAGGGACGACGAGCAGGACGTGATCGCGCGACTCGAGGACATCGCCGACGCGGTCCGCGACGGCGAGGCGTTCGGAGACCTGGCGAAGGTGTACTCCGAGGACCCGACCGCCCAAGCCGGCGGCGACCTCGGCACCATGCGAGGCGACGCGATGCCCCCGGGGTTCGCGGAGGCCACGCAGGCGCTCGCCGTCGGCCAGGTCAGCCAACCGTTCAGGACTGACGCCGGGTACTACATCGTGCAGGTCGAGGACAGGAGGCGGGCGGGCGGCGAGACCGAGGTCAGGCTGCGCGGGATCCTCATGCGCGTCCGAGCCAGCGAGCAGACGCTCGCGGCGATCGAGGACGCGGCGGTGCAGCTGCTCACTCGCGCGAAGAGCGCCGGACTCGCGCAGGCCGCGGACAGCCTCGGGCTGCGGGCCGACAGGACCCCCCGCTTCCCGGAGGGCAGGAACGTCCCGGGCATCGGGAGCGCCCCGACGGCCGTCGCGCTCGCCTTCCAGGAGCGCGCCGGGTTCCTCTTCGGGCCGATGACGACGAACGACGCCGTCTACGCGTTCGAGGTCGCAGAGAAGACGAAGAAGGGCGTTCCGACGTACGACGAGCTTGAGGCGGAGGCGAAGGCCACGGGCGGCGTGAACCCCGTCAAGCTCGCGCTGGCGGCGCGACGGCAGGGCGAACGGGCGCTCGCGATCGCGACCGAGATCGCCGGCGCCGTTCGCTCGGGCAGGACCCTGGAAGAGGCAGCGGCGCAGTACGGCACGACCGTTCGACAGACCGCGCCGTTCTCGCGGCGCGACTTCGTGCCCGGAGTCGGCCGCGGCAACGAGGCCATCGGGGCGAGCTTCAGCCTGCCCGTCGGGACCGTCACGGGGCCCGTGAAGACGGAGAGCCCGGAGCGGTACTTCGTCATCCAGGCCGACGAGCAGATCGCGGCCAGTCAGGACGGCTTCCAGGCGCAGCGCGTCGAGATCGGGAACCAGCTCCTTCAGCGGAGACGGCAGGAGCTTCTGTCGGCCTGGATGGACGGCCTGACGAGGCGGACGAAGATCGAGGACTACCGGGACATCTACTTCGCGTCCGGCGGTCGGGAGCAGCAGCCGCCGAGCGTGGGGTACGGATACTAGGAGCCGCCCGACGAGGTCCCGAGATAGCGGGCGTGGTCGGCCCCGACGATGAGGACGACGTCAACGAGCGGCGTGTCCGGGATCTGCTGGATCACGCCGCCGGTTCCGATCAGGCGGGCGACATGGCGTGCAACGCCGGTGTCGCCCGCTCTGTCTATGACGATGCTCTGCGCGTAGTCCGGCCGGTCGGCGTTCCGGTAATCCACGACGTCGAACCCGTGCGATCGAAGGAGCTTCGCCGCACGGAGGCCGAGACCCTCGACCCCGCAGCCGTTGAGCACGAGCACGGTGGTCGGGACGTCGCGCGACGCGCTGGACTCGAAGAGCCCGTAGTACGTGAGCGCGAAGAACGCGACGGCGCCGATGAGAACCACCGCGCCGATCGTGTAGGTGAACGAAGCCCCGCGCCCGCCGCCCCGGCGCCTGTCTCGCTTCCGGCTCATCCCCCGCCTCCGAGTTCCGCGTCAGCGGCCCGGAACTTCGCCAGGGTGTCCCCGAGCGACTCCGGGATCACGCGCGTCCCGCCCACGACCGGCATGAAGTTGGTGTCCCCTTCCCATCGCGGCACGAGGTGCACGTGCACGTGCCCCGGAACGCCGGCGCCCGCGCAGTGGCCGAGGTTCACGCCGACGTTCATCCCCTGGGGCGCGAGGGCCCGCGCGACGATCCGCTCCGCCCTCGCCACGGCCTCGATGAGGTCGCCGCGCTCGTCGCGCGAGAGCTCTGAGAGCGTCGCGGCGTGCCGGAGCGGCGCGACCATGAGGTGCCCGTTGTTGTACGGGTACGCGTTGAGGAGCGCGAACGACAGGCCGGTCCTGAAGACGATGAGGCTCCGGTCGTCATCGCCGGCGCGCGGCTTGTCGCAGAAGATGCAGCCGCCGGGCTTGTCGGACATGAGGTACTCCATTCTCCACGGAGCCCACAGCGTGTCCACGAAGGCCCCCGGCCCGCTAGGGCAGCACGATGTTGTCGATGAGGCGCGTCCCGCCGAAGTGCGCCGCCACCGCGATCATGGTCCCCGGACGCAGCTCCGCGACGTCCTCGAGGGTCGCGGCGTCCACGGCCGAGACGTACTGCACGGCGGCCCGCGATCCCGACTCGATGAGGCTCCGGACGGCCCCGACCACCGCGCGCGCGTCGCGCTCGCCGCCCTCGTACAGCGCGGCCGCCTCACGGAGCGCGCGGTACAGCGCCGGCGCCTCCCTCCGCTCCTCGGCCGACAGGTACGCGTTCCGCGAGCTCATCGCCAGCCCGTCCGCCTCGCGCACCGTCGGGGCCCGGATGATCTCGACGCCCATGTTGAGGTCGGCGACCATGCGCTCGACGATGGCGAGCTGCTGCCCGTCCTTCTGCCCGAAGACGGCGAGCGACGGCCGCACGACGTTCAGGAGCTTCGCCACGACCGTGGTCACGCCGTCGAAGTGCCCCGGCCTCGCGGCGCCGCAGAGCCGCTCGCCCATCCGCTCGACGTGGACGACGGTCGCGTGGCCGCGAGGGTATACGTCCGCGGGCTCAGGCGCGAAGAGGATGTCGCATCCCGCCGCCTCGGCGAGCGCAGCGTCGCACTCGAGGTCGCGCGGGTACCGGTCGAAGTCCTCGGTCGGTCCGAACTGCGTCGGGTTGACGAACACGCTCACGACGGTGACGTCGGCGAGCGCGGACGCGATGCGGATGAGAGAGAGGTGCCCCTCGTGGAGGGCGCCCATCGTGGGCACGAACCCCACGACGCGGTCCTCCGCGCGCAGCGCCCGCGACCTGGCGGCCATCGCGGAGGAGGTCCTCAGCGTCTCCATGATCGTCCCTACGAGTAGCTCTCGTCGAGGCTGGGGTAGTCGCCGCCCTTCACGTCGCCGACGAACCGGCGCGCGGCCTCCGCGACGACCGACTTCGCGTCGCCGTAGCGCCGCACGAACTTCGGCGTCGGGCCGGCGACGTACCCGACGATGTCGTTCACGACGAGCACCTGCCCGTCGCAGTGCGGGCCGGCCCCGATGCCGATGGTCGGCACCGCGACGGCCGCGGTGATGTCCGCGGCGAGCCGCCACGGCATCGCCTCGAGGACGATCGAGAAACAGCCGGCCTCCTCGAGGGCCGCCGCGTCGTCAAGCAGCCTCGCGTGCGCGTCGTCGCCCTTGCCCTGCACGCGGTATCCGCCGAGCTCGTGGATGGACTGCGGCGTGAGCCCGATGTGCCCCATCACGGGGATGCCCGCGTCGAGCACCGCCCTCACGGTCGGCGCGATCTTCCGCCCGCCCTCGAGCTTCACCGCCTCCGCCCCGCCCTCCTTCACCATCCGCCCCGCGCTCCGCACCGCGTCGGCGACGGACGCCTGGTACGACATGAACGGCATGTCCCCGACGACGAGCGCGCGCGGCTTCGCCCGCGCGACGGCCGCCGTGAGGACGAGCATCGCGTCGAGCGTCACCGGGAGCGTGTTCTCGTAGCCGAGCACGACCATGGCCGCCGAGTCGCCGACGAGCAGGACGTCCACGCCCGCCTCGTCGAGGATCCGCGCCGTCATGGCGTCGTAGGCGGTGAGGGCCGCGATCTTCTCCCCCGCCGCCTTCATCGCCCTGATGGAGGGCGCCGTCCGCTTGCCGCGCGCGTCGCTCACGTCCGCGTCCCGATCGGCACGTAGTACGCCGTGCCCTTGTCGTGCTCCTCGATCTCGCGCGCCAGCTCCTCGAAGTCGGCGGTGTTCTCCACGAAGTCGATGTCGTTCGTGTTCACCACGATGAGCGGCGTGTCCTTGTAGTGGAAGAAGAAGTGGTTGTACGCCTCCGAGAGCGCGAGAATGTAGTCGCGCGACATGTCCCGCTCGAACCGCCGCCCGCGGCGCCGAATGCGGTCCATGAGGACATCCACCGAGGCTTGGAGGTACACGACGATGTCCGGCTTCGGGACGTCGCGCTCGAGGAGGTCGGCCAGCCGCGTGTAGAGGGCCATCTCGTTGTCGTCCAGGGTGATGTTGGCGAAGATCCGGTCCTTCGCGAAGAGGTAGTCCGAGACGACGCGCTCCATGAAGAGGTCGTACTGCTTGAGGTCCGCCTGCTGCCGGTGCCGCGAGAGAAGGAAGAAGAGCTGCGTCTGGAAGGCGTACGCCCGCATGTCGGCGTAGAACTGCGGAAGGAAGGGGTTCTCCTCGACGACCTCGAGCTTGAGGTGCGCCCCCCACTTCTTCGCCAGGAGCGTCGCGAGCGTCGTCTTGCCGACGCCGATCACGCCCTCGACGGCGACGTAGTTCCTCCCCGCCACGGTCCCCCCTCTCTCACGTCCTCGGATCGGGAGCAGGCGGTCCCCCGACACGCCGCACGACCTGCCCGGCCCCGCCGACGCGTTCTGCGAGCTCGGCGACGGTGACCGTGTCGCCCGGGACGACGAGGTCCGGCGCGATCTCGGCGAGCGGAACGAGCACGAACGCGCGCTCACCGAGTCGCGCGTGCGGGATGATGAGCCCGGCCTCGGACTGGATGCGGTCCCCGTACACGAGGATGTCGAGATCGAGCGTCCGGGGCCCCCATCGCTCGAGGCGCTCCCTGCCGCAGTGCCTCTCGATCCTCATGAGCTCGCGCAGCAGGTCGTGGGGTCTAAGGCCCGTGTCGATGCCGGCCGCGGCGTTCAGGAACCACGGCTGGTCCGTCTTCCCGACCGGCTCGCTCTCGTACACCGACGACACGCGAACGAGCGTGGTGTCGGCGAGCCTCGCCAGGCAACCGAGCCCGCGCCGCAGGTGCGCCAGACGGTCCCCGACGTTCGACCCCAACCCGATCCAGACCCTCTCCATCTGCGCCTTACACCCTGTGCACCACCTCGACCCGAACGTGGTCGATCGCCCCCGCGATCGGCACGCTCGGTTTCCTGATGCGCACGAGGACCTCGGTCGCGCCGAACTTCTCAGCGATGTCGCGGGCCAGCCTCGCGGCGAGCGTCTCGAGGAGGTGGTGCCGCTCGCGCACGACCTCCGACTCGACGAGCCTGAACACGTGCTCGTAGTTGATGGTCCGCTTCATGTCGTCGTTGGCCACGGCGTCTGACAGGTCGGCAGTGATCTCGACGTCCACCTCGAAGCGCTGTCCCAGCTCGCGCTCGTTGTTCGTCGCGCCGTGGTAGCCGTAGAGACGGATGTTCTCGAGCGCGATCTTGTAGGTCGTCATGAGCGCCTCTCTCCAGGGCCCAGGCCGCTGTCATCCCCGCGGGCCGCGGGGGCCCCGGCCGTGTCCATCCCCGCGGGGCTCAGACAAGCGCCGAAGACGGCGCAAACTCGCCCGCGGGGATGACAGCGGCCGGGTCCCCGAGGCGCCCACACACTACAGGATTCCGGCGATCCTATCAACGGCCTCGGCGATGCGCTCCTCCGAGGCCATGAGCGCGAAGCGGACGTAGCCCTCGCCCGACGGCCCGAACCCGGCGCCGGGCGTCACGACGACGCGCGCGTCGTTGAGCAGCCGCATCGCGAAGCCCTGCGAACCCTCGCCCCTCGGCACCCGCGCCCACACGTAGAAGGTCGCGTGCGGGCGCGGCACGCGCCAGCCGAGCTTCCAGAGCCCGTCGACGAGAACATCGCGGCGCCGACGATACACCTCGACCTGCTCCCGGACCCGCGTCTCGGGAAGCGCGAGCGCCGCCTCGCACGCCCGCTGAACGGCCGTGAACACGCCCGAGTCCAGGTTCGACTTCACGGCGGCGAGCGCGTCGAGCGCGGGCGCGCTCCCGACGGCGAAGCCCGCGCGCCAGCCGGTCATGTTGAAGGTCTTCGAGAACGAGTGGAACTCGATCGCGACGTCCTTCGCCAGGTCGCACTGGAGCACCGACACTCTCGGCCCTTCGAACAGCACCTCGGCATAGGACGCGTCGTTCACGACCAGGAAGGCGTGCTCGTGCGCGAGATTCACCGCGAGCTGGAAGAGCTCGGGGTCGGCCGACGCGCCGGTCGGGTTGTTCGGGTAGTTCAGGAAGAGAACCTGTGCCGACTCGAGGGTCTTCCTCGGCAGCCGCTCGAGATCGGGCCGGAAGCCCAGCTCCGGCTCGAGCGGCATGTGCACGACGTCGCCGCCCGCGAGCCACGACGCCGCCTGGTAGACAGGGTAGCCGGGGTCGGGCACGAGCGCCGTCCGCCCTTCGTCGAGCACGGCGAACGGCAGATGTCCGATGCCCTCCTTGGTGCCGATGAGCGTGACGACCTCGCGCTCAGGGTCGAGCGCAACGCCGTACCGCTTCTCGTACCACGCCGCGAACGCGCGCCGAAGCGACGGCTCGCCGCGGCCGAGCGGATAGCGGTGCGTCGTGGGGTCCGCGCACGCCGACTGCATTTCCGACACGATCTCCGGGAACGTCGGAAGGTCGGGGTCGCCGATGCCGAGGTCAACGAGGTCCGCGCCGCTCTCGGTGAGCGCGCGCTTCGCCCGGTCCACCTCGACGAAGAGGTAGGGCGGGATCCGGCCGAGTCGTTGTGCGGGCGAGAACGCTCTCATGCCCCCCCCGGGAACGCTGCAGAGCGGCACGAAGCTAGCCCGCCCCCCGCGCGCCCGTCAACACGAAAGGCCCGGCGGCGCGGGCCGACAAGGGCCACCGTCACCGCCGGGCCGTGCTCCTGACATCCGCTCTCGACTCCGGCAGCCGGCCGTCCCGGCGCCGGAGCGCGGCTACCTCGCCGACGAGAGCGCCGGGTCCTCACCGTCCACCGACACCGGACGCTCCGGCCGCCGACTCGGCTCCGTTGCTCTCCGCTGCTCCATCCGCGGGTCGTACCCCACGCCAGCGCTCGCCGGCGCGCCGTACAGCTCGGGATGGCTGTACTTGCCCTGCTCGCCCGCCGGTTTGACCTCCTCGACCTGGATCCTGTGCGCCTCGGCGTACGGGTCCTGCCTGATGCCCGTCACCTGCCACGAGACCCTCATCCCCGGCGAGCCGCCCGCGATGCGGAAGCGGTTCCGCGCGATCTCGTCCGCCACGTACACGGGTGCGAACCCCCCGATGCAGGTCAGCTGGTACCGGAAGTCGCGGTTCAGGGCGCCGAACCACTCGGGCAGCTCGACCCACGCCTCGCCCGCCGCGTCGAGCGTCGTCACGCCGTCGTACACGTTCTTCATGTCGGGGCTCTCGACGAACGAGTGAGAGAGGTACTTGTTCGCCGGGTCCAGCGGATGGTCGATCCTGAACGAACCCGCGGACTTGGTGAGCGTCCCGTTCACGTGCGTGTTGCCGGCGAAGTAGCCCGCGTAGTTCGTGCCGGCGCCGGACGCGGTGCCGTAGACGCCGTAGTTCGTGCCGGAGCCGTCTCCTCCCATCGCCTCGCCGAGGACACCGTAGTACACAAGGGCGCTCGTGCCCGGATGCTCGGCCCAGCCGAGCACGCCGATCCCGGAACCCACGAACTTGCCCCCGATGCCCCAGAAGTCGGAGGTGTTCGACTCGCCGTACACCGCGATGTTGTTGCCGCTCCGGGTGACACCGTCGTACACCGCGTGCACCACGTGGCAGTCTGCATTCGCCGCGATGTCGGCGGCGTCGGAGTAGATCTCGATCCCGTAGGCGCCTTTGGTGTCGCCGAGGAGCACGGCCCCGGCGCCGGGGGTGTTTGCCTCGATCACCGGGCTGTCGTTGTTGGCGCTTGCGATGTCCACGTCCATCACGGGCGCCCCGGACGCCGTGACCGCAGTGCGGTTCTGGAAGCCGCGGAACACGGTGTCTTCGGAGTTGTTCCTGACGTACAGGGCAATTGCACCCGAGGTGCCGCTCTCCCTGCTGATCCACACCCCGTCCCAGGAGTTGGCGCCGGTGTGGGTCATGGAGATCGCATGTGACGTGCCGCCATAGCTCCCGGAGAACGGCAGAAGGTCGCTCGTCGCCGACTGCAGCGCCGACGGCACGCTCGCGAGCTTGAGCCGCGGCGAGAGCGCCTCACCGCCCACATGAAGCTGCAGGTAGTACGGCGGGCTCGCGAACGACGGAAGCGGCGAGACGATCGAGCCCAGCTCGATGTTGAACCAGCCCTCCGTGAGCGTCACGCCCGAGTGCGTCTCGGGTCCCCACAGAAGCGTCCCGCTGGATGCCGCGTTGTAGATTCGCGCCACGACCGTGTACGAGCCGCTGATCGGAAGCCCGGTCGTGGTGTTGGCCAGGAACCCCTGGAACCAGACCGTGCTCGCCGTGCTCCTGTCGCCGTCCGGCGCCGGCGTCTGCGCGAACTCCGCGTCCTCAAGCACGACGGACCGCGCGAGCGCGATCCCCGAGAACACGACCGCCGCGGCCAGCGCAAGCCAGAGCCCGCGACGCACGAAACCCATCCCGCTCATGAGGTGCCTCCTCTTCTGATGAACGCCCGCGATCACCGCCGTCCCCACGCTACCTGAGAACGACCACCCGCTGCAGGTCGCCGACTCCGCCGCACTCGAGCCGGCAGAAATAGACACCCGACGCGACCTTCCCGCCGCGGTCGTTCGTGCCGTCCCACGCCACGGAGTACCTCCCGGGGCGCGGGCAGTCCGGCCACATCTCGCGCACCACGCGACCGGCGACGTCGTAGATGCGCAGACTGACCTCCGCGCCGACCGACGCGACGTCGAACTGGATCAGCGCCTGGTCCGTGAAGGGGTTCGGGGCAAGCGCGTGGAGCCTTGTCTGCAGCGTCCCGCCCGTGGTCACGCTCACCGGGTCCATGGTGAGGCGTTCCTCGGACCCGTCCCACCGGACGGCCCACAGCTCGTACCAGAACTCGCTCCCTGGCCATACGGAGCGGTCGTCGTAGGACGAGGGCGAGGCGAGCGGGAGGACCTCGTCGTTGACCCGCGCGTAGGGGCCGCCGAACTCGGGCGCGCGGTAGACGTTGAAGCCCGCGATGTCGTCGAGCGACGAGACGCTCCAGCGGAGCGTCACGCAGTCCGGCGCCGCCGACACCGCGAAGAACGCCACCTCGACGGGCGTGTACGCGCTGCACCCCCACAGCGAGAACGAGGTGCTCGTCGCGCGGCCGGCGAACGGGCCGCCGAGCCGCGAGCGCATCGTGAACGTCGTCGAGCTGCTCACGGGAGCGCCCGTCGCTGGAGCGGCCGCGGGCGTCGTCCACGTCCGAAGCTCGAGGGCCGCGTCCGCCCACGCCGCGGAGAGCGCCAGAGCGACCAGCACACACCCCACGGTAAGAACTCTCACAGGGCCTCCTCTCTCCGGATCGCACGGGACTCCGGAACCCCCGCCGTCGAGACCGCCACGTCCGGTGGCACCAGTACATCCAAGCCCGCAATCTGCGCAGCGCACAGTACGCCTGCCCGCCCGGGTTGTCAAGACCCAGCCTGCGCCGAAAAGGCCGCTGGCGGCGCCGGGGCTTCCTGCTACAATGCGGCGCACCCATCACGGAGGACACCATGCGCGCGCGCCTTCTCGCCGCCGTCACGGCACTCGAGCGGTCTCCCCTGCACCCGGCGTACTGGGCGCTCGCGTTCGTGGCGCTCGTGACGCTCCGGAACCTCCTCGAGGGCGCGCTCGGGCCGACGGGGTCCGTCGGGTTCGTCTACCACGCTTCGCCCTCGGCCCTCATGGTGCTCGACCACTTCCTGTTCTTCTACGCGAGCGTGTTCCTCGCGGTCGCGCTCGTGCTCGCCGCGCTCGCGCGCGAGCGCGTCGGGTCCGTCATGAAGGTCATGACCCCGGCGTGGGCGCTCGTGCTCCTGCCCCCGTTTCTCGACCATCTGCTCACGGGCGGTCACGGCGCGACCATCACCTACCTCACGGACCTCTCGTCGGTGTTCGTCCGGTTCTTCGACCCGCGCGCGAGCTTCGAGCGCGTCTCGCAGGGTCAGCGCGTCGAGATCGTCGCGGCCTGCGCGCTGGCCTTCGTCTATGTCCGCCTGAAGACGCGGAGCTGGCCGCGGAGCATCTTGGCCTTCGCGGGCGTGTACGTCGTGCTCGCGGCCCACGGCATCCTCCCGATGGCGTACGCGCGCCTGTTCGGCCGCGCGCTCGCCGCCTCGGGCGCGTCGCCGGAGATCGTGTACCGCGCCGCGTTCAAGGCCGGCGGCATCGTGGCCGACGAGAGCCGGAAGCTCGCGCTCCTGTTCCTCATGTCCTCGACGCTCCTCGGCTGCCTCGCGTACGCGCTCCACGCGCCGCGCAAGGCGGCCGCGTTCGTCAGGAACGTGCGCCCGCTCAGGTCCGTCCACTACGTCGGGATGGCCGCGTTCGGGATCGCGTGCGGGTGGGCGCTCGTCTCGCCGACGGGCGTCGGGTTCGGCGTAGGTGGCGATGTGCTCGGGGTCGCGGGGACCCTGCTTGCGGTGTTCCTCGCGTTCCAGGCGTCGGTCGCGCTCAACGACCTCGTTGACGAGGAGAGCGACCGCATCGTCGGCGCGGACCGCCCGCTCGTCACCGGCGCGCTCGGCCGGGGGGACGTTGCGAGGTTCGCCGCGGCCGCCGCGGCCGCGGCGCTCCTCTTCGCGCTCAACGTGAAGTACTCGACGTTCCTGCTCGTCGCGCTCGCGCTCGCGCTCTCGTTCATCTACTCCGCGCCGCCGCTCCACCTCAAGCGGTTCCCGGTGCTCGCGACCCTCGCGCTCGGGTGCATCTCGCTCCTCGCCTGCCTCGCGGGGTTCAGCGCGTTCGCCGAGGAGCGGGCGACCGCGGTGTTCCCGCTCAGGCTGGGATGGACCATCGTGCTCGCGTTCGGGCTCGGGTTCTCGGCGAAGGACCTGAAGGACGTCGAGGGCGACCGCGCGACGGGGGTGTGGACGCTCCCGGTGCTCCTGGGGCCGCGCGGCGGGCGCGCCGCCGTCGCCGCGCTCGTGCTCGCGGGCTACCTCGTCGTGCCGGTCCTGCTGCCCTTTCGCGCGCTGGCCGCCCCCGCCGTCGTGCTGGGCGCGGCGAGCGGCGCGGCGGCGCTCCTCTGGCGCCGCCGGCGGCTCGACGAGTTGCTGCTCGCCGCGTGCCTGGCCTTCACGGCGCTCGTCGGCGCAGTGACGCTCCGGGGCTTCGACCGGCTCGTCGAGCCGCGCGCGCCCGCGGCGCAGGCCGCGGCCCTCGCGCTCCTCGGCCGGAACGCCGAGGCCAGGCACGACTGGGAGACCGCCGCGGCCTACTACGCGCCGGCCGCCGCGATGCTCCCCGGGAACGTCGATCTCCAGCGCCGGGCCGGCGCGGCGCTCTCGGAGAGCGGCCGGAGCGAGGAGGCGCTCCACTATCTGGGGCGGGCGGTGACGCTCGACCCGTCCTCCTCGGTGACGCGCCAGTACCTCGCCATGAGCGCGTCAGACGCCGGCGACGCCGACCGCGCCGAGCTCGGGCTCCGCGAGGCGGTCCGCCGGAACGTCCAGCCGCGCGTCTTCCTCGCGCTCCTCGGCGAGCACGCGCTCGGGCGGGGTGACCCGACGACGGCCGTCACGGCCTTCGTGAGCGCGCTCCGCCTCGGGCAGCCCGACGTTCCCGCCCGCATCCGCCTTGCCGACGCCCTCGACCGGCTCGGCAGGAAGGCCGACGCGCGCGACCAGTACCGGACGACCGTCGCGCGCAAACCCGACTCGGCCCAGGCCCGCGACGCGCTCGCTCGCTTCCACCACCTCGCGGGCGACCTCGACGACGCGGTCCGCGAGTTCCGCGAGGCCGTCCGGCTCGACCCGGGCGAACCGGTCTTCTGGAACAACCTCGGGACCGCCCACCGCTCACGGCGCGAGTTCCCCGCCGCGCTCGAGGCGCTCGAAACCGCCACACGTCTCGCGCCGCGCATGGTGGACCCGTACTACAACCGCGGCCAGGTCTACGAAGCCCTCGGCAGCGAAGAAGAAGCGAGGAGGCAGTACCTCCTCGCCCTCGAGCTCGATCCCTCGTTCTCCCCCGCGCGTCAGGCGCTCGGCCGCATCACGACGACGGCAGCGGGCGCGCCGCCCGAAGCGCCGTGAGCACCCCGTAGGGCACCGGCACGTCCCCGATCTCGATCTCCGGCTTGCTCGCGCCGTGGAAGTCGGTGCCGCCCGTCGCCACGAGACCGTGCCGGCCGGCCTCGGACGCGTAGTGCTCATGGACGGACGCGAGTTCTGCGGCCGTCATGAGGGGCCGCCCGTCTCCGTGCGGGCGGCTGCGGTCGTACGGGTAGTACACCTCGACACCGCGCACGCCGGCGCCCGCGCACACGGCGATGACGGCGTCCACCGCCGGATCGATGAGCGACCCGCCCCCGTCGAACGCGGCGCTGTAGCAGCCGGGGTGCGCGACGACGGGCACGCCGCCCGCCCGCCCGATGAGCGCCACGCACTCCTCGAGCGTGACGCCGAACGACTTCGGCACGTGCCACTCGCCCCCGAACGACGTCCTGTCGAAGAACTCCTGCGCCTCGAGCCCCGCGTGATGCCGGTGGAGCACCTTCCAGATGTGGGGGCGCCGCACCGTGTCGCCGGCCGCCTCCCGCTCCACCTCGGCAGCGTCGATGGGATAGCCGTGCGCCGCGAGGACCTCGACCTGCCGCGCGAGCTTCCCGTTCTTCGCCGCCTGCATGCGCGCGAGGACGTCGCGAAGCTCGGGGTCCGAATGGTCCACGAAGTAGCCCAGGATGTCCACCTCGACGAGCCCGCGCCCGGGCTCGTGCGCGATGCCGATCTCGACGCCGGGGACGACCTCGAGGCCGTGCCGCGCCCCCGCCGCGAGCGCCTCGGGGACGCCCCCGACCGAGTCGTGGTCCGTGACGGCGATGGCGGCAAGCCCGAGGCCGGACGCCCGCGCGACGACCTCCGAGGGCGTGAGGCTCCCGTCGGACGCCGTCGTGTGCACGTGAAGGTCGATCCCGCCCATCGCCTCGCCCATCCGGCCCTCCCCTAGACCTCGATCCCGAAGACGCCCTTGAGCGCGTACCCGACGGCCACCGACACCGCGAAGAAGACGACCAGCCAGTGGACGTTCAGGCCGAGCACGCGGAGATCGCGCGGCGGGTACTCGACGACGATGCGCTCGACGACCGAGTCCCGCGGGATCGGCGTCGCCGACGGATACAGGAACGCGTCCCACGTGCCCTCCCGCGCCGCGACCGCCCTCACCTTGCCGACGCGCTGCAAGGGCCCCACCGCGAGACTTCTCGTCAGACGGCCGCCGGGCGTCTCGAGGGTCAGCCGATGCTCCCCGGGAGTCTCCGCGAGGACGTTCCAGACGACCCGTCTTTCCGAATCCACCCGGAGCGGCCGCGACAGCACGCGCACACCAAGCGGTCCGCTCAGCGTCATCGGCGTCGTGGTGGGCGCGGCCCCCTCGCGGAGGTACGCGGTCACGCGGGTCGTTGCCCCCACGGGCACCGGCCCGTGTGCGTACCTGATGCCGAGCTGCACCATGATGAGAAGGACGGGAACCAGGAGAAACACGATGGGGCGCAGGGAGTGCCGAAGGTACACGAGGTTGTGCCGCGCGACCCCGCCGATGGCGAGGAACATCGCGCGCGGGTCGCTCCGGAAGATCCACATCTCCATGATGTGGGCCTTGAGCCGGTCCTTCGCCCGCGCGATCCTCGCCTGGTCGGACGCGCGGCCGAAGATGAGGAGCATGACCACGCCGGTCAACGCCGACACGACGAGAAGCCCGACGATCGGCGGAAACAGCTCGTACGGCCGCAGGAAGATGTCAAACGCCTTCGTGAGCGCGTTCTGGATCGTCTGCATCGGACCGCCTTACGAGATGTAGCCCAGGCCCTTGAGCTTCTCCTTCACCTCTTCCTCCGAGTCGGCCTCCTCGAGCTTCGCGATCTCCTTCTCGAGGGCGTGCGTGACGAACTCCTCGGGCGAGGAGTAGCCCGCGAGCTTCGCGTACTTCCTGACCTTCTCGAGCAGGTCCCTGTCGAGCCTGATGCCGCCTCCGCCGAACATGGCAGTTCCCTCCGCGGGCCGCGCTAGAACACCGGCCGGCCGACCATCCAGCTCATGGGCGGGACCCCGAACTCCGCGAGGATCGTCGGCGCGAGATCGTAGAGCGCCGGCCCCTCGCGCGCGATGGGCTTGTTCGCGAAGAGAACGCCCACCACGTGGCGGTAGTCCGAGCAGTGGTCGCCACTCCATTTCTTCGTGTTGTCGTCGAAGACGCGGACGCCGATCTTGCCCGTCGCCGACGCGTCCGAGCCGCGGTAGCCCCACGAGTAGCCGACGACGATGTCGGGCGCGTCCGGAGCGCACGGGCCGTGGTACTCGTCGCGCGTCTTGTACGCCGCCGACACGGCGCGCGCGCCGGACTTCGGGTCCACGAGCGCGTCGAGCTTCGCGGCGATCTCGTCCACGAGCGCGTTCGCCTCGACGCCCGGCGTCACGATGCCCCTCCCCTCCCTGCCGCGCAGGTTGAGGTACAGGCTGTTGATGCCGAACCCGTACGCCCGCGTCTGCGTCCAGTCCACGCCCGAGAGCCACTCGACCTCGTCGGGCCGCACGCCCGGTTTGAGCACGAGGTACCCCTCGTTCCACAGCCACGTGTTGAGATGGACCTCGCGGTACCACGGCGCGAACCCGTGGTCGGAGCAGACGAGGAGCGTCGTGTTCTCGTCCACCTTCTCGAGCGCCGTCGCAAGGACCTCGTCGAAGCGCACGTAGAGCTTGTCGAGGTACGTCGCGTACGCGGGATCCTCCGCCGGGTCGTACGCCGGGTGACTCGGGTCGCCGCAGCGCCACATGGAGTGCTGACACTGGTCGAGCGACGAGAAGTACATGTAGAGGCACCCGGTCTCGAACCGATCGAGCTCGTACCGGTACGCCCTCATGCGCTCATCGAAGACGATCTCGGCGAGCGCGACGAACTCGCGATTGCCGAAGACGCCGTTCTCGATCGCCTTCGTGTCCTCGGCCATGCCCTGCGTGTAGAAGGGCCCCAGCGCGTCCACGAGCTCGCGCCCGTACGAGGGCGGGTCGGTGATGGGGAGCGCCTGATCGGCCGGGTCGATCTGGACCGGGCTTGCGTACAGCACGAAGTCCGGCCGCACCGACTTCAGGAAGAACCTCACGATGCCCGGCACCTTCACGAGGCGCGGCACCATCTCGAACGCCACGGGGACGAACGGGCTGAACTCGCCCTCGGAGAGCAGGATCTCGCGACCCTGCAGGGAGATCATGATGACCGGGTTCTCGGGGTCCACGGTGATCCGGAACGGGACCGTCGCCTTCCGCTCCTGGTACGGGACCGCCCGCCCGGTGCGGCGCTCGATCGCATCGAAGTCCTTGAAGTCGTTCGGCGGGCCGTAGAGCTTCGCCTCGGCGACGACGCCGTCGAACGCGACGTGGTAGAAGTAGCCGCCGCCCGCGTCGTCTCCGCCCGTCGGCACGCTCGTCACGTAGTACGACGAGGTGCCGTAGGTGCCCAGGATGTCCGGCGTGCCCATGCCGGAGAGGCTCTTCACGAGCCCCCGCTCGCTCGGGACGGGCGGGAAGTTCGACGGGATGGCGAAGATGACCGAGGGGATGCCGGCCTTCTCGAGCACCTGCCAGAACGCCACCCCGCCCCGCAGATTCTCGACGCCGCCGCTCCTGAGCGGGAACACGTAGTCGGAAAGCGGCAGGCGGATCCGGTTCGGGACCTCGAGGCCGAGGACGCGCGTCTTCTTCGGGGCCGCCCTCGCCTCGGATATGGACAGGTACGGGAAGTACGACTCCCGCGTCCTGTGCACGAAGTCGAAGATGCCGTGCACGCCCGGGTCGGCGCCCGTGATGAAGTTCGACCACGCGACGGGGCTCTGCGGCGGGATGCTCGAGAGGAGCGGCCGATACCCGCCCGCGTCGGCGAGCATCCGGAAGTGCGGGAGCCTCCCCTGCGCCATCAGCCGCTCGGTGATCCGGTGGTCCATCCCGTCGATGCCGAGGATGATGACGCGCTTCGTGCGGGCTTCGTCCGACGCGGGCCGCACGCTCGCGAGCTCCGCGCGCTCCGCCTGCGTGAGCCGACCGTCGGTCGACGCGCCGGGGCCGCACCCGGCGACGAGGGCCGCGAGCGAGCACGCGAGCGCCGCCCCCAGCGCCGCGGCGCGCCTTGCGCGCGGTGCCCTGCCCCGCACACCCATCTCACGCACCCCCTTCGACGCCGCCCGGCTCCGGCTCCGAGAACACCGACCGGCCCTGCATGTGCTCCGGCGTCGGAACGCCGAACGCCTCGAGCACGGACGGACCGATGTCCATGAGCCGCGGCCGCGCCGCGAGCACCTTGCGGTTGCAGAAAAGGACGCCCGGCGCGAGCTTGTAGTCGATGCAGTGGTCGCCGCTCCACGCCTTCGTGTTGTCCTCGAACACCGCGTCCGCCGACTTCCCGACCGCGCCGTCCCACGACGCGCGGTAGCCCACGTTGTAGCCGATGATGAGGTCGGGCGCGTTTTCGGCGTACGGCCCGTTCATCATCGCGGCGACGTCGTAGACCGACGTGATGGCGGTCTCGCCGGTGACGGGGTCCTTGAGTCCCTCGAGCTTCGCCCTGAGCTCCCGCTTCAGCGCGCTCACCTCGTCCCTCGCGACGACGCCCTTCGCCTCGCGGCCCTTCCGGTTGAGGTAGACGCCGGAGAGCCCCAGCTGGTACGCGCGCGTCCGCGACCAGTCCACGCCGGCGAGGTACTCGCCGACCGCGCCGTCGGCCGCGGCCATGTACCCGTTCTCGATGAACCACCGGTTGAGGTTCACGCCTCGGCGGAAGGACTTGAACCCGTGGTCCGAGATGACCATGAGGAGGGTCTTCTCGTCCACGCGCTCCATGACGCGCGCGAGGAGCTTGTCCATGCGGACATAGAGCTCCTCGATCGCGCCCCGGTGCGCCGTCGTGTCCTTCCCGCGGTTGGCGGGGTGTCGGTCGTCGAGGTACCGGAAGAACGCGTGCTGGATGCGGTCCGTCGCGTCGAACACGACGACCGTGAGGCCGCCGCGGTTCTTCGCTAGCGAGTTCAGGAACATCCTCTCGCGCTCGTCGTGGATGAGGTACGTCTGCTCGAGGAACGCCGCCTCGGAAAGGACGCGCTCGTTGAGCGCCCAGGTGTCCTCGGCCAGACCGAGCGTCGCGTAGGGCCCCTGGAGCTTCGCCAGGTACTCCGCGAACATGCCCGGCTCCGAGATGGGCATCGCCGGGCTTGCCGGGTCGATGTTGATGGGCGTGACGTAGAGCTCGAAGTGCGGCGCGACGCTCGTCACGTAGAGGCGCACGATGCCCTTCACCTTCACGGCGAGCCCGGGGCGGAAGGTCACGGTGATCCAGTCGGAGTACTCCCGAACCGCGAGCGAGAGCTCGTTCCCGCCGAAGTCGAGCCACACGCGGTTGCCGCCCTCCTCGACGCGCGCGATGAACGGAACCGTGAGCTCCTCATGCTCCTCGGTGAACGGGTTGGCCGGCCCGGGCAGCTCGCCAACGACGACGTCGCCGTGGCGCTCGACGAGAAGCACCTCGCCGCCCGTGTGCTTCCGGGCCCTCTCGGCGTCCGTCGTGAAGAACGTGAAGCTCCCCTGCGACCCGCGGAGGTCGGGCACGCACATCGCCGAGAGCATGACGCCGTTTCGCAGCCGCTCGGGCGGGAACGTGATGGGGACGCGGAGCACGTGGCACGGGACGAGCGCGTCGTCGAGCGCGCTCCAGAACGTGCGGCTCTTCCGCATGAGGCGGATGGAGGGCTTGCCGAGCGGGACGCGGTAGCGGCCGAGGCGGAGCGTCCGGCTCGGGTTCGTGATGCGCGTGGACGACAGGAGCGGCAGGTAGGTCCGCTCGTCGCGCCCGAGGAAGTCGAAGATGTTGTGGCGCGACGCGTCCACGCCCGTCGCGAACGTGGACCACGCGACCGGCGACATCGAGGGGCACGAGGTCTCAAGCGGGAGGAACGAACCCTCCGCGGCGAGGGCGCTGAAGTGCGGGAGCTTCCCCTCGTTCATGAAGCGCGTGACGAGCACGGGGTCGAGGCCGTCGAGGCCGAGCACGATCGCGCGCCGGACCGACGCCTTGCCGCGGAGCCGGCGCCCGCGCGCCGCGCGCCCGAGGGCGCGGAACGGCCACGAGACGAGCGACGCCAGCGCGAGGAAGAACGCGATGAGCACGACGCCGAGCGAGCCCACGACGGCGAACCCGGCGCCCGGACCTACGTAGGCGTGCGCCGCGGCCGGGTGCAGAACGGCCGCGGTGACCGCGGCCGCGATGAGAGCTGGTTTCCGGACTCGGCGCATCGCCTCTCTGCCTAGACCGCGCCCCCGACCTGGGCCGTGTCTCCACTATAACCCCGCCGCCAGCGGGCCTCAAGAGGTGGTCTCGACGTCCCCTTCCACCCCCAGATGCGCCTTCCGCTCCTCGGCGAGCAGGAACTCGCGGTACACCGCCGACCGCGCCACGAGCTCGTCGTGCGTCCCGTGGTCCACGAGCCGCCCGTTGTCGAGCACGAGGACCGTGTCCGCCAGGCGGATGGTCGAGAGCCGGTGCGACACCACGAAGCAGATGACGTCCCCGAACTCCTCGTCCAGCCGCGACCAGAACCGCGCCTCGTTGTGCGCATCGAGCGCCGCCGTGCAGTCGTCGAGCAGGAGCACGCGCGGCTTCCCCGCGAGCGCCCTCGCGATCGCGATGCGCTGCTTCTGCCCGCCCGAGACGAGCGCGCCCTTCTGCCCCACGACGGTCGAGACGCCGCCCGGGAGCGCCGCCAGGTCGGCGTCCATCTGCGCGACCGACAGGCAGTGCCTCGCCCACACCCCCGGGTCGCCATCCGGCCTGCGGTCGAAGAGCACGTTGTCCTCGATGCTCTGCGAGAAGAGGAGCGCCTCCTGCGGAACGTACCCGAGCGACCTGCGGTACGAGTCCCAGTCGCACTCCCCGAGGGGTCTGCCGTCCACGAGGATCCGCCCCTCGGTCGGGCCCATGATGCCCGCGAGGAGCTTGAGGACGGTGGACTTCCCGCACGCGACCGGGCCGACGACGGCCACGCGCGTGCCCGCCTTCGCCCGGAACGACACGCCGTCGAGGTTCTTCCGCGACCCATCGTACGAGAACGACACGCCGTCGAACGCGATCTCGCCGACGCCCTCGAGCGGCGCGCCGGCCGGCCGCTTCTCGACGACCGGGAACGTCCGCACCTCCTCCACGCGGTCGATGGACACGAACGCCTGCTGTCCGGTCATGAACACGAACGGCACGTCCATCATGGGGCCGGTCAGCATGTCGAGATACACGTAGAACGCGTAGATGGTCCCGATGGTGAGCTCGCCGCGGATGACGAGGAACCCGCCGTACGCGATGACGACCATCTGGCACACGCGTGCCGCGAAGTTGTCGAGCGAGAACATGACGATCTGGAGCTTCACGAGCCCCAGGAGGGTCTCGAGCCGCTCCCTCAGGATGTCGGACAGCCGCCCCGACTGCGCGCGCTCCGCGCTGAACGCCTTGACGATCCGGATGCCCGTGAAGACGGACTCGAGCAGGTTGTTCGTCTTCGAGACCGACTGCTGCGCCGCCTCCATGTAGTGGCGCATCCGGTGCCGGAGCCCGTAGAAGATCCACATCATGATGGGGAGCGGGATCACCGAGAGCGCCGTGAGCTTCGGACTCATGACGACCATGGCGACCACGCAGAAGATGAGGCGCGAGCCGGACTCGACCGCGCGGAAGATGCCCGAGCAGCCGAACCACGCGACCTTCGGGAACTCGTTGAGGTCGTCCGTGAGGCGCGTGACGACGTCGCCGGTCAGGAACCGGTGGTGGAATCGGTAGTCCTTGTTCATGATCTCGGCGAAGACGTCGTCGCGGATGTCGCGCTCGAGGCGCGCGTTCATCATGGCGCGCGCCGCCGGGTAGAGGCGCGCGACGAAGTTGCCGACGAGGATGACCAGGAGCGCGAGCATGACGCGGCCGACGTCGGCCGCCGCGCCCGCCTCGAACACGCCCGCCACCCGGTCGAGCACCCAGCGGAACACGAGCGGATACGCGACCGCGACGGTCGTCGAGACGAGCGTGAAGAACGCGAGCGCGACGAGGATGTGCCGGTGCGGCCGCCAGTAGCGCCACAGCCACCGGACGTGCTCCCGGAACGAGAGCCTCGGGGCCTCGCGGTCGATCCTGCCTCCCGCTGTCGCGTCAGCGTTCATCGTGCTCCGCTCGCGGCGGCCGGCGCCGCCGCGCCTCCTACCTGAACATCGCCTTCACCGATCCCCACGTCGTCGGCTCGACGGGCGAAGGGGCGCCCTCGAGGAGGAACGGGAAGCCCTGCTGAGTGTGTGTCACCCCGTCGGCCGCCTGTGCCCAGACGCTGCCGTTGAACTGCAGGGCGTTGCCGGTCGTCGTCTCGCCCGTGATCGAGATGGGCGGCGCGAACGGGCCCGAGGCGAGCGAGCCCCCGGACTTCCAGGCGATCCAGTAGACGCCCGGCCCGAGCGTGACGGGAGTCGGCAGGTCGCACCGGTTCAGCATGATGGGCCGCGCGTTGTTCCCGCTCGTCGTCTCGTACACCCGATAGCACTGGAGCCACTCGCTCGACGTGAGACGGTTCGTGGTGAGGTCCCCGTACACGACGTCCGCTCCGGGCGATCCCGGAACGTCATCGAAGATCTCGAAGCGGACCTCGGTGATCGTGGACGGGCTCGTGGGCGCGTTGGTCTGGTACGCGAAGAAGAGGACGGCGCTCACCGTCCACCCGCACGTCGGGACCTCGAAGTCGTCGGCGATCACGAAGACGCCGGTGGTCTGGTGGTTGAAGCCGAGTGTGTTCATCCCGAGGGACGTGTCCTGGCAGCGCGACTCGTCCGCCCCCCCGTAGCCGGTCGCAGGGCTGTTTACCACCGGGCCGTTGTCGTGCAGCACGCTCGCGGGGAGCATGGCCGCCACGAGAACCATCACATGGAGGAGCATCGCACGCTCCTTCCTGTGTTCTCCCGTTCCGCCGGCGCGGCCGGGACTACGTCGTCCCCGCCTGCGCCGCAAACTGCAGGTCGAAGAGGTCGCGGTAGATCCCGTCCTTCGCGTACAGCTCGTCGTGCGTGCCCTCCTCGACGAGCCTGCCCTCGTGGAGCACGAGGATGCGGTCCACCGTCGTGATGGTCGCGAGGCGGTGCGCCACGATGAGCGAGGTCCGCCCCGCGAGCACGTGCTCAAGCGAGTCCTGCAGCCTTCGCTCGGTCGCCGGGTCCACCGACGAGGTCGCCTCGTCGAGCACGAGGATGTCGGGGTCGTTCACGATGGCGCGCGCGAAGCACAGGAGCTGGCGCTCGCCCATCGAGAGGTTCGCGCCGCCCTCGGAGAGCTCGGTCTCGTACCCTTGCGGCAGCCGCCTCACCATCCCGTCCGCCTGCGCGACCCGCATCGCGCGCTCGAGCGCCTCGTCCGAGATGTCGTCCCGGAGAACCTTGAGGTTCTCGCGGAGGCTCCCCGGGAACAGGTGGATGTCCTGGAGCACGAGCCCCGTCTTCTGCCGCCACGCCCGCTGCCGGTACTCCCGGATGTCCACGCCGTCGAGCGTCACCCGGCCGCTCGACGCCTCGTAGAACCTGAGCAGGAGGTTCGTGACCGTCGTCTTCCCGCCACCCGACAGCCCGACCAGCGCGACCTTCTGCCCGCGCGGGATGCGGAAACTCACGCCCTTGAGCGCCTGCGCGCCCCCGTCGTACGAGAAGGCGACGTCCTCGAACGCGATCTCCCGCCAGTCCGCGGGCACCGTCTCGATGGCGTCCGGCAAATCGGGCGTCCGCGACGGCGTGTCGAGCACGCCGAACACGCGGTCGGCCGACGCGAACGCCTGCTGGATGAAGTCGAGCTGCTCGGAGAACTGCACGAGCGGGAAGAAGAGCCGCCTCGCGTACTCGATGAAGAGCACGAGCGTGCCGACGGTCATCACGACGCCGAAGTGGTGCCGCGCGCCGATCCAGATGATGAGCATGATCGCCGCGATCTCGATCGACGAGAACGCGCCCCAGAACGCGTACTCGCGGAGATACACGCGCGTCTCGCGCGAGTACTTGTCGCGGTTGAGGCGCACGAGGTCCATCTTCGCCTTCTCGGTGTACCCGTAGATCTGGAGGATCGGGATCCCCTGGATGTACTCGACGAGGAACGCCGAGATCCGCGCGAAGAGCTTCCGGATGGTCCGAAACGCCCGCCGGATGTACCGCAGGAAGAAGTACGTCGCGAACACGATCGGCGCCATGAACACGAGGATCGCAACCGTCACGGCGGGGTTCGCGAGGAGCATCACGGTGAGCGTGCCGCCCAGAAGCACGGCGTTCCGCACGAGCGTCATCGCGACGTCGGAGAAGAGCTGCCTGAGGCGCTCGACGTCGCTCTCGACGCGCGCCATGAGACGGCCAGGCGGGTTCTTGTCGAAGTACCCGAGCGACAGGCCCATGAGGTGCGAGAACGCGCGCTCGCGCAGGCCCATCACGACCGCGAGGCCGACCTTCGAGACGAGGACGATCTGGAAGTACGCGGCGACCATCCCCACCGCGTAGAGGCCCGCGTAGAGGAGCCCCATGGCGAGCACGCCGCGCGCGTTGCTCGCGGGGATGTCCGTGTCGAGCACGCGCCGGATGATGAGCGGGCCGCCGAGCTCGGCGGCGACCGTCACCAGAAGGAGGAGCGCGGACCAGACGAGCGTCCGGACGTGCGGACGCAGGAGCGGAAGGAGCCGCCCGAGCATCGCCCGGAGCGGGATCCGCTTGACCTCCGTCTCGTCCTCTTCGATGAGGATGTCGTCCCAGTGCATCGTCGCACGCCTCGGCGCGGCCCGTCCGCCGTCCCGCGGGCCGCGGCATGGCCCTCGCGGGCCCGCCCCATCGGGGCGGACCTTACCATCGTCGTCCCTGTGCGGGAATCGCGAAGAAGAAGCCGGGCGGCGCGGCTGGTGGGGATTCTACGGGAGCGCCGGGGCGGGACGCAAGCGGTATTCCGGCCGACGATCCCGGCCGGATGCCGACGGTCCGGCCGCTACGCGAGGCTCCCCTCGACGATCCCGGCGAGCTTCGTGATGTCGAGGTCGGGCGGCGCGGCCCTGAGCGACCAGAAGAACGCGTCGTCCCAGGTGTGCGCGCCGGTGAGGTTGGTCCGCCCGAAGAGCTGGGGCTCTCTGATGGTCCCCTTCATGTCGAAGCCGTGGTGCCCGACCACCACGAGGTCGGCCGCGTTCGGCGTCTCGGGCCCGGAGTAGATCTCGTCGCGCTCGAACACGCGCTCGACGACGGGCCTTCCCTCCCAGCGAAGCTTGGAGAGACCGGCCTTGATCTCGGCGGCGACGGCGCGGGCGTCGGCGTCGTCCACGCTCCCCTTCGGGAAGCGGCCCTTCCGATGCACGAAGACGCGCCCGGGGTCGAGCACGAACGCCTTCGACGACGGCGCGATGTCGTCGAGCGAACCGGGCGGGTCCTTCTCGAACGCGAGATACCCGTTCTCGACGAGCCACCGCGCGACGCGCACCTCCTGCACGATGCCGGTGAACCCGTGGTCGGAGAGCAGGAAGAGCCCCTCGCCCTCCTCGTCGCGCCCCGAGTCCCTCGCGAACCTCGCGGCGAGCTCGCCGACGAACGCGTCCACCTTGCGGTAGTAGTCGAGGAACGCGCCGTGGTGCGGATGCGACGCGTCGTCAAGCGCGTTCCACAGGTAGTGGTGGAGCCTGTCGGTGCCCGTCACGACCACCTCGAAGAGGTCCCACGGCTCCTTCCAGAAGTGGTCCACGGCGCTCCGTCGCCGCTCGAGCGTCGAGTCGAGCGCGCCGATGAGGTACGCGTGGTCGCCGCGCGCCCGCGCGGTGTCGATGTCGATCTCGTAGCCCATCTTCTCGAGCGGCGCGAGCGCCGTCGGGGGCCAGACGGCCTTCCGGAGCGAGATGGCGACGAACCCCGAGACCAGCACCCCGGGGATCTCGCGCGCCGGGTACGTCGAGGGCTGGTTGATGACGACGGAGCGCTTGCCCCGTTCCCCCAGACGGTCCCACAGCGTGGGGACCCTGAGGTCGCGGAAACCCGGGAACCGAAGCTCGTACGACCCGGGCTTGAGGTCCACGAACCCGAAGATGCCGTGCGTGCCGGGATTCGCGCCCGTCATGAACGAGGGCCACGAGACCGCGGAGATCTCGGGGAGCGTCACCTTCATCTTCGAGAGGTGGCCGAGCAGGAGCAGCCGCGCGGTGTTGGGCATCACGCCCTCGGCCGCGAGCCGCACGAGGAGCGCGTGCGGCACGCCGTCGAGTCCGATGACGAGCGTCCGCTTCGACTTCCGGCTGAAGAGCCCCACGAGCGCCTCCGGTCGAACCCCCATCCAGCGGTCCGCAGCTCACTTCACGAGCGTGACCTGCCCCCGCGCCTCGCGCCCGCATGCCGAGAGACGCACGAAGTACACGCCGCTTGCGACCTCGGCGCCCGCGTCGTCGCGCCCGCGCCAGACGACCGAGTGCGCGCCCGCGACCCTCGGCCCGTCCACGAGCGTGGCGACGCGCCGCCCGTCCACGGAGCGGACGTCGAGCGTCACGCGGCAGGCCCGCGGGAGCTCGAACGAGATGTGCGTCTCCGGGTTGAACGGGTTCGGGCTCGCGTGCCGGAGCCGGACCGCGAACTCGCCATCCGCGACGCCTGTCTCGCGCGGGGTGAGCACGACCGTCGAGACCGAAAGCGGCGCGACCGACTCGACCGCGACCACCGCGCTGCCGTCGGGCAGCCGCCGCACGAGCGTTCCGCCCTCGACGTCGTAGTCCGCCTCCGGGTCCGCCGGAACGTAGTGCCGGACGCCGTGCCAGGTCTCGCGGTGCTGGTTGGTCACGCTCGACGTGATGACGCCGCCTCCGTCCGTCTGCACCGAGAACGTGAGATTCCCGAGGTCCCACGGCGTCTCGGTGCTCCGGTAGCCGTCGCCGTCGGTGTCGGCCGTGAAGAAGGCGACGTCGGTGCCGTCCACCTGCACCCACCGCCAGCAGACGCGGCTTCCGTACGGACCGCGCGACGCGGGCGGCTCAACGGCGTCCGCCGGATCAGCGGGACCGGCCTTGTCCTCGCCCTCGGCCTTCCCGAGCGCGGACGTCTGCACGTGCAGCGGGAAGCCGGGGAACGCCACGTCCCGGCCCCAGTCGCTGCCGCTTGCGTAGTCGTCGCGGCCGAACGAGTTGGAGCCGGTGTTCCTGTAGGTCTCGAACCGGTGCGTGTGGCCGGCAAGCGCGAGAGCGAAGCCGCCGCTCGTCATGAGGTCGCGTACGGCGGCGGTGTTCGTCGTGTTCCACACCCACCGGTCGTAGTTCGGCCCGTGCATGAGAAGGAACCGCGGGTGGCCCGAAGACCCAGGGCCCGCGAGGTCGGACTGGATCCAGGTGAGCCCCTCGGTGGACGGCCCGTGGCAGCGGTAGAGCTGAAGGAGCCCGTGGTCGTACTGCGTCGTGACCCCGTAGAACCGCGCGCCGCCCAGCGTCACGACCGAGTTCTCGAACCGGTTGATCTCCTGGAAGTACCGCATCGGCCCGCCCGAGTTGTAGCTCTCCCCGTTGTTGTAGTAGTCGTGATTGCCGGGAACCACGTACACGGGCACGCGGAGTCCCGCCACCGCGCCGAGGAACTGCGACGGCCAGTCGTGTCCCGCGTTCTGGTCGTCGCAGAGGTCGCCGGTGATGACGACGAGCTCAGGGTTCAGGAAGTTGGCCTCCCTCACGAACGCCTGCAGCCGCGCAAGCGACGAGTACGCGCTCCCCACGTACCCCACGTGCGCGTCGGTGGCGTGGAGGAAGCCCCAGCTCCCCGGGTACGCGTCGTACACACGGACGGCCGACACGGACGCGTAGGATGTTCCCGAAAGGCCGATCGAGATGCCGTAGAAGCCCGCGGGCGTGCCGGCGGGAAGTTGGAGCACGATCTCCTGGACGGTCGAGAGCCCCGTCGCGTAGAGCATCACGTCGAGGTCGTTGCCGGGGACGATCGAGCGCGCGGTGATCGAGACCGTGGTGACGGCGTGCTGCGCGCCGTCGTCGGCAGCGAGCGAGGCCGTCACGTCGCCGACGGCGAAGGTCCCGCCGAGGGCAACGTACGCGGTGAAGGACTCGCCGGGCGTGCGCAGCGCCGGCTGCCCCAGCCTCGGCGCGAGAAGCTCATCGGAGAACCAGGGGCCGGCCGCGGCGGACGCCGCGCTGAGAGCGAGCGCGGCGACGACCGCCGCGAAGACCGCCGACCCCGCCACGAACGGACGACGCGTGCGCATGATGCTCCTCCTCTGGCGCGAGGCACAGCACCCGGGCGCCGCATCGATTGTACCACGAGAACGGGCCTACCCCTCCACCCCCGAATCCCGCAGGGCGCGGGCGAGCGTCTCGGGGTTCATCTCGTAGTCCTCGAGCGTGCCGGCCAGGTACGCGTCGTACGCGGCCATGTCGAAGTGCCCGTGCCCCGAGAACCCGACGACGATGGTCTTCGCCTCGCGCGCCTCACGGCACCGCACGGCCTCGTCCACGGCGGCCTTGAGGGCGTGCGACGTCTCCGGCGCGGGCACGATGCCCTCGGTCCGCGCGAACAGGAGCGCGGCCTCGAACACCTCGTTCTGCGAGTAGGCGACGGGCTCGACGATCCCCTCCTTCACGAGGAGGCTCAGGATGGGCGAGTCGCCGTGGTACCGCAGCCCGCCGGCGTGGATGCGCGGCGGCACGAACGCGTGACCCAGGGTGTACATCTTCACGAGCGGCGCCATCTTCGCGGTGTCGCCGTAGTCGTACGCGAAGACGCCCTTCGTGAGCGTCGGGCACGCCTTCGGCTCGACGGCGACAAGCCGCACCTTCGATCCTGCGGCCTTGTCGCGCACGAACGGGAGCGCGAGGCCGCTGAAGTTGCTGCCGCCGCCCACGCAGCCGATGACGACGTCCGCCTTCTCGCCGGCAAGCGCGAGCTGCTTCTTCGTCTCGAGCCCGATGACGGTCTGGTGCAGGAGGACGTGATTGAGCACGCTCCCGAGCGCGTACTTCGCGTCGTCGTGCGTCGCCGCGTCGAAGACCGCCTCGCTGATCGCGATGCCGAGCGAGCCGGGGCAGTCGGGGTCGGCCTCGAGGATTCTCCGCCCGATGTCGGTCTGCGGGCTCGGGCTGGGGAACACGTCCGCGCCCCAAATGCGCATGAGCGACCGGCGATACGGCTTCTGCTCGTAGCTCACCTTCACCATGTAGACCGTGCAGTCCAGCCCGAAGCAGTTGCACGCGAACGAGAGCGCGCTCCCCCACTGCCCCGCGCCCGTCTCGGTCGTGAGGCGCTTCACGCCGGCCTTCTTGTTGTAGTAGGCCTGCGGAACGGAGGTGTTGGGCTTGTGGCTGCCCGCGGCGCTCACCCCCTCGTTCTTGTAGTAGATCCGCGCCGGCGTCCTGAGCTCCGCCTCGAGACGCCGCGCGCGCACGAGCGGGCTCGGCCGCCACAGCGAGTAGATCTCGAGCACCTCCTCGGGGATCGCGATCTCGGGCTCCCGCGAGACCTCCTGCATGATGAGGTCCATCGGGAAGAGCGGTTCGAGGTCGCCGGGGCCGAGCGGCTGCCGCGTCTGCGGATGAAGCGGCGGATCGAGCGGCCGCGGCAGGTCGGGGGCCACGTTGTACCAGGCCCTCGGGATGTCCTTCTCGCTCAGGATGATCTTCCGTGCGTCCATGTGTCCCTCCCTGGAAACCTCGCCAGTTTGACCTCGCAGAGCTCCTCGACGCCCTCCAGCGAGGCGAGCGTCTCGGGCGCCGCCGCGTCGCCGAGCGAGATGACCATGATGGCCCGCTCGCCCACGACCTCGCGCCCGACTTCCATCCGAGAGATGTTGAGACCCGCGCGACCGAGCAACGTGCCGACGCGCCCGACGACGCCCGGCTCGCAGACGGCCCGCGCGTCGAACCAGCACACGACGACGTCGCCGCTCGGCGGCAGGTCCACCTCGAACCCGTCCACCTCGGTGATCCGCGCGCCCGCGCGGCCGAGCAGCGTGCCCGAGAGCGTCCGCGCCCGACCGTCCCCGCCGCACGCGGTGACCAGGCTCGTGTACGCGCCGCACTCGGTGGTCCGCGACTCCGTCACGCGGATGCCGCGCCTCTTCGCGACAGCGCGCCCGTTGACCAGGTTCACCTGGTCGCCCTCGACGGACGCGAGAAGCCCTTTGAGGAACGCCGACGTCGCGATCTCGGTGCGGTAGCGGCCGAGCTCGCCGCCGAACCGCACCTCGACCCCGCCGAGCGGAAGCCCGAAGAGCTGGGTGAACGCGCTTCCCATCGCCTCGGCAAGCGGCAGGAAGGGCCGCACGAACGCCATGGTCTCGCTGTCCGGAAGCGGCATGTTGAGCGCGTGCTTCGGGAGCCGCCCGCCGAGCGCCTCGACGACCTGCTCGGCGACCGTGACGCCGACGCGCGCCTGCGCCTCCTCCGTCGAGCCGCCGAGGTGCGGCGTCACGATGACCTGCGGGAACGAGAAGAGCGGGTGCGTCGTGAGCGGTTCGTGGTCGAACACGTCCACGCCGGCCGCGGCGACGCGGCCCGAGCGCAGCGCGTCCACGAGCGCGTCCTCGCTCACGATGCCGCCGCGCGCGCAGTTGACGACGCGGAGCCCAGGTCGCGCGAGCGCAAGCTCACGCGCGCCGACCATCCCGTAGGTCTCGTCTGTCTTCGGCGTGTGCACGCTCAGGTAGTCGGCCCGGCGCACCAGCTCGTCGAGCGTCTCGGCGCGCTCGGCGCCGAACGCCTCGAATCGCTCGAGCGCGATGTACGGATCGTACGCGACCACCTTCATCCCGAACGCCGCGGCCCGCACCGCGACCATCGAGCCCACGCGCCCCAGACCGACGATGCCGAGCGTCTTCCCGAAGAGCTCGACCCCGTGCCGGCCCGGCTTCGGCCACTCGCCGCCCTTGAGCGCGGCGTCCGAGGCCGGGAGGTCGCGCGCGAGCGCGAGCATGAGGGCGAGCGTGTGCTCCGCGGCGGAGACGATGTTGCTCTCCGGCGCGTTCACGACCATCACGCCGCGTTCCGTGGCGTACGCGACGTCGATGTTGTCCACGCCGACGCCCGCCCGCCCCACGACGCGCAGGCGCGGCGCGCGGTCGAGGAGCTCGCGGTCCACGAGCGTGTGGCTCCGCACGACGAGGCCGTCGCAGCGGGCGACGCGGTCGAGAAGCTCGGCGCGGGAGGCGCACGGAGCGGCGTCCGCCTCGAGCGAGGCGGAGAGCACGGCCATCCCCTCGTCGGAGATGCGCTCGGTCACGAGAACGCGCACGGCTGCTCTTCCTTCGTGAGCGCGGGCGCCGCGGACGCGACTGCGACGACGGCCGGCGCGAGCGTGACGAGCCAACGGGCATGCGAGCGTGTCATCCTCGTCCCCTCCTCGTGGGCGGCCGCCCGGGGTGGGCGGCCATGTCGGGGCGAAGATGAGCAAGTTCCGTACCGACGAAACACGAGGCCGCAGGCCCCGAAGATTGACACGCTTCAGAGCCTGCGGCCTATGGCGGCACGGGGGC
>Ga0194112_10000390_pt1 | contig 64085 bp, 53 predicted proteins | sample TA2MahC400mmetaG_FD_146191 | JGI IMG/M metagenome (GOLD analysis project Ga0194112, IMG submission 146191) | Freshwater microbial communities from Lake Tanganyika, Tanzania - TA2015016 Mahale Deep Cast 400m | ecosystem: Environmental > Aquatic > Freshwater > Lake | place: Tanzania: Lake... | reverse complement strand
CAGCAAGTAGTCGCGGATTTGCTGGTGAGGATAGCGAACCTGATGCTTGCTGAGTTGAGAAAGCGGGTGGTGCAGTCTCTTGGCTTCGAGGATGGCAACGGCGGCGCGGTAGCGCTCACTCGCGCTGCTCTCCAGGACGGTTTCCTTCTCCGCGGCGCTTCCAAAGAGGAGATAGTCAGGCTCAGCGTCCTCATCCGGCAGGCCGAGATTGTCGATCCAGTCGAATCCGATCTGTTTGAGCACCTTGTCGATAAGTTCCTGCCTCACGGCAGCCTCGTTGCCGCGCGCCAAGGCGAGATACCGGCGGTTGTAGAGATCGCGGCAGAATTCCCAGTGCGTGCGGGCCTGATCGTCCGACGGCCACCAGGTGTTCTGCCTCAGGCGCGTGTTGAGGTAATGATCCGAGAACAGTCCGCCCGTCTCCCAGAGCGGGCGGACTTCGGGCAGGCCGAGTTCCTCTTGGCCGCTGTCAATTGCTCGTCGTCTAGGCAATGGCCTGTCCCCCTCGCTCCCGAGACACAGTCCCCGGTACTTGAGACGACATATTGGACGCCATGTTCTCTGGCGTCAAGCAACCAGCAGGGGAACCATGACCGCTCGGTGGGGTCTGTCGTTGTTCAGTTATCCGCGGTTGTCTGACGCGCTATCGGGCGGGTTCAGGCCCCGGCGCTCAGATGCTTCCCGGTGCGCGTCGCGCGGACCGCGCCTTGAGGGCGAATCCCACCACGCCGGCCAGCGCCAGGGTCATCACCCCGCCGACAATTCCCGAAACAGACGTTCCCGCGCCAACGGCGGGCCGGGCTTCGGCGGACGGCGCTTCCGCCTCCGCGCGCGCGGCTTCGCTTCCCGCGGGCCTGAACCCGTAGTCGGGCAGGAACGCCGTCTTCGCCTGTATGTCGGCCATGCTCTTGCGAAGCCCCGCCGAAGCCGAGACTTGGCCGCTCCTCTCGCCTTGCGGCGAAGGGGGGTGAACGCCCTCCTCCGTGCCTGCAACCTCTTCCTTGCCGGTGACCTTGCCGATGCACCACTCAAGGCCATCGGGGTTTGTTGACGCTATTGCAGCCCAACGCGAGCAGCCCGCCATCCGCAAAGAAGAAGGCTTGGACGGTGAGGACCGAGGCCATCACCAGGTGCATCCATAGGGCTACCGTTTGTACGTTCCCATCAGTTCCGCCTGCGCGAGGATCTTGCCCTCGATGGCGCGCAGGACTTCTGTTTTTGTGGCTCCGGCGGGAAGCCCGGTCTGGGCGCTCACCGCGTAGAGTCTGAAGAAGTAACGGTGTGGGCGGCCAGGCGGCGGCATTGGCCCGCCGTAGCCAATGCGGCGGAAATCGTTGCGGCCCTGTTTGGCCGCCCCGAGCACCGCCTCGCTCTTGGGCACGTTCTCTTCCAGACGCCGCGTCCCAGCCGCCAGATCGTACAGAACCCAATGCACCCACGTGCCGACCGGCGCATCGGGGTCGTCGCAGATCAAAACGAATGCTGCTGTGCCCGCTGGCGCATTGGTCCATTCCAGCGCCGGCGAGACATCCGCGCCTTCGCCGGTGTGCTTGCGCGGAATCGCAGCTCCCGGCTTGAAGGCCGGACTGCTAAGGCTCAACGTCATAGTCCTGTCTCCTTCCGTTGGCCCCGCCCGAACCGGCGTGTTGTCTGCCGCCGGCCCCGCGCTGGCCAAGGCCCATGCGCAAGCTGCGAACGCAGCCAGCCCAATCCAGCTCGATCGCACGACTACTCTCATCTTCTTCTGGCGCAATTGTCCACATGTAGCTTCGGCGTTCCAGCGCAAAAAGCACTGCAACTTTCAGCGTCTATGCGATCCATCTCCGCCTGACGTTTAGTAGACTGACCCCGAACAGGGCAAGGCAAAACAGGGAGTGGGCGCAGCCGAGCAACACGACCGGACCGTCCGTGGTCTCGATCCACATGGTTTGGCCGTCCTCCATCGGATCCGGGAGCGTTCCTTGCGCATCCAGAAAGAATGTGCCGCCGGTATGGTCATAGTGACCGTGGCTGAGGACCGCATCGGCGGAATCCAGATCAACGTTCAGCGCGCGGGCATTATGAGGCAGAGCCAATCCCTGGCCGGTGTCGAACAGCACACACGTCTCCGCGTTTTCGATCCAGAGACTCAGGCCATGTTCGCCGCACAGGCACACTCACGCCCTCGCCGCTGATTTCCTCGGCGAGTTTGCTGATTTCGATCACGCGAACTCGCGGCTCGAACGTCCGCTGCGCCGAGCGGTCTTCCACCAGCAACACCGCGTCCACGCCACTGAGCCGCAATTCCTTCAAGTGCTGCTCCGACAATCCCTCGTTCGGCGTGACGAGCAGGATGGAATCGAACTCCCGCCGCCTGTCGGCGCGCTTCACCAATGCATCGGGATGCCGGCCATGCCGCAGGTAGTGGAGCGACTGCCACAGGTTCACGTGCAGCAACAACGTTTTGCCGCTGCCGGTGACCATGAAGAATGCCAGCCGCCGCAGATCGTCCGGCTCGAACGCCGTGAACGCGTGCGGCGATGGCTCGGCGCGCTTCTGTCGTTGCACAAAGTCGTTCAAACCGGCCCGAAACGCCACCGGGTCCGTCGTAGGCCGGTCGAGGAAGATCTCCGTGTAGAGCAGGCCAAGGAACTGGAAATACTTGAACACGAACGCGCCCCGCGCCTTGGCCAGCCGCGCTTCGTACCCCATCACGCGCCCCGAACAGCGCGTGGAAATAGCGGTTGAGCACCAGCGCGTGTTCCAGCCTCATGGCGCCTCCGTAGTGGACGTTGGCAGGCGGTGCCTGCCGTCTTGCACGGGCAGTCGCCCTGCGCTATAGTGTCTACATGGAAACGAGAGGTGGGCTGTGCTGACATCCATCGAAGCAACGATCGAAAAGCACGGAGTGGTACACCTTCGTGAGCCAATCCATTTGGACCACCCGTGCCGAGCCATCGTGACCATAGTGGATGAAGCGGTCGTCGCGGAAACGGCGCTGCTGAGCGAGGCGGTTCTCGCCGAAGATTGGAGCCGGCCCGAGGAGGACGCCGCGTGGTCAGAAAGAGTTCCACCGCCTCCTTGAGATTCGCAGTGGCTTCCTCAACCGTGTCACCCTGACTTGCTACATCCAACTCCGGACAAAGGGAGACGTATCCATCGCCTTCCTTTTCCACCACAGCCGTCAACGAACAGTTTTTCTTCATGGCGTTCTCCGTCACGTGCCTTTGCGCCTCACGATATACCTTGCGCGGCGCTCTTTGGCGATGCTCCTCCCAACGGGCTTCGCATGGCAAGCCTGAAATCCGCCGTCCTTCTCGAAGTCCCGGGCGTGGCGGTCCAGGAGCCGTTCGGTCAGTCAGTGGGCTTGGGCGGCGAGTATCGCGCCGAGGTTCGCGGCGCGTTCTTCCGCGGGCTCGGCCGCGCCGGGACGGTTGACCCAGGCGGCGGCTTCCTCCAGGGTCCTGGGGCGCAGGTTGCGGGCTTCCTCGAAAGCCGGATCGCCTTCCTGCCAGTGCCGCAGGCCGCGGCCAAGCGATTGCCGTTGCTGCGTTGCAGGGCGGCGCGAATGGCGTGCGCCTCCGCGGCGCGAGTCTGCGCTGCCATTGTGTCGCCCGCTGAGAGGGGAAGGGTTGCTGCCGGCTGGCCGGTGAGTTCGGGCGGGAGATGGGCGCGCTCAATCCTTCCCGCGCCGCCTTGTTGATGATCGGCTTGCCGGTTTTGACCGTGTGGCGGAGGGCGCAGTCCGCCTCGCACATGCTGGCGCGGAACACGTCCGAGCAGGTCTTGCCGATCGCTTCCCACCGGGGGATCCCCGTGATCTTCTCGGCGGCGCGGTTGAAGGAGGCGATGCGCCATCGGGCGTCGACCGTGAAGACGCCGTCCGAGATGCTCTCCAGGATGCTCTCGGCGCCGGTCCGCGATCCGCGCCCGTCCGTTTCTTCTTCAATGCCGCGTTTCGGGGTCAAGGGGCACGAAACGACACTCCACGTTCGCGCCGCGCAGAACGAGTTCCAGCCCGTGCCGGTGCTCGCGTGGCACGCGCATGCCCGTATTGCAGTCGGTCGAGATGCGGCGCGGCACGGGAGACATCCGCACCGGCACGCCCGCCCGGCGCGCGGCGCGCTCAGCGGCCAGGGCCGCGTGCGTCGACTCGAAAACCACGATCCATTCTTCGCCCTCTCCGGCCATATCACAACACCCGCAGCGCGTTTACAAGCGTTTCCGCGTCCGCCATGGTCGTTCCGTATCCGATGCCGGCGCGAATCGTGCCCGAAGGAAACGTGCCCATCGCGCGATGCGCGCAGGGCGCGCACTGCAGGCCGACGCGCGTCATGATGCCATGTCGCGTTTCGAGCGCCGACGCCACCTCGGCCGGGTCCGCGCCGTCCACCGTGAACGCAAAGATCCCCACGTTTGCGTCCATGCCGCGCGGCCCGTAGAGCCTCACGCGCGGCAGCCCGGCCAGGCCGGCCGCCAACGCCTCGCCCACGGCGCATACGCGTTCGCGAACGCTCGCCACGCCCCGTTCGAGCAGAAAACCGATCGCGGCCCCCAGCCCGGCCAGGCCGGGGGTGTTGGGCGTGCCGCTCTCGTAACGGTCCGGCAGCCACGCGGGCTGCGCAATTTCGCTCGATGCGCTGCCGGTCCCGCCGTGCATCAGCGGCTCGGGGTCGAACCCTTCGCGGATGAAAAGCCCCCCCGTGCCCTGCGGACCCAGCAGTCCCTTGTGACCGCTGAAGGCCAGCAGGTCCACGGGCAGCCGCGACAGATCGATGGGCAGGCATCCCGCCGTCTGGGCGGCGTCGACCAGGAAGGGAACGCCCCGCTCGCGCGCCAGATGTCCCCATTCATCAATCGGCTGAATTGCGCCGGTGACGTTCGAAGCGTGCGTCATCACGATCAGCGACGTCCGGCCGGTCAAGCGCTTCGCCAGCTCGCCCGGCCGGGTCATGCCTTCTTCGTCGGCGGCGGCAAAGACGAGATTCAGGCCGCGTTCTCGCGCCAGGGCGGTGAGCGGACGCATCACCGAATTGTGCTCCACGCTTGTCGTGACGACGTCGCTGCCGGGCCTGGCCAGGCCGCGCAAGGCCAGGTTCAATGCCTGCGTGCAGTTGAGCGTGAACACAACGCGGGCCGGGTCCGCCACCCCGAACAGCGCCGCGGCGGCCCGGCGCGTGTCCGCGACAACGCGGCCGGCCGCGAGGCCGGGCGCATGCGCCGACCGCCCCGGGCTCGCGCCGATTTCGCGCATGAACCGGTCCATGGCCCGGTACACGCATTCCGGTTTCGTCCGCGAGGTCGCGGCATGGTCCAGGTACACTATGTTCATCGTTTTGCCACGCGGATTCGGAAGACGCCGCCGTCTTCTTCCTCCACGCCCTCCACGCTCCAGCCGCGGCTGCCTGCCGCGCGCATCACGTTCTCCTTCGAGACTTCGGCGTCGACGAGCACCGTGAGCGCGCCGCCGCTCCGGGCGCGCAGGGCGTCCAGCGTCATCAGCACCGGCTGAGGGCATGACAGTCCGCGCGCATCCACCATTGCCGTATCGTTCATCCCGTTCTCCTCTGTCGCATGGAAAGGCCGATGACCAGGCAGATCAGCAGTCCCGCCGACAGCCCGGCGGCGGCGTGGGGGCCCGGTCCGGCGGGCGAGCTGGCCAGCCCGAAGTTATGCGCGAACGCCGCCCCGGCAATCATGCCGACCACAAAGACGGCCGCATCCCCGTCGCCTTCGCCGGACATGAACAACTGCCGGCCCGGACATCCGCCGGCCAGCGCGAACGCCAGGCCGGCCAGGGCCATGCCGGCGAAATTCCACAAGGCAAACGAGTGGGCCACCGGCTGGTTGTTGAACCCGGGATGGAACTGTCCCGTAACCAGGTTGACCAGGCACGCCGCAACCACCAGGGCGATCACGCCTGAAAGCAGGTGCATCTGCCGGAAGAGCAGCAGGTCGCGAAACGCGCCCATCGTGCAGAAGCGGGTCCGCTGCGCGAGAAACCCGATCAGCAGGCCGGCGCCGAGCGCGACCGCCGCCGGCGCGCGCATGGCGCCGGGGCCTTGAAGGCTGTATAGCAGAACCGCGCTCCGCTCGGCGCCCTCGACCGGCGGGCAGACCAGCCGCAATGTCAGGAGACCGGCCATCAGCGCGGGGAACATCCATCCCGCGACCGCCCTGGCCGGCGCGCCGCGGCCGAGGTTGTAGCCGGACCGGAAGAAGAGCGTGCCGACCCAGATCCCGGAAACCAGGCCGAGCAGCCCGGCGACGGCGTTGCCGTCGCCGCCCGCCAGCCGCAGCAACGCCCGCCAGGGGCAGCCGAGAAACACCAGCGCCCCGATCATGGCGAAGGCGCCCAGCGCGAAACGCACGATCGGCGCCGAGCCGCCCCGCGGCCGGAATTCCCGGAAGATCAGCGCGGCGGCCGTCGCGCCGAGCGTCAAACCGATGATTTCCGGACGCACGTACCGGGCGCCGGCCGCGTTGTGCAGCCCCAGCGCGCCGGCGATGTCCCGCTCGAAGCAGGCCACGCACACGCCCATGTTGCCGGGATTGCCCAGCTTCTGGAGCACAGCGGCCACCACCCCGATCACCATACCCACGCCGATCACGGCGCCTTTGCTCGAAAACACATTTCGTGCCGATCGTCTCACTCAGTGCCTCCCTTTTGCGACGGTGATGACAACACCATCCTGTTTCTCCGTGACTCTGCCCACAACGGCACACGCCGTGGACAACGTCCGGCGCGCCGCTTCCATGAACGCCGCCTCGCGTCCCCCGGGAACGGCAATCAGTAGCCCTCCCGAAGTCTGGGGATCGAAAAGGATGTCCTCTTCGGCGACAAGGATGTCGTCGGCAAACCTGACGGCCTGTTCGTTGTGCCGCCGATTAGCGTAGGCAGCGGCGGAAAGCAGCCCCATGCCCGCGAACTCGACGGCCTGTTCCAGCATGGGCATGCTTTCCATGCTGATTTCCATGGCTACTCCACTCGCCCGCCCCATCTGGACGGCGTGTCCGAGAAATCCGAAGCCGGTGATGTCAGTGCAGGACGAAGCGCCATGCGCCAGGGCCAGTTGCGACGCCTCGGCATTGAGCGTTGCCATGCAGCGGTTCGCATCCTCTTCGTGTTCGGCGGTCGCGATGCCTGCCTTGGCAGCCAGGATCGTGGTTCCTGTTCCGAGCGGCTTTGTCAGGATCAGAGCATTCCCCGGACGCGCCCCGGCGTTGGTGAGGATTTGATCACGCTGGGCGACCCCGGTGACGGCCAGCCCGAATTTCGGCGCCGGATCCACGATGGAGTGCCCGCCCGCGAGCACGACCTTTGCGTCGCGCAGCACCTCGACGGCGCCTGCGGTTATGTCTTTGAGCACTTCCGGACCGAGCGACGCGGTCGGAAAACACACGATGGCCAGGGCGGTCAGGGGGCGGCCGCCCATGGCATACACGTCGCTGAGCGCATTCGCGGCGGCGATCTTGCCGTACATGTGCGGGTCTCTGGCCACGGGCGGAAAGAAGTCCACGGTCTGGATCAGGCACAGGTCGTCGGAAATCCGGTACACGCCCGCGTCGTCCAGCGTCTCCGGTCCGATAATCAGCGCCGGATCAGCCGGCAGCGACAGGCTTCGCAACATGTGGATCAGGCGTTCCGCCGGGATCTTGGCGGCACAGCCGCATTCACAGTCGAGCTTGAACAGGTCGGTCTTCATGCGTCTCTGGCGCCTCCGTCGGTTCTGCATTCGGCGCCGGCCGGAACGCGGACGTCTCCGCTGCGCCGCGTCAGGCCTTCGCGGTCGAAGAGCGCCATCAGCAGCAGCGCGATCTTGCGGTTGCCGCGGATACGGTCGCGGAAGGCGCTCACCGACACCCCTTCCGGCGTATCCGCCAGCGCCTGCAGCAGTTGCCGGCGGCAGTCGTCGACGATCGCGGCGTGAATGTAGTGGCCTTCGACGGCGTATGCCTTGCCCTGCGCGGCGAGGTAGGCAAAAGTCTGCTCCGCGTCCATGGCGGGCGCCTTCCTGTCCGCGGCCGCCCTTTGGAAACCCGGCAGGGAAAGCGCGTGCATACCCGCCTGCCGGAGCACAACTTCGGCAAAGGCGACGGCCTCCGTGTCCGCCGGACGCAGCACGACCGTATGACCGGCCAGCGCCCAGGTGTTGCCGACGCGTTTGAGCTCGCCGCGGGCCGCCATCGAATCCAGAACCAGCGGAAAGACGTCCCACTCCGCCGAGTGGTGCGGGATACCGAGGCCCCCGGCAAGCTCGGAGGTTCCCGGGCCGGTCGCCTGCAGCGGGCGCCGTGCGTGGAAAGCGCGCAGGGCTTCCCCGACGCTCCGGCGGACGCGGGCATCCTGGTCCGCGGCAACGGCGACCGTCCCGTTGCCCACGTCGTAGCACACCACGTCGGGCGGTCCGCAACGCAGGCATCGCAGAACGTCGGCCTCCGTGAAACCGAGACGCCCGGCGATTTCGCGCCGATCGAGGGGCCGGGACTGCCTGGCGAGTTCGACTCCCAGGAGCCCGCTCAGGCCGGACGCCTCGATGCGCGCCAGCGTACGCGGAGCCTCCGCCTGCCGCCCGCGCGGCCACGGATCAAGCACCGTTCCGCCGCCGACCGTGGCCTGCAGCGACGGGGCGCGCAACACGAAGCGGTCGCCGTGCCGCGCCGGGCAAGGGGCGGCAAGCCGGATGCGGACCAGGGCGGAGTCCCCCGGCTCCAGCCGTTCGCGTTCCAGCAGCGCGACGCTTGCGACCGTTTCGAAAGTCCCGAAATGGAACTTCAGCCGCGTGTGCCGCTTGAGACCGGCGGAACGCCGGCACAGCGCGATGCGGGCATCCAGGCGGACGGCCGGCGGCAGCGGACGATCGGCGACCATGAAGCCGCGCCGCAGCTCGTCGTGCTTGACGCCCGCCAGATTCAGGGCGGCCCGTTCGCCCGCCGCGATCTCCGCGACGTCCGCATGGTATCGCTCCAGGCGGCGGACCCTTGCGGGCGCGGCCGGGCCGGGCACGATGTAAACGGCGCTGCCCGCCGCGAGACGGCCGCTCAATACGGATCCGTTCACCACCGTGCCGAAGCCCGGCGCGGCGAACCACCGGTCCGGGAACATGCGGAAGACGTCGTCCGCGCGACGGGGAATAAGCGCGAGGCCGCGGCGCTCGATGCACGCGGCCAGCTCGGCGATTCCCTGCCCCGTCGCCGCCGAGGTCCTGACGACCGGCGCGTCCGCGAGGAATGTTCCGCGCGCCAGGGCGCGCACGTCGCGCTCCACGCGATCGGCCGCCGCCCGTTCCGCGAGGTCCGCCCGGCTGAGCGCGACGATGCCGGCGCGGACGCCGAGCAGGTCCAGAAGATCGAGGTGTTCCGCGGTCTGCGGCATAACCCCGCCGTCCGCGGCCACGACCAGCAGGGCCAGGTCTATGCCCCCCATCCCCGCCACGGTCGTGTGCACGAAATCCTTGTGGCCGGGCACGTCCACGATCCCCACGCACAGACCCGACGGACAGGCGAGGTGCGCGAAGCCGAGGTGGATGGTCATGCCTCGCTGCTTCTCTTCCTTGTGCGTATCGCAGTCCACGCCGGTCAACGCCCTGACCAGGCTGGTCTTGCCGTGGTCGACGTGGCCGGCGGTCCCCATGACAATGTGTTTCATCGGCACGCCCCGTTTCCGGAATTCATGCGGACAGCCGTGTGCCGGAAATCCGGCGGCGCCCGGCGGCGGCCCGGTTTTCCGGATCGACAAATCCGCGTGCGATGCCCGCGCGACGGTTTCCGTCGCGGCGCGGACGCACGGACAAACGGTGACAGGCGAAAGGCCTTCTCAGCGGCAGGCGGGGGAAGGGGGGTGACGCCATGCCGCCGTCCCGCCCTCCACAGCGCAGCAAACTATGGACACGCGCCCGGCGTGCCCGGCTGAGAGGCGGAGTCACCTGCGCACGATCGCAGGACCACGCATGACATCACCCCCTTTCATATTGAGGATAGTGGCTGTACGCTACCCCGGCGGACCCGAATCCGCAACGTGATTCAGCGCGCCATGCCGGCGGCTTCCCGCTGCGCGCGGGCGGCGCGCGCGAGGTTGTGCCGGCGGAGCTGGTATTGGGCCGCGGTGGCCATGGACATGAGCAGGAAGAGAACGCCCGCCAGCACGAGGACCACGATCAGGACGAAGCCGCCGCCGGACGGCCGGATCGTGCGCCCCGTCCGGGGATGGGTCGTTTCCGGAAGGCGGGCGCCGCTCACCGGTCGTCCTCCCTGCCGCAGGCCACGATGCGGATGCGGCCGCCCGGATCCGGCCGGCCGGTGTCCCGCGGGCGCAGCGACAGCACCGCGCAGTCGGCCAGGCCTTCGGGCCGCTCGATGGCGAAGGCGGCGTCCATTCCGGGCGGCAGGGCAACCGGGACGCACGCGTCGCCGCGGCGGAAGAGAAGGCGGCCTTCAGCCGCTTCGATTCTTGCGCCTTCGCAGACAAAGGCGTTTTCCTCGACGCGCCACGTTTCCGGCCGGCTGTCGCGCAGGCTGAGACGCCAGCGCGCGGCCAAAACGGCCGAGGTCTGCGCCTGCCGGGCCAGGCGCGCGGACCGCGCCACCTCGCGCGTCGCGTCCACGAACAGCCTGCCCGTCGGCGTCAGGAGCGCGGCCGCCAGCGCCACCACCGCCAGGCTTTCCGACATCGTGAAGCCGCGCTTCCGGTCCGGGCAGTTGCTCACGGCGCGCCCTCCCGGGCGTCCGCGCCGCCCGCCGCGCCGGCCGCGAGCGGCACGCGCACGCGCGCCAGCGCGCGGGCTCCGCCGCCCTCGATCGTGAGGTCGGCGTACGCCGCGTCGGCGCGGCAGGCGGACGCAATCCGCGGGTCCGCGCCAAGCGGGCTCTGCCTGAGCTCCGCTTCCAGAATGTCGCGGACCACGGCCGCGCCGCGCGCGGGCTCCGCCGCGCACCGGGCCACGACGTTCTCCATGACGTGCAGCGCCAGCGCTTCGGCGGCATAAGCCTGCTCCACCTTGCGCAGGTAACGGCAGGAGCCGTAGAAGGAGGCGGTCAGCACCGCCAGAAATCCCGCCGCGGCGATCAGTTCCAGCAGCGTGAAGCCCGCCTTGTCACTTGTCTTTCCGCGCACGTCTTCTTCTCCCCGCCGCCCCGCACGGTCAGACCAGCCCGCGCGAGACCTCGATGATGACCGCGAACAACGCGTATGCCAGCGCGCCCACCACCAGTCCCATCAGGACCGTGAAGACCGGCTCCAGGCACATCCGCACCAGCCGCCCCGTGCGCCGCATTTCCTCCGCCAGCCACTCGGCCAGCAGATCGAATCCGGCGGCGACTTCCTCGCGGGCGGCCGCGTTGCGGATGATCCAGCGCTCCACGGGCCTGCCGACATACAGGCGGTCCCAGGCTTCGGTCCAGTGCGCCCCGCCCCGCACGGCCGCCGCGAAGCGGCGCAGGCGGCGGCGGAGCCAGGCGCTGCGCGTGCTTCGGGCGCTCCACTCGGCGGCCGCCACGATGTCTTCGCCCTGCGCGGTGAAAGCCGCCATGCCGCGCGCCAGTTCGTAGAAGCAAAGCCGACGGCGCTCGCCCGCGATGCCGGGAATCCGCAGCAGCACCAGCTCGCCCAGCCGCCCCATCCGTCCGAGGGCCCGGACGATCAGCAGCGCGGCCAGCGCCGTCAGCAGCGCGGCCTGCAGAAGCCCCCCCTGGACCAGGCGCATCGCCGCCGGCATGGGCCGCCCCTCGAGCAGATCGGCGAAGATCTCCTCGAACTTGGGCGCGATCATGACGCAGACGAAATTCAGCACGCCGAGTCCCGCGAGGAGGCGCGCGAAGACGAACGTCCACACGGCCCGCTGACGCCGGGCAATGCCGATGGGCATGCGCAGGCGGCCGGCCAGCACGGGCAGCGCCACGGGCAGGCGTCCCTGCCGCTCGGCCTCGTCAACGCCCGTCAGAAAGTAGGCGGGCAAATAGCGCCGCGCGGCGCCGCGCAGGGCCTGGCTCAGCGTCGCGCCGGCCTCCAGCCGCAGCCGCAGGTCGGCCAGCCGCGCCGGCCACTGCGAGCGCCAGAACGCGCCGTCGGGAATCACCCGCAGCAGCGCGCGCCGCACCGGCGACGGGCAGAAGGCCAGCAGCCCCATGACGCCGCAGCGCCCCTCGGGTACGGGCACGGTGCGCAACGCCTCGGACAGCGGAATGCCGTGCGACACCGCCCAGGCCAGGGTGTCGGCCAGCATGGCCGCGCGGGCGTCGCGCGTATCCGCCGCCAGCGCGCCGGCGCCGCGCGGCGCCGCCTCGGGCATCAAGTCCAGCTCGATCTCTTCGCCGGTCATGTCCGTCACATCGACATCCACCTGATGATCGTGATCAGCGGGGCGAAAAGCGACATGATCACCAGCCCCACGGCCGCCGTCATCACAACCACCGCCAGCGTGGTCCAGATGATGTTCGCGGAACGGGCGATGAGCGCCGCGCGGTATTCGAAGACCTCGGCGAGCCGCTCGATCTCCAGCGGCAGCTCGCCTTCCGGGGCGCGCTTGAGCGTCATCACGACCAGGGGGTCGACGGCGCGGACATGCTCAAGCTCGGCCGCGATCGAGCGGCCCGCCGCGGCGCGCTGCGCGGCCCGCCGCAGGGCCTCCCGAAGCGCGCGGTCCATGACAAGCTCACCGGCGGCGGCCAGCGCGTCGGGCATCGGCGTTGCGCGTCCCAGGAGAGCCGCCCACATGCGGCACAGGCGCGCCGAATCCATGGCGCGCGTGATGCCGTATCCGCCGGGGAGGCGTCCGACCAGCCTGAACAGAACGTCCTGCGCGGCGCGGCCGCCCGCGAAGAGCCACAGGCTGAATCCCAGGAACGCGGCATACAGAACCGCGCCGGCCGCCCGGTGGCGGCCCAGGAAGCCGCCCGCCGCGAGCACGGCGCGGGTCAGCGCCGGGAACCGCATGTCCGGCCCCAGGTCCGACAGAAACTCGCGGAACTGCGGAACCAGCCACGCCGAGAGGAACAGCAGGATGACCAGGCACAGGTGCACCACGAACAGCGGGTAACCGAGCACTTCCAGCAGGCGGCGCGTGAGCATCCGGCTCATCCGCGCGAACCGCGCGACGAGGAAGAGCGTTTCGGGCAGCGTGCCCGACTTCTCGCCGGCTTCCACGAGCCGGACGTGAAACGGCGGGAAAAGTCGCGGGTGCTCGCGCATGGCCGCGGCGAGCGTCCCGCCGCGCGCGGCGGCTTCGCTCATCTTCACGGCCGCCGTCCGCAGGCTCGCGACCGCGTGCTCCGAGGCCAGCTGCCTCAGCGTCTGGGGCAGGGGCAAGTCCGACTTCGTCAGCAGGTGCAGCTGATGATAGAACTCGGCAACATCGTCGGCGGTCGAAGACATGCGAGCCCCCTTGCTGATTCCGCGCAGCGTCATCCGACGCTAGCACCTGCCGTTCGCGCGGTCAACACGGCTCACGGCCTGCGCTGCGGGATTGCCGACCGGCAGGCAATGCCGTATATTCGGGCGGCGGTGTCACATGCGTGAAGAAGGGCTTCCCGAACCGCAGGCCTGCGTGGACGAACTGCTCGCGCGCGCCGCGGCCGAGCGGGTCAGCGACGTGTACTGGTTGCCGCTGGCGGGCCGCCTGGACGTGCGTTTCCGAAAGGACGGCATCCAGACGCACGTGGCGACGTTGCCGGCGGAATACGGGGCGGTGTGCGTTGCCAGGCTCAAGGTGCTGGCCGGGCTTCTGACCTACCGCACGAAGATTGCGCAGGACGGCGCGATCCGCGGCGCCGGCCCGGAGATCCGCGTCTCGGTCATGCCCACGGCCTACGGCGAAAGGGTGTCTCTGCGCCTGCTGGGCGGCGGGCACGCGCCCTGGCGGCTGGACGAGCTCGGTTTTCCGGCGCCCGTCGTGGCGGCGCTCCGCGCGATGCTGGTCGCGCCGACCGGCCTGATCGTTCTGACCGGCCCCACCGGATCGGGCAAGACAACCACGATCTACGCCATGATCAGGGAGCTGCTGGCCATGCAGCAGGATCCCGCTTCGATCGTCACGCTGGAGGACCCGATCGAGTGCGAGATCGACGGCATATCGCAAACGGCGGTGTCGGCCGGCCGCGACTGGGGTTACGCCGAGGCCTTGCGCGCGGCGCTGCGGCAGGACGTCAAGACCATCGTGGTGGGCGAAATGCGCGATCGCGAGGTCGCGAAGGTCACGCTGGACGCGGCCCTGAGCGGACACCGCGTGATCACCACCTATCACGCCGGCGACATCCCTTCCGTGTACGCGCGCCTGCTGCACCAGGGCTTCGAGCCGTTCCTGGTGGCGTCGGCCGTGACCGGCGTGGTCAGCCAGCGCCTGCCGGCCCGCGCCGGCGGCGGGACGCGCGCGCCGCTTGCGGCCTGCCTGGTGCCCGCCGACGAATGGCGGGACTTCGTCACCGCCAACCCTTCGCTTTCGGCGCTGCGCAGGCGCATCCGGCGGTATCCGGAGGCGGACCTCGACGCGGTGATGCGCCGGGCGGGCGAAGCGGGGCCGCCGGATGACGCCCCCGGCGCGGAAAACGAACATGACGCCTAGCTGAGATTCAGGTCGTGCGCTGGTCAACGGGAATGGCTTTCGTGCTGATCGCGTCGCTGCCCTACGCGGCGATGTTCTTCGCCGGCGGCGAGGCCGCGCCGCCCCCGGCGGCCGCCGTCGAAACGCTGACGATCATCTCGCCGCACCGGCGCGAGGTGCGGCTGGAGTACAGCCGCGGCTTCGGCGCCTGGATGCGCCGGGAACACGGCCGCGGCGCCGCGATCCGCTGGCTGGACGTGGGCGGCACGTCGAAGATCCTCAAGGAGCTGGCTTCGCGCTTCGAAGCCGCGCCGGACGCGCCCGGCGCGGACCTGATGTTCGGCGGCGGCGTGGACCCCTTTTACCAGGCCGCCGGCGAAGGCTGGCTCGCGCCGGTCCGACTGCCGGCGGGATTGCTCGACGGCGTGCCGCGCCGCGTGGCCGGCACGCCCGTCTACGATCCGGACGGGCGCTGGTTCGGCGTCGCCCTGAGCGGCTTCGGCATCCTGCACAACCGGCCGCTGCTCGAACGGATGGGTCTGCCGGAACCGGCTTCGTGGGCCGATCTGGCCCGCCCGGAGTTATTCTCGTGGGTTGCCTCGGGCGATCCGCGCTCCAGCGGCTCGGTGCACATGTGCTACGAGATCATACTGCAGGCTTTCGGGTTCGACGCCGGCTGGAGCCTGATTACGCGCATCTGCGGCAACGTGCGCGGTTTCGGCGAGGGCGGCGGCACGGCGCCGCGCGAGGTGGCGGCCGGCGACGTCGCGGCCGGGATGGTCATCGACCAGTACGCCCAGACCGTGATCGACTCGGTCGGCGGCGACGCGTTGGGCTTTGTCCTCCCGGAGGGCGCCACCGTGATCAACGCCGATCCCATCGCCATGCTGCGCGGCGCGGCCAACCCGGAGCTGGCGCGCCTGTTCATCGTTTACGCGCTCTCGGAAGAAGGCCAGCGCCTGCTCTACGGTCCGGCGGGACCCGGCGGGCAGCGCCACGCCCTGCACCGCCTGCCCGTGCGCGCCGCGCTGTACGACGCGCCCGGCGCGCCGCAATCCCGGCCGTACGACTACGAGGGCGCGTTCGCCTACGACACCGCGCGGGGCAGCGCGCGCTGGCAGCTGGTGAACGACCTGATCGGCGTGTGCCTGATCGACGCGCACGCGGACCTGAGCCGCGCCTGGCAGGCCGTGATCGCGGCCGGTTCGCCGCCCGCGCTGGTCGCGCGGCTGTGCGCCCCGCCGGGCAGCGAAGCGGAGATGGACGCCGCGGCCGCGCAATGGCAGGATCCGCGTTTCCGGCTTTCCGCGATGAATGCCTGGGCGCGCGCCGCCCGCGCGCGGTACAGGGAAGTGGCGCGTGAAGCGGCGGGGGAGGCGCCGGGTCTCAGACGGGGCGGCGGAAGGCGCGGCTGTGCGCCCGTCGTGCCCCTGAAGCCTGAAACCCGAAACCTGTCTCCGGGGAGAACGCAGACGTGAAAGACGATGCACGGGCCGCCCCGGCCATCCGCGTGGAGAGCGTCTCCAAGCGGTTTGGCGACGTCGCGGCGCTGGACGGCGTCTCGTTCGACGTGCGCCCGGGCGAGCTGTTTTTCCTGCTCGGGCCGTCCGGCTGCGGCAAAACCACCATGCTGCGCATCCTCGCCGGGCTGGAGACGCCGGACGCGGGACGCATCCTGCTCAACGGGCGCGACGTGCGCGACATGCCGGCCCACCGGCGCGGAGCGCCCATGGTCTTTCAGAACTACGCGCTCTGGCCGCACCTGAGCGTGGCCGGGAACGTGGCCTTCGGGCTGGTCGAACGCCGCGCGCCGAGGAAGGAAATCGCCGCGCGCGTGCGTGAAGCATTGGCGCGCGTCGGGCTTTCCGGACTGGACCGGCGCCTGCCGGGACAGCTCTCCGGCGGACAGCAGCAGCGCGTGGTGCTGGCGCGGGCCCTGGTGCTGGACCCGGCCGTGATGCTGCTCGACGAGCCGCTTTCCAACCTCGACGCGCGTTTGCGCGCCGGGATGCGCGAGGAAATCGAGCGCCTGCACCGCGAAACGGACATCAGCTTCGTGTACGTGACCCACGACCAGAGCGAAGCGCTTTCGCTGGCCGACCGCGTGGCGGTGATGAACGCCGGACGGCTGCGCGCGCTGGGCGCGCCGGCCGATCTGTATCATCGCCCGCCCAATGTCTTCTGCGCCGATTTCCTGGGCGAAGCGAACCTGATCGCCGCGCGCGTGACCGGGACGTCCGGCCGGTTCACGGCGGTGCAGACGCCGTGGGGCGCCTGGCGCGCCGTTCTCGCGGGCGCCTCCGCCCCGTCCGCCGGCGCGAGCGTGCGCTGCCTGGTGCGGCCGGAAAACCTGCGTCCCGCCGGACCCGGTCCGGCCGCCAACCGGCTGCGGGCCGCGGTCAGGTCGGTCCGGCTCAACGGCCCCACGATCGCCGTGCGGCTGGACGCGGACGGCACGGCTTTGCGCGCCGCCCTGCTCAGCCGCCCCGCGCCGCTGCCCGCGCCCGGCGCGGAGGGCGAGTGGGAAGCCGCGCCCGACGACACGGTCGTGATAACCGAGGAGTGACGGGCATGTCCGGCCGAAGGGGTTCCTGCGCGCTGCTTGCCGCCGTCCTGGCCTTCCTGGCCGCGTTCCTGGTGTGGCCCATGCTGGACGTCGTGCGCAGGGCGGTGACCGACCGCGAGGGCTTCACGCTCCTCTACCTGCGCAACCTGCTGACCGAGCCGCTGCAGCTCGAGGCCCTGGGCAACAGCCTGATCATCGCGCTGTGCACGACCGCCGCCGCGCTGGCCGTGGCGCTGCCGCTGGCCTGGGCCGTGGCGCGGCGCTCGTTTCCGGGCAGGACGCTGCTCTCCGGTCTGCTGCTGGCGCCGCTGATTCTGCCGCCGTTCGTGGGCGCCGTGGGCATGAAGATCGTTCTGGCGCGCTCGGGCGCCCTGAGCACGCTGCTGATGCGCGCGGGGCTGGCGCGCGGTCCCGTGGACTGGCTGGGCGCCTACCCGCTGCTGGGCGTGGTGCTGATGGAAACGCTGCACCTCTTTCCGATCATGTACCTCAACCTCGTGGCCGCCTTCGCCAACATCGACCCGTCGCTGGAGGAAGCCGCGGTCAACCTGGGCGCGGCGCGCGGCCGGGTTTTCCGCCGCGTCACGCTGCCCCTGGCCGGGCCGGGCCTTTTCGGCGGCACGGTGCTGGTCTTCGTCTGGTCGTTCACGGAACTGGGCACGCCCCTGGTGTTCGGGTTCCGCCGCGTGCTGCCGGTGATGATCTACGACGGCGTGAGCGAGGCGGGCACCAACCCCGCCGGGTACGCGCAGGTGCTGTTCGTGATCGCGGTCGCGGCGCTGGGCTTCCTGATCAGCAAACGCATCACCGGCCGCCGCCGCGACGTGGCCACCCTGGGCCGCCTCAGCGTGGCCCGCCGCGAGCCGCGGCTTTCGGCCGCGGGTCTGGCGCTGCTGGCGCCGTTCGCGACGCTGCTGCTGGCGCTGGCCGTGCTGCCGCACGCGAGCGTGGCGCTGGTGGCCGTGGGACGGCGCTGGTTCCTGACGGCGCTGCCCGAGGGATTCACCCTGGAATTCTTCGCGCGCGCCGTCGGTTCGGACCTCACGCGCACGGCCCTGCTCAACAGCCTGGGCCTGGCGCTGGGCGCGGCCGCGCTGGACGCGGCCCTGGGCTTCGGCATCGCCTGGCTGTGCGTGCGGCGGCGCATCGCGGGGGCCGACCTGATCGACACGCTGGCCATGGCGCCCCTGGCGATCCCCGGCCTGGTGATCGCGTTCGGCTACCTGGGCTGCTTCGCGGGCCGCTTCCCCGGCACGCTGCTCGATCCGCGCTTCAACCCGCTGCTGCTGCTGACGATCAGCTACGCCGTGCGCCGCCTGCCCTACATGCTGCGCGCCGCCCATGCCGGGCTCGAGCAGACCAGCCGCGCCTACGAGGAGGCCGCCGCCAACCTGGGCGCCTCGCCGTGGCGCGTGGTGCGGCGCGTGACTTTCCCCCTGATCGCGGCCAACCTGCTGGCCGGCGGGATTCTGTGCTTTGCGTTCGCCATGCTGGAGGTGTCCGACAGCCTCATCCTCGCCCAGACGGAAGCCTTCTATCCCATCACCAAGGCCATCTACGTGCTGATGGAGGGGCTCGAAAACGGCGTCAACGTGGCCGCCGCGCTCGGGGTGTGGGCCATGGCGCTGCTGGCCGCGGCCATGCTGTGGGCCGCCGCGCTGCTGGGCAAGCGCATGGGCCAGATGTTCAGGGCCGGCTAGCCGCGTTGTTGAAGGTGCAGGTCACCGTGGTGCCGCCGGACGCGTTGGACGCGATCTCCAGGTCGCCGCCCGTCATCTCGGCGCGGTAGCGCATGATGCGCAGCCCCATGCCGCGGCCGTCGTCCGACACCGTCAGCCGGCCACGGCGGCCGGCGCTCAACGTGACCGTGACGTGCCTGCTTTCCATCGAAGCGGGCCGTCTCGATGAAGATGGCCTCTTGCGCGTTCTCCGCGAGGGCGCGGAAATTCTCCTCGCTCTCGCGCAGGGCCTCCTCGGCCCGATGGCGGGCGGTGACGTCGAACACCACGCCGTCCACGCCCGCGAATCAGACGGTTGTTGTCTTCGATCCAACGGACTTCGCCGCGCGGAGTCATGAGGCGGTAGCTCTGAGCGAATTCGTCGACACCCCCGGCCAGATAGCCCTCCACTTCGGCCTGCAGGCGCGGGACGTCGTCGGGGTGCGTGACGCCGGGCCACGAAACGCGGCCGGAAATGAAGTCCTGGGCGGAGTAGCCGAGACGGCTGACGTTCTCCGACACGTACTCTACGGGCCAGCCTTCCGCGATTTGCCAGAGGAAGAGCACCACGGGGCCCCGGTTGAGCAGCCCCTCCACGTCGTCCGACCTGGGAACAACCGGGGTGTCCGCCCGCGCCGCCCTGCTTTTGTCTCCTCTTCCCCGCGCCCGCATCGCGCTGTCCTCCCGCCCGCGGATCCTCCCGTTTTCAGACAAAGTCAGGGCTGGGAGGGACGGCGGCCTCGCCGTCCGCGATTCTTTCACCGACCCCTTTACAGGCTTGCCGCGATCACAAAACCGAGCGCGGCCAGCAGCGCGACAAGACAGGCCAGCACAAGCCAGACCGCCGCGCCCATCCCTTCACGCTGATCGGTCTCTTCCCTCCATTCCATCGGGCTGCTCCCGTCCTTGGCGTGAGCCTGTCCAAGCGGCGGACCGGTTCAACACACGCGCATGATAGGCGGCGACCGGTCACGGCCGCAATCGGGGAAACCCCAAACATGAACTAGGGAAAACCCCGATCCCGGCAAGGGGCAAGCGACGGACGCCCCGGCGCCGTCGGTCACTTGCCGCTTGCCGGCGGAGCGCGAAACGCCGTATGCACTGTTCATGACCACCGCGCTCCCTCCGGCCGCATGGCGCCGCCTTTACGTTCACGTGCCCTTCTGCCGCGACATGTGCGCCTATTGCGCGCTGTACTCCGAAGTCTATCGCCCGGACCGCGCCGCGCGCTACGTCCGCGCCGTTGCGGCCGAGATCGGGCAATTGCGCGGGGCCGCGCCGCGACCGCGGCCGGAAACGGTGTACATCGGCGGCGGCACGCCCACCGTGCTTGCGGCCGGTGAACTCGACGCGCTGCTGGGCGTCCTGAAAAGGCAGGTTGACCTGTCGGCGGCCGCGGAGTGGACCGTGGAATCGAATCCGGCCGTCATGGACGCCGCCCGGGCCGCCCTGCTGCGGTCGCACGGCGTCTCGCGGGTCAGTCTCGGCGTGCAATCGTTCGAGGACGAGGTCCTGCGGGCCATGGGGCGGCCGCACGGCGCGGACGACGCGCGCTCGGCCGCGGCCGCGCTGCGCCGGGCCGGGTTCGACAACGTGGGGCTGGACCTGATCGCCGGCCTGCCCGGCGTGGGCGCCGCCGCGTGGCGGCGCACGCTGCGGGAAGCGGTCGCGCTGGAGCCGGAGCACCTATCGGTCTATGCGCTGGCCGTGGAGCGCGGCACGCGCCTGGCGCGGGCCGTGCGCGCCGGAACGTGCGCCGCGCCGGACGACGATGCGCTGCTTGACGCGCTGGACAAGGCCGGGGAGATTCTGCGGGCCGCGGGGTACACGCGCTATGAACTGTCGAACTATGCCCGGCCCGGACGGCAATGCCTGCACAACGCGGCCGTCTGGCGCGGCGCGGACTACCTCGGCATCGGGCCGGGCGCGGCCTCGCGCGCGGGGCTGCGCCGCTGGACCAATGTTCCCGACGTCGCGTCCTACGCGGCGGCGCTGCTGGCGGGACGGCCCCCGCCCCGCGGAGAGGAAACCGTCGCGCCGGGAACGGACGCGGTGGAGCGCGTCGTGTTCAAGTTCCGCACGGCCGAGGGGGTCGGCGACGCGGACGCGGACGCGCTGCCTGAAGCGCTGCGCGCCCGCTGGCGGACGACGCTGCGCGCCCTGCGCGGGCACGGGCTGCTGGCGCGCGCGCACGGACGCTGGCGTCTCACGCGCCGCGGGCGGCAGGTGGCCGACGCGGTCATCGGCGAATTCGTGTAGCAGGTTCGTGCGGCGCTTGTCAGGGGTCGGGGATTTGGTATCATCATGGCCGTGGCGGGGGCGTGAGGAGAAGCAGGCCATGAGCGGGCGCGCGCGCGTGATGTTGGGAGCGGCGATTGTCGGGGCGTGTCTGCTGGCCGCCTGCCGCGGCAACGAGGGGGAGGGTAACATGAACGAAGCGAACCGGCGCGTCGTGCGCAAGGCATGGGGAGGCGGACGCTGGTTTCCCGGGGATGCCGACGAACTGAAAGAGACCGTGGACCGCTTTCTGGCGGACGCCGATCCGCCGGCCGTGAGCGGCCGCATCGTGGCGGTCATCGCGCCGCATGCCGGATACGTCTATTCCGGCAAGGTCGCCGGCTATGCGTTCCGGGCGCTGCGCGACAACGCCGCGGCCGGCCCGGCGCCGGAAACCGCGGTCGTGCTGGGGTTCAGCCATCGCGGCGGATTTCCCGGCGCGGCCTTCATGGACGGCGACGCGCTGCGCACGCCGCTGGGCGAGGCGGCGCTGGACCGCGAGGCCACGGATCTGCTGACGGCCGCGGGCGGACGCCTGCGCAAGGACTGCGCGCCGCACGCCGGCGAGCACAGCGCGGAGAACGAGGTGCCGTTCGTGCAGGCGGCCCTGCCCGGCGCCAGGATTGTCGTCGCCCTGATCGGCGACCACGATCCGGCCACGATCCGGGAACTGGCGGCGGCGCTGACCGGACTGGCGAAACGCAAGCGCATTGTCGTCGTGGCGAGCACCGACCTGCTGCACAGTCCCGATTACGCGCTTGTGACCAGGACGGACAAGCAGACCCTGGAGACGATCTGCGGCATGGATGCCGCGAAGCTGCTCAAGAGCTGGGACTACGGGAACCAGGTGTGCTGCGGCATCGGCCCGGTGCTGACGGCGATGCACTTTGCCGCGGCCCAGGGCTGCCGGAAGGGCACGCTGCTGCACTACCGCAACAGCGGCGACGACTTCCCCGAAAGCAGGGGCAACTGGGTGGTGGGCTACGGCGCGGTGGCCTTTGCCGCGCCCGCGGCGGCCGAAAACTGAAGCGTGATGGCGCGTTCGTAGAGCCCCTCGCTCAGGTGGCGGCCCGTCACGGTGAACTCCATGGCGCGGCGGCGGCCTTCGCGGAGCGTTTCGGCGGTGAAACGGCCGCGCGCCGCGGGGTCGTTCCAGCGCTCTTCCGGAATGGCCGCCCATTCCATGGGCCAGGCGATGAGGTAGGGAAGTATCTCCGCATCCACGCAGTCCGCGGGCAGGTCGCGCGCGGCGAGCTCCGCGTCGCCCGCCAGCACCCGCAGGCGCACGGCGCCGGGGGGGCCGGTCGCTTCCAGCTCCGCCATGGTCCGGCGCAGGGCTTCGGCCGTGTCACGGAAGAGCATGCGCTCGATTTCGCGCGCCAGGGCGCGTTCGGGATGGAGCAGGTCGCGATTCAGGCGGCCGGCCGCAAGCGCGCTGAGGCGGACAGCCGTGGCTTCGGGGAACTCGTTCTCCGCCTCGGCGATCAGCCGCGGCCAGAACTTGGCGGCCGAATTGGCGCAGTATATCCCGTTGATCAACACGACTTCGCGCGGCGTCGGCATGCGAAGAGCGTAGCACAAGAGCCTCCGGCGCGACACCCCGGAGGCACGGCCAATTCCTACAAATCCGCGGATCGGTGTGGATCGAATGACGAATGACGAAATACCCAAGCACGAAGGAATGACGAAGCCCGCATGCCGGATATGACGCCGGAAGGGACGTTTCGGGCACGCGCAGAGGGGACCGAACCGCTCTTTCTGGGTTGACATGTCCGGGCCGGCGCGGGATAGCGTGGGGCGCATGGAAACCCTGCGCGATATCGGGGAGCTGGCCGCGATCGAGCGCATCGCCAGGCGTCTGCCCGGCCGCCGCGACGTGGTTGTGGGCGTCGGCGACGACTGCGCCGTCGTGCGCCTTTCCGGCGGCGCGGGCGTCGACTGGGTCCTCACCTCCGACCCCGTGGTGCAGGGCACGCATTTCGCCGCGGAGACCGCGCCCGAAGACGTGGGCCACAAGGCCGTGGGCCGCGTGCTCAGCGACATTGCCGCCATGGGCGCCGATCCCAGGTGGGGGCTCATCGACATCGTGGCGCCTTCCGCGTTGCCGGTCGCGACGCTGGACGGGCTGTATCGCGGCGCCGTCGCGCTGGCCGGGGCGCACGACTTCTGCATCGTGGGCGGCGATCTTTCGGAGGGCCCCGCGCTGGAGGCGCACGTTTTCGGCGTGGGCGCCGTGCCTTGCGGCCGGGCCGTCCTGCGCTCGGGCGCCAGGCCGGGCGACCTGCTGTTCGTGACCGGAACGCTCGGCGGCAGCGCGTCCGGCCGGCACCTGCGCTTCGAGCCGCGCGTGAAGGAGGGGCGCTGGCTGCGGGACTGGGCCGGGGCCATGATCGACGTCAGCGACGGGCTGGCCGCGGACGCGCGCCACCTGGCGACGATGAGCGGCGCGGGCTGCGACCTGGATGCGCGTGCCGTGCCGGTGTCCGACGCCGCGCGCGCCCTGCGCGACGGCGTTCCGCCCCTGGATCACGCCCTGCGCGACGGCGAGGATTTCGAGCTGCTTTTCGCGCTGGCGGAGGAGCGCGAGGACGAGTTCATGGCCGCCTGGCGGAAAGCCTTTGACCTGCCCTGCACCCGCATCGGAATCGTGACGGACCGGGCCGGGCTGGTGCGCTGTTGTTTTCCCGACGGCGCGACCGTGGCCCTGGAAGGCGCCGGCTACGCGCACTTCAGGCAGGCTTCCAGCGCGTGCGCGGCGAAGACCACCGGGTAGAGGCGCTCGGAATACCACAGGCGCGCGAAGTACAGTCCGATCGGCGCCGCGGGGAAGTCAGCGCCGCCCCGCGTCCGTTCCATGAGCCAGGCGATGCCGCGCGCGGCCGCGTCGCGTCGCGCGGCCGCCACCGCGCGCACCGCCAGCGCGGTTTCCTCGATTGATCCCGGCGCGTCCCGGTCTCCGCCCCAGCTTCCGTCGGCGCGCTGCGCCGCCAGCAGCCAGGCCCGTCCGCGTTCCGCGAGGGCCGCGGCTGCGCGCCGCCGCGGGCCGCCGAGCGCGTCGAGCGCCGTCACGACCTGGGCGGTTCCGTAGGTGAGGTTGGCTTCGCCGGGCGTGTGCTGTGTGCCGAACCACAACGGGACCCAGGCGCCGTCGGCGCGCTGGGCGCGGGCGAGGTAGCGCAACGCGCGCGCGGAGGCGCGCGCGGCGCGCCGCCGCGGGCCGGAGGGCAGGGCGTCGCGCCATTCCGCGAAGGCGCGCAGGGCGTGCGCGGTGATGTCCGGGCAGCTGCGGTCGAACGGCAGCCGGCCCCAGCCGCGCGCGAAGGTCGGAATTCCGCCGTCGCCGTTCTGCAGGTCCAGCAGCCAGCGGACGCCCTGCGCGGCCGCATCCGCGGCGGCGTGGTCCGCGGCGCCCAGGCGGCGCAGGGCCAGCAGGGCGCCGGCGGTGTCGTCGGCGTCGGGCATCGCCCCGGGCAGGTCGCTCCAGGCCCATCCGCCGGGCGCGCCGCGCGTGAGGGGATGCTCCTCCGTATGGCGCTGCCGCAGCAGCCATTCGCGCAGCAGGGCGCGCTGCTCCGGCGGCAGATCGCAACGCCCTGTTCCCGCGGGGGCGCCGGGCGGAGCGGGGAAGGAAGCGGCGCGGCGGTCCGGGCGCGCGCGCATCCGCCGTTGCGGTTCGGTCGCGTCGCGTTCCGTCAGCGCGTTGATCGCCAGCGTGGTCACCCACGTGGCAAGATTCGTGTCAATGGGCCAGGAGCCGTCGTCGCGCTCCGACGCCAGCAGGAACCCGGCTGCCCGGCGGACCACGGCGCATTCGCGGCAGCCGGCCTCGGCCAGGCTCATGGCGACGAAGGCGGTCAACGGCGCGGCCTCTTCGTAGCCGCCGTTCGGCGGCTGCATCCGTTCGGCGATGCGCAGCGCGCGGCGCGTGACGGCGTCGCGCAGGAGGCGCAGCGGCGGCAGGCGCGACGGCAGGCGGCGGTGGCGAACCAGGCCGATGGCGATGAGCGCGGGCAGCGCGTAGCTGACAACCGTGAGGCGCAGCCACCTGAACAGGGCGTGCGGCAGCACGCCGAGCTCGAAGGGCAGCTGGGGCACCCGCTGCCAGGCCTCGGCGGGCGGGCCGAGCATCCCGGCCATGGCGGTCATGGCCAGGATGGGGCCCGCGAACGTGCGGTCGGCGCCGTAGCGCAGGATCACGGCGGCGCGCAGCGCGTCGGGTTCCAGGCTGCCGGCGCGGCGCGCCAGCCACGCCTCCGCGGCCGCGACGGCAGCGGCAAGCGCGCCGTCGCGTTCGCCGGACGCCACGGCCGCGAACGCGTTGCGCGCCAGCAGGGTGGCCGTCAGGTTGCTGGGGCTTTCCGGCGAGTCGCCCCATCCGCCGTCGGCGTTGGCATGCGCCGCCAGCCAGTGCAGCCCGCGCGCGACCGGCGCGGCGTGCGCGCGGCGGTCGATGCGCGACAGCGCGAAGACGGCCACGGCCGTGGCCACCGCGCTGCTGCTGAGCCGTCCTTCCCAGCGGCCGTCGGACGTCACGGCCGCGCGCAGGCGGTCCACGACGCGGTCGCGGAAGGCGGCTATGTCGGCCGTGTCCACGGTTTCAGGTTTCAGGGGCGGGAAGAGAGTCCCGGCCGCGCGGCGGCGGCCTGTTTCCCGCGTCCGCGGCTTCCGCGTTCCGCCGCTTGTCCCGCGCGGCGTCCGCGCTCAGACAGCCGAAGCTCAACAGCGCGTGAAAAGTGTGTTCGCAGTCCGGCGTGTCGTCGAGCCAGTTGCCGGAGAAGCCGCCTTCGTCGTGCCACAGCGTCTCCACGAACGACAGGCATGCCGCGCGCAGCGGTTTGAGGTCTGCCCCGGCCGCGCGCAGCGCGAACAGCGCCGTGGCCGTGGACACCAGGTCGGGCACGCGCGCGCCCGGCCCGGCGCGGAAGCCGCCGCGGCGGTCGTGAAGGGCGCACAGCCACTCCGCCGCGCCGGGGGGGACGGGCGCGCCGCAGGCGCGCATGACCAGCAGGGCGCCCGCGGTGGCGTTGGTGGCGGGCGTTGCGTGGCCGGCTTCGTTGGCATAGCCGCCGCCGCCGACGCGCAGCGATTGCACGGCCCGGGCCACGGCCTCCGGCTGGGGAGCGCGCAGTCCGGCGTCCTGCAGCGCGGACAGGGCCACGAAGCAGCCGTAGACCGACGCGGCGGGGCTGCCCGGCGTGAGGGCGTAGCCGCCGTCCGCGGCGCGGTGCGCCGCCGCGGCGCGGGCCACGCTGTCCCGGACGCCGTCGGGCGCTCCGCCGGGCAGGCGGCGCCAGCAGCGCGCCAGGCACGAGAGGTGCAGCAGGTCGAGCTCCCGGCCGTCGCCGAACCGCCGCAGGTATTGCTCGGTCCGTCCGAGGCCCGGTTCCTCGCCGAGGGCCAGCAGGCAGTCGATTCCGAAGACCGTGTAGTACAGATCCGCTTCCGCGTCGCGGCCGCGGAAACCGCCCCCCGGCTGCAAGCAGCCCAGCGCGAACCCCAGCACGCGTTCCCGGGCCGCGCCCAGGCAGGCGCGCGCGTTCCGCGCGGCCGACAGCATGTCCGCGGAGAAGTGCATCACGGCCCGAGTACTTTCCCCACCACCCGGCACAGCGCCATCTTCAGGTCGCCGTTGCGCAGCGGCGCCAGGGCGTCCAGGGCGCGCTGCTTGTAGTCCCCGAGCAGATCGCGCGTCTTGCGCTCGACGTCGCGCGCCGCGATGATCCCGCGGATCGCGGCGGCCTTGTGCGCGTCCAGGCCGCGGCCCCAGGCCGCGGCGATGACATCGCGCTCGGACGGCGCGGCGTGCGCGGCGGCCACGGCCAGCACGATCGACGGGCGCTGCATGCGGATGTCGTCCGCGTCGCCGTCTTCCGTGAAGTCTTCGAGATCGTCGCGGATCTGGTAGGCCACGCCGAGCGCTTCGCTGTAGCGGCGGAGCACGTCGTGCACCTCCGGGTCCGCTCCGGCGCAGAGGGCGCCGAGCCTGAACACCACGTCGAACGACGGGGCGGTCTTGCGCGCGAAGAAATCCAGGACCTGCTCCACGCCGAGGGGACCGGGCGCGCGCACCCATGCAAGCTCCGCGCCCTGGCCGTGGCAGAGCCGGCAGTGACCGTCCGCGGCCAGGCTCAGCATCGCCGCGCGCATCGCGGCCGGCGCCGGAGCGTCGGCCAGCAGGCGGTAGCCGAGCCCCAGCAGGTACAGCGACACGGTCAGGGCCAGCGGCGTGCCGTGCGCCGCGTGCACGGCGGGCAGGCCGTAGCGCACCGCGTCGTTGTCCTGGACGTCGTCGTAGATCAGCGACGCCTTGTGGATGCACTCCACGGCCAGCGCGGCGTGCCGGACGTGGTCCGGCAGAGCGGCGACGTCCGCGCCGCTCAGGGCCGTGTAGACGGCGGTCGTGAGAAACGGGCGCCAGCGCTTGCCGGCGCGGGCCAGCCATTCGCCGGCGATGGCGCCGATCTGCGTGCGCGCGATGCCGGGAAAACGCCGCAGCTGCGCTTCCTGGAACCAGGCGTTGACCGCTTCGCGCGTCTTCGCCAGATCGAGCGGACGCCAGTCGGCGCCCGGCGCGCGCAGGCGCACCGCCTCGCGGATCGGCGCCGTGTCGGGGCGCGTGTCGCGGCAGCCGTCGGTGAGCAGCGGCACGGCCAGGCCGGGCACGGCGCCCGTAACCATGTGCGGGAAGGCGCGCTCGAGGGCGGGCATGCAGCTTACGCCGATCGCGGCGTCGGCGACGCCGCGGCTGACCAGGTCGGCCACTACGCCGGTGCCTTCGGCGACGAGGACCGTGTAGCCCAGGGCCTCGGCCTCGTCGGACAGCGCGCAGATTTCGCAGCTTCCGCAGCGTTCGCACAGCAGGCCGAGCTTGTCGAACCTGGCGGGGCACTTGCCGCTGGCGCGCAGGCAGGGCGGCAGGAGCAGCGTGCGCCGTTCGTACGGCACGGCGGCGACCACCGGCCGCCAGGCGGCGTTGTTGATCAGCACATAGAGGTACTCGCGGAAGGCGGGATCGCAGCCCGTGGCGGCGATGACGGCGTCGGCGTGGCGCCGCAGTTCCGGCATGACCAGCGGCGGCACCAGTGCCTGCCCGCGCAGGCAGGCGTCCGTCGCGGCGGCCAGGCGTTCGCGTTCGGATGCTTCTCCGGGAACCGTGACCGGTCCGCGGGCCGTCCGTCCGGCTGCTTCGCCGTAGCGCAGGTCCGGCGCGTCCGTCGCCGCGCGGCCGGAAAGGGTTTGCGGCGCTCCGCTCATGGCTGTTCCCCGGCGGCGCCCATGCGGGCGCGGCGGAACGCTTCGGCGCGCGCGCGGCGCTTGGCCAGCAGCGCGTCCAGCTCGTCCGCGGGAAGGCTGCCGGGCGCGGCCGGCGCCGGCGCGGCTTCGGCGCCGGGCGCGGCGGGCGGCTCGGCGCCGTTGATCGGCGCATCGGGGCACTTGGGAAAGATGATCGCCGCGGCCGGGCAGATGCGCGCGCAGGCCGGGCAGTTGTTCTTGCAGTTGCGCGGCTGCGCCACGCGGACCAGGCCTTCCGGCGACAGGTCGTAGACGCCGAACACGCAGAAGTTCAGGCACTGCTTGCAGTTCCGGCAGCGGTCCTGGTCGATCACCGGAAACCAGGGAACCCAGTCGTCCTTCCCCGGCGGGACCGCGAGGGGCGCGGGCGGGGCCGCGTCGGCGCGCGGCGGAGGAAGACGCGCCGCGATGTGCGCCGCCTGTCCGTCGCGCATGTTCAGCAGCGTGGCGCCGGCGGCCAGCGGCGCTCCGGCGTAGGCGAAGAGCCGGCGCACGGCGCGCGGATAGCAGGCGATGACGGTGAGGTTCTCCGCCGCGGCCCATTCCCGCAGCCGCGGGTCGCGCGCGGCCGCCAGGGCGCAGAGGTCGGGCACGGCCACGGCCGTCGCGCCGCGGGCCGCAATGGCGCGTTGGGCGGCATCCTTGGCGGCGCGCGGAATGATTTCGCTGTACGCGCAATCGCAGTAAACGACTGTCGGTGTCCGCTCGGATTTCACCGTGTTTCCCGGGCGCATGCCTATCCGTACGCCCCAAAGCCGAAGAACCAGTTCTTCTTCGCGAAACGGTAGAACAGGCTGCGCTCGGGGATTTCGCGGCCGGGCTGATGGTGGCCGGGCAGCGGACGCATGGCCGCCAGCTCGCCGAGCGCGTCGGGACGGCCGCTCGTGGCGCGCGCGCCCGAGCGCAGGACCAGGTCGCGCAGGGACGAAGGCGCCTCCAGCAGCAGGCAGCCGCGCGTGAGCTGCGCGGCCGAGCGGCGGAAGTCGCGGATGAACGCGGAGCCGCGAATCGTCGCGGCGAGATCGCCGCCGTCGGCGACGGAGTCGCTGGCGAACTGCACGGGCGGACAGGGCTCGACGTCGCCGTGCGGTCCGATGTGATGGCTGATGCCCACGGCGGCGGGGCAGAGGGCGCGGCCGGCATGATCCCAGTAGGCGTCCACGATCACGAGGGGCGCTTTCGCGCGCATATCTACGATGAAGCGGCGCAGGTCGAGGATCTGGTCCCCGGAAAGCGCCAGCTCCGGGCAGGGGTTCGGGCCGACCGGCCGGTAGATGTAGTACCAGAGGTACTGAACGCGAAGTTCCACGGCGCGCCGCACGAACGCCTCCGTGGCGAGCTCGCGGATGTTCGAGCGGCACACGCTGGTGGCGATGCCCGCGATCAGCCCGGCCGCGGCGCAGTGGCGGATGCCGTCGACGCTGCGCGCGTAAACGCCGTCGCCGCCGCGCCGCACGTCGCTGGTCTGCTCGAGGCCCTCCACGCTGATCAGCGGCGAGATGTTGCCCAGGCGCCGCATGGTCCGCGCGGTCGCCTCGTCGATCAGCGTTCCGTTCGTGAAGAGCTGGAAGTAGCAGTCCTGATGCCGGCCCAGGAGTTCCAGCAGGCCGGGATAAAGCAGCGGCTCTCCGCCCAGGATGCCGAAGAAGCGGATGCCGCTCCGCCGGCCCTGCCGGATGATGCGGTCAAGAACCTCGGGCTCCATCCGTCCCGGCCGCAGGTGGGGCGAGACCCAGCAGCCCTGGCAGCGCAGGTTGCACGCGCTGGTCACCGATATGAACAGGAAGGCCGGCAGGGCGCCGTTGGAGCGGCGGAAGCGGCTGACGGCGCGCATGCTCTGCCAGCCCACGCCGTAGGCGAAACGGCAGAGCAGGCGGAAGTTGGTCTCCGCCAGCATGCGCCGGGCAATCCGCGCGATCATCACGTTCGGTGTCCTCCGTCCGACGAGGGGACAAACAGCATATCACGCCGGCGGCGGTTAACAAGCGTTGAAGCGCCTACTGCAGGAGCACGGCGGCGGCGGTCATGGCGCGGCGCGGCGCGTAGATCTTGCGCGTGGGCTCCGCTTCCACGGTCAGGCCCTCCATCGCGTAGGTGCCGCTGACGCGGGGCGAAGAAACCACCAGCAGGTTCTTGTCGAGGGGAAAGCGCACCGTGGTCGCGCCCTTGCGGGCGACCAGCGCCTTGTTCGCGGGATCGGTGGCGGCGTCCACGAATACCGTCGCGCCCGTCTCCCGCAGGGCGGGGAGGGCTTCGGCGTACAGGCGGGCCGTCGTTGCCGCCAGGTCGACGCCCAGGGCGTCGGCGCACATCTGCGCGATCGCGGTGTTCTCGACCAGGCCGCGCGGCCCTTCGATTCCGCGTGTGTAAAGCAGCACGTCTTCGCCCGTGTGTCCCGTGGTCATCCAGCCGATCCCCGCGCGCGAGCTGAGGATTTGCCCGGCCAGGGACGCCGCCGGACCGGCCGTCTCCTCCGGCGCGAGGTCGGACAGGCCGTAATGCCGGGCCAGCGCGTCGCGGAGCGCGGCCGGTCCGCGGGAGGGGTCCGTGCTCTCCGTGACGCCCTCGGCCGTCAGCTTGGCGGGCAGCAGCGGGCCGGCCAAAGCCTCCAGCGGGGACCGCCACCGCGGGGCGTCGCCGCCGGCGTCCAGCAGGACCATACCGCCGCAGCCGTGGTCCGTGAAGGCGAAAACCGCGGTATCGCCGCGTCCTTCAGCAAAGTCGAGGGCCACGCCCACCGCGTCGTCGAACGCGCCCAGCTCGCTTATGAGGCCGATCGGATCGTTGCCGTGGTTGGCCCAGTCCACCTTGCTGCCTTCGACCAGCAGGAAGAAGCCGCTGCCGTCCCGCGAGAGGATTTCGACGGCCTTCCGCGTCATCTCCGCCAGCGACGGCTGGTCCGGGTGCAGGCTCCGCCGGTCGAACTCGCAGGCCATGGCTTCGTCGGCGAACATGCCCCACAGCCGCGGCCCGCGCGCCGCCGCCATCTCCGCGCGGTTCGAGACGCAGGTGTAGCCCATGGCCTTGAGGGCCGGCAAGAGGTTCTCGCCGTCCCGACGGCGGGCGTCGACGTACCTGGCGCCGCCGCCAAGCACCACGTCGATCCGCCCGTAGACCTGCTGCTCGGCGATCCGCTCATACTGGCCGCGGCTGTGCGTGTGCGCCGAGTACCCGGCCGGCGTGGCGTGCTGCACGTTGGCCGTGGCCACGAGGCCGACTTTCCGGCCGCCGAGCCGGGCCGCTTCCAGGACGCTGGCGACGGGGCTGTAGGCCAGCTCGTCCGGAACGGGGTCGAGGCCGGGGATCGTCACGCGTTCGCCGGGAGGCGCGCCGTCGCCTCCCGGCAGCACGCCCACGAACGCGCAGGCCGTCTTGCGGCCGCAGGCGAAGGCCGTTGCCGCGGCCGCGGAGTCGGTGACCAGCGCGCCGGCGCCGTACGTCCGCACCGCGCGCAGGTCCATGCGATCGAGGTTCAGCCTCTCCTTCGCGCCGGTCCCCGCTTTGGCGCCGCGGTACCAGCGCAGAAGCGTCGTCCCCGCCGGACCCATGCCGTCCGGAATCAGGACGATCACGTTCTTGGACTCTGGCGCGGCCGGGGCGAGCGCCGCCAGGAGCGCGCCGATGCCGATGGCCGCCATGCGCATCCCCGGGCGTATTCCCGGACTGCCGATGGTCATGCTGCTCAGCCTCCTCCGCGAACGGCGCGGAACCTTCCGCCGCCTGGTTCCTTCCCCCCTTCAAACGCAACACCCGCAGTGTAGGCTCGGGAGGGGGTATTGCGAATCCAAAAAATGTCTTTCGAGAGTAGACTTACTGCCTTTCAGGGTCAGACCGCGAAATTTCGCGGTCTGACCCTGGAGTCCTGCTGGAGTCCTGGAAGCCGTGGTTGCGCCGAGAGGCTGGATCGTGGAGAATGGCGGCGGTCTTCGGCGACAACCATGCTCATCGCGGCGGACAAGCACGGCGTGTTCAGGCTGCGCGACGATTTCGTCGCGCCGTTCGCCCGGCGGCCCGTGCCCTGGGGCTTCGGCGCGCTGTCCTGGGTGACCTACATGCGCACCTACAGCCGTGACGGCGAGCAGTGGTGGCAGACGTGCCGGCGCGTCATCGAGGGCATGTTCACCGTGCAGCGCGTGCACTGCCTGCAGAACGGGCGGCCCTGGGACGAGGCCCGCGCGAACGCTTTTGCCGAGGACGGCTACCGCCGGATGTTCGACTTCAGGTGGACCCCCCCCGGCCGCGGGCTGTGGATCATGGGCACGCCGTTCATGTACGAACGCGGCGGCGCGGCCCTGAACAACTGCGGCTTCGTGTCCACGGCCGGTCTGGCCGCGGATTTCAGCGGACCGTTCCTGTGGATGTTCCGCATGTCGATGCTGGGCGTGGGCGTCGGCTTCGACACGCGCGGGCGGAACACGGTCACCATCCATGCGCCGCGCCGCGCGCCGGAGGCGCACGTCGTCGAAGACAGCCGCGAAGGCTGGGCCGGCGCGCTCGCCCGTTGCCTGGGCGCCTACACCGCGGGCGGGGCCCTGCCCGCGGGCTGGGATTGCTCGCGCCTCCGTCCGCGTGGCAGCAGGCTCAAGAGTTTCGGCGGATACGCCAGCGGGCCGGATCCGCTGCGCGAGATGCTGGAGAGCCTGCAGAGCCTGTACGACGCGTACGCCGGCCGCAAGGCCGACGCGCGGCTCATCGTGGACACCATGAACATCATCGGGCGCTGCGTGGTGGCGGGCGGCATACGCCGCTCGGCGCAGATCGCGTTCGGCGATCCCGCCGACACTCAGTTCCTCGATCTGAAAGGCGACGCGCGCAAGGTCCTGGAATACCGCTGGGCCTCGAACAACTCGGTCTTCGCCGAGCGCGGCATGGACTACTCCGAGACGGCCCGCCGCACCGTCGCCAACGGCGAGCCCGGCTACCTGTGGCTGGGCAACGCGCGCGCGTTCGGGCGCCTGGCGGACCCTCCCGACGGGCGCGACGAGCCCGCGGCCGGCAGCAATCCCTGCGCCGAACAGACGCTGTGGGACCGCGAACTGTGCTGCCTGGTGGAGACCTACCCGGCGCGGCACGCCGACCTGGCGGACTACCTGCGGACGCTGCGCATCGCCTATCAGTACGCCAAGACCGTCACGCTGCTTCCCGTCGAAGACGCGCGCAGCAACGAGGTCGTGCGCCGCAACCGGCGCATCGGCTGCTCCATGACCGGCGTCGTGCAGGCCATCAACCGCTTCGGCGAGCGCGCCTTCTTCGGCTGGTGCGAGGACGCCTACCGGAGAGTGCAGCGTCTGGACGAAGAATATTCCGGATGGCTCGGCGTGCCGCGTTCGATCAAGACCACGTCGGTGAAGCCTTCGGGCACCGTGAGCCTGCTGGCGGGAGCCACGCCCGGCGTGCACTGGGCCCAGGCGCCGTTCTACATCCGTCGCGTGCGGGTTTCGGCCGATCATCCGCTGGCGGCGATGTGCCGCGACGCGGGCTACCACGTGGAGCCCGACGCCTACGCGACCGGCGCGGCGGTTGTCTCCTTTCCGATGCGCGTGGATCACGCCGGCCGGAGCCAGGCCGAGGTGCCGCTGCGCGAGAAGATCGAACTGGCGGCGCGCATGCAGCATTACTGGTCGGACAACCAGGTGAGCTGCACGGCCGGTTTCGATCCCCGGACCGAGCGCGACGAGGTGGCCCGCGTCCTGGCGGAATACGACGGCCGGATCAAGGCCGTTGCGTTCCTGCCCGTGCGCGCGCACGGTTACCGCCAGCCGCCCTACGAGACCGTCAGCGAGGGGCGGTATCGGGCGATGACCGCCGGCCTGCGGCCGCTGCGCGGCATGCTGGAGCACGAAGAACAGCTCGAAGCGCGCTTCTGCGAGGGGGAAGTCTGCGAAAGACCTCTGCCGCGGTAGTTGGAGGAGCATGATCTGGAACTCAGGAAGGGAAGGGAATCTGGAACTCAGGAAGGGAATGTGGAACCAGAGAGGGGAGGGGGGAAGGGGGGGTGCCCGAGCCGCGGATGCGGTCGTGCGGCTACGGCTTCGGGGGAGCGCGCAGCATGCGCAGGCCGTTGGCGATCACCAGCAGCGACGCGCCCATGTCGGCGGCGATGGCCATCCACAGCGTGGCCAGCCCGGCCGCGGCCAGGGCCATGAACAGGGCCTTGAAGCCGAGGGCGACGGCGATGTTTTGCCTGACCACGGCCAGCGCGCGCCGCGCGTGCCGCACCAGCCAGGGGATCCGGGCCAGATCGTCGGTCATCAGCGCGATGTCCGCCGTTTCGATGGCGGCATCGCTGCCGGCGGCGCCCATGGCGATCGCCAGGGACGAGGCCGCCATGGCCGGCGCGTCGTTGACGCCGTCGCCGATCATGGCCACCCGGCCGTAGCGCGAGGTGAGTTCCTCCACGGCGCGCGCTTTTTCCTCGGGCAGCAGCTCGGCCCTGAACTCCGTGATGCCTGCCGCCCGCGACACGGCCTCGGCGGTGGCCCGGTTGTCGCCGGTGAGCATGACCACGTGCTCGATGCCCAGGTTGCGAAGGGCGCGCACGGCGCCGGCCGCGTTCTCCCGGATGCCGTCGGCCACGGCGATGAGCCCGCAAACGTGCTCCAGCGAGCCCAGCGCCACGAGCGTATGGGCCGCGTCCTCGATCCGCAGCGCCCGGTCGTGGATCTCGGGCGTCTCGGCGCCCTTCTCATGCATGAGGCGATGGCTGCCGATCCAGTAGTCCTTGCCGCCGATCGCCGCCTCGGCGCCCTTGCCCTTGAGGTCGCGCACTCCGCCGGCCGCCTTGAAGGCGATGGCGCCGCGGTCCGCGGCCCGCACGATGGCGCGCGCGACGGGGTGGCCGCTTTCCGATTCCAGCGCCGCCGCGCGCGCCAGCACTTCCTCGCGCGTATGGCCGTTGAAGGGGAGCACGCTCTGCACCTCGAACGCGCCGTGCGTTACGGTGCCCGTCTTGTCCAGCGCCACGCAGCGCAGGCGCGCCGCCGCCTCGAGGAAGGCGCCGCCCTTGATCAGCACGCCCGCGCGCGCCGCGGAGGCCAGGCCGGCCACGATGGTCACGGGCGTGGAGATCACCAGCGCGCAGGGACACGCGATCACGAGGATCACCAGCGCCTGGTAGAACCAGCGGCCCCAGCCGCCGGCCACGAGGGGCGGCAACACGGCCACGGCCAGCGCCACGCCCATCACCGCGGGCGTGTAGTAGCGCGCGAACGTCTCCACCCACTGCTCCGTCCGCGCGCGCCGGACCTGCGCTTCCGTCACCATGCGGATGATGCGCGCCAGCGTGGTATCGTGCGCCGACCTGGTGGCCGCGAACTCGAAGGCGGCGTGATCGTTGATGGTCCCGGCGAAAACCCGGTCGCCCTCGCGCTTTGCCACGGGCACCGACTCCCCGGTGATGGGCGCCTCGTTGATCGTCGTGCGGCCCGCGGTCACGACCCCGTCCAGCGGCACGCGCTCGCCCGGCCGCACCAGCACCGTCGCGCCCGGGGGCACGTCGGCGACCGGCTTCTCCATCAGGTCGCCGCACTTGGGGCAGATGTAGCGGGCCGTGGCCGGCGAGAGGTCCATCAGGGCGCGCACGGCATGGCGCGCGCGCTCCGCGCTCCAGCTTTCCAGAACCAGGGACAGGGCGAAGAGGAAGGTAACCGCCGCCGCTTCGAACCATTCGCCGATGGCCATGGCGCCGGCCACGGCCACGGTCATCAGCAGGTTCATGTCGGCGCGCCGGCTGCGCAGCGCGGCCCAGGCCTTGGGCGCGATGAACCAGCCGCCGGCAATGACGGAGGCGACGTACAGCGCAATGGAAGGACGCGGGAAGGCTTGCGCGCCGGCGCCGCAGCTGCCGGCCAGGGCGTGGAGCAGGCCGCGGTGCAGCAAGGCGTGCCACGCGAGGCCGGCCGCGGCCAGTGCGCCGCCGGCGCCGCAGGCCAACAGGTGCGCGGTCCGGCGGCGGCTTTCCGCGGCGGACGGCTCCCGCGCCGAGGCCGTCCGGAGCCCGGCGCGCGCGACGGCCCTGCGGATGGCCGCGTCGCTCACGCGCCCTTCGTCAAACCGCACGGTCATGCGCCCGTTCAGAAGGTCGAAGCGCAGGTCCCGGACGCCCTCAAGGCGGCCGACGGTCTTGCGCAGGGCGTTGACCTCCTCCGCGCAGTCCAGCCCGCGGATGCCGTAAGTGTTCTCGGTCACAGCCGCATCCTCCTCAGACGCAAAGCGTTGGGCACCACGGAGACCGGGCTGAAGCGCATGGCGGCCGCGGCGATGTCGCGCGCTTCCGTCGCCCCGCGGATCCGCTTCAGGGCCCTGAAACCGGTATCAGAACCACGTACGTCGGCAGGCCGATCACTTCGAAATAGCTCAGGACGCGGTCCACCTCGGGATCGCGCGCGTCCTCGGCGCGGTATTTCACTTTAATGAAAGGCTGCATGGCGTTGCGGACGGCGGGTTCCCTGAACGTGGTTTTGTCCATGACCAGACAGCTCTTGCACCAGCTCGCCCAGAAATCGATCAGCACGGCCTGTTTCCGGCGCGCGCCCAGCCTGAGCGCGTCGGGCAGGGAGTTCAGCCATCCCTCTTTCATTTCCTCCGCGCGCGACTCCGCCACGCGTTCCCTCGCCGCCGCGCCGCGGCTCATGAAGAGCGTTGCCGCCAGGTGTCCGTAGTAGACCGCGAAACCGAGGATGATGACGCCGAACCCCTGCTTGACGTATTTCATCCACTTTCCGGGCTTGGGCAGGAACGAGAGGCCGGCGCCGGCCGCCGGCCAGGGCAGGGCCATGCCGATGCCCAGCAGGAACGGCAGCAGCAGCGCCGCCGGACGTCCGGCCGCGTAGAGACGCGCCGCGAACAGCAGCACCGAGACGACCACCGGCGCGACGCAGGCGCCGGCCAGCAGGGCGACCACGCCGCCCATCACGAAGGCGGCGGCCGGGCTGCCCTTCTTCGCGCCGCCGCCGCCCCCGGACTGGAAACGCGAGAGGTCGAGATGAATGACATCGAACATGGCCGCGGCCATCGCCAGGAACAGGGCCGCGATCGTCGCGTTGAACGCCGGCGAGGCGTTGAGCACGCCGAACCGCGCCCCGGTGAGTATCACCACCAGGCCCAGCGCGCCGTAGACCGCGGCCATGCCGGCGCCGTAGGCGCCGCCGAGCAGGAAGCCGCGGCGACGCGAACCGGCCTGCGCGCCCGCGCCGATGATGGCCAGGTTGATCGGGATCATGGGCAGCACGCAGGGCGTCAGATTAAGCGCCAGCCCGCCCGCGACGACGAGCAAGAAGGCGATGATCCAGCCGCTGCGTTCGACGGCGCTCTGCAGGCTCTCCGCGCCGCCCCGGCCTCCTTCGCGCGCCGAAGCCAGGAATTCGAGGAAGGCCTCCGCATCCAGGTAGCCCGCGGCGCGGCCGCCCACCCTGAAACGGCCCAGCAGCGCCTCCCAGTCTTCGCCATCCCCGCTTTCGGCGCGCGCGGCCGGGACCGGCGGCGCGGGGCCGGCCGCCGGCGCCGCGCCCAGCGCCAGTACCGCCGTGGCGGGCAGGAAGCAGAAAGTTTCGTTGCAGCCCTGGTAGGCGACGCGGACCTTGAGCGGATCCGCGGCCGGGCCGTCCAGGGCGTAGGTCAGCGTAACGTCGTGCTCGTAGACCGGGACGGTCCGGCCCGAGAACGGGTCGTCCTTGGGCTTCGGCTCCGGGGCATTCAGCGGGCGGAGCGTTGCGGCTTCCGCGTCGACGCGAACGGCGTCCGCGTACAGGTAGTGCTTTTCCGGCACGATGATGGAAATCTCCAGGCGCCGGACGCCGTTCGACGACGGCAGAAGCCCGCCCGTGACCGTGAACGGGCCGGACGGCCGGGCCGCGGCGATTCCGGCGCGCGAGTCAGCCGGATCGACTTCGTGTTCTTCGGCGCGCGCGCAACCGGCCGCGCAAACGGCGAGGATTGTCGCCGCGGCGCATGCAATTCCACCGCGTTTGCCGTTCATGGCGCCTCCCGTCAGTATCTTGAGCCGGCCTTAAGCATACATGCCGGCGGATCGGGAGGTCCAGCGCGCAAGTTCGCGGACCGGCGATGCGCGTCGCGGCGTTCGGCCCGCGGAGCGCGGCAGTCCGGCCGCGGCCGGACTGCCTACCATTTCTCGCGGCGGACCTTGGCTTCGTCGTAGCGCGTGCGCGCCGCCTGCTTCCCGGCCGGCCAGCCCAGGGAGATGGCCGTGCTTTTCCCTGTCGGGGCCGTGCTTTTCCCTTGCGGATGCGGCAGATGGCGGATACGGTACGCGCTTTTTGTGTCTTACGGGGGACGGCTCCCGGCAACCTGCGCGGCAGGAAGAAAGGCATAACATGACGGATCCCACGGCAGCGGAGGGAACGGCGGTCGAGAATCACGGCTGGCGGGTGGCCATTGCGGGGCTGGGCATCAACCTGGCCCTCGGCGTGCTGTACAGCTGGAGCATCATCAGCGGCGGCATGGAGAAGGCGGGGTGGGGTTGGTCGCAGTCCCAGATGAGCCGTCCCTATGCCTGGGCCTGCCTGGTGTTCTGCCTGGTGATGGTTCCGGCCGGGAGAATGCAGGACAGGCTGAGCCCGCGGCTGGTCGCTTCGCTCGGCGGCGTGCTGGTGGGTCTGGGCATGATCATGGCCAGTCTCATGGGCAACTCCCCGGCGGGATGGGTCGTGGGCTTCGGAATCCTGGCGGGGGCGGGCATCGGTTTCGGTTATGCCTCGGCAACGCCGCCCGCGGTGAAGTGGTTTCCCGCCTCGAAGACCGGGCAGATCGCGGGCATCGTGGTCTGCGGCTTCGGGCTGGCCAGCGTCTACATTGCGCCCCTGGGCAACTGGCTGATCGCGCGGTTCGGGCTGCAAGCCACCGCCATGGCGTTCGGCATCGGCTTCCTGGTGGTGGTGGCGGGCCTGGCCCAGCTTCTGCGGTCGCCGCCCGAAGGCTACGTCCCGGCCGGCCGGAAGCCGGCCGCGCCGGGCGCCGCAGTCCGAAAGGAAGACTTCTCGCCCCTCGAAGTGCTGAAGACGTGGCAGTTCTACGTGCTGTGGTTCATGTACGCCTGCGGCGCCGGGGCCGGCCTGATGGTCATCTCGGTGGCCAAGAAGCTCGGCAAGGCGGCCGATCCCACCGGGCGGGCCGGCGTGATCGCCGTGACCACGCTGGCCGTCGGCAACGGCGCGGGACGGATCATCGCCGGGGCGCTGTCCGACAAGCTCGGGCGCCGCGCCACCATGTTCATCTACTTCGTGTTGCAGGCCGTGATGGTGGTTCTGCTTTCGATGGCGGCGCGCGGCGGCGCGCTGACCAGCGCCGGCGCGCTGGCAATCATCGCCGCGATGGTCGGCGCCAACTACGGGGCCAACCTGGCGCTCTTCCCTTCCGCAACCAAGGACTACTACGGGCTGAAGAATTTCGGCACGAATTACGGTCTGGTTTTCACGGCCTGGGGGATGGGCGGATACCTGTTGTCGGAATTCGCCGCGCGGGTCTACGACGGCAGAATCGTGGCCGCCTGGAAAGGCAGCTTCGATTTCGCCTTCTACTGCTCGGCGGCCCTGCTGGTGCTGGCGGCCGTTCTGACGTTCGTCGTCCGCCCGCCCCATCACGTCGAGAAGAGCGCCTGAACCTGAAATCGAGCGTTGACCCTCGGCGCAGCGTTCCGGTAACATTCCCCGGCTTTGCGTGGCGTTGCTCCGCATGCATGCGGCAGGCGGGCTGAAGTCTGCAACAGCCGGCGCGGGCCGGACCGAACGGGACGCTGTGGAATGGCCGGGAAACGCTCAACCCGCCGCGGAACGGTTCTGGTTGTCGGCGGCGGCATTGCCGGGGCAACCGCCGCCGGATGTCTCGGCCGCGCCGGCATCGAGGTCCATCTCGTCGAGAAGGAAGAGGACATTGGCGGCCATGCCGCCGCGATGGGCTGCAAGGCCGCGGACACCTGCCTGCGCTGCAACGTGTGCGTGGCCGGCGAGACATTTCGCGGCGTCCGCGGGACACCCAACGTCAGGCTGCACACCTCGACGCGCCTGACGGCGCTGCAGCGCAACGGCGGTCCCGCCCGGTTCAAGGCCACCCTGACTCCCGGCGGCCGGCCGCGACGCAAGCCGTTCACGATCCGGGCCGACGCCGTGGTGCTTGCCGCGGGCTACGCGCCCTACAATCCGGTCGAGAACAGCGCGTTCGGATACGGAAGCATCGCCAACGTGGTCACGGGCGTCGAGGCGGAACGCCGCCTCGCCGAGCAGAACCGCATCACCCGCCCTTCCGACGGCCGCGTGCCGGAACGCGTGGCCTTCATACAGTGCGTGGGCTCCCGCACCGAGGAGCGCTACCGGCGGGCGGAGGATACCGACTACTGCTCCGCCGTATGCTGTTCGTATGCCTTGCGCATCGGGCGACGCATCGTGCAGCAGGCCGCCGAATCGAAGATCACCTTCTTCTACATGGACATCCAGAATTTCGGGAAAGGCTTCAACGCGTTCTACGCGCGGTGCAAGGACACGATGCGCTTCGTCCGTTCCCGGCCCTGCGAACTGCGCGCGGGCAGGGACGGCGCCGTGCGGGTCAAGTACGCGCCGGGCGCCGGCGAAGGCGACGAAGGCCGCAGCGTGCGCGAGGAGGAATTCGACCTCGTCATCCTCGCCGTGGGCATGCGCCCGCCGGCCGATGCCGCCGCCCTCTCCGCAATGCTGGACGTACCCCTGGACGAACACGGCTTTGTCGGCCGTCAGGGCGCGGACGCTTTCCCCGCGCTGCACGGCGAAGGGATCTACGTGGCCGGCGCATGCGAAGGGCCCAAGGACATCGCCGGCTCGATCGCGCAGGCCGAGGCGGTGAGCGCCGTGATCCTGGGCAGTCTGGACGGCGGCGGGCGGGCCCCGGGCGATATCCTGATGAACAGGCCGCTCGACCGCCGGCGCCCCGGCAAGGCCGGATTCATGCGCAGGGCCGTGCGAGGCGATGTGGTCGTGGCCGGCGGCGGGGTGGCCGGCATGCAGGCCGCCCTGGGCGTCGCGCGTCTGGGCCATCCGGTGACGCTTGTGCACGCCGGCGGGGACCTGGGGGGCGCGGCCGCGGCGGCGCCCGGGATGCTGGCCTACCTGGGCGGCGATCGGAAGGCGGCGGCGGACGACGTGCGCCGCGTGCTGGCCGGCCTGTGCGACGAGCTGAAGGGCGACCGCAGGGTCAGGATACGCCGCCGCACGCGCGTGACCGCCGTGGAAGGCGAGTTGGGCGATTTCACGGTCACGGTCTCCGCGAACGGCAGGTCCGCGAACCTGCGCGCCGGCGCGGTCGTGCTGGCCACGGGCGCGGGGCTCGAGCCAACGGCCGCGCGGCTCGGCGCGGGGGCGCGGAACATTGTGGACATGACGGGCCTGAGCGCCCGCATGGCGGCGGGAGACATACCCGAGCGCGTGGCGCTGGCGACCGATCTCGCCTGCGAGCAGGGCCGGGCCGTAACGGCGCAGGTTCTCTCCGCCGCCGAGGCGCTGCGGGAACAGTTCAAGGCGGAAGTCAGGGTGTACTGCAGCAGCGTGCGCGTGGCGGCGTCCGGGCTGGAATCCCTTTACCGCCGGGCCCGCGACGCCGGCGCGGTGATCACGAAGACCGACGCCAGGCCGAAGATCGGCCGGCGGGACGGCGCGGTGGCGATCACGGCGGAGGATGCGGTGACCGGCGCGGCCGTGACGGAGGAGTTCGATCTCGTCGTTGCGGCCGACCTGGCGCCGCCCGCCGCCGGCACGGCCGGCGGTCTCGCGCGGGGCCTGAAAGCCGGCCCGGAAGGCGCGCTGCAGTACGATGACGTGTGGATGCTTCCCGCGCTGACCAGCCGGCCGGGCGTCTTCGCGGCCGGCGCCGCGCGCGGCAACAGCGAATACCGCGACGCGCTGACCGACGGGCTGGCCGTGGCCCAGCGCATTCACCGGCTCCTGGGCGCGAAACGGATCGAAGCGCGCGATGACGCGGCCGGCGTGGACGCGGACAAGTGCGTGCTTTGCCTGACGTGCGTGCGAATCTGCCCCCACGGCGCGATCGGCATAGACCGGGAGGCCAGGGCGGCGTCCGTATCGGCGGTTGCCTGCCAGCGCTGCGGCCTTTGCGCGGCGGAATGCCCGGCCGGGGCGATTGCCCTGCCGGGATTCACGGACGCGCAGATGGCCGCCAGGGCGTCCGGCAGACGCAGGCTGACCGTTTTCGCGTGCGAGAACTCGGCCCTGCCGGCCGCCGAAGCGGCCGGACTGGGGGCGAAGGCGGATCTGATCCGCGTGCCTTGCGCGGGCAAGGTGGATCCGCGCACCGTGCTGCAGGCGCTGGAAAGCGGCGCGCGCAAGGTGCTGATCGTGGGGTGCCATCCCGGCAGTTGCCGCTACCTGCAGGGGGCCGGTCGCGCCTGCCGCAGGGCCGCGCGCCTCGGCGCAATGCTCGCCAAGGCGGGAGTGGACGGGTCGCGCGTCGAATTCGCGGGAATTGCCGCGGTCGAACCGCAGCGCATGAAAGAGCTCGTGTCGACATGATCGTTGCCGAACAGAAGCCCATTGCAGAGATTGCCGGCTACCTGGACGGGCATAAGCGGGTCCTCGTGCTGGGTTGCGGCACGTGCGTGACCGTCTGTCTGGCCGGCGGCGAACGCGAGACCGCGCAGATCGCCTCCGTGCTGCGGCTGTCCGGAAACGGCCGCGAGATCCTGGAGAACACCATCGAGCGGCAGTGCGACGCGGAGTTCTTCGACGCCGTCGCGGACCAGGCCGCGGGCTGTGACGCCATCCTGTCGCTGGCCTGCGGCGCGGGCGCGCAGATGGTCGCGCGCGTCTTCCCGGAGAAGCCGGTCTACCCTGCGCTGAACACGAAGTTCATGGGAACCAATGACGGCGCCGGCGAATGGTCGGAGAACTGCCTGGCGTGCGGCGACTGCAAGCTGGGCGTCTTCGGCGGCATATGCCCGGTGACAAGGTGCTCGAAGTCGCTGGCCAACGGGCCCTGCGGCGGGTCCGCCGACGGCAGGTGCGAGGTGGATCCCCAGAACATCGAATGCGGGTGGCAGCTCATTCATGACCGGCTGAAGGCCCTGGGGAAACTGGATGCGCTGAGCGAAATCGCCGCGCCGCGGGACTGGTCGAAAACCCATTCGGGCGGGCCGCGCAGGCTGTCGCGGGAGGATGTGGCGGGGCTGTGAGCGTCCTGCCGCGTCCGACGTGTCGGACAGGTCCGACAGCCCACTGGAGCGAAGCGCCATCGCGATGAGCGAGGAGAAACAGTCCAAGTCCGGCAGCAGGCTCGAGCGGAAGCTCGCGGCGGGCGGGTTCGCGGTGACGGCGGAGCTGGGCCCGCCCAAGAGCGCCGATGCCGATCTGATCAGGAACAAGGCGGCGCTTCTCAAGGACTGGGTTGACGCGGTCAACATCACCGACAACCAGACGGCCATCGTGCGCGTGTCCAGCATCGGAACCGGCAAACTGGTGCACGACATGGGCCTGGAGCCGATCATCCAGGTGACGTGCCGCGACCGCAACCGGCTGGCGATCCAGGCCGATTTGCTCGGCGCGTACCTGATGGGCATCCGCAACGTGCTGTGCCTGACGGGCGACCACCAGGTTTTCGGAAACCATCCGACGGCGCGATACGTGTTCGATCTTGACTCCGTGCAGTTGATCGCGATGGTCAGGGACATGCGCGACAGGAAGGTCTTCGCGTGCGGGGACGAGATCCGCAATTCCAAGAAGGCCGGGATCAAGGAACCGCGGCTGTTCATCGGCGGCGCGGCCAACCCGTTCGGCGACCCGTTCGAGTTCCGTGCGACCCGTCTCGAGAAGAAGGTCCGGGCCGGCGCGGATTTCGTGCAGACCCAGTGCATCTACGACATGGAGCGTTTCGACCGCTGGATGAAGGAAGTGCGCGCGCGGGGTCTGCACCGCAAGTGCGCGATCCTCGCGGGCGTGACGCCGCTGAAGTCGGTCGGCATGGCGCGGTACATGCGGGACCAGGTGGCGGGCGTGACGGTGCCGGACTGCTACGTGCAGCGCATGGCGGAGGCGTCCGATCCCAAGGCCGAAGGCATCGCCATCTGCGTGGAGCAGATCCGGCGTCTGCGCGCGATCGAGGGCGTGGCCGGCGTGCACATCATGGCCATCGAGTGGGAAGAGAAGGTGCCCGAGATAGTGGAGCGCGCCGGACTGGGAACAGGGGGGTAGAAGTGGATGCCGGCCCTTCAGATTGCGAGGTGGATCAAGATGCAGAAGATTGATGCCAAAGACCTGGATCCGCGGTTCAAGTTCGAGGTTGCGGCGCGGGCGGGCGGCGAGAACATCAAGCTGTGTTTCGCCTGCGGAACATGCACGGCGGGCTGTCCGGTCTCGGAAGTGGATCCCGAATTCAACCCGCGCCTGATCATCCGGCAGGTCCTGCTCGGCATGCGCGAGGAAGTGCTGGGTTCGCCCGTGATATGGCGCTGCGTGCAGTGCTACGCCTGCACGGCGAAGTGCCCCCAGAACGTCAGGTTCCGCGAGGTCACCCGCGCCCTGCGCGACATGGCCGTGGAGCAGGGATACGCGGACGCGTCGCTGGCGGCGGAAGTCGACCGGCTCGGCCGGATCTCCCAGAAGCTGCGGCGGGACATGGCGCAGGCCATGGCGACCGACCGGGCGGCGTACGAGAAGATGAAGGCGAAGGTCGAGGCGCTGGCGGGGGAGTAGCGGGATGATCGCGAAATCCGGAGAGCCGTCCTCCGCGCCCGTGGGCGCGGTCCTGGTGCTGGGCGGCGGCGTGGCCGGCATACAGGCCGCGCTGGACCTGGCCGAAGCGGGCCAGAAGGTCTACCTGCTGGAAAGCCGCGCCTCCATCGGCGGAACCATGGCCAGCCTGGACAAGACCTTTCCCACGAACGACTGCGCGATGTGCATTCTCTCGCCGAAGCTCGTGCAGGCCGGGCGCCACCTGAATATCGAGCTGATCACCTATGCCGACCTGGAGAAAGTCGAAGGCGAAGCCGGACGTTTCAGGGTCCGCATCAAGCGCAAGCCGCGCTACGTCGACCCCGCGAAGTGCACGGGTTGCGGCGACTGCGCCACGGTGGACGTCCCCGACCCCGCCGAGCTTGTTGAGCACCGGGGCGAGCTCTGGATCAGGCGGCTGGACATTGACGAGGTCAAGTGCACGCAGTGCGGCGACTGCGTGCGCGCCTGCCGGAAGGAGAACCCGGAAGCGCCGGCCATGGGCAGCGTTCACCACCGCCAGTCCGAAGAAGCGCAGCCGGGGCGGCGCACCGCCGGCGCGGATCTGCGCGACCTGCGCAACATGGACGGCGCCGGGCGCCTGGCCTACTGGCGGCGTCACATGTCCAGGTGCATCAAGTGCTACGGCTGCCGCGACGTGTGCCCCGTGTTCGTCGAGAGCGAGTGCCGCATGGAGGAATGGGCCAGGCCGGGGCGCCTGCCTCCCGACGCCCCCCTGTACCACCTGGCGCGCGCCTACTACATCGCCGCGCGCTGCACGCATTGCGGCTACTGCGAGGACGTGTGTCCCGGCGATCTGCCCCTGCGGACGCTGGTGGACCTGGTCCGCCACGCGGATCCCGGCGACCTCTTTGAGTTCGTCCCCGGGCTGCCGGCGGCCGCGGGCCGGCGTATGCGCCGCGCATTCCCGCTGCCGAAGAAGGCGGAGGGCACGGCATGAGCCCCGCGTTCATTCTCACGACCTGCCCGTTCTGCGGCTGCGGCTGCGGCTTCTACCTGGTCGTGGTGAACGGCCGGGCCGTGAGCGTGGCCCCCTGCTTCTCCGACCGCGTCAGCCGGGGCGGGCTGTGCATCAAGGGCCGGCGCGCGCACGAGTTCATCCACAGCAAGGACCGGCTGCGCGTGCCGCTCATCCGCCGCAACGGCGGGTTTGCCGAGGCCACCTGGGACGAGGCCCTGGATTTCGTGGCCGGGAAGCTGAGCGCGATCCGGTCCGTTTCGCCCGATGCCGTGGGGCTGCTCTCCTCCGCCAAGTGCACCAACGAGGAGAACTACCTGATGATGAAGCTGGCGCGGGCCGTGATCGGGACCAACAACGTCGATCACTGCGCGCGCCTGTGCCACGCCTCGACCGTGGCCGGCCTGGCCGCGGCCTTCGGCAGCGGGGCCATGACCAACTCGATTCCCGAGGTCGCCGAGGCGGACTGCATCCTGGTCACCGGCAGCAACACCATCGAACAGCATCCGCTGATCGGAACGCGCGTGCTGGAGGCCAAGGAGCGGGGGGCCACGCTGATCGTGGTGGACCCGCGCGAAACGATGCTCTCGGACCACGCGGACATCTTTCTGCGGCAGAGGCCGGGAACCGACGTGGCCTGGCTGAACGCGTTCATGAACGTGATCATCGCCGAAGACCTTCACGACAAGACGTTCATCGCGGAGCGCACGGAAGGCTTCGAGGAAATGGCCGCCCTGGCGGGGCGATACCCGCCGGGACGGGCCGCGGAGATCACCGGCATCCCGGCCGGCGACCTGGCGGCGGCCGCGCGGGCCTACGCCCGGGCCGGGTCCGCCATGATCCTCTATTCGATGGGGATCACGCAGCACACGTCGGGCACCGACAACGTGAAGTCCGTGGCCAACCTGGCGATGCTCACCGGGAATGTCGGCAAGGCCTGCTCGGGCGTGAACCCGCTGCGCGGACAGAACAACGTGCAGGGCGCGTGCGACATGGGCGCGCTGCCCAACGTCTATTCCGGCTACCAGAGGGTGGCCGACCCCGCCGCGCGCGCGAAGTTCGGCCGGGCCTGGAACGCGGAGCTGCCCGAGCGGCCCGGCCTGACGCTGTGCGAGATGATGGAAGCCGCCGCGGCGGGCGCCCTGCGCGCGATGTACATCATGGGCGAGAATCCCATGGTGTCCGATCCGGACTCGAATCACGTCCGCCGCGCGCTGGGGAGCCTGGATCTGCTGGTGGTGCAGGACATCTTCATGTCCGAGACGGCCGCGCTCGCGCACGTTGTGCTTCCCGGCGTCTGCTACGCCGAGAAGGACGGCACGTTCACGAACACCGACCGCAGCGTGCTTCCCGTGCGCAAGGCGCTCGACGCGCCGGGCGAGGCCCGGGCGGACTGGGAGATTATCCGCGACCTGGCCCGGCGGCTCGGATCCGGGGCTTTCTCCTACGCGAGCCCGGCGGCGGTCATGGACGAAATCGCGGCGACCACGCCGTCCTACGGGGGCATTTCCCACGCCCGCCTGGAGGCGGGCGAGACGCCGGCCTGGCCCTGCCCCGACGCCCGGAGCGCGGGCACGCAATTCCTGCACAAGGACCGCTTCGCCCGCGGTCGCGGCCTGTTCCACGCCGTGGAATACCGGCCGCCCGCCGAGGAGACCGACGCCGAGTACCCGCTGATCATGACGACCGGCCGCACGATGTTCCACTACCACACCGGCACGATGACGCGCCGCATCGGCCTGCTGAACCACGAGGTGCCGGCCGGCTACGTGGAAATCCATCCGCTCGACGCCGGGCGCCTGAAGATCGCCGACGGCGACACGGTGGACGTGGCCTCGCGGCGCGGGGAAATCGCCATCGCCGCCCAGGTCACGGAGCGCGTCCCGGAAGGAACGGTGTTCATCCCGTTCCATTTCGCCGAGGCCGCGGCCAATGTGCTCACCAACCGCGCCCTCGACCCGGAGGCCAAGATTCCCGGACTGAAGGTGTGCGCCGTGCGCGTGACGGGACGGAACGGCAGATGATCGCGACCGCCCAGACACCCGAACTCGAGCGCGTGACCGCCAGGGCGCGCGAGCTGCTGCGGCAGGGCTGCGACGGCGTGCTCGGACTGCGCAAGCGCTGGGGGCACGTGGGGCCCTGCGTGTTCACGCGCGAGGACGAGCTGGAAACGCTCGTTCTGGAACCCCGCTATCCCGTGGCCACCGTTCTGCGCCAGATCCTGGAGGCCGCCCGGGGCAGCAAGCTGGGGGTGGTGGCGCGCGGCTGTGATGTCCGCGCCATCAAGGAACTGGTAATCCACAATCTTTCGCTTCCCGTCGGCGAACGCGCGATCGGCCCCTATTCCTTTGTCGCCATTCCCGTCACGTGCGGCGCGGAGCAGGCGGCGGAGTGCAACTGCGAGAAGCCGGTGTACGAGCTGACCAGGTGCACGGGCTGCTGGGAATGCGTTGAGGCCTGCCCCGAGGACGCCCTCAAGGTGCGCAGCGCGTGCCCGATCGTGTTGCCCAACGAGTTCGACCGCGGCCTGGCGTCCCGCCGGGCCATCTATTGCCCGTACCCGCAGGCCGTGCCCCGCTGGCACGTGCGCGACGCGGAGCATTGCCTGGCGCTGAGCGGGAAGATGGAGTGCAAGGGGTGCGCGAACATCTGCAAGGCCGAGGCGGTGATGCCCGAGGACGCGCCCAGGGAAGAAGACATCGACGTCGGCGCCGTCGTCCTGGCGCCGGGCTTCGAGGAATTCATGTCCCGCCTGGAGTACGACTACGGATTCAGCCGCTATCCGGACGTGGTCAGCAGCATGGAGTTCGAGCGTATCCTGTCGGCTTCGGGGCCCTGCGCGGGGCATGTCCGCCGGCCGTCGGACGGAGAGGAACCGAGGAAGATCGCCTTCCTGCAGTGCGTGGGATCGCGGGACATCGCCTGCCGCAACCGCTACTGCTCGTCGGTGTGCTGCATGTACGCGATCAAGGAGGCGGTCATCGCCAAGGAACACTGCCGGGACCTGGACGTCACGGTCTTCTTCATGGACATCCGGGCGTTCGGCAAGGAGTTCGACCGGTACTACGAGCGCGCGAAGACGGAGTACGGGGTGCGGTTCGCGCGGGCGCGGGTCAGCGACGTGAACGCCGCGGACGGCCGGCTGCGGGTGCGGTATTCGCCGGCCGAGGGATCCGTGGCGGCGGACGACTTCGACATGGTCGTGCTTTCCTCCGGACTCGAGCCGCCCGCCCGGATCAGGCAGCTCGTCAGGACGCTCGGCGTGAGGGTCGAGGCGAACGGCTTCGTGTGGACGGATCCCGCGCGTCCGCTTGAGACCTCGCGCCGGGGCGTGTACGTGGCCGGCGCGGCTTCGGGCCCCAAGGACATCCCCGAGACCGTCACGCAGGCCAGCGCCGCCGCGGGCCGGGCCGGACAGCTCCTGGCCGGGGCGCGGCACACGCTCACGAAGGAGCCGGAGTTCCCGCCCGAACGCGACGTGAGCGGCGAAGAGCCGCGCATCGGCGTGTTCGTCTGCCACTGCGGAATCAACATCGGCGGCGTGGTGGACGTGCCGGCGGTGGCGGTGCATGTGCGCGGCCTGCCCTACGTGGCGCACACGGAGGACAACCTTTACACCTGTTCGCAGGACACGCAGGACCACATCCGCGACATGATCGCCAAGCACCGCCTCAACCGGGTCGTGGTCGCTTCATGCTCGCCGCGCACGCACGAGCCGCTGTTCCAGGAAACGCTCCGGCGGGCCGGCCTCAACCCGCACCTGTTCGAGATGGCCAACATCCGCGACCAGTGTTCCTGGATCCACATGCACCAGCCCGAGGAGGCCACGCTCAAGGCGCGCTGCCTGGTCCACATGGCGGTCGCGAAGGTGGCCATGGTCGAGCCGCTGGCGGCCGCGCTGCTGGACGTCACGCCTTCCGCCCTGGTGGTCGGGGGCGGCCTGGCCGGCATGACCGCGGCGCTGGCGACGGCCGGGCAGGGCTACAAGGTGACGCTCGTGGAGCGGCGCCGCCGGCTGGGAGGCAACCTCGACCGCGTCAGGTACACCTTTGACGAGCCCGACGTGCGCGCCTACCGCGACCGCCTGATCGCGCAAGTCAGGGGCCATCCCGGCATCGCGGTCCTCACCGGCACCGAGCTGGACAACGTGGAGGGCTTCGTCGGCAGCTTCGAAAGCACGCTCAAGACCGGCGCCAGGCGCACGAAGGTGGCGCACGGCGCCCTGATCCTGGCCACGGGCGGCAGTGAATCCAGGCCGGACGAATACCGCTGCATGGACGATTCGCGCGTTGTGACCCAGCTCGAACTGGAGACGATGCTGGCCGGGAAGTCCTCGTCCGCCGGCGCGCGCGCGCCGCGTTCCGTGGTCATGATCCAGTGCGTGGGCTCCCGCGAGGAGGGTCACATGTACTGCAGCCGCGTGTGCTGCAGCACGGCCGTCAAGAACGCCCTCCGCATCCGCGAGACGTGGCCGGAAGCGCAGGTCTACGTGCTGTACCGCGACATGCGGACGTACGGGTTCAGCGAGGATCACTACCAGGCGGCGCGCGACCGCGGCGTGCTGTTCGTGGGCTACGAGCCCGAGGCCAGGCCGGTCGTGACCAACGGGCGCGGGCTGAAGGTGACGGTGCGCGAGCCGTTGCTGCAGCGCGAACTCGTGCTGCGGCCCGACCTGGTGGTCCTCAGCGCCCGGATCGATCCCAGCCCCGACAACGCGCGGCTGGCCCAGATGGTCAAAGTGCCGCTGACCCAGGACGGCTTTTTCCTGGAGGCCCATGCCAAGCTGCGTCCGGTCGAATTCGCCACCGAGGGCGTGTTCGTGGCCGGGCTGGCGCACGGGCCGAAGAACATGGCGGAGACCATCGCCCAGGCCGAAGCGGCCGCCGCCAAGGCCTGCACGATCATCTCCAAGGACAAGTACCGGGCCGAGGCCACCATCGCGGCGCTGAACGAGGAACTGTGCGACGGATGCGGCATCTGCGTGCCCGTTTGCGAGTACAACGCCCTTGAAGTCATCGACCGGCCGGGCGGCAAGGAGGGCGAGAAGATCGTGCGCCTGAACGAGGCCATGTGCAAGGGCTGCGGCGGCTGCGTGGCGGCGTGCCCCAGCGGCGCCATGGAACAGAAGGGGTTCAAGAACGAGCAGATGCTGGCCATGATCAGGGCGGCGTTGGCGGAGTGACGGGAGAGGTTTCAGGTTCCGGGTTTCGGGAAGGGATGCTGTCGGACCTGTCCGACCGGTCCGACATGTCCGACCCCGTTCCTGAAACCTGAAACCCGGGAAGAGAGTGCGGGAAGACAAATGACGGAGGAATTCAGACCCAGGATCCTGGTTTTCTGCTGCAACTGGTGTTCGTACGCCGGGGCGGACCTGGCGGGGATCGGCCGCTACCAGATCGACCCGCACTTCCGCGTGGTCCGCACCATGTGCTCCGCGCGCGTTGACCCGGAATGGATCATGGAAGCGTTCCGGCTGGGGGCCGACGGCGTCATGGTGGCGGGCTGCCATCCCGGCGACTGCCACTACATCGGCGGCAACTACCGCACCCGGCGCCGCATCGCGCTGCTGCGCTCCCTGCTCAGCCAGTTCGGGCTCGACCCGGAGCGCCTGCACCTGGAGTGGATCTCGGCCGGCGAGGCGGAGAAATTCGCCTCCAGCGTGAACGGATTCATCAGGCGGGTCGGCGCTCTCGGCCCCAGCCCATACCGTGAGACCGCGGCCCGGACGGATGGCGTCGCGGCCGAGGAGGCCGCCCATGCCTGAGAAGATCAAGATCGCCATCGCCCAGGGCGCCACCTGCTCCGGCTGCGACATCGCCGTTCTCGACCTGGACGTGGAACTGCTCAGGCTGTTCGAAGTGGCCGACCTGACCTTCGCCCCGCTGGTCTCGGACGTCAAGCTCAAGGACGTGGAGGCCATGGAGGACGGGGCGATTACGATCTGCCTCTACCACGGCGCCGTCAGGAACAGCGAGAACCGCCATATCGCCGGGCTCCTGCGGCGCAAGTCCAGGATCCTGGTTGCGTACGGGGCCTGCGCCGCGTTCGGCGGGATTCCCGGCCTGGCCAACGTGACCTCCCGGAAGAAGATCCTGGATACGGTCTACGACGACACCGCGACCACCGTGAATCCGGAGCACACGCGGCCGCAGACGAAGTACGTGACCCCCGAGGGACACGAACTGCAGCTGCCGGAGCTGGACGAACAGGTCAAGGCCCTGGACGATGTCGTGGAGGTAGACTACGTCATCGGGGCCTGCCCGCCCACCCGCGAGATGAACGTCAAACTTCTGCAGGTGGTGCTCGATTTCGTCAACGGCAAAGCCCCGCTCCCGCCGAAGGGCATGATCCTCGCCAGTGAGCGCACGCTGTGCGAGGAATGCCCGCGCGAAAAGCCGGAAAAGGTGACCGTGGACGAGATCAAGGGCGTCGACTACATCCAGCCCGACCCCGACAAGTGCTTTCTCGAACAGGGCATCATCTGTTTCGGTCCCGCCACGCGCGGGGGGTGCGACGCCAAGTGCATCAAGGTCAACGTGCCCTGCCGCGGCTGCATGGGCCCCACCGCGTCGGTCATTGACCACGGCGGCAGCATGCTGAGCGCGTTCTCTTCAATCCTGAGGGTGAGCGGAAGCGAGACCGCGTTGCCTGAAGAAGAGATCCAGAGACTGGTCGCCAAGATGCGTGATCCGCTGGGCACCCTCTATCGTTTCACCTTGCCCAAGTCGCTGCTGAAACGCGTCGTGAGCGAGCGGCCGCCCAGGAAGGAGTAGAGACACCGGATGTCCGCCTCAGAATACCCCAAGCTGGAAGACAGGAAGTACAAGGTCAAGAGCCGGGTGATCCGGATCGCGCCGGCCACGCGCCTGGAGGGCCACGCGCAGATCAGCGTGTTTCTCGACGACAAGGGCGAAGTGGAGGACACCTATTTCCAGGTTGTGGAGCTTCGCGGATTCGAGGAGTTCTGCAAGGGGCGGCCCCTGGAGGAGATCCCGCGCATCACAACCCGCCTGTGCGGCGTCTGCCCCTGGCCGCACCACCTGGCCGCCTCCAAAGCCGTCGACATGGCCTACGGCGTGGAGCCGCCGCCGGCCGCCCGGAAACTCCGCGAGATGGCGTACTGCGCGCACATCCTGCACAGCCATATCGCGCACATCTACGCCTTGGCCGTCGGGCCGGACCTGATCTGCGGCTGGGCCGCGGCGCCCGAGGAGCGCAACGTGGTCGGCGTGATCAACGTTGTCGGTCTGGAGATCGGGAAGAGGGTCCTGGTGAATCGCGCGCACGCCGAACTCATCCAGGAGATCGTGGGCGGCAAGGCCACGCACCCGGTCTTCGGCCTGCCGGGCGGCATCTCGCATTCCCTTTCGACCGAAGACCGCGACCGGATTGCCGGCATGGCCGGGGAACTGCTGGAGTTCTCCAAGTTCACGCTGCAGGTCGTGGACGATTTCATCCTCAAGAACGACAGACTGGTGGGCGTCGTGGTGAACAAGGACCTCTTCTACCACGAGACCTACTACATGGGCATGGTCAACGCGAAGAACGAATTGAACTTCTACGACGGCGATATCCGGATCATCGATCCCGCCGGCAGGGAGTGCGGCCGGTTCGGGCCCCGCAACTATCTCGAATACATGGCCGAGCACGTGGAACCGTGGACTTACCTGAAGTTCCCGTACCTGCGCAAGGTCGGCTGGCACGGTTTCAAGGACGGCGCGGAAAGCGGGATCGTCCGCGTCGCGCCGCTGGCCAGGCTCAACGTGGCGGACAGGATTCCCACGCCGCTTGCCCAGCAGGCCGCCGACCGCTTCTTCGAAATCCTCGGCGGCAAGCCCGTGCACTACACGCTGGCCTTCCACTGGGCGCGCGCCATCGAGTGCATGTATGCCGCCGAACGCATGCAGGAATTGATCAACGACCCGGAGATCACGTCCAGGGACGTGCGCCGCGTCCCGACCGAGAAACCCACGGCGGGCGTCGGAATCGTTGCCGCGCCGCGCGGGACCCTGATTCATCACTACGAATGCGATGACAACGGCCTGATCCGGAAGCTCAACCTGCTCGTGGCCTCCAGCATCAACTATCCGGCCATGAATCTTTCCATGAAGAAGGTGGCCAAGGCCGTCATTCACAAGTTCGAGGTCAGCAACGGCATTCTCAATATGCTCGAAATGTGCTTCCGGGCCTACGATCCCTGCTTTTCCTGCTCCACGCATGCCCTGCCGGGGCAGATGCCGATGGAGGTCAAGGTCTTCGACAGGAGCGGGAACGTCATCAGGACTCTCCGGCGTCCTTGACTATTCCCCGGGACCCGCGCCCGGCGCGCGGAACGCGATTACCCCATGCCGAACGAATCCGAAAAAGCGACTGTCGGCAAGACGCTGATTCTGGCTCTCGGGAATCCGATCCTCTCCGATGACGCGGTCGGGTGGGAGGTGGCCGACAGGCTGGCCCCGCGTCTGCCCGCGGAGCGGTATGACGTTCTCAAGGAAAGCGGGGCAACGCTGGACCTGCTTCGCCGGCTGGCCGGCTACGACAGGCTCGTCGTGATTGATGCGATCCAGCTCGGGAACGGCCCGGCGGGAACGGTGCACCGGCTCACGCTGGAGGATCTCCGGTCGAGCGTATGCCACAGCTCAGCCCATGACATCAACTTCGCGACGGCCTTTGCGCTGGCCGCAAGGTTCGGATATGTCGTGCCGGCGGACATCCGGATCTACGCGGTGGAAGTCAGGGAATTGAGGCGATTCGCGGAGGGCTGCACGCCGGAGGTGGCCGGGAAACTGGACGCCATTGCCGAGGGAATATTGTCCGACCTCCGCGGGGAGCAATCCACTTGACGCTTGTTCCACGTGCAATTCGTCCGTATAAGAACGCGAACATCGGTCGACGAGAGAGACGCAACGGCCGCGAACAGGAGGGGATGCGAGTGAGCGATTTGAAGGATCTGAAGCAGTTGCTCTACCAGGCGGCGTACCACCCGGTCGAGATCGAGCGGTACATGGACCCTGAGCATCCGGCCATCCTGGAGTTCGACGCGGAGCTGGGGTATCTGCACCGGAACCACTGCATGAAGGACGGCATGGACGGCGCGATCACGGCCGGCACTTATCATCCCCGCGGCAAACATCGCAGAATGATCAACTACGCCGATCAGCCGTGCCGGATCAACACCTACGGCGACAGCTATACCCAGTGCGCCCAGGTCAGCGACGGCGAGACCTGGCAGGAAATCCTGGCCGCCAACTTCCGCGAGCCGGTCCGGAATTTCGGCGTGGGCGGCTACGGCGTCTACCAGGCCTGCCGCCGCGCCATGCGCATGGAGGCGAAGAAGGATTTCGCCGCCGAATACATCGTCCTCAATATCTGGGACGACGATTACATGCGCAATATCGACGCGGCCCGCTGGGTGCGCGTGGCCTGGATGTGCCGGGATCTCCCTCGCGGCCGGAAAGACGGCTATCCCGTGCACGGCTTCCCCTGGATGCACGTGCGCTACGACCTCGGCAAGGGGGAATGGGTCGAACGGCCCGGCATGTGCCGGAAAGTCACGGACCTGCGCAAGCTCGTGGGCAGGGACAACTACTACAACGCGTTCAAGGACGACCCGGTGGCCCAGTTGTACTGCCTGCGCGAGGGCGGCGAGGCGCCCGTGGAGGAGTCGGAGAAGCTGGCCGAGGCGCTGGGCGTGAAGGTCAACCTGCGCAGTCTGAAGACGCGCCGGGCCGATGCGCGCAGGCTTCATATCGCCTACGGCATCCGCTCCACGATGTTCGTCGTGGACAAGTTCCGCGCGTGGTGCCGGGCCAACAACCGCAAATTCATGATCATGCTGAGCTACGACGTGCCGACCGTCCAGGCCTACGTCAGGAAGGGGAAGCGGTTCGACGCCGAGTTCGTGGACTTCCTGGACAGGGAGAAATACCTTTACATCGACACCCTGCCGACGATCGGACGGGAAGCGAAGTCCTTCAAGGGCACGGTCGAGCAATTCTGCGAAAAGCTCTACGTCGAACGGGCCGGCGCCCAGGTTTTCGGGCACTACAACCCGTACGGCAACATGGTCTTCGCCATGGCCATGCGGAAGGCCCTGATCGACTGGCTCGACCCCAAGCCGCCGGCGTACCGGACGCCCGGCGCCTGACCGCGACGCGCCGTATGCGCCGGCCCCGACGCCTGGCGTCGATAACCCTGGAGAGCAACGGTGGGTTGGCTGGACAGGCAAACCAGGCAACCGGCGCCGGAGCTGTTGAAGCAGGGATCCCGGCCAAGAAAGCCGGAACAATATCGCGCCGAGCAGCGTCTATATGCAAAAGCCAAGGAGTCAGACTCATGAAACGGATGGCAATCGGACTGGCAGGCATTCTCACCTTCAACGCGCTGCACGCGCTGGGCGCCGGCGTGCTGATTCCCAAGGATGAATCCATCCCGCCCCTGGCGATCGAGAGCCAGCGGGTGGATATCCGGATCAAGGACGGGGTCGCCACGGCGAAGATCGAACAGGTCTTCCGGAACAGCGTCGACCGCAACCTGGAGGCGGTCTACGTCTTCCCGTTGCCCGAGAATGCGAGCATTTCCGACTTTGCCATGATGATCAACGGCAGGCGCATGAGCGGCGAACTCGTGGAAAAAGGCAAGGCGCGGGGTATCTACGAAGATATCGTGCGCCGGATGAAGGACCCCGGACTGCTGGAGTACCTTGGCGGCAACCTCTTCCGCGTCAGCGTCTTCCCCGTCCCGGCCAACGGCCTGCAGAAGATCGAACTCGAATACTCGCAGACCCTGGAGTTCGACGGCGGTCTCTACAAGTACGTTTATCCGCTGAAAACCGGCGACAAGGCCTCCCGCACCCTGGCGGACTTCACCGTGGGGGTGCGTCTGAGTTCCCGCATCCCGCTCAAGAGCATCTATTCGCCGTCGCACAAGGTCGGCATCTCGCGCAAGGGCGACGGCGAGGCCGTCATCGGATTCGAGGAAGACAGGGCCCTGCTGGATCGCGACTTCGCGCTCTACTACACCGTGTCGAAGAAGGAGTTCGGCCTGAACCTGCTCACCCATGCGCGGCAGGGCGACAAGGGCTTCTTCATGCTGATGCTCGCGCCGTCCGTCGCCACGCCGGAAACGGCCATGCAGAAAGACGTGACCTTCGCGTTCGACACTTCCGGAAGCATGGCCGGAAGCAAGATTGAACAGGCGCGCAAAGCGCTGGAGTATTGCGTGAAGACGCTGCACGACGGCGATCGCTTCAACATCATCGGATTCAGCACCGACGTCGCGCCCTTCAAGGAAACGCTCGTGGACGTCAACCCCGGCAACCGCGAGGAGGCGCTGGCCTTCGTTCAGAAGCTTGAGGCGCGCGGCGGAACGGCCATTTACGACGCGCTCAAGGCGGCCCTGGCCATGAACTACGACCCCAAACGCCCCGCGATGATTCTCTTCCTCACGGACGGACGTCCGACCATCGGCGAGACCGACACGGAGGTCATCCTGAAGGACATCGGAAAGGGCCACCCCGCCGCCGCGCGCGTTTTCGTGTTCGGGGTGGGCGAGGACGTCAACGCCCTTCTGCTCGACAAAGTCGCCGGCCGGAACGGCGGCGTTCCGCAGTACTTGGCGCCGGACGAAGACATCGAGGTAAAGGTCTCCAGCCTGGCGGACAAGATGAGCTGCCCGGTCCTGGCCAAGGTCCGCGTCGAGGTGGACAAGCTCAAGACCTCCATGATCCACCCGACGGCGCTCCCCGACCTGTTCAGCGGCGACCAGATCACCGTCTTCGGCCGGTACGAAGGCAGCGGGGATTCCGCTATTCGCCTGTTCGGCGAGGTGAACGGCGAGGAGCGCGAGTTCGTCTACGAGGAGACCTTCCCCGCGGAGCAAGCCGACAACAGCTTCATTCCCCGGCTGTGGGCCACGCGCCGCGTCGGGTTTCTGCTCGACGAGATCCGGCTGCGCGGCGAGAGCGCGGAGCTCAAGGACGAGGTCATCCGCCTCAGCCGCGAGTTCGGCATCATGACCCCCTACACTTCGTACCTCGTGCTCGAGGACGACAAGGCCTACGCGGATCGCGGCATCGATCGCGCCGCGGCCGCGCCCGCAAGACCGGTCACCCGCGAGGACGGCTTCCTGTATGCCGCCGGGGATCGCCGCAAATCCGAACCCGGACGGAGTTCAGGGGGCGCCGTCCGCGGCGACGAAGATGCGAACGGCTCCGCCATGCGCCAGGAATCCGGCGCGCGGGCCATCGCCATGAGCAAGGCGATCAGTGGCTACAAGGAGCAGGACAATGCCGCGAATGAACCGGCGACCGTCAAGTACGTCGGCAAGAAGGTGTTCACGCTCATCGACGGCCGCTGGATCGACAACGCCTTCAAGCTGGACATGAAGATCGTTACCGTCAAGTTCGGCAGCGAAGAGTACTTCAAGCTGCTCGCGGACAAGCCGGAGCTGAAGGATTGCCTGTCCCTCGGCGTGAAGGTCACGGTTGTGCTCGACGACGGAACGGCGCTGGTGGTTGAGTAGACCTGTTGGTGACAACTGCCTGGGGCGCAAGCGGTTCGCGGGCCAGGACAGAAGGCGAGCGGACGGACGTTTCGCGTCTGCAGTGCAGGGCAAAGGAGGGAACCGAAAATGGAATCCGCCGGGCCAAGTGTTGTTCTCAAGCTGCTTCTCGCGCTGTTTCTCAGCGTTCAGGACGGGCCGCGGGATACGGGGCAGCGACGCAACGTCGAATCCCTGGCGCCGGCCGGGGCAGTGGGCTGCGTCGCGCTCGATGTCGCGCAACTGCGCGCGCTGATACGGGAGGACCCCGAATTGGCCAAGGCCCTGTTCGCCGGGCGCACGGCGGAGGCGTCTTACGGGGAGAGCATTGAAGCCCTGGGCCAGCTCACGAGCGTCGATCCCGCCGCGCTCCGCGAAAGCATCGCCCGCGTGCGCGCGGTCAAGCTCTGGAGCATGGGCATGGGGCGACGCGGGGAACCCCGGTTCCTCGCGGTGTTCGATCGCGGAGACGCTCCGGACATCCTGCCCAGGCTGTTCGGCGCCCGGATGGCGGACGGCGCCGGCGCGTCGCGCGCCATGATCTACGCGGGCCGCATGCTTCACGCGGTCGGCCCGGATCCGGGGGACGCGGTCTGGTTCGCCGAGGCCAACGGGCTGCTGGCGGTGGCCTCGGACAGCCTGACGGCCGAGACATTCATCCTCAAGGCGGGCGCCGAAGCCGGCGCGTCCGTCAATCCCGTAAGCGCGCTCCCGCCGCTCCTGGAGGTGCGCGCCGATATCGGCGCCGTCGTCAACGGGTTTCTGCCGGCCATGTCGCGGGGCGACATGGCGGAGTTCCTGGCCGCCGGCGCGTTCGTTGACCTGCCGGCATGGCGCGGCGCCACGTTGCGCATGACCAGGGACGGCATCGCGCTGCGGGCGGAAATCGATCCGGGCAGTCCGCTGGCGGCTGCGCTCAAGCCGCCCGAGCGCGTGCCGGCGCTGGCGGATGCCATTCCGGCGGACGCGGGCCTGGCGCTTGCGGTCGGCGTCCGCGATGCGGCGCAGGTCTGGGATCTCTTCGAGGCGGGCTTCAGTCACATGGCCATCGCCGGGCGGGGCGAGAGCCCGCGCGAGGAGTTCCTCCGCGATGTTGCCAGGGGGACCGGGCTGGACGTGCGGGCGGACCTCGTCTCCAACCTGGTCGCCGCCGCCGTGGTGGTGATTGATCCGGCCCATGGGCGGAAGCTTGAGCGCCACGCCGCCTTGCTTCTCGAGGGCAAAGACCCCGCGCGCGCGCAGGCGACGGTCCGGGCGCTGGTGACGCAGGCGGAGAAAGAGGGTGAGGTGGCGGCGGAAAACCGGCCGGGGGTGCAGGTCTGGCGAACGGACGATGTGGTGATCGCGCTGAAGGGGAACGTCCTGCTGGTGGCGCCGTCCCGCGGCGACGGGCAGGCCGCGGCGGAACGAATGCTCAAGCACTTTGCCGAAGGAGGAGAGGGGCTCGGTCAGACGCCGGCGGCGCGACAGGCGGGGGCGACCGCTTTTGCGACGGCTGACGCATCGCGCTTGTTCCCTCAGGCGGGCCTGGAGCGGATCACGGCCGGGCTCACCGCGGATGCCCGGAGCGTGACCGTGCGCCTCGATGGCGGCGGCCGCAATCTCGCGGCGGGCATGCTGCGGCTCATGTTCGACGCCGGCCAGGGCGCCACGGCGCGTGCCGCCGAAGCCCGAACGATGAGCGCCCTCCGGCAGGTTGCGCTGGCCTGCCAGATGTACGCAATGGACCACGCGAAACTGCCTGTTGAGATCGAGGACCTCAAACCGTATGCCGGCAACCTGGACGCCATTCAGCGCGACATGGGGACCGGGCAGGCGATCCGGCTCAACCCGGCGGTGGCCGGCCGCGCGCCGGAGTCGGTGAAGCAGCCCGGCGCGACGGTGCTGGTGTACGCGCCGCCGGATCGGGACGGGCAGAACATCTGCGCCGCCTTCTGCGACGGCAGCGTCCGGCTCCTGACCCCCGCGCAGCTCGAAACCGCGCTAATTTCCACTCCGCGAACGGAGTGAAAAGTGACCGTGCCCATCGAGCACATTCGCGCCGTTCAGGTTTCGCTCTCCGGCGGGGCATTCGCCCGGAAAGGGCTGGTCTTGTGAAACCGGCTCGGTTCCGAATATGAGGTGAAACGCGGCAGTGTCGGTCCCGAGGGCAAGTTCAACGCCGGTCGGTTCGTCGAGGGACGCTTCGGGCAGGGCATCGAGCTGAACATGCAGGAGCAGTTCGGGGTCACCTTCCCCGTGGGCATCGTACCGACATCGGCCGGCTGCATCGAGTTCTGGGCGAAACTTGCGGACCTCCCGGAAGCCATGCCGTGGGGACAGAAGCCGGGGCTCATCGGCGTCAACGACAGGGACGAGGGCAACCGGGGCTCCATCCTGCACTTCAACGGCAACGATGGCGCGTCCAATGGTGGACTGCGCGCCGGCCTGGGGGGAATCGGCTCGGCGGGCACGGCTCGCATAAGACCAAAGATGTGCGACCCTGCGCGGCAAACAGCACAGGCGGGCCGCATGGTGCTGACTCGCATAGCCGAACTCGTTCGTCGGCGCTTCGACTTTGCGATGGAAACGACCCTGTCGGGGCGAACGTATGTTCGCATGTTCCGTTCGATGCGCGAGCGTGGTTACCGCTTGAACATGTACTTCGTCTGGCTGCCGTCACCCGAACTCGCCTTGCTGCGCATTGAAGACCGGGTGCGACACGGCGGGCATGATGTGCCGAGTCGTGATGTCAGGCGGCGTTTTGACCGCTCGATCCACAACCTCTTCCGCGAGTACCTCTGTCTCATGGATTCCGTTTCGTTTTCGACAACTCAGGCGTGGAGCCGGAACCCATCTGGATTATGCAGGCTGGCGTTCGAACCTGCCTCGATCCCGAGAAGGCGGCTCAGTTAGTGAAGGAAGGTGAACCATGAAACGCAACGCGCTCCTGGAACAGGCCACACAGGCGTTTCGTGCGGCAGTCGGGAAAGTGATGGACGAGAGGCGGCGCGCGGGGGATCCCGTGACCGTATGGCGCGACGGCACGGCTCAGTGGATCCAACCGACGCCGCGGATGGCGGTCGGCGAAGACAAGGCTGCCTATACCGTCCGGTCAACCGGCAAGCGGATCGGGAACCGGGCATGAACCGGACATGGCTTGATGATGGGGCCGAGAGCGGATGAGGAGGATGGAGCCCACGAAAGACGCGAAAGGACGCGAAAGGGCAAGCCGATCCCGCTTTCGCGCTTTTTCGCGTGTTTGGTGGGCATGCCCCGAAACGGGATGACGGATATGGAGCCCACGAAGAACGCGAAAGGACACGAAACGGAAGAGAGACCGGAACTCATCTACCGGAAGGAAGCGTATCGGATTGTCGGGGCGTGTTTTGAGGTGTACAAGGGAAAGGGCTGCGGGTTCCTGGAGCCGGTGTATCAGGAGTGCCTGGAGATCGAGTTTCGGTTGCAGGAGATCCCGGTCGTCGCGCAACGGAATGTGGCGCTGAAGTACAAGGGAGAGCCGCTCAAGCACACGTATGCGTGCAGGCCAAGAAGGACGCTGCGCGCGCTGCCATCGAGTCCAAGCGCCTCAAAGAGGACGAGGAAGTCCGCCGGATCGACGAGGCCTTTCTGAAACTTAACTGCGATCTCGATCCCGAACAAACCGATCCGCCGTCGCGGCTGCGCAAGCTCGCCCGCGAGTGCATCTTCGGCACCGATGCCGAACCGCGCGCCGCCCGCACCGCCAAGATGAACATGATCATGCACGGCGACGGGCACGGCGGCATCCACTATCACGATGGCCTCGTGGACATCAACGGCGTCTTCGCCGGCCGGTTCCATCTGGTTCTCACGAACCCTCCCTTTGGGCAGAACGTCGGCGAGGACCAGAAGTTCGGCGGCACGGAAGAGACCCGTGTCCCGACCGAGCGCGCCTACTTGGACCGTTGCCGCGAGCGCTACGGCGACCTGTGGGAGACGACCCATCGCCAGACCCAGAAACGGGCCGCCGATAAAGACGCGATCCTGGAGGCCTACGAGATCGGCGAAGGCAAACCGAACCGCCCCACCGAACTCTTGTTTCTCGAACGCTGCATCCAACTCCTTCAACCCGGCGGGCGGATGGGCATCGTGCTGCCCGACGGCAATCTCAACAACCCCTCGCTGGCGTGGTTGCGCCGCTGGGCCGAAGGGAAGGCCCGCCTGCTCGCGGTCGTCAGCCTGCCTGAAGAGACGTTCGTCTCCGCGGATGCGACCGTGAAGGCGTCGTTGGTCTTCCTGCGGAAGTTCACGGCCCCCGAAGCCGCCGCATGGGAAGACGCCTGGCGGAACGCCCATGCAAAGCACGATGCGGCGTTCAACGCGCACCGCTCCCGCCTCTGCGCCGAGTACGGTTCTCGCATCGCGTCCGGCGACTCTCCCGGCCTGGCCGCTATCATGCGTGAAGCCGATTCCGTCGGTCTGACCCGCCAGTTGCCGGAATGGAAGCAGGCCGAACCGCCCAAGTACCCCCGTGGCGTGGGGATGACCACCGTCGGAAAAACCCGCTGGGCCGGCGAGCCGACTGACAAGAAACGCGCCCGGGAACTCCGGAAGCGGTTCGACGAGACCTGGACCGACGAGACCGGACACAAAGCCGACGCGCTGACACGCGAACTGCGCATCGCGTTGCGAAAGGTTGATCGCTCCCACAACGCGGCCCTCTGGCGTGAAGTGCGCGAGATTCTCGATTACCCCGTCTTCAGCGCCGCACCCGACGCCGTGGGGATCACGTCCACCGGCGCCGACGGACCGAACCGGTTGCCAGAAGTGCTGGCCGCGTTTCGCCGGTTCGAGTCATGGGTTGCCGCCGGGGCCAAACCGTCCGACATTCCCCAGTTTGCGGAACAGGGGGGGATCACGCCATGACCGAACACGCCGCCATCGTCCCATTCGAACGCATCGCCGCCGCCATCTACGTCTTCCGGGGAGAGAAGGTCATGTTGGACAGAGACTTGGCCGCCCTCTACGGAGTGGAGACGAAGGTGCTGAAGCAAGCCGTGAATCGCAACCGGGAGCGGTTCCCCGACGACTTCCTGTATGTTCTTACGCGGGAGGAACTTGCAATCTTGAGGTCACAAATTGTGACCTCAAGTTCCTGGGGTGGACTGCGCCATCTTCCCATGGCCTTCACCGAACAGGGCGTGGCCATGCTATCCAGCGTCCTCAACAGCCCGCGCGCCATCGAGGTCAACATTGCCATCATGCGCGCATTCGTCCGGCTGCGGGAGTTCCTGACTTCGCAAGCCAAGCTCTCCAAGCGCCTGCGCCGGCTCGAACAGGAGGTCGCCTCGCACGGGAAGGCCATCGGCACCCTGTTCGACACCATGCAGCAGATGGCGAGCGAGAATCCACCCGCCATCGGCTATCAGTACGTTGGCGGCGGAGACAGCGAGACAGCCGGAGGGAAATCCGTCCGCGAACGCCGGGCGTCGTATCGGACCGCACGGAAGGCGAAGAGAGCGCGCAAGGCATGATCGG